>Ga0194063_10000089_pt1 | contig 62836 bp, 61 predicted proteins | sample SepL3720m_MetaG_FD_155459 | JGI IMG/M metagenome (GOLD analysis project Ga0194063, IMG submission 155459) | Anoxic zone freshwater microbial communities from boreal shield lake in IISD Experimental Lakes Area, Ontario, Canada - Sep2016-L373-20m | ecosystem: Environmental > Aquatic > Freshwater... | reverse complement strand
GCTGCGCCTTATCGTGCCTCCGATTGTGGGCGGCGCCGTGGGCGAAGGGAATGCCGGCGACACTGCGGCGGCCGCCACGGTGGCGACGGTCGCCAACTGGTGGATTGCCCTGATCGTCACGGTGGTGATCGGTGTCGCGATGCTGGTCGCCGGAATGCTGCTTCGCAGACCAGCGCGTGGGCGCCGGGGCCCAATCGTTCTCGGCCGCTAGGCCGCGTCGGGGTCAAGCGGGTCAAGCGGGTCATGCGGGTCAAGCGGGTCAAGCGGGTCGAGCGGGTCGAGAAGGGCATGGGCCTCGAGGCCACGGCCTCCCGGCACCATCACGTCACGCGGTCCCCCAGCCAGCATGTCCGGTACATCGAACCCGGCGTTCCTCAGCAGGAACGATGGGATTCCGGCATTGGCGAGCATGCCCTGGAGCATCTCGCCCTCGGCCTGATTGGCAACGATTGCCACCCGCACCCACTCGGGCCGGTGCTCCGAGCGCGGCCGTCGCCGGAAGAGCGCGCTCATGCCGGGGCCGCTTCCGCCGGCCTGGCGCTACGGGGTACGGGCGGCGGCGGCAGGCCCAGTGAGGCCATGCGGATGAGCAGTGCACCCGCGGCGAACCCGGCCACGTGGGCCCAGTAGGCGGTCCCCGTCTCGGCGCCTCCGAGCGCTGCCACCAGTTGGTAGCCGAACCAGGCGACCAGCAGTATCCACGCGGGCAGCCTCAGTGGAATGATGATGACGAGTGCCCAGACGCGTGCGGATGGGAACAGCACGATGTACGCCCCCAGCACTGCGGCCACCATGCCCGACCCGCCGATGATCGGGTTGGTGGAAGTTGACGAGGCGAGCGCCTGCACCACGAGCGCCAGCGATCCGCAGGCGAGCACGAATGGCAGGAATCGCACGCGCCCGAGCCGGGCCTCAACGGACGCACCGAAGACCCACATAAACAGCACGTTGCCGAGAATGTGCCACCACGAGGCATGCAGGAATTGCGCGGTAACGACCTCGATCCATCCCTGATGGTCGGCGTTGATCAGGGCGCAGGGGTCGGTGGTGGAGCCCGCGCCATGGACGAGGTTCTCAGGCACCACGCCCCAGCGGCAGTCGAACGCCTGGCTCGAATCGGCGATGTTGCCGTCGTCGGGGCGCAGCAGCTGCACGATCCACATCGCCACCCATATGGCGATGATGGTGATGGTGAGGACCGGTGCCCGGCGGTTCGGGACGTCGTCGGCGAGGGGCAGCATGGTCCCGCCAGGCCTCCTAGCCCAGCAGGTGCATCAGGAGCGCGGCCTGCACGTACAGGCGGTTCTCCGCCTCGTCCCAGATCGCGCTCCGCGGGCCGTGGTACACCGACCGGGTGATCTCCAGGCCGTCGTGCGCCGGAAGCGGATGCAGGGCGATGCAGTCGGGTGCGGCGGCGGCCATGAGCGCGTCATTCACCTGATACGGGGTGAACACGGAGATCCGCTGCGCCTCTTCGGCCACGTCGTCGCCCATTGACACCCATACATCGGTATAGATCGCCCGGGCATCGGTGACTGCCTCGCGCGGGTCCTCCGTGACGCGTACGAAGCCACCGTGCTCGCGTGCGATGGCATCGCATACGGCGACCACTTCGGGGTCGGGCATGTATCCCGACGGGCAGCCGGCCACGATCTCCATGCCCATCTGTGCACCCACCACCATCAGCGAATGGCAGCAGTTATTGCCATCGCCGACATAGGCGGCACGGATGCCACGCGGGTCGCCAAAGCGCTCGCGGATGGTCATGACGTCAGCCAGCCCCTGGCAGGGATGATGGGCGTGGGTGAGAGCGTTGATCACCGGCACGTCTGCGTGCTCGGCCAGCTCCATTACCTTGCCGTGATCCACCGTTCGGATGACGATGGCGTCAACGAACCGCGACAGCACCTTGGCCGTGTCCTCAATGGTCTCGCCGCGCCCAAGCTGCATGTCGCGGCCGGCCAGCACGACCGGGTGTGCCCCCAGACGTGCGATGCCCACCTCAAACGACACACGGGTTCGGGTGGAGGGCTGCTCGAAGATCAGGGCGATGGATTTCCCGGCGAGCGCTGCGGGCCACTCTGGTGTGGTCTTCAATTGGTCGGCCAGGTCGAGAACGTCCCTCACCGCATCTGCGGGGTGATGCATGAGAGAGAGCACTGAGCGGCTCTGGATGGCCGGGTGGGGCGTCACGTTCGTCACGCTGGCAGCGTATCGCGCCGACCCCGGGCGGCATTGGCATGTGATGCGCCACCATCCCCTGACGGCCGTCAGCGAATGGAGCAGATGTGGGCGTGGGGTGGTGGGTGCTCATCGGTATCGCAGCAGCCCTTGCGCTGGTGATGCTGTACGACGTGCTCCAGCGCCGTCGCGCCGTGCTTCACAACTGGCCCGTCATCGGGCACCTTCGGTACATCCTTGAGGCGTTCGGTCCGGAACTGCGGCAGTACATCGTCACCAACAACGACGATGAGCGGCCATTCAACCGAAATCAGCGGCGCTGGATCTATGCGACGTCGAAGGGTGAGAACAGCTCATTCTCATTCGGCTCTGACGCCGTATTCGAGCGTTCACCGGGCTACATCCTCATCAGTCCCACCGCATTTCCCGCCCCGCCCCCTGCGGCCGGGGATCCCGATGACTGGCCACTGGCGTCGGCGAAGGTGCTCGGCGGGCCGCGCATGCGGCCCGGGGCCTTCCGTCCACGATCGGTGGTGAACGTGTCGGGAATGTCATTCGGCGCGCTGTCGGCAACGGCAGTGCGTGCCATGAACGAAGGCGCGCACCTGGCCGGGTGCCTGCACAACACGGGGGAGGGGGGCATCTCACCCCATCATCTCCATGGCGGGGAACTGGTACTGCAGTTGGGCACGGGCTGGTTCGGAGCGCGCGACGAGCGGGGGCGCCTGAGCATTCCGCACCTGCTCGAGAGCATCGACGGCCATCCCGTGCGGGCGATTGAGTTGAAGCTGAGCCAAGGGGCCAAGCCCGGGCTCGGCGGCATGCTCCCCGCGCGCAAGGTGACCCCCGAGATCGCACGCATCCGCGGTGTGCCGGCGGGTGTGGACTGCGTGAGCCCATCGGTGAATCCCGACTTCCATGATGCCGACGGCATGCTGGATGCGGTAGAGCGCATCGCCGAGGCCACCGGCCTCCCGGTGGGCATCAAGTCGGCAGTCGGCATGCCGGGCTTCTGGGACGACCTCGCGCGACTCATGGAGTCAGGTACTCGCGGTGTGGACTTCATCACCATCGATGGTGGCGAGGGCGGCACCGGGGCGGGCCCGCTGGCATTCGTAGATCACGTGGCGCTGCCGTACCGCCTCGCGCAGGGGCGTGCCTATCGCGCGCTCGCCGAGCGCGGGCTCCAGCATCGCGTCACGTGGATCGGCTCGGGGCGTCTGGGTCTGCCCGAGCAGGCGGTGATGGCATTCGCGCTCGGTGCCGACATCATCAACGTGGGGCGCGAGGCCATGATGTCGGTGGGGTGCATTCAGGCGCAGCGGTGCCACACCGGCCGGTGTCCCACAGGTATCGCGACCCAATCGGCGTGGCTGCAGCGCGGCATGGATCCGTCGCTGGCGTCGGTGCGTCTGGCGGCCTACGTGGTGGGCCTGCGGCGCGAGGTCACCCGGCTCGCGCGCACCACCGGGTGTGCCCATCCCGCTCAGGTGACCCTCGACCATATTGAGATCCTCGAGGGCGATGCGGTGGTGCCGGCAACGGGACGGTACGACGTGCGTCCCGAGTGGGCGGTACCCCCCGGCGCCTGACCCGCACTGGGGTCAGGCCCCGGCGAGTGGTCCCTGTGCCCAGCCGGCTCCCAGGCGCATGGCCAGGTCGATGTCATCAGGAGATGCGATGCCTTCGTCCGCGAGACGCCGTGCCTCATCGAGCGCTGCCGCGTAGTAAACGGCCGCGATGACCGACTCGGCGCCGAGCGGCACCGGGTCGGTGTCGGGAACGAGCCCCGCCCCTGTCTTGCGCCCAAGGTCGCCGGCCGCCACAAGGGGGGCGAGGGTGCCCGAATCATCAAACCGGTCCCCGTATGCCCGCTCCAGATCGCTGCGGATGCTCTCAAGAACGTCGAGCCCCACCAAGTCACCGAGCGCGAATGGGCCCATGGGTGCGGGCCCGCCCTCCGACACCATCATGTCGGCGGTACGGCGATCGACCGGCGCCGCCGCCGCGGCCCGATAGGCCTCTGCCATCGCGCGTACGAGCACCCGATTGACCACAAAACCCGGGCACTCGGCCACCCGGACCGGCTCCTTCCCGAGCGCCCTGGCCAGGTCGCAGGCGCGGGCGATGGTTGCCGCGTCGGTGGCCGCCCCGGCGATGACCTCGACCAGACGCATGGCGCTGGCGGGGTTGAAGAAGTGCAGGCCGATGAGGCGACCGGGCTCGGTGGTGGCGTCGGCCAGCGCCGTGACCGAGAGGCCGGAGGTGTTGGTGGCCACCAACGCGCCGGGGCGTACTGCGGCATCGATATCGGCGTGCACGCGGATCTTGAGGGCCAGATCCTCCGGCACCGCCTCAATCACCGCGTCGACGCCGCCGATGTCGGCGATGCCGTTGACAGCCGTGATGCCTGCCGCCACGGCCGCTGCTTCATCGCTGCCCATCCGGCCGCGCTCCACGCGGCGCTCAGCGATGGCGATGGCACGGTCGCGTCCGGCATCCGCGCGGGCGCGGTCGGCGTCGGCCAGCAGCACGGTGAAACCCTGGGCTGCAGCAACGTGGGCGATCTCCGCCCCCATGGTGCCGCCGCCGACGATTCCGATTGTCGCGATGTCGTTCATGTGTCGAGTGTAAGTGACGTCCGGCAGCGCCGGTAACTTCGTGAAAACCGGATGTCCCGTCCGGTTCACCGCATCACACGGTGAAGAACCCACCCGCACACGACGTTGTTCACGGGCCCGCAATGACCACGCGGTACCGGCAGCGTCGCCTCATTCTTCTGGTGGCACTGCTTGTCGCCACGGTGATTCCGATCATCGGCGTTGGTGCATGGTGGCTCTGGCCGCTGCTGGTCATCCCGGCCGTCCTCGCCGCACCGCTTGCGGGTGCCGTTGGTCTGATCGCCACGCTTCTGGCTGCCGCAGTGGCGCTGGCCGCCGCATCGGCCGGACAGGTGAGCGCTGGCGAAATCACCGCCGGGTTCGTGGCCGTGGTTGTGCTGGCCGCCCTCGGGGCCGCACATGCCGGGATGGCCGAGGGGCTGGCGTTCGGCCGGCGTGATGCCGACGACGATCTTGGTCGCCGTCCCAGTGGGCTCGCGCCCCTCGATGTGTTTGACCTCATCGCCGACCGCGACTGCCGCAGGGCCGCCGAAGACGGCGGACCGGTGAGCCTCGCGCTTGTCGGCATCACCGACCTCGATGACATCGGCACGATTCATGGCGGTGCGGTGCGCGACGCCCTACTGGACGCGGCCAACCATGGTGTCGCCCGCGTGATCTCACCCTCCGACCTTGTGGTGGACATGGGTGATGGGCGCTTCATGGCACTGGTCTCGGGGCCCGCGGAGCGGGCGCGCGAGGCGGCAGATCGTATTGCCATCGCCATTGAGGCCGTGCATGTGCGGGCAGGAGGGGGCGCACGTGTGTCGGCGGGCGCGGTTGCCACCGGCGTCGCCCAGTGGGCCGATGGCGATCAGGGTATGGAGGGAATGCTGACGCGCGCCGAGTCGGCACTGATACCCGCGCCGCGCATGCCCCTTGGCATCACCGGCGACGCCGAGACGGGTGAGTTCAGGTCCGTCGCCGTCGCCGACGCCGCGTAAACCGGGCCACCACGGCACCAAGCCCGGCACCGGCGGCGATGTCGAGGGGCTCGTGATCGGCTGACGCCACCCGTGCTGCCAGACCGGCACCGGCGGCAATGAGGGCAAGCGTGCCGAGCAGCGGCTTGTCGCGCACGACCACAAGCGCGATCGCCGTTGCGGAGGCTGCATGGCGACTCGGAAAGCCCCCGTCGTCACGGGACCCGGGCCGTGGTCGGCCAATGCCATCACGTGCCGCGCGGGCGATGCCCGCTGCCAGACCGCCCGCGGCGAGCGCACGCAGGCCGGTGGCGCGTGAACCCGGCGACACCAGGAGAGCCCCGACGAGCAGTTGGAACGCGGGGCCGGTGGCATTGGCCACCAGCCGTGCGACCTCAGGGCCACCTTCGATACCAGCCACTCGCGCACGGGCCGCAGCACCAATGCGACGATCGGCGCGCAGAACCGCGGACGTAATCTCGGGCGAGGGCACGCCGTCACGCTACGAGACGTCCCGGATGCCCGCCCGGGGCTACGCTCACCTCGTGCGGATTCCGGTCATCCTCGTTGCTCTTGCGCTTATCCCCACGGCTGCCGGTCTTGCCGGATGTGGCGCATCGGTGGGAGGGGAATCCGGGGCGCAGCTGGTACCCACGGCACAGCGCGAGTCTGCGGCGCATCTGGCCGTGCCGGCGCTTGAGGGTGCGGGGACGCTGGCGGTGGGTGTGCCGGGGCCACGACCCACCGTGGTGAACATGTGGGCGTCGTGGTGCGGTCCGTGCCGCAAGGAGATGCCCGATGTGCAGCGCTTTGCGACGACGCATCCTGCGGTGAGGGTGGTGGGTGTTGCGGTGAATGACTCCATGGACGACGCCCGGGCATTCGCACGTGAGGTGGGAGTGAAATTCCCCCTCGGGTTCGACCGGGGCGACGCCGTTGCCGATGCCTACGCGGTGAGCGGCCTGCCGACCACGGTGGTGCTTGACCGCGAGGGGCGGCTGGCCGCCACATGGCCCGGCCCGGTGACCAGTTCTGACCTCGCGCGGCTCACGGCCCCGCTGGTGGCGCGCGGCTGATCCGAGGCCACGTGCATACTCCCGGCGTGGGCATCGACGAACGCGTCAACGAGCACTGCCGCCGCCATGGGCTACTGCCCTCTGGGGTGGGCGTCCTTGCAATGGTATCCGGCGGCGCCGATTCGACGTGCCTCATGCACCTGCTCCCCCGCCTGCATGATGGTCCGGTGCACGTGCTTGTGGTCGACCACGGCCTACGCGCGGCAGCATCCGACGAGGCTGATGGGGTCGTTGCAGCCGCAGAGGGGCTCGGTCTCACCGTTCATCGCGTCGCACTCGGTCTGGACGCCGGACCTGCCGCAATGGAGCGTGCCCGTGATGCCCGGCTGGCCGTCGCGGAGGAGATCAGGCGTCGCGAGGGGCTCGATCTCGTGGCGACCGGACACACACGGACCGACCACGCCGAGACGATCATCTTCCGCATCGCCCGTGGTACGGGCCGTACGGGCGCGCTGGGCATCGCCCCGCGCAGAGATGCGCTCATCCGCCCCCTGCTCACGCTGTCCCGGCACGAAACCCGCGAGTGGTGCGAATTGGCAGGCGTGGGCTTCACGGACGACCCGACGAATGAGGATCTGGCGACCGCACGGGCTCGCGTGCGCCATGGGGCGATGCCCGCGCTCAGTCGCGTGCACCCAGCGGCCGAGGCGCATCTGGCCCGGCTCGCCGACCTGCTGCGTGACGAGTCCGAAGTGATTGACGCCGCCGCCGCTGCCGCGTGGGATCGCTGCGCCCGCGACGGTGGCCTGGGCGCTCGCGATCTGGCCGCCGAGCCCGCTGCGCTGGCGCGCCTCGTGGTGCGCAGGCTTATCGCCGAGTCGGGGCTGCCATCAGACGCGCTCGGGTCGGGGCCGGTGGAGCGCGTACGCGCCCGTGCCGCCCGTGGCCGCGGGCGCGATGAAATCCCCGGGGGGGTCGCGGTGATTGAGCGCGGAGTGCTCTTGGTGTCACCGCGCGTGACGGATGCCCGTGGCATCGGGGCCGCGGCGTGACCGCACAGGTACCGGGCGAGGTCATCCTCACACGCGAGCAGATCCAGGGGCGCGTGGCGGAGATGGCCGCTGAGGTGTCGGTCGACTACGCCGGCCGCGACCCGCTGATCATCGGCATTCTCAAGGGCGCGGTGTTCTTCACCGCCGACCTGGTGCGCGAGATGTCCATCCCCTGCGAGTTCGACTTCATGGCGGTGTCGTCGTATGGGTCGGCCACGCACTCGTCGGGTGTGGTGCGCATCACAAAGGATCTCGATACCGCGATTGAGGGCCGGCACGTGCTGGTGGTCGAAGACGTCATCGACTCGGGTCGCACGCTGCGCTATCTCATGCGCAACCTCGCGTCACGCGAGCCGGCATCACTCGAGGTGTGCGCCCTGCTGGCCAAGCCTGCAGCCGATCGCCTCGACCTGCGCACGCGCTACGTGGGCTTCAGGTTGCCCGACGTGTTTGTGGTGGGTTACGGGCTGGACGTGGATGAGCGCCACCGTGAACTTCCGTATATCGCCGCGCTGGGCGACGCAACTGGTGCGTAGCGACCGTCGGATTCCCGCGTTCGCCGGTCGCTGCTACCCTCGTCGTCTGTCACCGAGCGGGAGTTAACCGCTGAGCCGGTTCTTCAAGAGCGCCGCATTTCCCATTCTGATCGTCGTGCTGCTCGCCTTCGTGGCGCAGAAGCTCGTGACCTCGAGTTCGCAGGCGTCCGATACGCCCACGTTCACGGGCTTTCAGCAGGACCTCGCCACCGGCAAGGTCTCGCGCGTCACCATGCAGACGAAGGATCAGAACCTCGAGGTCACGCTGAAGGACGGCAAGACCTACGTGACCGGCTACCCGGATAACTACGGGGCGCAGGTGACCGAGTCGGTGGACACCGCCAAGGTGCCATTCGTTGTGGAGGGCCGGGGCGGATCGGCATGGTGGGGATTCCTCATCACGCTGGCGCCGTTTGCGCTGTTCTTCGTATTCTGGATATTCCTCATGAACCAGATGCAGGGCGGCGGCTCCAAGGTGATGAGTTTCGGCAAGAGCCGCGCCAAGCGAATGGCGCCGGACCAGCCCAAGATCACCTTCCGCGACGTCGCCGGTGCAGACGAGGCCGTGGAGGAGCTGGAGGAGATCAAGGAGTTCCTCGAGGCCCCCAAGCGGTTTCTGGCGCTGGGTGCGCGTATTCCCAAGGGTGTGTTGCTCTACGGGCCCCCGGGCACGGGCAAGACGCTCCTGGCCCGTGCGGTCGCAGGTGAGGCCGGTGTGCCGTTCTTCTCGATCTCGGGCTCCGACTTCGTGGAGATGTTCGTGGGCGTCGGCGCAAGCCGAGTGCGTGACCTCTTTGAGCAGGCGAAGCAGAACTCCCCGTGCATCATCTTCATGGATGAGATTGACGCGGTTGGCCGTCACCGCGGTGCGGGCATGGGCGGCGGGCACGACGAGCGCGAGCAGACGCTCAACCAGTTGCTGGTGGAGATGGATGGGTTCGAGTCGAAGGACAACATCATCCTCATCGCCGCCACCAACCGTCCGGACATCCTTGACCCGGCACTTCTCCGTCCCGGCCGCTTCGATCGCCAGATCATGGTGGACCGCCCCGACCGTGCCGGCCGCGCCGAGATCCTGCGCGTGCACACCCGCGGCAAGCCCATCTCGAAGGACATCGACCTCGACACGCTGGCGGGACAGACCCCGGGGTTCACCGGCGCCGACCTGGCCAACCTGGTCAACGAGGCCGCGCTGCTGGCCGCGCGCAAGGATAAGAAGATCATCGACGAGTTGGAGCTGGAGGAGGGCATTCTCCGGGTCATCGCCGGCCCCGAGAAGAAGAGCCGCCTGCTCTCCGACAAGGAGCGTGTGGTCACCGCGTACCACGAGATGGGCCACGCAATCGTGGGCCACTTCCTGCCGAACGCCGACCCCGTGCACAAGATCTCCATCGTCAGTCGCGGGCAGGCCCTGGGCTACACCATCTCGATGCCCGCCGAGGATAAGTTCCTCATCACCAAGGCCCAGCTTGAGGACACCATGGCCATGACCCTGGGCGGCCGTGCCGCCGAGGAGCTGGTGTTCACCGAGATCACCACGGGTGCGGCGAACGATCTGGAGAAGGTCACCGCCACGGCCAAGCAGATGACCATGCGCTTCGGCATGAGCGAGAAGCTCGGGCCGCGGGTGCTGGGCCATGCGCACGGCGCGCCGTTCCTCGGCCGCGACATGCACTCCGAGCCCGATTACTCCGACGAGATCGCCCGCCAGATCGACTTGGAGATCCGTCGCATCATTGAGGAGGCCTACCAGCGCGCGAAGGACATCCTGTCTGAGCACCGCGCGGACCTCGAGAACGTCACGCAGGTATTGCTGCGACGCGAGACCATCGAGCGCGAGGAGTTCCTGCGCCTTCTCGACGGTGAGGACGAGGCCGATGTCTTCCGCGTGAAGGACGAGCGTGCCCGCCAGAACGCCGCTGAGGCCGAGCGCGAGGCCGCTGAGGCTGAGGCTGAGGCCGAGGCAACGTCGCGCCGCCTGCCCATGCCGCCTCCGGCGCCCGGCCAGGCCGGCACCGCCGGCGCGTAGCAGTACCTGCTGAGCGGGCCCGTGTGACGGGTACGCTTTCGCGCATCAGCGATCCGCTCTCATGGCTGTGCGCCCCGTGCGTAATGGGCATCCTCAACGTCACGCCCGACTCGTTTGCCGACGTGGGGCGCCACGCCGGGGCCCCGGGCGCGGCGGCACGGATTCTGGCCGTGGCCGCGGAGGGCGCCGCCATCTGCGACGTGGGGGCCGAAAGCACGCGTCCGGGTGCGCAGGCCGTACCGGCATACGAGGAACTGCGCCGTCTGGAGCCCACGCTGGCCGCGATCGCCGCCGGCGTTGATATCCCCATCTCAATCGACACACGGCATGCCTCCACCGCCCGCGCGGCCATTGATGCCGGGGCCGTGCTGGTGAACGACGTCAGCGCGGGCGCCGATCCCGGAATGTTCCCGCTCGTGGCCGATCGCGGCAGTGCGATCTGCCTCATGCACATGCGCGGTGAACCCCCCACGATGCAGGACGACCCCCGCTACGACGACGTGGTGGACGACGTGCGCGCCTTTCTCGAGGCCCGGCTCGAGGCCGCTGTGTCGGCCGGTATTGCCGAGGCCCACGTGCTTCTCGATCCGGGCATCGGCTTCGGGAAGACGCTCGAGCACAACCTCGCGCTGCTTCGCGGGATTCCCGCCATTGCCGCGCTCGGGCGCCCCGTCGTGGTGGGGGTATCCCGCAAGGGCATGATCGGCGCGATCACCGGGCGTGAAATTGAGGACCGGCTGGCCGGTTCGCTCAGTGCGGGTCTCTGCGCCGTGGCGGGTGGGGCCGCAGTTCTGCGGGTGCATGATGTGTGCGAGACGGTCGATGCGCTGGCCACGTGGACGGCGATCAATGGGGGAGATGCGGCATGAGCGACCTGGTAGTGAGTATCAGCGGACTTGAGATTGTGGGCCATCATGGGGTGCACCCGGAGGAGCGTGTGCTGGGCCAGCGGTTCGTGGTGGATGTGGAGATGTTTCTTGCACATGACGGCGCGGCGACCACCGACGCCCTCACCGATACCGTGGACTACGCGACGCTGTGCGATGACATCTCGGCCATCGTGGCGGGCGAGCCCGTGGCGCTTCTTGAGCGCCTTGCGCGTCTCGTGGCCGACCGGGCGCTCGCCGATCCTGCCGTGCGTGCGGTCACCGTGACAATCGCCAAGCCCCACGTGGCGATCCCGCATGTGCTCGATGACGTATCGGTCTCGCTCCACGCTGTGGCTGACGGGTCCTGATGCAGTTCTGGCTGGGTCTGGGGTCGAACCTCGGCGATCGGGTTGCGGCGCTGCAGGCAGGGATCGACACCCTCGCCGCCGCAGGCGTCGTGGCCGACGCGGTGAGCGGTGTGTACGAGACCGCCCCGCAGGACCTGGCCGACCAGCCGGCATTCCTGAATGCCGTCATCCGGACCCGCACCGACCTGGATCCGCCAGCGGTCCTGGCCGTGGCCAAGCGGGTGGAGCACGAGGCGGGTCGCAGTGCCGGTCCCCGCTACGGCCCGCGCCCGCTCGACGTGGACTTGCTGACATGGGAGGGGGGCGAGTGGCACACCTCTGACCCCGATCTGGTCATCCCGCATCCACGCATCCGCGATCGGCGCTTTGTGCTTGTACCTCTGGTGGAGGTTGAGCCCTCCATGGAACTGCCTGATGGCTCGCGCATCAGCGCACTGCTCGATGCCCTTGATGCCCCGTCGCAGCCCGTCCACCGCACCCGGTTGGCACTGGCACTCCCGGGGTGCGCCCCGCCGGGTCTATGATCCCGCCCCCGAATGCCGCTCGACCCCGGAGGGGGCGTGATGTCCCAGACCGATGAACTCGATGAGTACGACGCAGAACTGGAGCTCCGCCTCAAGCGCGAGTACTCCGACGTGTTCCCACTCTTTCGCTACTGCGTGCTCACGCAGGAGGCGACGTACCTGTGCAATCGGCTGGATCGCAAGTTCGATCCGCAGACGGCCTACCCGTACTTCCACATCACCATGGAGGACGTGTGGGTGTGGGACAAGAACCGCCCCACACGCATCATTCCCCGGGTTGAGGTGCACACCACCCAGGACGTGACGGTGGAGATGCTCCGCATGGACGATGTGGATGACCTCGACGCGGTCGTCCTGGAGGACTGACCGTGCTGCTCGCCGTCGATGTCGGCAACTCACAGACCGTGGCAGGGCTCTTCTCCGGTGACGAGTTGCTGCACGACTGGCGTGTCTCCACGGTTCGCCGCACCACAGTTGATGAGCTGGCGGCGAGCTACGACACCATTCTGGAGCTGCGCGGCGGAAGCCTCACCGAGGTGGACCACGTGGTGGTGGCGTCGGTGGTGCCCGAGCTGACCGTTGCGTATCAGGCGCTGGCGGACAGGTACCTTGATCGCCCCGCGGTGGTCGTTGGTCCCGGCGTGCGCACCGGCATGCCGCTTCTGGTGGACAATCCGCATGAGGTGGGTGCCGATCGCATCGCCAACGCGGTGGCTGCCCACGCACGGTTTGGCGGGCCATGCGTGGTGGTGGACTTCGGAACGGCCACAACGCTCGATGTGGTGTCGGCAAATGGGGAGTTCATCGGCGGCGTCATTGCTCCCGGTGTGGACAGCGGCCTCGATGCCCTCTCGCAGCGTGCAGCGCGTCTGATGCGCGTGGAGCTCGCAGCGCCGCCGACCACGATCGGTCGCAACACAGTGGAATGCATGCAGTCGGGGCTGGTTCTGGGTGCCGCCGCGATGGTGGACGGCATGGTTGGCCGTATCGCCATCGAACTGGGCGCCCAACCCATCGTCATCGCCACCGGGGGCCTTGCACCCCTGGTGCTGCCGCACTCGGTGCTCATTGAGGAGCATGAGCCCATGCTCACCATCGAGGGACTCAGGCTCGTGCATGAGCGCACCACCGGCACCACGACGCGCAGTCGCCGCCGGTGAAGAAGCGCATGCGCGCCCTCGTGGTGGCGCGCCAGCGCGATCCGGTGGCACCGCCGCCATCGGATGGTCACTGGCCGCTCGCCGAGCCCTTCAGCGTTGGGGATGTGGTCATTCCCAATCGGGTGGTGCAGGCCCCGCTTGCGGGCATCGGCAACCGGGCATTCCGTGCCCAGTCCCGTCGCCATGGTGCCGGGCTGGTGGTATCGGAGATGGTTGCGGCCCACGGCATCCGGCACGGAAATCGGCGCACCACCTCCATGCTCGAGGTGGTGCCCGGTGAGCACCCGATGTGCATCCAGGTATTTGGCGGTGCCCCCGACGTGATGGCCGAGGCCGCCAGGGCGGTGGAGGAGGCCGGTGCCGACATGGTGGACATCAACATGGGGTGCCCGGTGCCGAAGATCATGAAAACCGGTGCAGGGGCGTCACTGCTGGCCGACCCGGACCGCGCGGTGGCCGTGATCCGTGCGATGGCCGATGCCGTGCGTATTCCGGTGACGGTCAAGATGCGGCGGGGGCTGAAGCCGGGTGACTGCGACCCGGCCGATCTGGCACGGCGCTTTGAGGACGCCGGTGCAGCGATGATCACCATTCACCCCCGCGCGGCCGCTGAGGAGTACTCCGGCAGCGCCGACCACCAGATCAGCGCGGAGGTGGTCCGCGCCGTGCAGGTTCCCGTGCTCATCAGTGGCGATATCACCGACGCCGCAGGCGCCCGCGAGGCCCTCGAGCGCACCGGTGCCGCGGGCGTGATGATTGGCAGGGCGGCCCTCGGCAATCCATGGGTGTTCCGTGCGATCGGGGAAGGGGCGGCTGACCCCCGGCCGCCGCTGTACGAGGTGATTGACGAGCTCGTCGGGTTCAGCAACGACATCGTGGGCGTGCTCGGCGCCGACAACGCGTGCCACTACATGCGCAAGTTCCACTCGTGGTATCTCGTCGGCCGGGGCGTACCCGACGACCAGCTCCAGGCCCTCATGGAGGACCCCACACTCGATGTCGCGCTCGACCGCCTGGCCCGCTTGCGCGAGGCGGCAATTCTCGCCGCGTGAGACAGTGCACCCGCTTCAACTATGAAAGTTGCCCGCCCCCGACCCTCTCGGCTATCGTCCGCGACCGCATACGGGGCAATGACGTCCATGGGAGGCCGCAGTGGACCGTGAGGTAATCCTCACCGAAGAGGGCTACAACAAGCTCCAAGACGAGATCGAGTACCTGACGACGAAAAAGCGTCGTGAGGTCGCCGAGCGCATCAAGACTGCGCGTGAATTCGGTGACATCTCAGAGAACTCCGAGTACGACGACGCCAAGAACGAGCAGGCGCACGTCGAGACCCGGATCATCCAGATCGAGCACCAGCTTCGGAATGCCAGCATCATCGACACGCATGACGTGCCGACTGATGTCGTGAGCATCGGAGTCAAGGTGACGGTGCGTACGACGGCCGACAAGAAGACCATGAGTTTCTCGGTCGTTGGTTCGGCCGAGGCCGATCCGCTCAGCGACCGGCTCTCGAATGAGAGTCCGATCGGCAAGGCGCTGATGGGCCGCAAGAAGGGCGACAAGGTAAACGTCGTGAGCCCCCGCGGCCAGGTCGAATACCAGGTCGTGAAGATTGAGGCGGAGGACTGAGTACGTCCGCCGACGGCCCAGGCGGAGCGTCGCCGGGGGACGTCGACGGCGGCATTGACCGCCTTATCGCTGATCGCCGCCAGAAGGCGGATGAGCTGCGGGCTGCGGGTATCAACCCGTTCCCGGCCCGCTTTACGGGCCGGGGGTCCATCGCGGACGCCCGTGCGCTCGGCGATGGGCTGGAGCCCGGCGCCGAGGCCACCGGGCAGGTGACCATCGCCGGCCGTCTGGTGGCGCGCCGTGGCCAGGGCAAGACCGTGTTCGCGGACGTCGAGGACCGCTCGGGCACGGTGCAGGCATGGGCCACGCTTGACCGCCTCGGAGAGGATGGCCTGAGCCTGCTCGCCGGTGCGCACCTGGGCGACATCATCGGAATCCGGGGCACCGTTGTGCGCACCCGGCGTGGCGAGATCTCGGTTGCCGCCGACTCAGTGCAGATGCTCGCCAAGGCGCTGCGGCCACCGCCCGATCGCCATGCCGGCCTCACCGACCCGGAGACCCGCTACCGGCAGCGGTACCTCGACCTCATGGCATCCGAAGACGTACGCAGCCAGTTCGTCATGCGGGCCCGGGCGATCTCGGGCGTGCGCCGCTTTCTCGACTCCCGCGGGTTCATCGAGGTCGAGACACCTGCGCTGCAGCCGATCTACGGCGGTGCCGCGGCGCGACCGTTCGTCACGCACCACAACGAGCTGGATCGCGATCTGTTTCTGCGCATCGCCACCGAGCTGTACCTCAAGCGGTGCATCGTGGGCGGGCTCGAGAAGGTGTACGAGCTCGGCAAGGACTTCCGCAACGAGGGCGTGTCGTTTAAGCACAACCCTGAGTTCACGATGCTGGAGACCTACGAGGCGTACGCCGACTACGAGGATGTGGCCGCGATGCTCGAGGAGATGGTGTCCGCCGCTGCCGTCGAGGCCACCGGTGGCATGAAGGTGCCATGGAAGGGCGGGGAGATCGACCTCACGCCGCCATGGCGCCGTGTGCGCCTCACTGACGCGCTGGAGCAGGCCAGTGGCATCGACGTGCTGGCCCACCCCGACGCCGATTCTCTCCGCGCTGCAATGCGCGCCGCTGGCCTTGACGCGCCCGACGCGGCGCCGTGGTCCAAATTGGTGGACGGGATCCTCAGCCAGTCGCTCGAGCCCACCCTTATTCAGCCCACCATCCTGCTGGACTACCCGCTCGAGCTCTCGCCCTTCGCCAAGCGGCGTGAGGATGATCCGCGGCTCGTGGAGCGCTTTGAGGCGTTCTGTGCGGGCATGGAGATCGCCAATGCGTTCTCCGAACTGAACGACCCCGACGACCAGCGCGAGCGGTTTGCGATGCTGCAGGCCGACCGCGCTGCGGGTGACGACGAGGCCCAGCCCGCCGATGAGGACTTCCTTACGGCGCTTGAGCACGGCATGCCTCCCACGGGTGGCCTGGGGCTCGGAATCGACCGCCTCGTCATGGTGCTGACGGATCGCCACTCGATCCGCGAAGTCATCCTCTTCCCTGCGATGAGGAATTAGCGGCACCCAATACCGGAGAAGCTGGCACGGGAGGCCGCTGAAGTGATAGCGTCCCGCGCCGTTTCTAAGAGCAGTCCGAACTGGAAGGTCACATGGCGAAGCCGCGCGGACGCGGGCGGATCAAGAAGAAGAAGGGTGGGGCGACCGCGCCTCGCAAGCGTCGTCCCCTTCTTTCTGCCGAGGAGCTCGACTGGAAGAACTTCCCGTCGCTCCGGCGTTTTCTGTCCGAGCGGGGCAAGCTTCGTTCCCGCCGGATCACGGGTCTGTCCCGTCGCCAGCAGACGCAGCTCGCTCAGGCAGTGAAGCGTGCCCGGATGATGGGCCTGCTGCCGTACCCCGACCAGGACCGTTCGGTCAAGGCGCATCGCGCCGCGAACCCGATCCCTGTCGCGGTGGAGGGCGCCCCTGCTGGTGATGAGGAGATCATCATCACTGAAGAGCTGGTGGACGTCGATGGCGTGGAGATCGACGTCGTCGAGGCGGACATCATTGAGTCGGATGGCACCGAGATCGAGGTCGTTGAGGCCGAGGTCGTCGAGGAGCCCGTGGGCGTCGCCGCAGGTGACGCACCGGCCGAGGATGACGTCGAGGCCTGACGTACGTCGCACCACCTGATTGATCGCCTGGCGGCGCCCCTCGGGGCGCCGCTTCGCGTTTTGGGGGGCCACGGCGACCTGAACCCCCCGGGTGATCCGACCCACCGTGCGATAATCCCCTGATGGAGATGGGTGCATGCCCGGCATGTGATGCCGGCCTGATGTGGCGACACAACGGTTTGTGGTGCGACCGGTGCCATCGCAAGGTGGAGACCTGCTGTGAGGGGGCTCCGCAGGCATGCGTAATGAGCGAACCCGATATGACCGATCCCCCGGTGGGAGATGCCGTGCCGGTGCTACGTTCGACTCCCATTTCATCCGCCGCAAAGGTTCCCGAGGGGAACCATCAGGAGGATTGAGGCCCGATGTTCGAACGCTTCACCGAACGCGCCCGTCAGGTTGTCGTGCTGGCCCAGGAAGAGGCCCGCACCCTCAAGCACAACTACATCGGCACCGAGCACATCCTGCTCGGGCTGCTGCGTGAGGAAGAGGGCCTCGCCGCCCGTGTACTCGAGGGCCTCGAGATCACGGTGGAAGAGGTGCGCGCCCAGGTAATCCGCATCGTCGGATCGGGCGAAGAGGTGACCTCTGGGCAGATCCCGTTCACGCCGCGTGCCAAGAAGGTGCTCGAGCTGGCGCTGCGCGAGGCCCTGTCGCTCGGCCACAACTACATCGGCACCGAGCACATCCTCCTCGGCCTCGTGCGCGAGAACGAGGGCGTTGCCGCCCGTATCCTCGCCGACTTCGACGCCGACTCCGAGAAGATCCGCAACGAGATCATCCGCATGCTGTCGGGCCCCGGGCGCCGGCAGGGCCAGAGTGGTGGCGGGAGTGGTGGCGGCGGCGGCGCCGCAGGCCAGACCGGCGACAAGAAGTCCAGCAAGCTGCTCGACCAGTTCGGCCGCAACCTCACCAAGATGGCGGAGGACGGCAAGCTCGACCCGGTGGTCGGTCGCCAGAAGGAGATCGAGCGGGTCATGCAGATCCTGGCCCGCCGCACCAAGAACAATCCGGTGCTCATCGGCGAGCCGGGCGTGGGCAAGACCGCAGTGGTCGAGGGCCTGGCCCAGCGCATCTCATCGGGCCAGGTGCCGGAGCTTCTTCGCGGCAAGCAGATCTACACGCTCGACCTGGCGGCACTGGTTGCGGGTTCGAAGTACCGCGGCGAGTTCGAGGAGCGCCTGAAGAAGGTGATGAAGGAGATCGGCCAGCGCGGCGACATCATCCTGTTCATCGACGAGATCCACAATCTCGTGGGTGCGGGTGCCGCCGAGGGCGCGATCGACGCGGCCTCGATCCTCAAGCCGGCACTTGCCCGCGGCGAGTTGCAGACCGTGGGCGCCACCACGCTCGACGAATACCGCAAGTACCTTGAGCGCGACGCTGCGCTGGAGCGCCGCTTCCAGCAGGTGAAGGTGGACCAGCCGTCGATTGAGGAGACCCAGCAGATTCTGCGCGGTCTGCGCGAGCGGTACGAGGACCACCACAAGATCACCATCACCGATGAGGCCCTTGAGGCCGCTGCGGTGCTGTCGGATCGCTACATCTCGGAGCGCTTCCTGCCCGACAAGGCGATCGACCTCATCGACGAGGCCGGCAGCCGCATGCGCATCCGCACCATGACGGCCCCGCCGTCGTACCGCGAGCTCGAGGACGAGATCGAGACCGTGCGCAAGGACAAGGAGGCCGCGATCGAGGCGCAGGAGTTCGAGAAGGCCGCCAACCTGCGTGACACGGAGCGGCGCCTCACGAACAAGAAGCGCGACCTCGAGGAGGAGTGGAAGGCCGAGGACGCCCCCCGGCCCTCCATCGGCGAGGAGGAGATTGCCGACATCGTCTCCATGTGGACCGGTATCCCGGTGTTCAAGCTCACCGAGGCCGAAACACAGAAGCTGCTGCGCATGGAAGAGGAGCTGCACAAGCGGGTCATCGGTCAGGAGGCGGCCATCACGGCCGCCAGCCGTGCCATCCGCCGCGCCCGTGCGGGAATCAAGGACCCCAAGCGGCCTGCCGGATCATTCATCTTCCTGGGTCCGTCGGGCGTGGGCAAGACAGAGCTCGCCCGCACTCTGGCCGAGTTCCTGTTCGGCGACGAGCAGGCCCTTATTCAGGTGGACATGTCCGAGTACATGGAGAAGCACGCGGTCTCCAGGCTCGTGGGATCGCCTCCCGGCTACGTGGGTTACGACGAAGGCGGCCAGCTCACCGAGCAGGTTCGTCGCAAGCCGTACTCAGTGGTGCTGCTCGACGAGATTGAGAAGGCGCACCCAGAGGTGTCCAACATCCTCCTGCAGATCCTCGAGGACGGACGCCTTACGGATGCTCAGGGTCGCGTGGTGGACTTCCGCCACTGCATCGTGATCATGACGTCGAACATCGGCGCCGCCACCATCACCCGCACCACCCCGCTGGGCTTCAGCGTGGCTGAGGAGGGTGGCGGCATGGCGTACGAGGACATGAAGGGCCGCATCATGGGTGAGCTCAAGAAGGCCTTCCGGCCCGAGCTCATCAACCGCATCGACGAGATCATCGTCTTCCACCAGCTGACCAAGGCAGAGATCAAGCAGATCATCGACCTCATGCTGGTGCGCCTGCAGAAGCAGATGGCCGATCAGGGTGTGTCGTTTCAGCTCACCGACGCGGCGAAGGACCTGCTCGTGGATGAGGGCTATGACCCGGCAATGGGTGCCCGGCCACTCCGCCGTGCGATCCAGCGCCTCATTGAGGACCCGCTGGCCGACGAGCTGCTGCACGGAACGCTCACCGAGGGGTTGGTCATTGTGTGCGACCGTGACGGCGACGTGATGCGGATGGACCGCACCGAGGCCCCGCCCGCCCCGGCTGAGCCGGAGGTCGTCGTCGCGGCCGTCGGCGCAGACGCCGAGCCGGCCGACGACGCGGAGTAATCCCTGAGCCCGCCGCGTGTCCGCAGCCGATTCCAGTGTGACGGCTGCGGGCACGTGTCACCTCGCTGGCTGGGCAAGTGCCCGGCCTGCGGGGAGTGGGACACGCTGAAGGAGGGGGCGGGACCACCGCCGTCGGCACGCCGTGGGCCGGTCTCTGCCACCTCCCCCAAGGCGATCCCACTGTCCGAGGTGAGCGCCCTCCTCGAGGAGCGAATCCCCACTGGGGTGTCGGAGCTGGATCGCGTTCTCGGAGGCGGCATCGTGCCGGGCTCCCTGGTGCTCATCGGTGGTGAGCCCGGTATCGGCAAGAGCACGCTGGTACTTCAGGCCCTCGCCCACATGTCTGCGTCCCGTCCCGCCCTTCTGGTGACCGGCGAGGAATCGCCCGCCCAGGTGCGCGCCCGTGCCCAGCGGCTGGCGCCATCGTGCGATGCCATCGTCGTGTACCCCGAAACCCGTCTCGAGGCGATTGCCGAGCTGCTGGAGGCGAACCCCCCTGGCATATGCGCCATTGACTCGGTGCAGACGCTCACGTCGGATTCGCTCGACAGCGCGCCCGGCAGCCCGGCCCAGGTGCGGCAGGTCACGGCTGAACTGGTGCGCATCGCGAAGTCGCGGGACATCGCGATGATTCTGGTGGGGCAGGTCACCAAGGATGGTGGGCTCGCTGGTCCTCGCCTGCTTGAGCACCTGGTGGACGCTGTGATCTCCTTCGAGGGCGATGGAGTGCGAGCCCAGCGCGTGCTGCGGGCGCTGAAGAACCGCTTCGGGTCGACCAACGAGACCGGCATCCTCGAGATGCGTGCCGATGGGCTGGCGTCGGTGGATGATCCATCGGACATCTACCTCGCGGAGGCCGGCGAGCGTGTTGGCTCGTGTCTGTTCCCCGCCATCGAGGGCACGCGCGCGGTGCTGGTGGAGGTGCAGGCGCTGGTGGGCCCCACCGACATCGTGCCGCCACGCCGGGTGGCCGGCGGTATTGACCGCACGCGACTGGCGCAGGTGCTGGCGGTCATGGGCCGCCACGCCGGTGTGCGCGTGGGAGACCAGGACGTGTTCGTGAGCGTGGCCGGTGGCGCCCGCGCGCCCGACCCGGCCGCCGACCTCGCCATCGCTCTCGCCGTGGCGAGTGCCGCAAGAAACGAACCATTGCCCGGCCCCGTGGCGGCGATGGGCGAGATTGGGCTTACGGGGGCACTGCGTCCGGTGAGTCATGCCGGGCGCCGTCTGCGGGTGTCGGCAGACCACTCCGTGGCGCGGGCCCTCACCGGACCGCTGGGCGATTCGGTCGAAGCCGGGCCCCGCCCGGCGGTTGTGCACCCCGCGGTGGAGCTCAGAGACGCCATCAGAGAGGCATTTCGGCCCGTGGGGGGATGACGGGGCGCCCCCCGCGTGCAATGCTCGCAGGCCGCCTGATGCGTGATGCACGAAGGAAGCACGGGGTGGTACGTGGAAATCCGTTCCGTCATGCCGCGATCAGTGGTCGGAACGAAGCCGGAAGGGGGGTGATGGCGACGTCAACTGATGGACATGGAACCGGAGCACCGGTGACCGACCCACCACCCGATCGTGGCGATGGGCAGCCCCCCCGCGCGCCCGAGGACCGGTTCGGCCTGCCGTATCCGGGCCCACAGCCCCGGCGCCGGTCGGCCAATCCCGTGGTGCTGAGGGTCACCCAGTCCGTTCTCGCCCTGCTCGGGGCGCTCGGGGCGTATCAGGTGGGCCGCAGAATCGACTTCGGCGATCTTGTGGGGGATGCGCTCCAGTACCCGGTGTACATCGGCGCCATCATCATCGGCGCACTTGTGGGGTGGGTCATCGGCGGGGTCATCGGGCGCTGGCTTCCATCACGGATGCGCGCAATCGACACGGCGGCCGACAAGCGATCGGCCGGGGAACTCGCCGTGGGCGCCATCGGACTCGTGGTGGGCCTTCTGGCAGCCGCGCTCGCCGGAATCGCCGTTGCCAGCCTGCCGGTCGTCGGCCCCTACCTGTTGCTGCCCGTCGTGCTGCTGGTGGCCTACGTCTTCACGCGCATCGCCGCGCGCAAGCATGCCGACATCCTGCGCCTCGTGGGCATCAGGTCCCGCAGTTCTGCCACCGTTCCGCCGCGCATCATTGACACCAGCGCGATCATCGATGGCCGCATCATCGACATTGCCCGCGCGCGGTTTCTCCCGGGGCAGATCATCGTTCCCACCTTCGTGGTTGAAGAACTGCACCGCGTGGCCGACTCCACCGACCCCGAGAAGCGTGCGCGCGGCCGCCGGGGCCTCGACCTGATTGAGGAACTGAAGGCCGTGGGGGAGAGCCGCGTGCAGATCCGCAGCGGCGACCAGCCGGGGGTAGATGGGGTAGACGCCAAGCTGGTGAGCCTCGCCCGCGACCTGCATGGCTCAATCGTCACCACCGATTACGCGCTCAACAAGGTGGCCCGCATCCAGGGCATCGAGGTACTCAACGTCAATGAGTTGGCGAATGCACTCAAGCCTGCGGTGCTGCCCGGCGAGTCGCTGAACGTGCGCGTCATCCGCGAGGGACGCGAGTACGACCAGGGCGTGGGTTACCTCGACGACGGCACCATGGTCGTGGTTGAAGGCGGGCGCTCGCTGGTGGGGGACGCCGCCCAGGATGTCGAGGTGACCAGCATCATCCAGAACCCGTCGGGGAAGATGATCTTCGCCCGCCGGCCCGGCTCGGTCTGACGGCCGGTCGGCGGAGGCGTATGGGCGCGGGCGCGATCATCGTGGCAGCGGGATCTGGCGAGAGGCTTGGTGCCAGCCTGCCCAAGGCACTTGTGCGCGCGGCGGGCAGGCCGCTTGTGGCGTGGTGTGCCATTGCCCTGTCGGCGGCCCGTGGCGTGGACGCACTGGTGATCGTGTCGCCGCCGGGCGAGGAGAAGGCGATTGCCGCTGCGATCGGCCACATGGTGCGCGTGCACGCGATCGTGCCCGGCGGAACAACACGTCAGCGCTCGGTGGCGGCCGGGATCGCAGCCCTGCCCGCCGACGTGGACGCCATCCTTGTGCACGATGCCGCCAGGCCGCTCGTAACGCCCGCGCTGGTGGAGCGTGTGCTCGCGGCGCTGGAGTTACACGATGGTGCGATCGCCGCGGCTCCGGTGGCCGATACGCTCAAGCGCGAGGGGGCCGACGGCATGATTGACCGCACGATCGATCGCGTGGGGCTGTGGCGCGCGCAGACCCCACAGGCCTTCCGGGCCGACGTCATCCGCCGGATGTTCGACGAGGCCGACCCGATCGAGCTGGACACGGCCACCGACTGCGCGGGAATGGCTGAGCGCCGGGGCGTGATGGTGGCGCTTGTGAACCCGCACTCACCCAATCTCAAGGTGACCGTGCCCGATGACCTGGTGCTCGTCGAGGTCCTCCTCGCTGGATCACGCATCGCGTAACGTGCCCCGCCCGTGCTGACTGACTACCACCTCCACCTGCAACCCGACGGGGAGGAGGCCCGCGACGCCGACCGAACGCGCTGGGATCGCGAGGGCGGCGCACGGTCGCCGGGATGGATTTCCCGGTATGTGGATCAGGCCCGCGCCCGCGCGGTATCCGAGATCGCTATCACTGAGCACGTGCACCGCTTCGCGGACGTCCGCCACTGGCACCCCAACCCGTGGTGGCAGGGTGAGGCCACTGAGGACCTGGGCGCCCACTGCGACGCCCTTATCGCGGCCCGCGATGGTGGCCTGCCCGTGCTCGTCGGGATTGAGATGGATTGGATCCCGGACCGGGTGGATGACACCCGCGCCCTGCTTGCCGCTCACCCCTTCGACATCGTCCTCGGGTCAGTGCACTGGCTGGGAGATCTGGCCGTCGATCATCCCGATTACCCCTGCTGGGACGATCTGGGGGCCGATGAGACGTGGGGGCGGTACCTCGACGAATTGGCAGCAGCCGCAGCCAGCGGCCTGTTTGACGTCCTCGCGCATCCCGATCTGCCAAAGGTGTTCGGAACCCGGATGCCCGCCCATCTGGCCGGTCGACGGGATGAGGTCATCGCGGCGATCGCTGATTGCGGCGTGGCGGTGGAGTGCTCATCTGCGGGGCTGCGGAAGCCCATCGGCGAGCTGTATCCCGACCCGGACTGGCTGGCGGCCTTCTGCCGCGCCGGCGTGCCGGTGACGCTGTCGAGCGACGCCCACCGCCCGGAGGATGTCGCCCGGGATTACCCCACTGCCGTGGCGGCCCTGCGTGGTGCTGGCTATGAGACGATCACGCGCTTTCGCGCGCGTGAACCCGAGCAGGTGGCGATGACATGGGACTGAGGGTTGGAATGGGCACCGATGCGCACCGCCTGGAGGCGGGCCGCCCCCTGATGCTCGGCACGCTGGCGGTGGAGCACGACGCCGGCCTCGCCGGCCACTCCGATGGCGACGTCGTGGCGCATGCGGTCTGTGACGCCCTGTTGTCCGCATCGGGCGGCCCCGACATCGGAGTGCTGTTTCCCGGTACCGCCGAATGGGCGGGTGTCACTGGGGCACAGATGATCACCCACGTGATGGCCCGGCTCGGCGGCGAGGGTGCGATCCCGGCCAATGTTCACGTGATCATCATGTGCGAGCGGCCACGTATCGGGCCGTATCGGGAGGCCATGGAGCAGGCGCTCACGGCGCTCGTGGGTGCGCCCGTGTCGGTGCACGCAACCACCACTGACGGCATGGGATTCATCGGTCGCGGCGAGGGCATCGGCTGCCAGGCCGTGGCGCTGGTGGAGATGCCCGCATGACCGTCAGGCTCTACTCGACCCTGACGGGGTGCGCCGAACCGCTGCACCCCGACGCCAACGGCGTCATCGGCATCTACGCGTGCGGGCCCACCGTGTACTCGCGCATCCACATCGGCAACGCCCGGCCGTTCGTGGTGTTCTCGGTGCTCAAGCGGTACCTCGAGCGACGTGGCGAGCGCTGCCGCCTGGTTATCAACATCACGGACGTCAACGACAAGATCTACGACGCCGCACGGGCTGAGGGAGTGCCGTCCACGGAACTGGCCGAGCGCTGCGCCCGGCAGTACGTGGAGGACACCGACATGCTGGGGCTTGGGCGCCCGGATGCCGAGCCGAAGGTCACCGACACGATGGACGAGATCGTGACGCTGATCGGCAGCCTGGTCGAGCGGGGGCTGGCATACCCGGCCGACGGCGACGTGTACTTCCGTGTGGCCGCCTTCCCGGGGTACGGCAGGCTCTCCGGTCGAAACCTCGTGGACATGGTGCCGGGCGACGATGGCGACCTGAAGGATGACCCCCTCGATTTCGCCCTGTGGAAGGGGCACAAGGAGTCGGAGGATGCCTGGTGGGACTCCCCGTGGGGCCCCGGGCGCCCTGGCTGGCATATCGAGTGCTCGGCCATGGCTGAACGCGAGCTGGGCATGGGTTTCGCGGTACACGGTGGTGGCATCGACCTGGCCTTCCCGCATCACGAGAACGAGATCGCCCAGAGCGAGGGCGCCCACGATGGCGTGCCATTCGCCCATGTGTGGATGCACAACGAGATGCTCGAGTTGTCGGACAGCAAGATGAGCAAGAGCATCGGCAACATTGCGCTGCTTGCCGACGTGGTGGAGCGATGGGGTGCCGATACGGTCATCGCATATTTCATGCAGAGCCACTACCGGTCGCGGCTGCCCTTCTCGGATGACCGCCTGCACGATGCCGAGGCCGCCTGCGATCGCATCCGCAATGCGGTGCGTGCGCTCGACCGCGCGCTCGGTGCCCCGGAGGCCGACGCGGCCAACGACGCAGATCTGATGAAGGCCCTCGTAGATGCGCGACAGCGGTTTCATGAGGCGATGGACGACGACTTCGGTACGCCGGGGGCCATCGCGGCGGTGTTCGATCTCGTCCGGGTCATCAACCACTCCCTCGACCGGGGCCGCCCCGCGTCCGGGCAGCTGCGCGAGGTGCGACTTGAGCTGATCGGCCTGCTCGACATGCTGGGGCTGGCCGGGCTCGGTGACCCAGCGGGGGGCGACGCACCGCAGGAGGTGCTTGATCTGCTCGCGGCCCGCGAGGCAGCCCGCGTCGGACGTGACTTCGCGTCAGCGGATGCGCTGCGCGACCAGATTCTCGCCTACGGATTTGAACTGCGCGATGGCCCGGATGGGCCGGAGGTCTACGCATCATCATGAGCAGCCGCGGTGGATACGGACGTCGAAAGCGCGACGAGGACGAAGGGCCGATCCTTGTGTACGGGCGCAATCCTGTGCGCGAACTCATCAAGGCGGGCCGGCGCGAGGTATCTGAGGTGTGGGTGCTCACGCAGGCCGCTGACGATCCAGCACTTGAGGGCGTCGCCGTTGTCGTGAAGACCCGCGAGGAACTCGCGCGCGCGGCGGGCACCGGCGATCACCAGGGGATGGTGGCGTTCACGGAGGAATACCCGTACGCAGACCCTCAAGACATACTTGAGGGTACGGGTCCGGTCATCGTGCTCGACGAGGTTCAGGATCCGCGGAATCTCGGGGCTGTCGCCCGCGTCGCCGACGCAGCCGGATGTGCTGGGCTGGTGATCCCCACTCGCGGCAGCCCGGGTATCACCCCGGTTGCGTGCAAGGCCTCAGCCGGCGCCGTCGAGCACCTCGCGATCGCCCGAATCGGCAGTCTGGTCGCATTCATCAACGATCTTGCGGGTGCTGGCCGATGGTCTGCCGGCGCGGATTCGGACGCCGGGATGGACTACCGGGAAGTGCCCTGGGACGCGGGCGCGGTCATCGTGCTGGGGGCTGAAGGTGCAGGCCTCAGGCCCAAGGTGAGGGATGTGTGCGACCGCCTGGTACGCATACCAATGCGGGGGAACGTGGGGTCCCTGAACCTCTCCACAGCCGCATCGGTGCTGGTATTTGAGGCAGTTCGACAGAACTGATTTCGCTCCAGAGGTTGACAGCCGCTTGTGCGGTCGGTATCAATCCCACATCTGATCTCTTACCTTCGACTGAAGGTTCAGCCTTTTCCTCATGTGAGGGTTGAGGGTTTGAAGATCCGGATGATCATGAATCGATTGACCGACCGGGAGTGAAAATGGGAGCCACCGCCAGGAGGCAGACCGATCTGGACCAGCAGGGCTACGTCGACGTGGTCGACGAGGGCCTTGTCCGCCGCGCGCGCGGAGGGGACCAGCAGGCCATGGACCAGATCATCTCCCGCTACCGGGGATTCGTGCGCCTCAAGGCCAGCGCGTACTTCCTCGCCGGCGGCGACTCCGAGGACCTCATCCAGGAGGGACTCATCGGTCTCTTCAAGGCGGTGCGTGACTATCGCCCCGAGCGTGAGGCCAGTTTCCGATCGTTCGCTGAGCTGTGCGTCACCCGCCAGATCATCACGGCGATCAAGACCGCGGCCCGTAACAAGCACTCGCCGCTGAACACCTATGTCTCGTTCAGCAACACCCGCGCGGGCTCCGAGCAGGAGACCACTCTCGCCGACGTGCTGCCGGACGATCCGGTAACCGATCCGATCAACCAGGCAATCTCCACCGAAGAGCTCACCAGCCTGATTGAGTGCCTCGGCCGGGTCTTGAGCCCGCTTGAGCGCGAGGTGCTGGCGATGTATCTCGAGGGTCGCTCGTATGAAGAGGTGGCCGAGCGCCTGGAGTGCAACCCCAAGAGCGTGGACAACGCACTTCAGCGGGTGAAGCGCAAGGTGGAGACGCATCTCGGCGAGCGTTCGGTGCTGGACCTCTAGACGGATGGTTGAGGGTTACCCTCAGCCTCGACCCGAGGTTGAGGGTGTGACGTCATGACGATTGGTGTGGCGCCCGGGGGGTCTGACGGGTAGCGTGCGGGACGCATTGTCCACGCCTCCTGAGGAATCCCGATGAGCTCACCCATTCTGGTCGGCTACGAGCGCAGCGAGTCGGCCGACCGCGCCCTCGCCCGCGCAATCGCTCTCGCCCATGAGCGCCGCGCGTCGCTGCTGGTGCTCGCCGTGCACGAGGCGGCGGTTGATCCAACAGGACCGAGGGCCTTTGGCACCATGGGCGACGGCAGCCCCATGGTGGGCCCATTCCCCGAGCTCCCCGACATGCACGAGGTGCTGGGTGAGGCGCGCGAGAAGGTAAATGCCGCTGGCCTGAAGAAGGCCACATACGCCTGGGCCATCGGTGAGCCCGGCAGCCTGATCGTGGAGACCGGCAAGGACCACCACTGCCAGTTGATCGTGGTCGGACAGGGGCACCACTCATTCCTGGGCCGGGCATTCGGCGCCGACACGGCCGCCGAGGTTGAGAAGCACGCGGGCATCCCCGTTGAGGTCGTCGACTAGCCCCACCCGCCGGAGTAGCTCAGATGGCCAGAGCACCTGTCTTGTAAACAGGGGGTCCCGGGTTCGAATCCCGGCTTCGGCTTCGGGTACTGCCCCGCACGTGGCGGTCTAACGGACGGCGTAGTGCACAACGCGCCCGATGGGCTGGGTGCCCAGATCGGTGGCGTTGAACGGGTTCCAGCGCGTGGTGTAGACGGTCGATGCCGTGAGGGACGTCCCCCAGAGGATGTCCGTGCGGCTCACGACCGTCGCGACCGTCCGTTGGTCGCCACCCCCCAGCGCGGCCACCACGACCTTTGAGCGTGCCGCGACCTCGCCGTTCTGGCTGATCCACGCGATGCGGTTTCCGTAGACCGAAGGAGTGATGAGAATCGTCCCCGGCGTGGACGTGGCAATTGACCGCTGGCTTCCGCGTGCGAGGTTTCTCACCCAGATTGACGATCCGTTGCCGGCATTTCGTGCCCATGCCAGCGTGGTCGTGCTGAGCGATGGACCACTGATGTCGTATGTGGCGGGCACCGTGGTGACGCGGGTTCTGGTGCCGGTGTTGAGATCGATCAGGTACAGCGCCTGACCACTGCCCTCGGAGACGACGTACGCCAGCCACGAGCCGGAGAGGGAGGGGCGGATCGCGCCTTCGATGATCGGGTATATCGGCAGGGGGTAGGTGGGGAGTGCATCCGGCGCTTCGGGCGGAGTGGCCGTCCATGTCGTCCAGTCGACGACCGCCACTCCGCCAACCGGCCCGCACGGCGGCGTATCTGCCACGCACACCACGGCAACGCGGTTTCCCGACACCGACGGCGAGGCTGCGCCCGCAATGGTGGCGGTGATTCCTGTGCCAGTCACGACGACCGCCTGCGTGCCGTCACCGCCCCCCTGGGTGACGGCGAGCGTGGCCCCGTCGGCAGAGGGGAGGTACGTGCCGATGGGGCCCACGCCATCTGCACCGAGCGCCGGCGAGGCGCCGAATGCGAGGACGCCGACGGCCAGGAGAACCAGGCCGTTGACCCGCCGAACAACCGGCATGGCGACGCCGATGCCAATTGCGCCGGCTGCGTACGTCTCTGCCAGACGTGGCGGGATGATGACCATCAGCACGCGCCCGAGGCCGAAGAGCGCGAAGCACGCTGCCCCCGTCGTGGGATTGCCGAGGGCGATGCACGCGCCGGCCACGACCCAGAAGGTTGACACCACCTGAAAGGTAAGAACGCCAAGGCCCAGAATGATCCCGTAGGCCGGTGCCCAGACGACGAGCGGCAATTCGCGGCGCCACGACTCGGGCACCTGCCCGCGTCGCTGGGGGAGCGGGATGCGCATGATGCCGAGGTCGCGCATGGCCCCGACCAGGGCCAGCACGGCCAGAAGCGAGAGCGTCAGTGACGATGGAAGCCCGGCTCCGACGAGCCCGAGTACCCAGCCGAGGGCGGCTGAGGCGACGATTGCGCCGACGGCGAACAGCGCCACCCCGAGGTTGCGGCGACCCCGACCACCGCACAGGTGCGGCGTGAAGGTCTCGATCATCGCGAAGCCGCATGGCGACCATGCACCCGACACACCCGCAACAAGCGCGGCAAGCGCGATGCCGGCGATCAGCATGACGTTCAGCATGGGACCCCTGTCTCGGTGTAGATGAAGCAGAACACGGTGCGGCCGGGCTTGCAGTAGCCCGTAAGGCCGGCGTCGCCGTTGATGCGCGTTGACTTGGTGCTGCAGCAGTCGGAAATGCGCCGCACCTGGCCGTCGCAGCACCGGTACCACGAGCCCTGCATTGCCGCGTTCAGGCCGTACTTGGAGACAGCCCACCCCTCGCACAGCCGAGTGCGCGGTGCGCGTGGGAGCGGCAGCCCATCGGGCGTGCGAAGGACAGTGCCCGTGCTGTCAACCACCTGCCCGGTGGCATTGACGCGGCGTCCGAGGTTGTCGATGGGGGCACCCGTTTTCACATCCACTGGGTACCCATGGGCATCGGTGCGCGGTGCTGTTCCGGGCCCCGGGCAGGCGCCGGTCGTCCAGTAATGGCCGCAGAATCCGTACCAGGTACCCACCGGATTGGTTCCCGGCAGCGGGGCGGCCTCGGCGGCCGAGACCGGGGCGTCCGCCACAAGGGGGAGTCCGACGAGGGCGAGGGCGAAGCCGCCCACCCGGGCGATGAAGGAACGCCGCGTGGTTGACGATGCCATCGTGTGGGAAAGGCCCTCCCCGATGTCGGACAGGGGGTCACGGGACATACTGCGCGCGCTCCAATCCGACGCCGATGAGCTCTTCAACCTGCTCGAGGGTGTTCACGAGGCCCTTGGCGACGACTACGCCGTCGACGGTATGGACGATGTACGGAGTGCCGGGCACGCCGAAGCGGTTGAACACGTCGGGTTCGGTGTCCTCGTTCACGCCCCTGATGGCCTGTCCATCGCGCCCGAGCGCGCGGAGGCCGGGCTCCAGTTCCCGGCACAGCCGGCAGCGGTCCGACCCGAAGGCGATGACCTCTGAGCCGATGCCCAGGACCCCGTCGATCGCGGGCGCGCGCTCTCCGAAGGGTGGCCCTTCCTCCGCGATCTCAAGCGCACTGCGTGGGCCGAGCCGGCGCTCAAGCACGCCCACCTGGCGGTACAGGGCAAGCACGAGCAGCAGCAGACCGCCCACGCAGATCGCAAGGGCCCCGAGCGCTACAGACACCGCGACGTCACGGGACACGGCGGGGTCCACCTCAAGCGCCACCAGAACGCCCGCTCCCGCGATAGCCATCGCCCGCAGGCACAGCAACCAGGCGGGCCGCTCGGCGTCGCCCCCGAAACAGTTGCAGCGCATCCGGTTTGCGCCCCGCGCCCAGCGGGCCGCCAGTACGACGGTGAAGATGCCGCCGAGAACCGCGGCACAGACCCCCCCGATCGCTGCGGTGGCAGGCACCAGCACGAGTGTGGCGATTGCGATTTCGATGAGTGCCAGCGCCGGTGACGACGCCCGTGCAAGCCATCGTGGCGTGCGCGGCGCGTCAAGCACTGGGGCGGCACCGGGCTGGATCTTCGTGGTTGCCGCCCACGCCAGCACCACCGCGATCATCACGCGAAGCGCGACGTCAATCACAGTGAGGCCGTCCTTGGAGTCGGCAGTGTGCGTTCAACATGATCGGGCGCAGCAGATTGGAGGAGGCGTTCGTCTACTGATGGGGCATGCGGTGTGCAGGCAGCCCACGTCGGTTCCGCACGCGTTTCCGGGAGAAATCCTACACGGGCTGGGGCAGCCGGAATCGACGATTGCGGTCACGCCCCGGGCGGCAAATCGGAGAGCGACGCGAAGGTCGCGACGCACGCAGGCATCCCCGCTGAGGTTGTCGACGAGCCCTGCCCGCCGAAGAAACCGGGTGGGAGGTGGAATGGATTCAGTTCCTGACCGAGTCGTTGCGTAATAGGGGCATGGGTGCGAAACTTTGATTTATGACCCATTTCACCCGGCGCCAGTTGTTGGGGAGGGCTGCCATCGCTGCCGGCGCTACGGCGGCCATGGGAACTTCCGGTGCCGCCCTGGGAGCCGCACCGGGCGGAAGCGTGCCGGACCTTCCCGACCCGTGGCAGATGTTCAGGTGCGCATCGTGGAACGACTCCACGCTCTTCACCTTCGGCAGCGCCGCGTCGGGGGCCGCCGAGCTCGGTGAGGTGATGCAGTTGGTGCGCGTGGTGCGTGAGCGCACCGGCGACCCGGTGAACCCCACCCGGGACGACTTCACCGTTCTCGTGCACGAGTGGCAGCGCCTTGCGGCGCGCCTGGAGCGGCGTGCGGCTGAGGCCCAGGCTGCCGGCAATCTGGTGAGTGCCCGGCAGCAGTGGCTACGCGCCTCCACCTATCAGGCGCAGGCGCTCTTCTTCGTGCTGGGCACGTCAAGGCCGAGCCGCGAAGCAGCCATCTTCCGGTCATGCGAACAGGACTGGCTGAATGGCATCGCGCTGTGGGACGTCCCGGTTGTGCAGGTGGGTATTCCCTATCAAGGCGTCACCATGCCGGCCTATCTGTTCCGACCTGCGGATGACGGGCGCCCCCGTCCGACGGTCATCATCTGCAACGGGAGCGACGGGCAGAATGTCGATCTGCTGGCCGAGGGCATCACGGCAGCGCTCGACCGCGGGTACAACGCGATCACGTTCGAGGCACCTGGTCAGATGTCGTTGCTGTTCGTGCAGCAGCAGCCAATGCAAGCCGACTGGACCGGCATCATCGATGCAGTTGTCGCGTGGCTGAGCCCTCGGTCCGATGTGGACGCCTCGAGGATCGCCGCGGTCGGCATCAGCCTGCTGGGGATGGTGTTGTCGAGCGCCGCCGCCGGATCCACCGGGCTCGCCGCATGTGTACTGGAGCCGGGCGCATATTCGCTTCCGCAGGTGTGGGGCGACCAACAGTCCCTCACGGCCATCCGCGAGACAGCCGATGCCCCGGCGTCGGTGCAGCGAAAGGTGGCGGCCGAGGTGAATGCGGGAATGGCCAACGCCTGGAAGAGCATGACCGCTCTGGACCGGTTCACGCTGTCCAAGCGGAGTGAGCTCTACACGCCCAATGCCCTCCAATGCGGTCGCAGGGGAGTACCTCCCAGCGACTACTACGGGCTTGGCAAGGCCATTCTCGCGTTTCAGTATCAGGATGATCTTCCCCGAATCCGGATTCCCATGTACATCTGCGACAACCAGCTCGATGAATTCTTCGGGCCGCAGGCGCGCAGGATCCCGGGCATGCTCACCGGACTGAACGCCAACCAGAAGTTCCTGCGCTCGCTCACGGTGCAGACAGGGACGCAGTTCCACGACCAGCCCCTGGGGCCGCAGGCTTCCCAGGAGTTCATCTTCGACTGGCTCGACGCCGTTCTCGGAACCTAGTTGTCGTCGAACTCCGAGAGGGGTGGGAAGACGACGGTCATCACCGCGCCACCCCCGTCGGCATTGCCAGCGGAGACCGCTGCGCCGTGGATGTCGGCGACTTGGCGCACGATCGAGAGCCCGAGGCCTGAGCCAGGCATTCCGCGGGCGGCGGGCGACCGGTAGAAGCGGTCGAATACATGGGGCAGATCGTCGGTGGCAAAGCCGGGCCCGTGATCGCGCACGGTCAGCGTGCGGTCGTGGAGGCGCACCTCGATGGGGCGGTCCGCCGGGGTCCATTTCACTGCATTGTCCAGCAGATTGGCCACCAGCCGCGCTAACCGCTCGGGGACGCCGTCGACCACCGTCTCGGACAGATCCTGCAGCACGGTGATACCCGGGGTGAGGCGCCGGGTTCGCTCAATCGACGCCTCGACAAGATCATCGAGGCGCACGTCCTGCACCTCGTCGACCATGTTGGCGTTCTCGCCCACGTGGACGATGTCCGTGACGAGTGCGCCTAACTCGTCGGTCTGCTGCACCACGTCGCGGAGCAACGCATCGTGCTCGTCCGGTGGCAGCGATCCGGACTGCTGCAATACCTCGATGTTGGCCCGCAGTGATGCGAGTGGGGTGCGCAGCTCATGCGAGGCATCCATCACGAGGCGCTGTTGTGCATCGGCTGACGCCTCGAGCTGGTCGAGCGTGGCGTTGAACACACGTGTCAGGCGCCCGATTTCATCATCGCCCCCCTCGGGGAGGCGACGCGAAAGGTCACCGTCATCGGCCAGATCCTCGGTCTCATCGGTGAATACGGCCACCGGTCTGAGCGCGCGGCCCGAGATAAACCAGCCGAGTCCAGCCCCGAGTGCGATGCCCGCTCCCGCGACGACGAGAAGGATGATGCCGAGGCCTGAGAGCACGGAGCGCACTTCGTCGATAGGGCGCACGACCTCGTAGGCCGCCCCGGTGCCGTCGGCCAGCACCGGCCCGAGCCGGGCCGTGAGGCCCCGGACGGGTACGCCGTTGATCATCGCGTCCCAGAAGTAGTCAGGCTCGGTGCCTGCGGCGACGGCCTTGTCGCGGGCGGTTACTGGGATGTCACCAGGCCCCGCTGATGTGCCGTCGAGGGCCCCGGACGCGGTGATCACCTGAGACGCGAATTGGGGTCCACCGAAGCGGTCGCCCCGCCGAAAGGGGCCGCGCGGCATGCGCTGCGCCCGCCCGTCATGGAGGACCTGCTCCACCTGTTGCTGCAGGCTTTGGTCGACATCACCGAGGAGGCGCGCGCGTGTGACCAAGAATGCCGACAGCGATGCGGCGATGACCGTCACTGCGACGGCGACCGCAGCCCCGACGGCGAGGCGGGTGCGAAGAGTCATGGCTCGCGCAGGACGTAGCCGACGCCGCGGATTGTGTGGATGAGGCGCGACCCGTTGCCGTCCTCGGTCTTTCGCCGGAGGTATCCGATGTACACGCCCAGCGAGTTGGATGCCGGGCCGAAGTCGTATCCCCACACCCGCTCATGGATGACCGATCGCGTGAGCACGACGCGCGGGTTGCGCATGAGAAGCTCGAGAAGCAGAAACTCGGTTCGGGTGAGATCGATGGGTCGTCCGGCCCGCTCGGCCATGTGTCCCGCGAGGTCGAGTGTGAGGTCGTCGAACCTGAGGACGGCGGCATCGTCGGATCCGCCGTTGCCCGTGCGCCGCAGGAGCGCACGCAGCCGTGCCAGAAGCTCCTGAAGGGCGAAGGGCTTGACCATATAGTCGTCGGCCCCGGCATCGAGACCGGCCACCCTGTCGCCCACCGCATCGCGTGCAGTGAGCATGAGCACCGGCGTGTGATCGCCAGCAGCCCGCAGGCGCCTGCACACCTCAATGCCATCCACCCCGGGCATCAGGATGTCGAGCACGATGGCGTCGGGTGCCCGCTCGGCCAGCGATGCGAGGGCCTCCTCGCCGTCGGCTGCCATCTCCACCTCGTAGCCGGCGAGGGTCAGGGCCCGCCGTACGGCGGTACGCACTGCCTCCTCATCGTCCACCACCAGAACTCTCATGGGGACGAGTCTGCCGTACCGGACACCTGAGGGGCCGCCGACGTCGCGAGGCCAGCGATGCGCGTTGTTCCGGTCTTCACGTCTGTCCTCCGGAGCTCACGGGGGTTTGCGGACCATGGGCGTGATCCGCGCATCCCCATGATGCATTCGCAATGTCAGGGCACGGCAAGAGAACCCGAAGAACCACTGAAGAATGCGGCTCAGTCGTCGAGCAGTGCCCGGAGCCCTTCAAGGGCCTCGCGCTGGCGATCGGCCAGACGGTCCTCCATGTCGATGGAGGAGTCCTCATGCACGGCCATGGTGCGCCAGGTGATGCGCGACCCGCTGCCCTGGGCATCCACCCGGAATGAGGCCTCATGCGCAGCCAGTGGGAGCCCGGCCGTGACGGTGTACGAGTACGACATATCGTGGTCGTCGCGGGAGAGCAGGTCCTCCACCACCACCGCGCCATCAGCGCGCTCGAGCGTGCGGGTATTGCCCTCAAGGGTGCACGAGGTGTACAGCGGGTACCACCGGGTGACGCCACATGGGTCGCCCACCACGGCCCAGGCCTCCGCGGGTGATGCCTTCACGTCCAGTACGACCTCAAACTCGGAACCCATGGGAATCTCCCTCGCTCATTGCGGCTGCCAGCGGTCTGGCGGCGGCCGGATAAGCCACGGGCCAGGCCGTGGCGACGGGTGGTGACGCAGGCTGCGCTCTGCCCACATGCGATCGGCGTCACACGGGGGTGCCTGCTGCGGTTGATGCGTCGGTGAGAGGATCGCTTGGCAGGCGCCGGGTCAGCAACAGGCCGAATAGCCCAACGATGGCAACGATGGCGAGCGCTGCCCGCAGCGATTGCAACTTGGCGTCGGAGTACGCGGTGACCACGGCATCCACCTGGTCAGGGGGCAGGCCGGCATCGGTGGCCGCCTTCTGCACATCCGACGCCGGCACCACCGCGATGCCGCTCGCGGTGGCCTCTGCCGCCTGCTGGGTGAGTTGCTGGTTGACGGCTGGCTGGTTGGACAGCTGGGTCTGGAAGGTGGCGGCGAGACCAATAAAGAGCACCGTGCCCGCCAGCGCGGTACCCAGCGACATGCCCAGATTCTGCATCGTGCCCTGCAGGCCACCCACCTCGCTGCTGCGCGTGATGTCGGCGGCCGACAGGTTGACGTTTCCCAACTGCGAGAAGGCGAGTCCGAGTCCCGCACCCAGAATGGTCATGGCGATTGCAAAGCGGGGTCCGGTGAGTTCTGGGCCGATGCTGGTCATGAGCAGCGTGACGCCGATGACACCGAGGGCGAGGCCCACCTGCACAAGGGTACGGGGCGAGATGCGCGCGGACAGACGTGAGCCCACGAGCGCGAGGACGAACAACGCAAGCGACATGGGGAGGATGCGCAGGCCGGAACCCAGTGCATCAAGCCCCAGCACGGTCTGAAGGTAGAGCGGCAGGATGAAGAAGGAGCCCGCGACGATGAAGTACATGACCATGGTGGATCCGAGCCCCGCGCGCAGCACCGGGATCTTGAGGAGGTCTGTGCCGAGGAGCGGGGTACGTCCTTTGGCAGTGACGTGGGCCTCCCATCGCATGAATGCCCAGCCGACGAAGAGGCCCACCATCACGATGGGGATGACGGGCGAGAAGCCGGCGATCGTGAACGGCGGGTCGATGGGCTGGACCAGTCCCCACGAGCTGGCGCCCACCAGGGCGAGCACCACCAGACCCATTGCCAGCGCTGAGAGCGCAACTCCAACCAGGTCGAATCGGCTCTTCGCCGGGCGGCGGGCGCCGTCGCCGATCTGTCGCACCAAGGGGAGGATCGCCACGAGAATGATGATGGTCTCGGCGGCAAACACCCAGCGCCACGAGAAGTACGTGGTGACCCAGCCGCCGATGAGTGGACCGGCTGCCGCGGCGGCTCCGGCGATACCGCCCAGGATGCCGTAGGCGATGGCGCGATCACGGCCTTGATAGTTGGCGGCGGCCAGTGCGGCGATGGCCGGGATGACCAGCACGGCGCCTAGGCCCTCCACCACCGACCATCCGATGAACAGCATCGTGAAGCCCTGCGCGATGGAGGTGATAAATGAACCCACGGCGTAGATGCAGAGGCCGATGACAAAGGTTCGCCTGCGGCCCAACCGGTCGCCGATCGCAGCGCCGGTGAGCATGAACGCCGCCATCGTCAGCGCGAACGTGGCGATGGCCAACTGCATGGCCTGCACCGTTGTGTCGAGATCGCGCACCACCGTGGTGATGGACACGTTCATGACGGTGCCGTCGAGCACCATGATGAACTGGGCCAACCCCAGAATGATGATTGCCGACCACTTGCGCACGGTCTGACCCTAGCCGGGTCTCGGGCTGAGTGTCGCTATCGCGCGGTGACGGTGCGACCGCGCAGGCGGCGGTCGCGCGCACGGGACAGCGCGGGGCGTGCGGAGAGGGCCGTGATGGCCAGCATCAGCGCCACGATGGCGTAGGCACCACGCGGACCCACCCACTCTGCGGCGAAGCCACCGAGCGCTGCTCCCACGGCCAGACCGGCCATTACCAGCGTGCGGCCGGCGACCCCGGCCAGGGCCTGCATTGACTGCGGCACGCGTCGTGCGCGGGCGCCCATGAGCGTCGCTGAGCACAGCGCATTGGCCAGCATGAGCGGCGCATAGACCAGCGCGGTACCGAGCACCCCGGGCACAATCGCCATGGCGAAAGCAGGGATGACGTAGATGGCGCAGGCGAGCACCACGATGGTCTCATCGGCGTGGCGTCGGTCGAGCCGCGTGATGATGGGCGTCGCCAGCATCATGCAGGCAACACCGGCCCCGAGGACAGCGGCCAGTGCGGCCCCCGACACGTGGAGATCATTTCGCAGGTGCGGTACCGCCAGACTGATGGCGGCCCCCGACGCCACGCTCCATGCAATCGCCGTGATCGTGATCGCCCGAAGGTTGCGGGACAGGAAGAGGAATACGAGACCACGGCGGATGGGCAGTCGCGGCGCACCTGTGCGCACGCGCTCGTCGAGCCGGGCCGATGCCGACATGGCGGCGATGCCGGCGATCGCGAGCGCACCGGCAACCATCCACATGGCGTCGCCGGCACCCAGCACCAGCGCGAGTCCGGCGATGGCAGGGCCACCGAAGTACCCGAGGTTAAATGCCTGGGCGAGCGCGGCCTGTGAGGGCATGATCTCGTCGCGCGGCGTCACGGCGGCCAGCGCACCGAACAAGGCGGCGTCGACGAACACCCGCACGGATCCGATGAGGAAGGCGCCGGCGTACAGCACCCACATCCCCGGCTGTCCCACCGACAGCGTGATTGCCAGGGCCGCCGCGATAAGGAGTCCGGCCGTAAGAGCGGCAGCGAGCAGCGGCCGGCCGGGGAGGCGGTCGCCTGCGATGCCGGCGGGCACCGCCAAGAGCAGAAACGGGACGAAGGTGATGGCGAACCCGATGGCGGCCTGCGCGAGCGATCCACCACTCTCGAGGATGAGCCACGGAATGATGATCGTCATCATTCCCTGCGCGAGCGCGTGAGCGGCCTGCGTGACCAGGAGCGCGCGCCCGTCACGGGTGCGCAGAAGTGGGTTTCGCTGGTCGTTTCTCATGCCTGAACCACGGTAGGTCCGCTTCAGGGGCGCGTCAATAAGTTCCGAGTCGCACGAAGTCGGGGTATATCCGCACGCCCGCAGTCACGCCGGACCTACCGACGTTCCGCTTAAACACACGCCTGATCGACTTTGTGACGACGGTCACGACCTGCCCGAAAACGTGTTACGCCAATCGTGAAGAAGCTGTGAGGATCAGCCCGTTTCGGGGTCTGAGGGGGGCTTGCGGACACTGGAGACGGCGGTTGAGGCCGCCGCACCCAACGCGGCTGTGGCGCTCGGGCTGGGGGGGCGCCGGTCGCTGGTGACTACCACCCGGCACGGTGCGTGCCGCAACACGTAGTCCACCGTGCGTCCGAAGAGCCGATCGCCCACGCGACGCCGTGATGCCACGCCCATCATGATCACCTCGGCCTTCGTCGCCCTGGCCTCGTCAACGATCGCGCGACCGGCCTGGCGCCCGCGGATGACGCGTGTCACCACCGTGGCCCCGTACTCCTCGGCGATGGCCCGGGCGTGGGTGAGAAGTTCGTCTGCCGCACGCTCCTCACGGGGCATGCGCGCCTCGAGGGGCAGCTCCACCGGAACCTCCACCACGTTGATCACCGCGATTTGCACATCGGCATCGGCAGCGAGTTTGCCGGCGGTCACCATCATCTCCTCCGATGCCTCGGTGGCGACGATGGGCACCAGGATGTTGGTGTACGCGATATCCACCTCGGCCACGGGTGCAGTGCGTTCAAGGGTGACCGTTTCGGTCCACGGCACCTTGATGTGCTTGCGGTAGGCCACGTACATCACAAGCCCCACGGCCATCCAGATGATCCCGATCCAGCGCGCGTCGGGCCGCAGCACGAGCACGGCGACCAGCGCGCCGCCAGTACCCATCAGGCCGAAGATCGCGAACAGGGGAATGCTGCGGCCGCGCCAGGCGATGTTGGGCGCACCGCGAAATGGGCGCTTGAGTTCAGGCGATTTCCATCGCATCCAGATGACCGAGATATGGGCGATGCTGAATGAGAGCATCGCGCCGAATGCGTAGACGTTGGCCAGGAAGTCGGCCTTGCCCGGGATCATCACGATGGCGGCGATGACGCAGAAGATTCCGATGGCCACGTAGGGCGTGTTGAAGCGTGGGTGCAGCTTTCTGATCACCGACGGCAGTTGGCGGTAGAAGCCCATCGAGTAGGTGAGTCGCGACACGCCGATAACGCCGGCATTCGTGGCGATGATGAGGATCGTGGCGGCAAGGATGCCCACGAATCCGCGCAGCAGATCGAGCGGGACCCCCGACAACCCGAACTGATCCACGATCCCCAGGATCGGGTCGCCGGCGTAGGTCGTGCCGAGTTTCGTCTCGTAGCTGCCGTTGGGCAGTTTCACCACCGGCAGCGCCGACAGCGCCACCGCAGGGATGAGTGCGTACATCACCAGCACGGTGAGCACGGTGGCGCGGATGGAGGCGGGAATGGTGCGCTCGGGCACCTGCGCCTCCTCGGCCATATTCGAGATGGTCTCGATACCGGTGTAGGCGATCATCGCCAGCGTGACGCCGATGATGAGGTTGCTCCAGGTGGGTGCCACGCCCCACACGATGTTGTCCCACAGGGTGGTGGGGGAGAAGAGGATGAACAGGCCCACGATCACCAGGAGCAGCTGCGTGGCCAGATCGAGCAGCGCCAGGCCCACGTTCAGCTTGGCGGCCTCCTTGATGCCCACGGTGTTGACGAGGGCGAGCAGTAGCACCACCCCGATGCCCACGATGATGTCCCAGGGGTTCTCTTTGAGCGGTGCCCAGAACACGCCCAGGTAGTGGGGCACGAAGAACGCCGAGATGGCGATCGTGATGATGTAGTTGAGCATCTGGGCCCACGCGGCCCCAAACGCCGTGCCCTCATTGAACGCGTGGCGGGCGAACGATGATGACCCGCCGGCTTCGGGAAAGAGTGCGGTGCCCTCGGTGTAACTGACCGCCGTGGCCGCGAAGATGAGGCCCGCGATGAGGAACACCACGGGGGTGAGACCGAGGGCGTACGCGGCCACCAGGCCCAGCGCGTAGTAGATCGACGACCCGACGTTGCCGTAGGCCGTCGCCCACAGCCCCGGAACACCCACCACGCGCTCAAGGCGCTCCTGCCTGCGTCGGCGGATCGCCATGCGCTACGCCCTGCGGAAGTGGCGGGCGCGACGGTGCGCGCTCTTGGAGATCAACCTCATCGAGGCGGGATCGTACCGCCACGCCGGGCCCGCCGCGGCTAGGATCGCGGCGAGCCTGTCCCACCAGGGGACGGATTGACCGGGAGCACCGTGACAGTGAGTCTCATCGAGGGTGTTGACGTCGTCTTCTATGGCATCTGCAACATGAAGCGATCGGTGGCCTTTTACGAGGGCGTTCTCGGTCTCGAACTGAGCCAGCGCGCAGGCAACGACTGGGCGCAGTTCACTGTGGGATCAACTGAGATCGGCCTGTATGGCGAGCTCGCCACGCCGCCTCACCAGGGCGGCGCCACCGTCTCATTCCGGGTGTCCGACATCAAGGCGTTCGACCAGATGCTGGCCGACGCGGAGGTGCAGAAGGATGTCGTCGAGGACATGGGCGGCGCCCTGTCGCTCGAGTTCTACGACCCCGACGGCAACAAGCTTGTTGCGATACAGGTGCTCGAGGGCTGAGTCAGGCGCCGTCGCGCGCACTGCGCGCGACGGCGATGGCCTCGGCGAACCCGCCGGGGTCGGCCACGGCGACCACCACCCGCGAGGTGTCCCACGCGACCGGGGCGTGCACGGTAATGCGCTGATCGAGTTCGATCAGTGTGGCCGTGCCGGGGGTGGCCACGAACGCGACGAGTCCTTTGCCGATACGCACGCCGTATCCGCCCCACCAGGGCCAGCGATAGCCATCGATTCGCGCGATGCGGTCGAGGGGAATCTCCGCGTGCCCCAGCCAGCCCATGCGGATGGACACCATGTCGTCACCGACCTCGGCTTCCATCCGGTCCGGGCGGTTCATCAGCAGGATGTCCGACCAGCGCGCCGTGCGCATCGGGAAGCGTGCCGCCATCAGCGCAAGGTGAAGGTTGCCGCCGCAGTGCCCAGCCCGCGTGCCGACGACATGAGCACGCGCACCTGATAGCTGCCCGCCCGCATGGTCTTGGGCAGGGGCAGTCGCACCACGTGGGTGCCGGCGGCCCGACGGCCTTGGCGCGCCGTCAGCACGTGGAACGACGACAGGTGCACGGATCCGGTGACCCGCTTGCGAATCTCAACCCGGCACATGGCGCTGGTGCCGGTACGAAACCGCACACGCGCTGTGCGCCCCACGACGGTCACACGGATCCTCTGAGGACGTGCCGGACTCGATCCCGGCGTACGGCCGGATGCGTCGCGGGAAGTTGCGACCGTGGTGCTGGTGGAGAGGCCGGTCACGTCGCGTGCCACCACGGGAATCGTGCGGCTGCCCACCCCGGGAGTGATGCGCACCGCGAACGAGCCGTCATCGGCCACCGTGGCGTACCGGCCCCCGACGGTGACGTCCATCACGCCCGATGCATCGGTGGCACGCCCGGCGATGATCACCTTCGCGCCCGCCGGGGCCACCGTGGCGCTCAGGGCGGGTGCAGTCGTGTCGCCGCCACCGAGATCACCGATGAAGGCGTCGATCTGCCGGTTGGTGTCGCCCGCCACGGGGGTGATGCCAACCGGCGGGTCCAGAAAGGCGAACCCCGCAAGGCGGCCGCTTCCCGAGAGGGCCGGCCGTGAGGCATCGCCGCCGAGCGTGGTGCCGGTCGCCGTCTGCGACACCCGGGTCAGCGAGCCCGGGACAGTGGCGCGCACCTGTACTGCCGTGGGAACTCCGGCATCGGTAAAGGCCACGCGATCGCCGTCGAAGGCGATCACGGCGCCCCCGGTGGCCCCGGTGACGGGGTCAGATGCCCGGGTGGTGGTCTGTGCCGGGATGTCGCGTACGTCAATCGCCCGGGCCCCCGTGGCCACGCCGCAGTCGGTCATGGAGGCCCCCGACGTAAATGCGACCCGCGTACCCGTGCCCGACAGCGATGGCAGACAGGCTGTGGCATCCGGCTGTCCGCTGGGCGGCTGGCTGGCGAGCGTGATCGTGCGCGGGGCAATGCGTGCGACGTAGATATCGGGCAGGGAATCGGCGTCTGCCGGTGCCAGCACCGAGGCGGCCCCGCCACCCTCAAACGCCACAGCACGACCATCTGCGCTTATCGACGCGTGCCCGGTGGCAGCGGGTGACTGCGCGCCCGCTGCCGTCTGGCTGATGAGGTTGATGGAACGGGCGCGAAGGTCGGCCACATAGACATCCGCAACCCCATTGGTGTCTGACGCCACGAGCGGGGCATCGCCCGAGGTAAATGCCACGCGCGACCCATCGGCCGAGATGGAGGGGTCTCCGGTTACTCCAGCAGCGGGTTGGGCCCCGGCGGAGTCGCGGGAGACGATCGTGATGGCCCCGGTGATGAGGTCCTTGCGGAATACGTCGCGTGCGCGCCCGTTCGAATCGCCTGCCACGAGCCCGGAGGCCGTTGAGGTGAATGCGACGTAGCGGCCGTCAAATGAGAGCGCGTACGGGGTGCTGGTGCGACCGGCCGCGTCGTCGACATCCGAGGGCGTGGGCGACCCGGTGGAACTGGACGACACCAGGGTATTGCGACCCGTGGTGACGTCGTGCGAGAAGAGTTGCCGCACGAACCCGGTTGCGACCCCGCTGAACGCGCCCGTCGATGTGAAGAGCACCTGCGTGGCGTCGCCGGAGATGACTGGTCCGTCGGCAGCCTGGGTGAGTTGGGTACCGGCGTTTGTGAGGGTCACACGCGTGACGTCCCCGGCGGCGCCAAGGGCCACGGGCACGGCAAGAGTCGCCCCGATGGCGAGCGCGAACAGGGTGCGTACCGGCATGGACGGGGAGGGTAGTCGCGCCTCCGGCCGCCGATCGCTCTCACGTGCCGTCGCAACACGATCCGGCATGCAGGCACCGGTTGCGGCTTGAATGCCCCGGTGCCCCGCATCCGGACACTTCTCGTGGCGCTTGTCATCGGGGCGGCATCTGCCGCCTCGGCTCTTGGCCTGCCACTGGTGGCGATCGACCCAGGGCATGGGGGGGCGGACAGCGGCGCGGTGGGTTCACTGCCCCCCGGCACTGTCACAGGGCTCACCCCTCACGCCGATGCCGCCGGAACCCCGTTGATCTTCGAGAAGGACGTCAACCTCGACGTCGGTCAGCGGCTCAATGCATTTCTCCAGGCCAATGGCGTACCCACGCTGATGACCCGCAACACCGATAGCGCCGGGGGTGATGTGCCCTACGTCAGTGAGGGCGCGGATCTCAAGGCCCGCACCGATCTGGCAAATGCCCAGGCCGCACAGTTGTTCGTGTCAATTCACCAGAACAGTGCATCCTCAGCCCTCGGAACGGGAACTGAGACGTACGTGCTCACCGGTACTGGTCCGGCCCCCCGCGCCCTGGCGCTGGCCATCCAGCAGTCGGTGATCGCCCGCCTCCTGCTCACCGACCGTGGTGTGCGCGAGGCCAACTTCTACGTGCTTCGCAACAGCGCGATGCCCGCGGTGCTGGTTGAGGGGGCGTTCCTGTCAAACCCCACAGATGCTCTGGCCGTTGCAAGTCCGGATGTGCGCCAGGCCATGGCTGAGGGCATCGGCACGGGGATCCTCAACTACTCGGGGATGCTCGGGGCCGGCGTGGTGCAGCAGCCGGTGCCCACCAAAATCAGTCTTGCCCGGTCGGGTGGAGGCGTCTCGCGTCGTGCCGGCATCAATCCGTCACGCGGCGACCTGTGGGTGGCCACCGTCATCGATCAATCAGGCGTCCCCATGGCGGGGGTGCCGCTCACTGCGCGCCTGCCCAACGGCAAGGGCGTGTCGGTGAGCACGCGCGGTGATGGCAAGGCACTGCTCGCGGTTCCCCGCCGCCGGGGTCGTCTGGACGTGGCTGTGGCCCTTCCGGGTATCCGCGTCAATGCGCGCGGCGACGTACCCGCCCGCATCCGCTAGTCCCCTTCGGGCTCGCGCTCCCCGCAACCGCTGGCACCGAGGGCCGTCCAGGCCGCCGCGAGTGCCGAGACGGCGTCGGGCGACAGCCGGTCGATGAACCGGCGCCGGACGGCATCCAGATGCACAGGGCGGGCGGCAGCGAAGCGGTCCCGCCCGGCGGGCGTGATGACCGCGAAGGCCCCACGCCGGTCGGTGGGGCACTGGGCGCGCTCGACCAGCCCGAGGATTACGAGGCGGTCCACCAGGCGGGAGAGCCCGGACAATGACAAGAGCGCCCCATCGGCCAGTTCATTCATGCGCAGTGCGCCATCGTCCGACCGCGAGAGCAGCAGCAGGACCTCGTACTGGGTGAGGGAGATCCCGTGGGCCGCCTGTATCTCGTCGTCGAGTTCCCGCACCAGTGCGGCATGCGTGCGCAGAAGTCCGCCCCACGCGACCATCTCGGTCGCGTCGAGGTTGCCGGTGGGGGCTGTCGGACGTGATCGCGGTGTTGCCATGGGAGAAGGATAACCGGAGCGGCCCCCGGCCCCCCGGAACGTCGTCATCGCGGCTCCGGCATGACAGCGGGGCCGTCGGGGGGCGACCGTAATGTGGTCACCAATGGCATCACCTGAGCCGACGTCACCATCGTCTTCGATCCCTTCCGTGGCGCCGTCGCCCGGGTCGGAGCCCGCAGCCAGCGCAGGTGACAGGTTGCAGGTGTTTGTCGCCCGCCGCGGGGCCCCGGTCCCTGCGGCAGACGCCGTCGCCGTCGTGCTCGGCATCGAGGGGTGCCCGCTCGAGGTCGCCCAGCGGTTGGTGGCCACCATCGTTGATGGCGACTCCCGTCTGGAGTGGGATGCCCATGGCGCGGTGTGCCTGACGTCGGTAGTGGGTGGTGGTTCCGCCCCGGCCATTGCCGACGTGCCGCTCTGCATCGTGGACCTTGAGACCACCGGTGGCTCACCCGGCGCCTCGCGAATCACCGAGATCGGCGCCGTCCGGGTGGAGGGGCTGGTTGTTGTGGACCGGTTCTCCACGCTCGTCGATCCGGGGCGTCCCATCCCGGCACACATCACGGGAATCACCGGTATCGACGATTCGATGGTGCGGGGCGCACCGGGAATCGAGATCGCATTGCGGCAATTCATCGACTTCGCGGGGTCTGACGTGCTGGTGGCGCACAACGCACCATTCGATCTGCGCTTCCTCAACTACGAGCGCCGACGCCTGATGGGTGACTACTTCCACAACGCGTGGCTCGACACCCTGGTGCTGGCGCGCCGCCTGCTCGGCTCGCGAGTGGAACGGCACGACCTCGGGACCCTCGCCGACTGGGCGGGCGTCACTGTCACCACACGCCACAGGGCGCTGGCAGATGCCGAGGCCACCGCGGTCGTGCTTGCGCGACTGGTTGACCTGATGGCCGATGGCGGTGCAACGCCGCTCGATCACGCCGTGGCCCTTGGTCAGCCGGGTGGTGGGCGAATGGCGCATAAGGTGGCCCTGGCGGAGGACCTCCCGGCCGCCACCGGCGTGTACCTCATGCGCGACGCGCAGGGGCGCGTGGTGCACGTGGGGTACGCCCCCAACATCCGGCGCCGCGTGCGCGGGTATTTCGCGTCGGGCAAACGCCACGGCCGGTTGATTGAGCGGGCAGTGGAGGCCGCCGATCGTGTCGATCATGAGGAGACCGGATCCGAGTTCGAGGCGCAGCTGCGCGCGCACCGCCTGATCACCGAGCTCGCACCCACCTGCAATCGCCCGGCTGTCGGCACCAGGTCACGGCGCTTTCTCCGGCTGTCCGCTGCCGGTGACGACGTGCGCATCACCGCGGTCGCGCGAGCATCCCGGGCCGGCGAGCACTTCGGGCCCCTTGCCGCCGAGCGCACCGCGGTGCTGGCCAGTGACGCCCTGCAGGTGCTGCTGCCGCTGTCACGCGCCGATGGGGGGCCTCCGGCCGCATGCCGCCGCGTGCTGGGGGACGACCCGATCGCCTCGGCCGAGGAGACGGCCGTGCTCATCGACCTCGCCGCGCGCGCCGGGGTACTCGACGATGGCGCCTACACGGCTGAGATCGATGCGCTGGTCGGCGTGATCGCCGAAATCGCTGCCCTTGCCCGGGCCCGCGATGCCCGTTGCGTGCTGGTGGAGGATGGGGCGCACGACGGTGAGGTGGTGGCGTTCGTGGTGCGTGATGGCCTGGTCATCGCGCGGGTGGAAGTGCACGCAGGATCCGAGGCGGGCGCAGCCCACCGCATCCTCGCGGCCCTGGGTGCCCCACGCACGTTTGAGCCCCTCCCGCCGGAAGCACTTGAGGAGATCGCAATGGTGCGCCGTCGCGTGGCCTCGCGCTCAGGGCACCCAGCGCTCATCCCCGCGCCATCGCGGGCGGGTGCCCTGGTAGATGCCCTCCGCCGTGCCGCTCAATCGCTCCTTCTGGTCGAGACCGATGCCGAGCCCGGGATCGCCGCCGCCGCGTGATCTCACCGTGCGGGTGTCATACGCCGAACGGGCGTGGGACACTCGGCGGGTGACGATGACCCCCGATGCCCGTGCAGTACGGGCACTCATCCGCTGGTTTGGCCGCGAAGGGCACGATTTTCCATGGCGTAATACCCGTGATCGCTGGGCCATCCTTGTGTCTGAGGTCATGCTTCAGTCGACTCAGGTGTCGCGGGTCGTTCCGTACTACGAGGCCTGGATGACGCGCTGGCCGGGGGCTGCCGATCTGGCCGCTGCGCCTCTGGGGGAGGTGCTTGCGCAGTGGCAGGGGCTCGGCTACCCGCGCCGTGCGCGCAACCTGCATGCCGCCGCGGGCATCATCGGCGAGCACGGCTGGCCGGATTCCGACCACCTCACTGACCTGCCGGGCGTCGGCGCGTACACGGCCGCTGCAATCCGCTGCTTCGCCGACGGCGAGGCTGTGTTGCCCGAGGACGTGAACATCCGGCGGGTTGTGGCACGGCGGTTTCCCGGGGGCTGGCCCGGTACGCCCCGTGGGCGTGGGTGGGATGTGGGTCAGGCCCTGATGGACCTCGGGCGCGAGGTGTGCAGTGCACGGACTCCCCGGTGCGACGACGGCTGCCCGCTGCGCACGGCGTGTCCTGCAGCCGATGCCGGCGTGGTGCATGAGGTCACGCCACGCACGCGGCGCCAGTCCCGATACGAGGGTTCGTTGCGCCAGCGCCGGGGGACGTTGCTGCGCACGCTCACCGAGCGGGGGAGGGCCCCGGTGTCATCCGACCCGGAGGCGGCCGACAGTCTGGTGGGCGACGGACTGGCCGAGCGCCGGGGGCATTCTCTGGTGCCGGTGGGCCGGGTGACGCTTCGATGAGACGCAAGGATCCCATCATCGTGGTGGCCGCGGTCATCGAGCGCGGTGGCTGGATTCTCATCACGCAGCGCCCGAAGACGTCGGGCAACGCGGGGCGATGGGAGTTTCCGGGCGGCAAGCGTGAGCCGGGGGAGCGCGACATCGCGGCGCTGCGTCGCGAATTGCGCGAGGAGCTCAACATTGAGATCGGCGACCCGCGAATGATCTGGCGCGAGGATGCCGGCCCACTACGCCTTCGGTTCTACGCCTGCTCGTACCCGCCGCTCCAGCGACCTCGGGCCATCGTGAGCCCTCAGTTCCGATGGGTGCGCCGCGAGGATCTGCTCCGGTATGACTTCCCTCCGGCCGATGACCGGCTGGTGGCGGCGCTGGCCGGTGATGGCATCGGGCGACGTCGGCGCCGCCGACGCCGCAGGCGCCCGGTACGATCAGGCTCGTAACGACGGAGGTTTATATGGCGAAGGCCAAGCGGGCGCGCCGGAGCAGTTTCCGGACCATGGACGGCGGCGACGACGTGCTGTCGCGCCTTGACGCGATTGCGGCGTTGGAGGCCGTCGAGGAGCAGGCGCGCGGGGATGCGTCCCCGGACGGCGCCGATGCACCCGCCTCCGCGCCGGAGGGCACGGACGACTAGCCCGACGGGCGCGGGTTTCGGGCGAAGGGTTCTGCGGTCGCGATGAATCGCACCCTCCCGCCCAATTCGGCGGCGTTGTTGGCCACGCGCTCCAGATGGCGGGCCACCAGCACCGATGCGGTGATCCACTCGCGGTCGCCCTGCTGGGTCTCATCTGACGCCGCCGCACGGACGTCCTCGAGCATCAGTCGCACGGTGTCGGCCTCAATGCGCGCCTCGTCGCCCAGGTCGGCATCGACCCGGGCGATCGCCTGTACGCCCCGGGCAAGGCTGTCAACCGCGCGCGCCGACATTCGGCGGATGATGGCGTCGATGCCGGGCACCGACCCGCCGGCGGGAACCGATTCGGCCAGTCGGGAGATGGAGACGGCGAGATCCCCCACGCGTTCAAGGGCCACGGCGGTGATGAGCCCCACGTGCAGAAGGCGCAGATCGCCCGCGAGCGGCGCGTGCACGAGATGCACTTTGTAGATACGAAGATCCAGGTCCAGCAGGCGATCGTCGACTGCCTCGTCCTGCGCCATTACCCGCTTTGCGAGGTCGGAATCGAGCGTCTCCCAGGCATCCACGGCCTGCTCGACCTGCGACAGCACCACACTGGCCATCTCGACCAGTCCATAGCGCACCCCTGCCATCTGCGTGCCGAGATCCATCGATTCCATGGGGGGATCGTACGGATCTTTACCGGGGTCGCCCCGCGTACCCGCTGACCCGTTCACCCACGGTCCCCTGTCGTCCGGGAGTACCCTCAGTCGTCGTGACCGCGGCAGTCGCAATTCGTGATCCCCTTCGTCTGCTCGGGCGGCCGTGGGCGTTCATCCCCTTCATCGTCGTGCTGACCATGGCGGGCCTCTGGCTCGACTCGCTGGTGGGTATCGGCCTGCAGCTCGTGCTTTCGGCGGTGGCGTGGACGGTGCTGCTCGTCTCGTGCGCCCCCCTGTCGCCGCTCGATCGGGCGCGGGTCGCCGTGGTGGTGGTGGTCGCCACCGCAGCGGAGATCCTGTGCTCGCTCATCTGGGGCATCTACGACTACCGCCTGGGAAATCTCCCCATCTTCGTCCCGGCCGGGCACGGCCTCGTGTACTTGGTGGGGTACCGCTTCTCCCAGACGCGCCTGGCAAACGCACATCACGCCATCGTGCGCGCAGCGGCCATCGTGGGCGTGGCCACATGGGCGGGCCTCGGGCTCTCGGGCGTGCTCGGGCGCATTGACGTGGCTGGGGCCATTGCTTCGGCAATCCTCATCGGATTTCTTCTGCGCGGGCGCGCACCTGAGTTGTACGCAGGGGTGTTCTTCTTCGTGGCGTTCCTCGAGATCTGGGGTACCTGGGTGGGCACATGGCGGTGGCAGGAATACATCCCGGGACTCGGCCTGATGAATGGAAATCCGCCGAGCGGTGCGGCTGCGGGATATGTGCTGTTCGACATTGCGGCACTGGCGCTCGCCCCCGCGGTGCTCGCCGGGTGGCGTCGCCTCACGGGCCGCGCGGGTGACATGATGGATCCCCCCGTGGCACCCGGGGGTGGGCATTGACCGACGCGGGCCCCACCGGCTTTCGCCCCACCGCGCACCCGCTTTACTCGGGTGATGTCGACGTGCCACCGGCCCCCATCGCCGATGGGGCGGTGCTCGCCGGCCTGCTCGATCGGGCCCTGCGCATGGCCGACTCGGCCTCGGTGCCGCAGGCCGTGGTGGACCTGGCGGTGCACGCCTGGATGGAGGGACACATCGATGGCGAGGACCGCTGCGACGGCTGCGACGGCGGTTGTGGATTCGCCCGTGGCATCTCGCGCCCGGAGTTGATCGCCGAGGCCTGCTTTCCCGGGCACCGCCCCGGTGCCATTCCCGGGCTCAAGGCCCCCGGCCCTGTGCCGCCATTCCCCGATCCAGCAGATCCCGTGCTCGCGGCCATTGTGATCGGCGCGCTGGGCATGCTTCGCGAGGGGCGTCCCAGCGATCGGGTGCTGCCCATGGTGGCCGCCCGGGCATGGGCCGAAGGGCATCTTGAGGGCGAGGAGCGGTGCCCGGGATGTGACTGGCGGGGTGGTCTGCCACGCGGGGCCGATCGCGACGCGGTGGCGCGCGGCGACGATGAGGTGGCGGGGTAGGGTGGGCGCGATGCGTGTGGGAGTGGTGGGAGCCGGGCTGATGGGGGCGGGCATGATCCGCAACCTCGCCGACGCCGGGTACGAAGTGCGGGTATACGCACGGACCGCCTCCCGTGCCGAGGGGTTGCCCGCCATCCCTGTGGCTGATGTGGCCGCCGCGGTTGATGGGGCCAACCTGCTGCTGCTGTCGGTCACCGACTCCGACGACGTGATCGAGGTGGTTGGCGCCGCCATGGCCGCGCCGGTTCCGCCCCTGATCATTGTCGACACCTCGACCATCGCCCCCGCCGCCGCACGCGAGGCGGCCGTTCTCGCGGCGGCCGGCGGGTGCGAATACCTCGACTGCCCCGTGAGCGGTGGTCCCCCGGGTGCGAATGCGGGGACGCTCGCGGTGATGTGCGGTGGGAGCGCCGCGGGCATCTCCGCCGCCGCCCCCGTGCTCAATGCCATCGGCGACCCGGCCAGGCGCGTGCACTGCGGACCGGTGGGGTCAGGGCTGGTGGCCAAACTGGTCAACAACCTGCTCGTGGCCATCATCTCCGCCGGCACGGCCGAGGCATTTGGCATGGGTCAGCGCGCAGGCGTCGACCCGGCTGTACTCACGCGCGTGGTGGGGGCCGCGTCGGGCGATTCATGGCAACTTCAGAATCTGTTCCCCCGGGTGCTCCGCGGCGATCACCGTGCCGGATTCCGTGCACGCGACCTGCGCAAGGATCTTGGGCATGCCCGGGACCTTGCGGGGGCACCGCTGGCCATCGCCGCCGCCGCGTCGGCCCTGTTTGATCAGGTGGATGGCGCACTCGATTACGGCGCGGTGGCGCGCCTTCTCATGGATCTACCGGAGGTACCCCAATGATCACCCTCTTCCAGATCACCGGCTCGTCGTCGTTCGCTGCGCGCGCCGCGCTCGAGTGCGCAGATGCCGGGTACGACGTCGTCAACGTGCATCCGCAGCGGCGCGATGAGGCCCCAGGGTTCGCCGCCGCCAACCCGCTCATGCGCGTGCCTGCCCTGTCCGAGGGAGATGTCGCGATCTCCGAGACCGGCGCCGTGCTGCTGTGGATCGCGGAGCGGTTTCCCGCCGCTCACCTCTCACCGGCCCATGGCACGCCGGCATTCGCTGACCATCTGCGCTGGGTGGTGTGGCTGGCCAATACGTTCCACCCGGGCTGGTGGCCGGTGATGGTCCCCCGGGCATTGACACCGGATGAAGCCGCGTGGCCGGCGATGGAGGCCCAGGGCAGGGATGCGATGGCACGCCATGGCGCGCATGTCGAGGCATGGATTGAAGGGCGCGAGTGGCTGGCGGGAGATCTGCCGGGCGTCTCGGACATCTACCTGTACATGCTCACCGGCTGGGGGAGTTACTACGACGACCTCACCCTCGGCGGTCCGCGCCTCGCCGACCACTACGAGCGGGTGGGGGCACTGCCGGGGGTTGTCCGCGCCCGCGCCCTGGACGACCTCGACGAGCGCCTCATACGCGTCCACCCAGAGCTTCGGGCCGGCCAGCCCATCTAGTCAGTCGTCGTCGGCCCTCATGGACCTGGGAACCATCCGGGCCATCCACCGTGGAAGTGATCCGCGAAGGGGCTCCGGCCGGAATCGCCGGTCAAGGATCCACAGGCCAGCCGCGGTGATGGCCGCTCCCGACAGCGCGATGGCGATGTCGAGCGGACTGATGAGCGTGAGTGCGAAGAACTCGCGCAGCGGTGTGACGATGACGAAGGCGGCATAGGCCCCGCCCATCGCCAGGCACAAGAGGATGACCCAGGCACTGCGTCGCACCCCTGACAGTTCGAGCACGAGCACCAGCCAGAGTCCAATGGTCATCAGCGCCGTGACGGCGATCGTGCGGGCCGTCATCACATCGGCGCCCTCCACGTTGATCGCGAAGAGGTAGCTCGAGGTCACGCCCAATCCGGCGGCAACACCAGCCGGGAGCGCAAACCTGAATGTGCTGGCCACGAACTCCCGCGGCCGCCACTCACCGGTGCTGGGTGCAAGAGCCAGAAACAGGGCTGGAATGCCGATGGTGAGCGCTGACAACAGCGAGAGGTGCCGGGGCAGGAACGGGTAGCTGGTGGGGGTGAGCCCGATGGTGAGGATGAGGAACGCCGCGAGAAATGACTTGGTGACAAAGAGGTTGCTCACCCGCTGCAGATTGCGAAGCACCTGCCGGCCCTCTCCCACCATGGGCGCAAGCGCCGAGAACCCGCCCCTCACCAGCACCACATCGGCGACCGCCCGGGCCATCTCGGTGGCCGTGCCAGGAGCGATGGCGACGTGCGCCGCCTTGAGCGCCGGTACGTCGTTCACGCCGTCGCCGAACATGGCGACGGTTGCACCCTGCGCGGTGAGCGCACGCACAATGCGCTCTTTGTCGTCGGGGCCTGCGCGGCCAATCACACCCGCGTGTGCAACCGCGCGGGCCAGGGCGCCGGGTTCGGTCGGCAGGTCCGACGCCAGGATGGGCGCGGTGGCCTGCACACCACAGTCGCGGGCAATGGCACCGACCGTGCTGGGGGCGTCGCCCGAGATGACGTGCACTGGGATGCCCTCGCGATCGAGAAACCTGATTGCCTCGCGCACGTCTGGTTGCAGGGTCTCGGAGAGGGCGATCATCCCCATGGGGATGATGTCCGCCGGAGGGGCATCGTCGGGGCCGGGCGCACCCAGTGGCATGTGCCCACGTGCCAGTACCAGCACGCGCCGCCCGCCCTCCGATTCGCGGGCCACCTCATCCGCGAGGGGCCCCGCGTTGATCACCCCGGGTGCTCCCAGCACCAGCGTGGTGTCACCGAACCGCACGGCCGACCACCGCCGGCGCGACGAGAAGTGCGTGAGCTCATCGGGCGTCTCATTGATGGCGGGGATGGCCAGTGCGATGGCCGCGAGGGTCTCGTCGAGGTCCCCCCATGCCGCTGCGAATCGCCCGAGCGCCCGGTCGAGGTCCTCTGGACGTACCCCGGGCGATGGTTCGCGCGCCACCAACCGCGCATGGCCCGTGGTGAGCGTGCCGGTCTTGTCGAGCAGCACCACGTCCACCGAGGCAAGCGACTCGATGGCGGCGAGTTGCTGCGACAGCGCACCGCGTCGGGTCATTCGAAGGGCGGCGACCGCGTAGGTGATGCTGGCCAGGAGGATGAGCCCCTCCGGAAACAGCGTCACCACTGCGGCGGTCGCGGTGGACACCGTCTCGTTGGCATCGGCGTGCCGATGCCACAGGGCCAGCGCGAGCACCGCTGCCAGGGGAATCATGAGCGCAACCATGGTTACCAGCAGACGGTTCATCCCGCGCTGGAGGGGGGAGAGCGGGTGGCGGAATCCACGGGCGACGCCCGCAAGGCGGCCCGCATACGAATCGGGCCCGACCGCGGTGGCGACGAAGGTGGCAGCGCCCTCCGCGCAGAACGCCCCTGCGCGAATGTGGTCGCCACGGTCCCGTGCGACCGGCCGGGTTTCGCCTGTGAGCACCGACTCGTCGAGTGCCAGTCCCTCGGCGGACCTCAGCACGCCATCGGCTGCCACCTGGTCCCCGGTTCCGAGCACGACCAGATCGCCCGGCACCACGTCGTTGAGGTCAATGCGCCGCTCGGCGCCATCGCGTACGACGCGCGCAGTCGGTGCCACGAGTGCGGCCAGACGATCGACGGCGCGCTTGGCCCGTATCTCCTGCACCAGGCCGATGCCGGTATTGAGGACGAGGATCACAAGGAAGAAGCCATCGCGCCAGTCGCCGAACATCAGCGTGAGCACGGCGAAGGCCGCAAGGATGACGTTGAACAGTGTGAAGACGTTCGCGAGCACGATGGCGGCGTACGACCGGCCCGTGGGGCGGCGACGACGATGTGCGCGACGCCGCATCGCTTCGGCCGCAGACAGGCCGCCCGGACCCGGATCCGTGGGGTGCGCGACCACCTGCGGTACGTCGTTGCTCACGATGGAAGGTTCTCACCCGACCACCCGGCTTGCCTCGGTGGTCGGGTGTCCGCTGGTACCATCAGCGCCGTGAAGCGCCTCTCGCTGGCACTCGGTGTCCTTACCGCTGTGGCCATCCCGTCCGTCGCCCTTGGCATCGGACCTCCGCCCGCCCCTCGCGGTTCCGCCTGGCTACTGGCCGACGGTGCCACCGGGGAGGTGCTGGCCGAGAGCAACGCCGATACCGCGCGCCCCATGGCGAGTCTCACCAAGATGATGACGGCACTCGTGGCGCTTGACAGTGGTGCCCTTGACCGGATGGTCACGGTGCCGCCGTCGGCAGCCGCTGTGGGTGAGTCGTCGGCGGGCCTCAAGCCGGGCGAGCGGGTTGCTATGCAGAACCTCCTGCGGGCGCTGCTGGTGCAGAGTGGAAACGATGCCGCCGTGGCGATTGCCACCGGAGTTGCGGGATCGGAGTCGGCATTTGTCGATCTGATGAACCAGAAGGCGAAGGAGATGGGGCTTACGGCAACTCACTTCGCCAATCCGCATGGGCTCGACGCCGCCGGCCATCAGTCATCGCCGCGCGATCTGCTCACCATGGCGGAGGCGGTGATGAAGCAGCCGGTGCTGCGTGACATCGTCGGACGGCGCACCATCACCATCCCTGGGTCGGACGGGCCACGCACCCTCAAGAGCGAGAACGATCTGCTGGCGATCATGCCGTCGGCAGATGGCGTGAAGACCGGGCACACCGATGGGGCGGGCTACGTGGAGGTGGCCCATGCCACATCGCCCAGTCTCGGCGTCGGTCTCTTCGCAGTGGTAATGGGTGAGGGCAGCCGTGGCCAGCGCGCCAGCGACGAGAAGGCGCTCCTTGAGTGGGGCTTCTCCAACTACGCCCGTCCCACAGTCGTACGCCGGGGGACAACCGTGGTGCGAGTTCCCATCCAGGGCGCCCCGGGTACCGACGTGGCGCTGCGCCCGGCGTCTGCCGTTGCCGCCACTGTGCGGGTGGGAAAGCCAATCCGTCTGCGTATCACGGCGCCCTCAGCGATCAGCGCGCCGCTTGCCCGCGGCCAGGGGGTCGGCAGCGTTGCGGTGCTCCAGGGCGACACGGTGGTGGCCAGATCGGCGCTCGTTGCGCCGGTTGCCGTGACGTCACCCGGATTTACCGATCATCTGATGGCCGCATTTGAAGGAATAGGGTCACTGTTCACATGATCCTCACCGTCACCCTCAACGCCGCGCTCGACCGCACGCTCAGCGTGCCGAACTTTCAGGCGGGGCGGCGCCATCGCGCAAGCGACTCGCTCACCCTGCCGGGAGGCAAGGGCGTGAACATCGCCCGTGCGCTCCGGAACCTGGGCCAGCCGGTGATCGCCACCGGACTCGCGGGCGGGCGTACCGGGACTGCAATCATCGAGCAACTGACCGCAGAGGGAATCCTCAACGACTTCGTGCGCATTGGTGACGAGTCGCGTACATCAACGGCTGTGATTGACCCCACCGGTAATCAGCAGACCGAGATCAACGAGTACGGGCCCAGCGTGACCGACGCCGAACTGGCGCTTCTCGGCGAGAAGCTCGGATACCTCTCGCGCGGCGCCGACATCGTGGTGCTGGCTGGGTCGCTCCCACGCGACGTGCCAGCGGAGTACTACGCGTTGCTGGCGCAGGAACTTGCGCGACCCGATCTGCGCATCGTGGTGGACGCACCGGGGTCGGCGCTGCGCGAGGCGCTGTCAGCTGAACCATGGCTCGTGAGCCCGAACACCCGCGAGGCCGAGGATGTTGTGGGCAACGAGTTCGCCGACGACGAGGACGCCGCAACCGGAGCCGCGATGCTGTGCCACATGGGCGCGGGCAATGCGCTGGTGCACGACGAGCGCGGATGCGTGGCGAGCCTCACCGGCGACGGGGGATCTCGCACGCTGCTGGCCCGCGTGGATGCCGTGAGCGAGGTGGTGAGCAGCGTGGGTTCGGGTGATGCATTTCTGGCCGGGTATCTGTCCGGTGTGTATGCGGGCGCGTCCGAGGAAGATGCCCTGCGCGAGGCGGTCGCCTGTGGCGCGGCCAGCACGCAGTTGCTTGGCGCCGGTGTGCTGGCGCCCGGCGACGTGGAGGCGATTGCCCGCCAGGTGACCGTGCACGAGGTCGCAGCAGGGGAATAAGGGGCCCCCGCGTCGCAGCCAGTGACCCACATCGCCATCCGGGCGGGGATGGTAGGTTGCCCCTTCGAACGACTGACGAGAGGGGTCCCGGGTGGAGATCGAGATCGGCCGTGGCAAGCGCGGGCGCAGGGCGTATGGACTCGACGAGATCGCAATCGTCCCGAGCCGCCGCACGCGTGACCCTGAAGATGTCGATCTCTCGTGGCAGCTGGGCCCGTACAAGATGGAGATGCCCCTGCTGGCATCGGCCATGGACGGTGTGGTCAACCCGGCCACGGCAATCGCCCTCGGAAAGCTCGGTGGACTCGGGGTTCTGAACCTTGAGGGGATCCAGAGCAGGTACGAGGATCCCGACGCCGAGCTCGCCCGCATCGCGGAGTATCCGCCCGAGACAGCAACCCGGGGGCTGCAGGAGATCTACCGCGCCCGCGACGTGGATGTCGATCTGATGGTGCAACGCATCAAGGAGATCAAGGCCTCGGGCGTGATCACCGCCGGGTCGCTCACCCCGCAGCGCGTTCGGCAGTTCATCGGCCCGGCCCTCGAAGCAGGCCTCGACATCCTGGTGATCCAGGGCACGGTCGTGTCGGCCGAGCACGTCTCATCACTGGTCGAGCCGCTCAACCTCAAGCAGTTCATCGCCGACCTCCCGGTACCGGTCATCGTGGGTGGCTGCGCGTCGTACTCCACGGCGCTGCACCTTATGCGTACGGGCGCGGTGGGCGTGCTGGTGGGCGTGGGCCCGGGCGCTGCATGTACCACCCGTCAGGTCATCGGCGTCGGTGTTCCCCAGGCCACGGCCATTGCCGACGCCGCAGGCGCCCGCATGCAGCACGTGCTCGAGACCGGCGACTACGTCAACGTCATCGCCGATGGCGGAATGGCATACGGCGGCGACCTGGCCAAGGCTGTCGCCTGTGGCGCCGATGCCTGCATGGTGGGCTCCCCGCTGGCCAGGGCCGCAGAGGCCCCCGGCCGCGGCAGTCACTGGGGCATGGCCACGTTCCATCCGGAGTTGCCGCGCGGCACCCGGGTGCGTACGAAAACCATCGGCACACTTCAGGAGATCCTCCTGGGTCCGGCACACGAGAACGACGGTTCGCTCAACCTCATCGGCGGGCTGCGAAATGCGCTCGCCACATGCGGGTACGAGTCGATCCAGAGCTTCCAGAAGTGCGAGGTCATGGTCGCGCCCGCGCTCAAGACCGAGGGCAAGAAGTTGCAGCAGGCGCAGTCCGTCGGCATGGGCTGAGGATGGCGTTCGCACTCGCCCCCGAACTGGTCGATCAGGCCCGCGGGGGCATTCTGGTCGTTGACTTCGGTGCCCAGTACAGCCAGCTCATCGCACGCCGCGTGCGCGAATGCCGTGTGTTCTCGGCCATCGTGCCCCACGACGTCGATCCGGACGAGGTGGTGCGCATCGCTCCCGGCGGCATCATCCTGTCGGGTGGTCCGGCGTCGGTGTATGAGGATGGCGCACCGTCGCTCGACCCCAGGCTCTTGAACCTGGGCATCCCGGTGCTCGGCATCTGTTACGGCATGCAATCAATGGCGCAGGCGCTTGGCGGCGTGGTTACGAACAGTGGCGCCGGCGAGTTCGGGCGCACCGAGATCCGGGTGCACTCACGAGCCGGCCTCTTCCGAGACCTGCCCGTGGACACCTGCTGGATGAGCCACCGCGATGCCGTCACGTCGGCGCCCGAGGGCTTCACCGTGACGGCCGAGACCCCCGGTGCCCCCGTCGCCGCGATGGAGGACCCGGTCAACCGCCGCTTCGGCGTGCAGTTCCACCCCGAGGTCGTGCACACGCCCTTTGGCACCGATCTGCTCAAAGGCTTCCTGTTTGACGCATGCGACCTGACGCCCACGTGGACCCCCGCGAACGTTATTGACGACCAGGTGGCGCGCATCCGGGAACAGGTCGGTGACCAGCGCGCCATGTGTGGTCTGTCTGGCGGGGTGGACAGCGCGGTGGCCGCGCTGCTGGTACACCGCGCCATCGGCGACCGCCTCACCTGTGTATTCGTGGACCACGGCATGCTGCGCATGAACGAGGGCACGCAGGTGGAGGAGGCCTTCGGCAAGCATTTCAACGTGCCGCTGATCCACGTGCGCGCCGAAGAGGCATTCCTTGCGGGGCTCAAGGGCGTGACCGACCCCGAGGAGAAGCGCAAGTTCATCGGCGGTGAGTTCATCCGCACCTTCGATCAGGAGGCGGCGAAGCTCGGCAACGAGAAGTTTCTCGTGCAGGGCACGCTCTACAGCGACGTCATCGAGTCGGGGGGCGGCACCAACGCGGCCGTCATCAAGAGCCATCACAACGTGGGTGGCCTGCCCGACGACATGGACATGGCGCTGGTGGAGCCGCTGCGCCAGTTGTTCAAGGACGAGGTGCGCCTGGTGGGCGAGGAGCTCGGCCTGCCGGAGCGCATGGTGTGGCGCCAGCCATTTCCGGGCCCCGGGCTCGCCATCCGCATCATCGGTGAGGTCACGGCCGAGCGGCTGGAGATCCTGCGCCATGCCGACTTCGTGCTGCAGGAGGAGATCCGTCTCGCCGGTCTCTACCGCGACCTGTGGCAGTCATTTGCCGTGCTGCCGGCCATCCGCTCGGTGGGCGTGCAGGGCGACAGCCGCACCTACGCATATCCCATTGTCATCCGCGCGGTCACGTCAGACGACGCCATGACCGCCGACTGGGCGCGACTGCCGCATGACCTGCTTGAGAAGATCTCGAGCCGCATCATCAATGAGGTTCCGGGCGTGAACCGGGTTGTGCTCGACATAACGAGCAAGCCCCCGGGAACCATCGAGTGGGAGTAACCGACCGGGCCTGTTCTATAAAGTGACCCCACCTGCTTCTCCCCGGGAGGTTTCCAGTGACTGCTGATCTTTCTCGCCGCGACTTTCTTAAGGTTGTCGGCGCTGCTGGCGTCGCCGCCGGCACCCTGGGTTCAGGCCCCTTGGTGAACCGGGCCCTGGCAAAGGCTGCGGAACCCCCCCAGCCCGGACTGAACATCCTGTTCATCATGGTTGACCAGATGCGGACGCCTTGGGAGTTCATGCCTCCGGCGCTTGCGAAGGTGACGGTGCCGACGATCATGGGCCTTGCGAATGAGGGTGTCGCCTTCTCGCAGTACTACGCCTCGTCGAATGACTGCACACCGTCTCGTACGACGCAGGCAACCGGGCTGTACACACACCAGACGGCGATCTTCGCAACCACGCCGCCCACGAATCTCAATCCTGGGTTCCCCACCTTCGGGACAATGTTGCGCCAGCAGGGATACGACACCTACTGGTTCGGCAAGTGGCACATGTCCGGGGGCTCGAACGGGGGCTGCTCTTCGGCCGATGCATCCCCCGCGGAGAAAGCGCAGCCCTACGACAAGTATGGGTTCAGTGTCTTCCCGGCCTCAGATCCGCAGGGAACGCAGTCTCTGGCGGATGGCACGAATCCTCTGGGTGGAACTGTGCTCGGGGCAGCGGGGGCCTCATTCGTTGGCAGCGGGACCTGCCCGTCACCGAATGGCGGTCCCGGTATGGGCCTTGCCATGGATCCGATCATTCGCCAGCAGTTCGTGAACTGGCTGAGTTCGCGCCCCCAGCAGGGCGGCAAGCCCTGGATGTCAGTGGTGAGTTTCGTAAATCCGCACGACATCGCGTGGTACCCACGCTGGACACGTGGGCTCGCTGGCGAACGAGCGGCGTTGCCGCTCTATTCGGGCCTTCCCGTCAACTTCGAGACCCGTCGCGATCGCGCGCTCCATCACAAGCCGACCTTGCAGTCGCGTCTGATGCAGCTTGAGAATGAGGCGTTCGGCCACATGCCAGAAGATGGCACGCCGCCGCGCCTGTGGTCGAAGATGCTCGACACCTACGTGCGCATGCAGTACGACGTTGACATTCAGATCGCTCAGGTGCTGCGCGCACTCAAGGCATCTGCCTTCGCCAACAACACGCTCGTTGTCTTTACCTCTGACCATGGTGAATACGGCGGTGCGCACGGCATGCGGGGCAAGGGGATGGCCTTCTACGACGAGGGTGTACGGGTTCCGTTGATCGTGAAGGACCCGACCAAGACGTGGACCAAGGCAATTGGTCAGAAGCGGAACCACCTTGTCGAGAGCGTCGACTTGGCCGCGATGTTCATGACCTTCGCCACCGGGAGTAACGACTGGCGTGGCGATTCCACGTACGCGCAGATCGCCAGCCGCGCAGATATCGCCGGGATCTGTGTCAACCCGAAGACCCCGGGGCGCCCATACGTCGCCTACGCGACCGATGAGCCCGGGACAGCGGATCTTGTCCCGGACGCCCAGTCGCTTGCACCGGCACCCAACCACATCATGGGTATCCGCACTCCCGGTGGGAAGTACGCGCAGTACGCCTTCTGGAAGGACGGCACGCTCACCGTCGATACCCAACACCTCATCCAGCACGAGGCCTACGACTACAGGACCAAGGGTGGGCGGTCCGAGATGGACAATGTCTACCGCGCGAAGCGCATGTCACGCGAGAACACCGCATTTGTGCGTCGCATGGAGGCGTTACTCGACCGTGCCATCGAGACGGAGATTCAGGCGCCGGTACCGCCAGCGCTTCAGGCGGCTCAGGACGCGGCCATGAACACGTGGTTCACGAACTCCCCGAGTGCGCTCAACGCGGGCTGGACGAGAGACACGGTCAACTGACCGGGGGATGTTGACTGCCGCGGCAGGTGCGGCGCATGACGAACGAGTCAATACGGGGGAGTGCCCGGCATCGCGGCTGCTCCCCTTGGCGTATCTGGCTCGGAGTGACCGCAGGCGGCGCCGTCCGCGAGATGTGCGGCTAGGAGGCGGTGCGCTCCGTGCGGGCCACGATCTGGTCGCCCCGGCGCTCGATGCGGATCTCGCCTTGATCGCCCGACTCGAGGAACTCGGCGATCTCGGTGACCTCGCGGTCGCCCAGGATGTGGACGATGCGGTCGATCGACACCTTGGCGTGGTCCTCGCTGCGCATGTTCTCGTGACGCAGTGCATCACGATCTGTGCGGGCGGTGTGGTGCCAGCAGAAGGGGCTTGTCATGAACGGGGTCTGCACGCAGCGACGACCGTGGGCCGCGACTGCCTTGCAACCGTTTATGGCGGGAAAGCGCTCCTTCATCCTCAATCCTTTTCGTGTCTGTGGTGCTCCACAGGGGTGTATTCGGATACAAACGTGACACAACCCGCGAGCAGATGTCCATTTAGTGGGACGGTAATTCACTATGTGAGACGAGTGAGAACGATTCCCCACGGTCCGCGGTTGCAGCATGCCCCTTCCTCCCCTAGGATCCCGCGTCGTTCTGGGTGGTGTGGACACCGCCTGCCTATGCATTGGAGGACCGTGCCAACCGCTCACCCCACGAAGTCGACCATGAGTGCCAAGCCAGGCGAAGTTGATCGCCGCTGGTACATCGTGGACGCCGAGGGTCAGAACCTGGGCCGTCTCGCCGCGACCATCGCGGAGACGCTGCGCGGCAAGCGCTCGCCGTCCTTCACCCCGCACGTTGACTGCGGCGATTTCGTCGTCGTCACCAACGCCGGAAAGATTACGGTCACCGGTCAGAAGCTCGACCAGAAGCGCTACTGGCGCCACTCGGGCTACCCCGGTGGTATTCGCAGCCGCACCCTCCGCGAGCAGCTCGACCGCCGTCCGGAAGAGGTCATCCGCATGGCCGTCCGCGGCATGCTCCCCAAGAACTCTCTTGGCCGGAAGCAGCTTTTGAAGATGAAGGTGTACGCCGGTTCCGAGCATCCCCATGAGGCGCAGTCGCCCGAGCCGCTCCGGCTCGAGAGGAAGGTCATCGTATGAGCACCGCCCAGGTCCGCATTCAGGCAACCGGCAAGCGGAAGACCTCGGTCGCCCGCATCATCCTCGAGT
>Ga0194063_10000088_pt1 | contig 62938 bp, 48 predicted proteins | sample SepL3720m_MetaG_FD_155459 | JGI IMG/M metagenome (GOLD analysis project Ga0194063, IMG submission 155459) | Anoxic zone freshwater microbial communities from boreal shield lake in IISD Experimental Lakes Area, Ontario, Canada - Sep2016-L373-20m | ecosystem: Environmental > Aquatic > Freshwater... | reverse complement strand
ATAGTTGTACAATAATTTTTTTAGTACCAGTTCAAGCAGACAATGTAACTCAAGTTTGGATATTTATATCTTGTCAGTATATATATGTAGAGATATCACCAAACAGAGAATATTTAGTAATAGGAGAAGTAGAAATTCATGTGAGTAGTCTTCCAGTAGATGTTGTATTGTTTGATAGTCAGATTATATCTCAAGTTTTTTTAATTAGATCAGATCATATATATTTAGTACTATCAAATACTCATCATGTAATTAGCATATTTCAGCTATACATTACTGGCTGTGTCTGTGTAAGTATTCCACTTCCATAACTATAAATAATATGATATGATAAGGGCCAATTTTTTCTGGTTCTCAGGTTTGTAAAACCAGTTCATCGATCCAACAAATATACTCAGCTTTGGTTTATCGGGTTTGTGATATAGTCTCGAGACATAGATCATCAAGTATTTAATACTCAAGTATTCCATCATGCAGCCAAAGCAATTGGATTGCTACTAGATCATCATGTGAAATTTATGGTTGTAAGGTCACTACTATATCAATTACCAAATACTAATAAATTACCATAGTACACAATATCAGAATCGTCTAATACCCATATTCAGTCCCAAATGTTATTGTAGGATTGAATATTATTTATGATTGTTCAAGTACTAGTATCAATGGTTATTCAGTCCCAATTGTTATTGTAGGATTGAGAATTATTTATGATTGTTTGAGAACTAGAAGAAATATTTATTCATGCACCATTATTATTATAAGCTTGAGAATTATTTATGACGGTTTTAGTGCTAGATGCGATACCTATTCACTCGACATTATTATTATAAACTTGAGAATTGTTTAATATAGTTTTAGGACTATTTATTATATCTATTCACCAACCGTTATTATTATATGTTTGAGAATTGTTAATGATACTTTGTGGACTATTGTTAATATGTATTCAGTAAAAACCATTATTATATACCTTCAATCTATTTATACTATTGTTTTGACTAGAATATAATCATATTCAAATCTGATTTTGACTAGCATAGATTCCATCTATATTTAAATTATCCAATATATTATTTTGTTTTCATATAGCATAAATCATAGCATAAGGAGATATTATAGCCCCAGTACTATGAATTGTCACATTACCAGATCCAATCACAACAGAACAATTATCCATCCACATTCAGCTTTTATAACTTATTGTATAATTACCAGAATTCAAAACATATATAGTATTTGTCGATAACTGTTGAGGTATTGTATTTATTCCTGCAGTCAAATATTCCACTGTAATATTATTTATATCACAATTATTCCCAGATCGGTTATTTGTATAAGCAGTTTTGTCGTTTATTCAGCTACCATAAAGAGCATATATAATATCAGTACTATTTGGTCAAGAAGCCCAGAAACTCTGATCTATAAAATTATCATTATTCCATATAATACTAGCGGCAAGATTAGCTGTATTCAAATATCAGGTCTTTTCAAAGTGAGTAGCAAAATATGTAGTAGGATCATATAGTTGTACAATAATTTTTTTAGTACCAGTTCAAGCAGACAATGTAACTCAAGTTTGGATATTTATATCTTGTCAGTATATATATGTAGAGATATCACCAAACAGAGAATATTTAGTAATAGGAGATGTAGAAGTTCCAGTAAGTATTCTTCCAGTAGATGTTATATTGTTTGACAGTCAGATTAGATCTCAAGTTTTTTTGATTAGATCAGATCAGATATATTTATTACTATCAAATAATCATCACATTATCAGGTTAGATCAACTATACATTACAGGCTGTGCCTGAGAGAATATTCCACTTCCATAACTATAAACAATACTAGATTGATTAAAGATAAAAGATTTTTTTCATCTTGTATTTATAATTCCGGTTCCTCGATCTAATAAATATACTCAGCTTTGATTTCTTATATTTGTGATATAGTCCCGTGACATAGTTCATCAGGTATCTATCATTCAAGTGCTCCATCAGGCTTCCAAAACAAGCGTGTCTGTGATAGATCATCATGTAATATATGTGTTGGCAATAGCAGCATTTCAATTACCAAACAATGATAAACTGCCATAATATATATTATTATCAGAACTAGTAAAAGATATTCACCTATCATTATTATTATAAGCTTGAGAATTATTAACGATATTTCAAGTGCTCAAAAGAAAAGATATTCAGTTACCATAATTATTATATGATTGAGAATTGTTAACGCTACTTTGTGGGCTACTAGAAAGACTTATTCAATCATTATTGTTGTTGTATGTTTGAGAATTATTAATTATACCTTTTGGATTAGTAGAAAACCTTATTCAATCATTCTTATTATTATATGATTGAGAATTATTAACGATGCTTTGTGAACTATTAGTGAAATATATTCACCAACCGTTATTATTATATGTTTGAGAATTATTAATTTTACTTTGTGGACTATTATTAATTCTTATTCAATAAGACCCATTATTATATACTGTTAGTTTATTGATGCTATTATTTTGACTAGAATAAAATGCTATTCAAATCTGATTTTGACCAAGAATTTCTCCATGAAATTCTCCATCGATATTTAAATTATCCAATATATTATTTTGTTTTCATGAAGCATAAATCATAGCATAAGGAGATAGTATATTATACCCAGTATGATGTATTGTAACATTACCAGATCCAATCACTACAGAACAATTATCCATCCATATTCAACTAGTATAACTTATTGTATATTTACCAGAATTCAAAACATAGATTGCATTTCATGATAATATTTGCGGTATAGTATTCATCCCCTCAGTCAAATATTCAACTGTAATATTATTTATATCACAATTATTCCCAGATCGACCATCTGTATAAGCTGTTTTGTCTCCAGTGTTTATACCAAACAAAGCTTCTTTTACTTCTTGATCACCAGGACTTTGATTCCAAAATCATTCAGTTATGAAATTATCATTATTTCGCACAACAGGATTTGATGGTATATGTGGAGGGGTAAATGTTTGTTGTTTTGTCATTATATCAAAATTTCCAGTCACTCATCATATATTTAAAATTGAGCTTACACCACTAGCATAGCTATTTGCAGAGGTCAGAGCTAAAATAATTTGATCATCATTTCAACCAGTTCCAGACTGTCAAATATTGATTCAATTTTTTGTAATGTATCAATTATTTAAACTTATACCAGTAAATAGTCATGGATACATTCAAGTAATTATAACGACATTAGAAGTATATAGAGTATTTAATTCAGCTCCAGTTTTATTTACAAAAGCAAATTGATCAGGTATATAATCAAATGCTAAAGATGTTTTTGTTTCAAAATGAGTAGCAAAATATATGGTAGGATCATATATTTGAGTAATAACTCTTTTTGTTCCTTCTCATGTAAGTAAACTGATTCATGTTGATGTGTTAATATTCTGTCATAGTTTGTTTGCTGAAACATCTCCAAATAATGAATACTTAGTTACTGGTGATGTAGATGTTCATGTTACGATAAATGATGTAGAACCAATAGAACTAGGTAATCAGATTAAATTTCATGTCTTCTTCACGACGTCTGATCAGATATATTTTGTAGAATCGTATGTTCACGTAGCTATCCATGTTGTTCCGTTATGTATCACTGGCTGAGCTTGTGTAAATATACCACTTCAATAACTGTATCTTATATCTGGATAATTATATCGTGATTTGCTTCATCTCATATTAGAAAATCCTGTTGATCGAGCTAACATATAGACACTGGATCGTTTTGGATTAGTAATATAATCTCGAGACATTGTTCAAATTTGAGTTAATGTTCATGCACTTCGAGATCATGCTATAGCTATAGCATCACTAGCCGATCATCAAGTCAAATAGCTATCTGATCAGTTTGTTCCGCTCAAATTTGTGCCATTTCAAAATATTTTGGTAGTTCCATAATATTTATTGGCGCTTGCTCCTGTGCTAGTCAATATTCCAGTGCTGTTATTATATATTTGGCTATTATTAATACTATTTGTTGTAGAATAGCCGACATAATTAATACCTACTAAATTATTATAAATTTGGCTATTATTGATGTTACTTTCATCCATACTTGTGCCAATTATTCAGTAGGTATTATTATAAATTTGGCTATTATTAATACTAATTTTATCAGAATCATAACTATGTATTCAGTAGGTATTATTATAAATTTGGCTATTATTAATACTATTGTATGCTGGAGGATTGCCATCAGAGTTTTCGTACGACATTCAGTTGGTATTATTAAATACCTGAGTATTGTTGATACTGTTGTAGAATGCGCCATCATAGTAAAATAAACCTAAACCCAAATTATAGATCTTACTATTATTGATGCTATTGTTTGTAGCATATCCAATTGCTGTTCATTGTGAAACACGTGAGGAACTATTATATATCACTATATTGTTTATCGTACCATTTGATCCATTCCATATTAGTCACAACGGACTAACCGTATCCTCAGCACCTAAATTAATGGTAACATTATCAATAATTACATTATCATAACTGTTTTGAATCATTGGCTCTAGTACAGCTGTTGGTGCATCTATTGCTATGGAACCCGTTCTACCAACAATAGCACTACAATATCCCATGTCGATTTGTCTGGTTGTATCATACCTTCAAAAATCACTTAAAACATATACTGTATTACCAGATAAAAGTGCTGGTATTGTATTTATTCCTGCAGTCAAATATTCCACTGTAATATTATTGTAGTTACAATTATTTCATGTTCGACCATCTGTATAAGCAGTTTTGTCGTTTATTCATGTACCATAAAGGGCATTTATAATCGCAATATTATTTGGTCATTGACTCCAGAAACTCTGATCTATAAAATTATCATTGTCCCAAGATATATTGGATACTGGTTGATTCATTGTTGTGATTACTCGAGCTTCAGTTACTGGAGTGTTTCCCATTGCTTGTATGGTACACAATACTGATGTTCAATAATTACTAGAAGAATTTTTACCCAAATAAAATGTATCACCGTTAGCTCATGAAAATATCGCCATAGGAGTTCAAGGCACTAGTATTCAATTTTTATAAATATTTGTACAAGTTGTTGTCATTCATGTATTAAATACACCAGGAGACATTCATGTTAATATAATTATATTAGAAGTATAGAGTGTATTTACTTCAGCATTTGTAATATTTGTAAATCCAAATTGATTTGGTGTTGTATCTGCTATCTTTGTAGTAACAGTAAATGTAGATGAAATTCATCATATACTCAAGTTACAAGATACAGACGTATTATAAAAAGTTGATGATGTTCCAGGTACATTAAATTGATCTCAATTTCATCAAGTAACATAACCATACACAGGCGATCAATTTTTAAAGAGATATTGAGGACATCAATATATTACACTAGTAAATACACCAGGAGACATTCATGTTAATGTAATGTTATTTGATCTAAAATATGTATCTAATTCAGCTCATGTGACTGGATTAAAATTAAATTGATCAGGGGTAGTATCTATATCTATTTCTATAGCAAATAATCCTAGTCTATTGGTACTAAAAATACAGTAATTGCTTACATCCAAAGTACATGAGTTTTGTAGGGTATTTCATGTCCAAGTATTTCAATCTGTTGTATTAGCTAAATATACTTTCATTGTATCTCAAGGATTTCATTCGTCTATTTTTATTTGCATTTCAAATTCTCAAGTTCAAGGAACAAGAAATGTTACATTTGATCATACAGAAAAAGTTTTATATATTTTGTCTATATCTAGTCATGTTTCTGATGGTACTGCTAATTTTATTCATGCTAATATTATATCTGGTGCTAATATTTCTGAGTCTCGACCATCATTTATAGGAGAAATATATTGTGTATCCATAAGTGTCAAAAATCATTCTATTGTCTGTGATGTATAAGTTCAATCGTTTATTATTCCACTAAGTAGATTTCAATTATAACCAAAATATCATAGATTTCATAACTTTATAGAATACGGTATAAATCAGGTTAATAGATTATTTTCAATTTTAATAGATATCAATCATGTAATATATCACAATTCTTTTGGAATATTTCATTGTAAAGAATTATTGTGTAACCAAAGAGTTTTAAGTTTTGTTAAATTTGATATTTCGCTTGGTATGATTCAATTTAATTGATTTCCATACAACATCAATTGTTCTAGGTTATTAATATTAGTTATTGAGATAGGTATATTTCCAGATAGGTTATTATTACCAAGATTCAATATAATTAAATTATTTAGATTTCAGATTTCATTTGGTATAGTTCATCAAATATTATTATTGGAAATTAATAAATTTATTAAACCACTCAATGATCATATTGAGGGGACTAGTTCTCAGCTTAAATTGTTCATACTTAAATCAATATCCATGACGTGTCATGCATTACAACTTACTCAAAATCGATCACAGGCAGTATCAGTTGATGTATCTCACAGTCACATCCAATTAGTATTATCATTTCGATTAACTCAATCTGTGTTGTTATATATATCTACCAAAGCTTCACATTCTGTAGGTGGTATATCTGTAATAGTATTACAAGCTTCACTTGCTTGTACACCGATATAATTTCATACACCGAGCAAAGATATTGCTAGAGCAATTAGCTTAAATGTCAAAAATCATATTCATGTTCACAAGATATATTTTTTGTGATGCAGTTTTACATGTTTATGAATTTTTTTAACAAAACTTTTCTTTTTCATTTTGAAAGGTGAGATAGTAAAAAAAATCTCTTTAAAACAAGTATAACCCCTCTCAAAATATAAATCAAAAAAAAGGCCCACTAATGGCCCAATGAATATTGACATTACAATATATTATTATATAGTATAGTTTAACTTAAGATATTTTTTAGAAAATTTATTAAATCTGATTTATTATCATCATTACATATTACAAAAAGTTCTTGAGCACTGGCTCATTTGCTCATTATACATTTAATACCACTATCTGTTTCATAAGAGACTCTAAATCTCAAATCTGATGATCATTTTTGTTGTCTGGATATTCTGCCAGGAATTATCCTGATTATTGCTGGATCTTTTTCTATTTTTAACAAAATTTTGTGGAATTCTTCCATGATAGTATGTTCTGTTTTTACTTTTTGGAATTTGATTTTTGCCATGGAATAGTTATCTTATATAAGACATTTTATATAAATACTATCTATTGTTTGATGACAATTCAAGACCTAATATCCAATCCAAATTATCCACAAAAAATTATCCTCCAAAAACTTATCTGTCATTTTCTAAATATTTCAAGAGAAGATATGCGAGTATTATCAGATCAAGAGATAAAAAAAACTGACTTAGAAAAAATTATTTCATGATACGATTCCTATGTAAATGATTCTAAGCCATTGGATTATATCATCTGATATGTATCATTTTTTGGCATTAAGTTTTTTGTAAATCAACATACTATAGTTCCTCGTCCAGAGACAGAATACATGATAACTGCTGTTACAGAACATTGCAATTTACTTTGATCATGAAATATTTTAATGGATATTTGAACATGATCTTGAGTACTTTGAATTTCAGTGCTATTACAAAATCCAGATACTTTCCAAAATGCTTTCTTGACTGATTATTCCCAAGATGCTTTGGTCGTAGCAAAACAAAATTATGATAATCTTATCAAATCAGAAAAATTTGATACAAAATTTATACGATCAGATTTGGTAAATTTTGTAGATAGTTATACTTCACTTATACAAGAAAAAAACATTATTTTGCTTTGAAATCTTCCTTATATTCCAGAACAGATGCATGATGAAAACAATCCTGATAGTGTCAAAAAACGAGAACCTAGAATGGCATTTGTATGAGGTGAAGACTGATTAATTTACTACTATAAAATGTTTGATCAACTCATAGATTTCAACTTAAAAAATATTACAATGTTCTTAGAAATGATGACACGACAAGTAGATATTCTTCGTTCTAGATATTCAGAAATTTTCATCTTCGAAGAGGTTAAGACTTTTCATTTCAATATCAGGATAGTTAAAGTCTGGTTTAAGTAGTTATTACTAGATATGATAATAAATCAAAAATCAGATCTTAGATTACAAATAAAAGCTATTTTAAGCTCGCTTTCTGCCGATACAAAATATAAACATTCCAAGAATCTTACAAATAAATTATGGAAAAAAATAAAAGACTACGATGTCTGTATGATATTTTTTTCCAAATCAGACGAAATAAATACAGAAAAAATTATCCAAAAATTACATAGACACAAAAAATTAATATTAATTCCACAAATCGTAAAAAACAATATAGTTCCAGTCATCTATGATGAAAATAGTATATTAGAAAAATGAGAGTTTGCTATCACACAGATACAAAATTATGTAATATACACATGAGAAATAGATCTTATTATAGTGCCATGAATGGCTTTTGATAAGGAGTGAAATAGACTAGGGAGATGAAAATGATTCTATGATAGATTTCTACTCCAATACCAAAATTCTCACAAAATCTGAATCTGTTTTCCAGAGCAATTAATAGATTATGTACCTACAAATAAAAGTGATATTACCATGGATGAAATATTTACTTGATAGTTTTTAGTATTTAATTTTAAATATTCTGCGTTCCAGATATTCAAAAATTTTCATCCTCGAAGAGCTTAAGACTTTTTATTTCAATATCAGAATTTTTAGGGTTTAGTTTAAATAAATCTTAATCAAATTCTCAAATAAAAAAACGATTTATAAAAAATCTTTTCACAAAGGTTTCTATTTTTTTTTCATTAGAAATATTTTCATTTTTCAAATAATTTATTAACTCTATTTTATCTAGTTCAATAATATTTTTATTTAAATCTAAATATTTATCTTTATATTCATTAATTAGGCCCAATCATACACTTCCAGAATATTTACTTTTAAATATTTCTTCATTTATATCAAAAGACATCAGCTCTAATAATCATTTTTCTGTAAAATATCCTAATCAAGATCTTCTTTTAATTATTTTATATATTTCTATAAAATATCTAGGGTTTGTGCTTATTGTTGGAAATATATCATATTTTTTTACTATTTCATCGCATTTTTGATTTTTATTTATTTTTTCAATTATTGTATAAAAATATTTAATCTGTTCTATTATAAATTTTATACTTTCCCAAAACCAATATCACCAATCGTTATCTATTTTTATATTTTCTAATATCTTTACTATATTTTCTCATTTTACTAAAGATAAAATATTTTCTATTTTATAATCACAATCATAAATATCAAATTGTCAAAAAGATCTCATTATATTTGCTGTTTTACTATCAATTCATAACAGATTTGAAATTGCATTATTTATACTTTCTTCTGAATCATAATTAACAGGGTTTTCTATATATTCTGAAAAGGTCTTAAAAAAAGCGAAATTAACCCCAAATTCTCTCATTGGATTTATAAAAATTGGAATATTATTATTTTCTTTTTCTATATCAAAGACAGGATATCATCATAGATTATACATTCAAATATTTTGTTGTAAATCATTGACTGGATAATTTTTCCATATTGCAATTTTTTTATTTCAAAGAATATCCAATGTTTTGTTTAAATTATTTTTTGATATGTTTTTTGTAAAAATATTATTTCATGTCCAAAATATATAAATAGCAGAATCTAATTTTCATAATACATCAGTAAATTGTGTTTTATCCTTAAAACAGTAATCGGGACTACAAAACAAAAAAGTTTTACAGTTTAATTTTACTCAGTTATAAACAGTATTTACAATATCAATTATATTTTGAAATATTGTTGTATCAATTTTTTTATCGTTATCAAAGACATCATAAGCAATGGAAATATCATCAAATAATAAACAAAAACTTTTACATCAAACATTTTGTAATTGTTTAAATCTATTTAAAATATTTTTTATAGTTTCTTCTTTTGCTAGTAATTCTTTTTCTCATAAAATAGGATTCAATCAATATATAAATTGTATTTTATTCTTTTCACAAACATCTATATATGATTTGAATTCTTCTAGTTTCTCATTGGGGTATAATACATATGGTTCTTTCGTTACATATATATCGTCTTTGGGACAAAAAAGATACGAATTTATACCACTACATTCTTGTCATATATATTCTAATGTTTTTATTCTCTGATTATAATTCCAAGGGTTTAGTGGTATACTAAAGAATCATTCTACTATTCAAAATATTTTATTTTCCATTATATCTTCATCTTAATTCATTAAAATTTCAATTTGATATATAATTAATTTGTAATTTAACAAATCATCATTCCCTTTCCACAATTTTTCAATATTTACAATTAATTCCCAATCTTTCTAATTTTTTTAATATTTCTTGTTCTCAATCATCATAAACTCAGTCTATTTTTTCTGGTATAACAAATTTCTCTAGAGTTAAATTTAAAGTATTTAAAAGATTTTCGCTTGTAAATTTAATTGAATCGATATCTAAGTTCTGTTTTCATCTTACTTTATCATCGGCTTCAAATCAATTTTCCCGTTGTGATATTGGTGGTATATTATATTGGAATAGTGTTGCTATTGCTCTTCTATTATCTCGTAAAAATGTTACATCTCAAGTACTTTTTAATCAATCTGGTTGTGAAGTAAAAGCAGATCTAATATTTAAATCCAATTCGTCACAAGATAATCTAAGTAATCAATATCATCATTTTTTAATAATTTGACTTAACAATTCTACTTGGGGTACCTGTATTCATCTTTGAATTCCATCAGAGAATACTATTTCTTCCTTTGATTTATATGAGATATTTTGATTTATTTTATCTTTCAATATCATAGGTAACTCTGACATTAAATCTGATCAAAATTTTAATAAAGGTATATCGTTTGTTTTTACATTTCATTCCCAATCACTTTTACATTGTAAAAAATTACAGTTTTTTTTAGAAAAACTATCTACAATATTTTTTAATCATCAATTTCTAAATCCATAAAAATCTCAATCCATTTGTAATATTGGTAAATCTTTTCAACTAGCTTGCATGGCTATAATTATGTTCATTACATCTCTTATAAATCATATGGGAACCTGATTATCATTCGTTGCTATTTCTTCATAAAAAGGTCAATCTATTCTTCATAGATTTTTTGGTATATCAGACTCAATTATTCATATTAGTTCGTCTTTTATTCATAAATATTCAAGATATTTTTGTATTTCTTCCTTTGTATTATCTCAATCGGTTAATTCAGGGCGATTTGAAAAAATAAGTATTTTTACATTTCATCAGATAAATAATTCTTGTTCTGTTAATAGTTTAATTGTCCTTCTAATATTTTCTTTTTCTTGATTTTGAAATCAAGCGACGGGAATGTTAATAACAAGTTGTGTAGTATTGTCAATAAATCCTTTTGGTAACTGTTTATTTAGATTAGAAATAAATTCATATTCATTTGGAAATTTATTTTCTAATATTTTTAAATAATCTTCATTAGTGTTATTTGTTAAACCGATATCATTCCTGATTTTCATCTCTTCAGAAACTTTTATAAGGTTTTCTTTGTAATTTGGTGTATTTTTATTCATTTTAATTAATTTTAAAGTTTAAAAAAACTCTCCATTTTTCCAGGAGAGTATCAAAAATTTGTGTACTGGAAAAATTTATCTACAATGGAAGATAGTATGTAGATGTAAGTTATTTCCTGTTAAATATATGATTTTCGATATCATTACTATTATTTATTTCTCTAAAATACTTTACTTAGATAAAGTATAAATAATGATTTAAAATCAAAAATCAAGACTTTATTGCAATAAAGTAAAAAATAATTATTATACTCGCATTTATACTATCCAAACGACTATGGAAAATTCACAATTACAAAAAATTTCTTCCAATCTTCAAAAATCTTTCCTCAAACTCAAAAACCCCAAAGAAGTTTTTAGCTTCCTTAGAGATTTGTTAACCTCTGATGAGATCATAGAATTTTCACTTAGATTAGATATCGCTACTAGACTACATAAATGACAACATTACAAAACCATAGAACAAGAAACCTGAGCTTCTTCAACTACCATAGCAAGAGTAGCTAAATTTCTAAAAGGGGAGTTTGGTGGTTATAAAAAGGTTTTAGAGTAATTAAACTCATATATAAAACCATTCTTCTCAGATGTTAGTTGTGCTATTTGGTAATAATATATATCAATCATTTTCAGCTACTAATTTTTCTCAGTCGTCATATATCGCTATGAGGTCTCATTCTTTAATTTCGTCTAAATGGTCTCGATCTTTAATAAACTTTCACTCTTTTTGTTTAAAAAATATTTTCTTTGCTTTTATTATATTAAAATCATTTTCTTGGAGAATATTCAAATTTCATTCTATTATTCATAGATATTTCATGGCATTTTCTATTGTATTATAAGCAACATCTACAGCTGAGTTATCATCATGTTTCCCACATTCTATTAATACTCCAGTTTTCCATTGATCGTGAGCATAAAGTAAAGTATCAGAAGTATCAAGAGTTTCATACATTTTAGGCCAACCTTTAATTATATTTTTTTGACCAATCATTTTCGCAAATTCTTCGGTCTCTGGACTTTCATAATCTTGAAAAACAAATGGTTTTCAATTGCTAGCCATAGAATGTAAATCCAAAAAATAATCGCAGTTATCTACATATTCTGTAAGTATATTTGCCAATTTTTCTTCATAATTTTTAGTATTATAATATTTTTTAAATACTCTATTGAGATTTACTTCATGATATCTTTTATTTCAATCATGAGCAATTGGATTACAAACAGGCACAAATATAACTTCTCAAGATGCTATTTTAATTATTCCTAATTCTATTTTTTCTATTATCTTATTTATTGCTTTTGTTCAACAGATTTCATTACCATGAATAGCTCCAAAAATTAATAATTTTTTTCATGTGTTGATAGAATGGAAAGAATATATTTTAATCATTTTTTTGATTTAATATATTAAAAAGTTCATTTCAATAAACAAAGTCATCGTCTAATAGTTTTCATGGAATTTCTATTATTTCCAATAATTCTTTTTTTAGATTTTGTTTTTTATACTCATGTTGTAATAAATTTTTATTTATTTTTTTAACAGCATCTACATTAGTTACAGAATACATTGGAATATTTGGATATTTTTTCAAAATAATATCTTTCATTTTTTGTCATAATCATTTATTACGATGCTCTTTTTTTATAAATAACGATCATGGTTCAAAAAGAGTTAATCAGTTTTTGTCTACTCACATTATGCATATAAATCAAACCAATTTATCTCATATTTTTAGTGTGCATCATCAATATTCTTTTACTTGTTCATATAGTTCTAATTTATTTTTTTCTATCATATGATTTCCATTTTTTTTGTTTTCATCTTTAATCCATTCAGAAATGATTTCACAATCAGATAAAGAGACATCATATCCAAAAAAAATATTTTCTTCCAAAGTTTTTTTATTTTTTATTAACAAATCTATATTATCATTTTCCATTTTAAATTATTTTTTAAATTATAAAAAAAGGCTCCAGACGATTGTCTTAGAGCCCAAGTAATTTTGTTTGGGTTTTTGTTATACCGACTGTTTTCGAAATCGTCAATCACTTCATTATATTTGTGCTTGCCGTTTCTTAAATCACCGGTATAATTCTCGCATACAAAATAATATATAATTATTTTGCTGGTCGAATTAACTCTAAAATAATCGTCTTATAATTCTAAGCCTTCTAAGTCTGATATATATTTTTTTAATTACTATATTTTTCATTAATTTATTTGCATCATATAAAATTTTCAAGGTCTATATATTTGACAAGTGTATCTAGATAAAAATCTCATCCATCAGGAGCTACGATCACTCCTTTCAATCATTTTTTTCAATCTAAATATTTTTTTGTTCCACTCAGTATTGCTCAAGATGATATACCCACAAAATATCATTCTTGTAAATAGCTTTGAACACCATGTATTACACAAGGATCAAAGCTAACATCAACCACCTCATCAATTAAATATTTATATTGATCATAAAACGGTATCTTCACTTTGCTAGTTGCAAAATTTCTCATTCATTCTATTCTATCTATAGGATTTATTCAGATTATTTTAATTTTTGGTAATTGTTCTTTTAAATATTTTCAAGCTCACAAAAGCGTTCCAGATGTTCATAATCCTGCCACAAAAAAATCTATTTCCCCCAATTTATCATAAATATATGGGCCTGTAAGATTATAATGTGCTTCAAAATTTGCATAGTTGCCAAATTGATCTGGTAAAAAATATTTACCTAGATTCTCTCAGTCCATTTTATTTCTCAAAACTATTCCATCATCTGTTGTTCAATTTATTTCAATAGTTTGAGCACCATAAGACTCTATAAGTTTTTTTTTGCAAGGTGCTGTTGTTTGTGGAATTATTATCTGTACTTTTATATTAAAAAGATTTCATAAGTAAGCCAAAGCTATAGCTGTATTACCACTAGATGCTTCTAAAATAATTTTATTTTTGTCTAATAATCATTTTTCATAAGCATCTTTAAGTATTCGATAAACGGTTTTTACTTTTATGGAACCACACATATTATATTTTTCCAAAAGTGAATATACTTGATTATTATCTATGTTTTTTATCTGTATGATTGGGACTTTCGAAAGAAGTCACTCTATGTTTAATTGCATTTTATTACATTTTAAAATATAAAAATCTGATTTTTAAAAACTTTGTATCAACAGTAATCATCCCAAAATAATATTTTCAAATTTATCATTTGTATTTTTTAAATTAAAAAAACTCCCTGGAGTTTTTCCAGAGAGTCCTTTATTTAAGTTTTGTTTTAATTCACTTTACCTTAAATATTTTTTACTATCTAGAAAACCCTCCTGATTTTTGTCAGTTCTACATCTACAACATATGTTTGATAATAAGGTTTTCTGATTCATACAAATAGTAAATAAATTTAAATCTAATTTTAAATTAGTAATATTTCCAAATATTGCAAGAGATTTTTTTTACACATAAATTATTACAACTGTATTTCCATACCATCATAGGGGATTAAAACATTTTCTGGCATCTTTTTTATCAATTCTTCATTGTTATTCCCAGATAGATGGGTGATGCTATGGAATATAGTTTTTTGGGCATTTATTTCTTTTATTAAATCAAAGATTTCTTGTCAATGTAGATGGTCACTATCTTTTTTTAGTTCATTATGGTAAAAATCATTTTCAAATTCTTCTTCAAATAGATATGTTCAATCTGGTATTACAAGATCTATATTTCTTATTTTTTCCATACTTTTTTCTGGTATTTTGAAATAGTCTGCTAAATAAGCAGCTTTTTTACCATTGTGTTCTATCAAAAATGCCAATGTATTATTAAGCTCATCTTCATTTACATCCTTATCTTGCCATCATATATGGCAAACTGGAAGAGGAGTTATATCAAATCATTTTAACTTAAATGGAACATATGGAGTAAGTTCTATTATCTTTATAGGCACATGTGCAAAATTTTTTTCTAACCATTCTCTAGTTCATTTTGAACAATATATATTTATTTTTTTCTGTAGCTTAAGTTGTATCCAAGCACCCAATTCTAATAATCAGTACATATGATCAAAATGCCAATGACTAACTACAAAATCTTCTATTCATTCTAGATTATGTTTCATAGATAGTTGTTTTATATCAGGACTGATTTCAAGCAAAAATTTTCATTCATCGCTCTCAAAAAGAAATTCAGGTCTGGTTCTAAAATTTTTATTTATCTGATCATTTGTAGATTGACATATATGACATCTGCAAAATGGACTTGGTATTCCCTCCCATCATCAGGATCATAAAATATTAATTTTCATTTATAATTATAGAAAAATAAAAAATTTTATTTTATTATTGTCGTATCTATCAAATATTTTTTAAGTTTTTCTTGATTTATTTCTACTCATATTCAATGTTGATCCCCCACAGTCATTATTCCATTCTCAAAAACCGTTTTAGTATCTATTATATCATCTTCAAAATAAGTTTTTTGAGGGACATTATCTCATGGTAATATAAATCATGGTAATGTAGCTATATGATCTAAAAAAGCTCTTCATATACCAGATTCCATCATTCCACCGACCCACAAAGGAATGCTTTTTTCAACACACATATCATGGATTTCCAAAGTTTCTCAGATTCATCAAAGTCTTGCAGGTTTTATATTTATGATTTTACAACTTTCTAATTGTATTGCTTTTCTAGCATCATCATAAGTGTGGATACTTTCATCCAAACAAATAGGAGTCTGAAGTTCTTTCTGTAAAAAACTATGATCTATAATGTCTCATTCCCCCAGAGGCTGTTCTATCATCATAAGATTATATTTATCCATTTTTTGTAAGTCTGTATATTTTTCCAATGAATATGAAGAATTTGCATCTACCATAAGTTTCAAATCTGGAAAAACTTTTCTTATACTTTCCAATACATCTAAATCTGTTCCTGGTTTTATTTTTATCTTTATTCTTTTATATCAATCTTTCAAATCAATTCAAATTCTTTGAATCAAAGAATCAATATCCTTTTGTATACCTATACTTATTCACACTTGAGAATAGTTTTTTGTAGATCATAAATATTTATACAATGGCAAGCCACTTTTCTTTGCAAACAAATCCCATATGGCCATCTCTATAGATGCCTTAGAAATATTATTTCATTTAATATCTTTATAAATATTTCTAGTATCTCTAGGATCATCGATTTCTCTATTTATAAATCTAGGTAAAATATGTTTTATAAGTAAATTTTTTCAACCTTCTAGATATTCAGATGTATACATAGGTATATGTAGATGAGGCGATTCTCAATATCATATATAATCTCCACTATGTACTTCTACTATCAATGTTTCCCTAACATCTATTTTTCCAAATCAAGTAATAAATGGCTCTATAAGAGGTAAATTAATATGATGTATTATGATTTTATCTATTTTCATTGTATTCTTTTAAGAATAAAAAATTTTCAAAATTATTTTCTATCTATTTTCTTTCTAGCTTATAAAAGTTTTGACGCTTTGAATCATCTTTTATGGTTAAGAAATCGTTTATAGTATATCAATTAGAAAGATAATAACTAAAAACAACTTTCGTCCTTTCTCTCCATAAAGTAGCTAGATCAAAATTTTCTTGTTTAATTTTCTGAAAATTCTCAGGTATCTGTACATATATTGTTTTATTGTTTTTTATAGAATCCAAATCTAAAGGATTTACCAAATTTTGATGTATTTCTTCCAAATCTATTTCTTCCAAATCTATTTTCTTTAATTTTTTATATACATTTTCATTTGCTAAATTCCATGAGATTAAAAATCTATCAGATGGTATTTCACTATTTAATCATTTTATATTTTTTCCATATTCATCTTCCAAATAAGGACTATCGACTATTCATCAAATTTTTCTTATATAAAGATTAGCATTCATTGGTTCCAAAGGGTCATAAGTCCAAGTTATTTTTTTTATATTTCTTTTTTTTGATATCTCATAATGTTGTTTTAATAGTTCAAATCAAATATTTTCTCATCTCATACTAGGATCTACTCAAATCATATGTAAATAGTGATATGGTCAATCATTATCAATTCCTATAGATGTAAAACAGAATCATATTATTGTATTTTTTTTATCAAATATTCATAAAACAATTCATCATATTTTATTTGTTGCTTTTAGATAATGGCTAGGAACTGCTTCTTTATAATCAAATCACCAAATTTTTGTCTGCAGATCAACTATTTCATTTAGTTCTTGTGTTTCTGAAACTTCTCTTATATAAAACTTTTCTTTCATAGTATCATTAGAATCGTTTAATACCTTAACAAGTTCTTTAGCTTTTATATCCTCTTTGTATCATTCTATTTCATTTTTTAATATTATATTATTCATATTTTTTGAAATTAAATAAAAGTTTTATATTTTTTTGACTATACTTTCTAACAATTCTAGTTCTTCTTCTTTTGGTGTCCTCATACGTACAGCATTGTTTTTATATCATTGTTCTTTTTGTCATTCAGATAATGTCACCTGCCATTCATTCAAATTTTCAACATTAATTCAGGCTTTTATCATTTTTTCATACAATCATCATGAAGGAGATGTAATGGTTTGTATCGGTGTAAATAAGCTAGTTTCCAAAACTTCCAATCAGTTTTTATACAATATTTCATATAATTGCTTATTTACTTTGCTATTGTATTGAGCAGATGACTTTGCATGTTCCAATGCTATTATTGATCAATCTTCTCATTCTTTAAATAATATTTCATATACAAGTCTGCTCAATGAAGAAAGATTAAAAACCATTCTCTCATCTCCATGGTAGTGTCATTCTACCATATTGGGAGATATCAGTCACCATCAAGCTCTCAAATCTGGTAATCATTGTGTTTTAGATAATGATCATAAAACAATTCCTCCTGTATCTATGCATGTCTGTATGGTCTCTGATATATTTGGTAATACTTCTCCATATGCTATATCCAAGATCACTATTCATCAATTTTTTGAGACATAATCCATGGTTTCAAGTGTTAGTTTTTCATCAAAACTTCAAGTAGGATTGTGAGGATAATCTATATATACAATCTTTTTGTGAAGATCTTTTATGTTTTGTATTCACAGTAAGCTATCTCTTGGTGTTATATTTTTTCATTCTATTGGGCTATATTTTATTCAATGTCTTTGGCATCGTTGAGATACATTTGGGAAAGAATAATTTGGTATAAGTACTTCATCCATGCCCATTTGTTTAAGCATACGAATCATTTCATCTCAAAGTTGATAACTACCATTTGCATTAAACTCTACAGATGTATAATCTATTCATTTTATTTTCAATGCATTGATTAATATCTCTTTTATAGTCTTTTCAAAAACTTCAGGTGAATAATTGCTAGCATCATTTATTATTTCGACTAGATTTTTATTTTTAAGACATTCCAAAAGTTTTTTAGACGGTCAAGAAGGATTAGTTCATAGAGACAAATCCAATAAATAATTATTTGAATCTGTTTTAGTTATGTATCATGAAGACATTGTAATTGTATTAATATATAAAATATAAATTTTGAAGATATGGATAGGAATAAGACAAAAAAGCTACTCCGTGTAAGAAGTAGCTTTTCAGTTATGGGTCTGTAAAAAAAGCTACTTCTTTTGAAAGAAAAAGAAAAAATTGAAATCTGATTTGTTTCTAAATATTTGCATGCTAACAAGCTTATAATAACTATGGTTTCCTATCATATTAATGACAAATTTTTTAAAATATCGTTTTGATTAGATCTGAGTATAAAGCAAGAATGATAAAACTTTTTTCTTATCAGTTTTTTTTGTGCACTATTTTTAGCTCTAGCTATATAATTCATTTAAGTAAATTTAAATTATAAAACGCCATCTATATAAACTTCACAAAGAAGAAAAAAACTGACAAATAAGAGACAAAATATATTATATTAATATAGCTGATTAAATTATTTTTTTTGCCAAAAAACAATATTCTTCTCCACTATGTTTGTTGGATGGCATGATAATATAGCAGTCGCTATCAGCTAAAATTTCCTTATCTCCATCATAAGCAACGACTTCTCATTGTTTTACAAAATCTAGATTATTGAAATCTTTGGCTGGTTTAAATAAATCATTTTCTATCATGATACTTCCAATGATATCAAATTTTTCATTAGCTTTATTATCCAGCAGTAAAGATGAGTCTATTGTAGATCTATCTATCATTTCAAGTTCCAATAATAATCTCAGAAGATTATCTACTCAAACTTTATATCAATCTTTATTGGTTTGATTTCATGTCTCTATGGCCATACCTATACCACCATTTCTTTCTGTTACATCAAGTAGCGGTTTACCTATAACAGTATCAGGCAATTTGATATATATCTCATCTGTGTTAAAGATATTTTTAAATTTATTTTCACTTTTTTCTGTGTGTATAAACATTGATCAAGATGGATTCATGGTTGAATGGATATCTAGCTGATAATCTAATTTTTTCAAAACTTCTGTTAACTCATTTGCTCTTTGTCTTTCATAATTTATAGGATTATTCAAAGATTCTACAGAACAGCATCTATTCATATTTTCCTCTACATACCTAGCATTTATTATATAATCAGGATCTCCTGATTTTTTAAGCTCCAAGCTTTTTTCATATGCCTTGATATTGGACAATATTAAATAAATTTTTCATTTTATGAGATTTTTGGAGATATCAATTTCATTTAAAACATAATCTACAATCTCCAATCAAACTGTTTCTCATCAATGTGTGCAAGCACTTATTCATAAGATTGGTCATTCTTTTCAGCTATCTATAAGCATGATTCACTGGACTCCATTATGATAACTTTTTAATAAATCTGACATGTTATTATTTTTATAAAATAAATATTACTAATTTAAACCAATAAAAGAAATGCCCCCTAGAAATTAATCTAGAGAGCACATATATCTTTCAATATAATTTTTTGTCTAGAAAAATTTCTTATCTTTTGAGATATCAAAGAACCAGAAGAAATATTTTCTAGAATTTAAGTTCATTATATACAAGTCGTAAATAAATAACTAAACTTTCAATTAACAATTTTAGATGAAATTGCAAGATTTTCTTTATATATCAGGTTCTTTAATATATAGCCCAACTTATAATATTTATATAAAAGAAAAAAACTGACAAACTAAAGAAAAAAAATCAAATACAGATAAAAATAGAGGATACAGGCATTATTTATTATTTTCAAAGATCAATCATTGTCTTCAATCTGATACAATAGAAATAAATTTTCAATACAGATTATTTAGATCTATTCAAGAAATAGAAATATAATTAAAGTTTTTACGAATTTCTTCAGTATTTGGCAAATATTCTGGACGATGCGACAAGTGAAATCAGCGTTTTGAATCAAGAATAACTGTATCAAATCAAGATTTTAATCTATCTTTTAATATATCTATGTCCCAAGTGGTTTCTTCATTTTCTATCATTACAATTACAGTTTCTGATCAAATATTATTAAGTTCATCTACTGTAACTACTTTTCAAGACATATCAAAAACTCCGTTTACAAATCTTGAATAATAATCAGGATTTTTTCAAATATTTTGAATTTTTTTAGATAGTCTTTCATCTACAATGTAATCATTTGGTATATTTCTTATTTGTACTGCCTTAAATAAATCGTCATCATAAAATCATTCTGTATTAATATCAAATCATAATTGATGATAAATTTGCAAATGGATACCAAAAATTTTTTCAATATCATTTTTATTAATATTTTCATTTCCTACAGTGCTTTGTAGATATCTAATATTTCTATCCATATCTCCCACAACTATTGTTCTGATATTATTATGTCACATCTCCAATAATATTTCTTTTCAATCTATATGTACTGTATATTCAAAAGGATTTTTAGTAGTTATAAATTCTTCCAAAATAATAGAATTATAATTAGAAATTTTTTTATATCATAATATATCTAATATCTGTTTTTTTACATCTTTTTCTATTATCATTCTGGGTGTCATTCAAGAAGAATTTTTTCATCTACTTGAAAAATTAGAGAAATCATCTTCTAATCAAGAAAATTTAAAAACAACTCTTTTACCCTCCATGGTATTTATAAAATTTCAAGATAACAAGTCTTCTACTTTGATAATTTGGAAATTTGGAGATGCTAATCACTCTATAACATCAGAAAGCTCTTTAATTATTATTTTTCAGAGAGCTTTTCATCAAAGTGTATTGTATATATTTATGTGTTCAGGATTAGATAATTTCATCTTTAAATAGCATTTAAAATAATTTTTTTATAATGCCTTTTATAAAAGTGTTGGCTGATTTAGGAAATAAATCAATTCATAATATATTACTAACATGTTCCCATCTATATTCATAATGTTCATTATCTACATTGTGATCTATATCTATAACTGGTTTTATTCATTTTGTAAATCCATAAGCAACATGTCAATCTATAAGCAATTTTATTCAATCGTCTTTTATCAGACTATCTTCTACAATCGTAAATAGATTTATTCCATCTTCCAATATCAATCATGTTTCTTCAAAAATCTCTCTATTTCCCGCTTCTATATAGTTTTCATTTCCAATAAATCATCATTTTACAGCTTCTCGTCAATCATTATCAATTCTCTTTAATAATAGCATATTATTGTCATCATCAAATATAAATATCATTACCGCTTTGACATGTATAATATTATTATTTTTTTTCATATGCCAATTAAAATGCTAAAATTTCATTATTATATTGTAATGTAGCACATACATTACAGTGTACACTATCTTTACAACGAAGTTTTGATCAGCAAAAAATACATTTAGGTTCTCAATCAATTGGTTTATATTTTCCATGAGAATCTAATATATTAAATAAATAAGCTTCAAATAATGTACCAAATTTCAATCAATATTTTTCATTATATAATGATATATTTTTATCCTCTTTAAATTTTTCTGATAAAATATCCAATGTTGAAGCTCAGGTAAATGCCTGTGTCTGGGGCCTATTAACTACATCTTCAGGTAAATATCTTCTAAAAGTCTCTCTCAACAAAAACTTGGTGACATGATTTCAATCAAGATCTTTATGCATCCTTTTATCCAGTGGAATAGATAGTATAAATTCTTTAAAATCTTTATCATGATATGGTAAAACAAAATCTATATTATTGTATTGTCATACTTTAGCTGTCATTATATCTATATCCAACAATCTGTTTTCGATGAAATCAATTAAATTTTTTTCTCAAAATTTCCAATTCAACATTACAGGAAAAGATCAAAACAAAGAGTCTGATCATTCTCAAGTAGCAATTTTATTAAATCATAATTTTGCTGCTTCTTCCAATCATTTATATAAAACCAATGCTGCACTAACCCAATATATATTAAAATTTTCAAGAGAAAGTACAACATTTTCTATTGCAGGAATAATTTCTTCATCTCTCAATGTCGCAATAAATGATTTGATTCACAATCTTTTAGCAACAAGATTTGCATAGTTTTGATCGGGCGATATAGAGTTGTCAGATATAACTGTTATTCAAACCATATCTGGATTATATTTTTTTCATAAATATGCTATTGCACTACTATCGATTCATCCAGACAAAAGAATAGCATTTGGTGGGTTTTTTTTAACTGCTTCATCCAGTAATAGATAAATTTTTTCTGTATAGATATCTATATTTTCCATTTTTTATAAGGGTAAAAAACATAAAATATTATAATTGTTTATTAATGATTTTTTTAATACATCCAAACTATTTCAATTTTTATCGGTTCATTCAAAAATAAATATTATATCGTCAAAATCAATATCCTTAAAATTATTTATCAATATATTTTGCAAGAAACTTATATTTGTTTGATCAAAAATGTCATGATTTTGGTATGAAAAATGAATCTCTTTTATCTTTTTTTTATATCTTAGCAAAAATTTATTCAAAGCATTATAATCATATATATGATTATCATAAAAATTATTTATATCACAGCAAATATAATCATTTATATCTGTATCCTCAAATACAGGTATTTTTTCTAAATGAGGGTTTTCCACGATTATATTAATACCAGTTTTTTTTATAATGCTAGCATATTTTATATATTCATCTATATGGACGATTAAGTTTTTTATATCAACCACTTCACTTAATTCATTTACATAATTCAATATATTTGTTATTCATATCAATTCTCGATTTTTCATAGGTAAGTGTAAATTTACATTTAGTCATTTTTTTGATAATATTTTTTGATTTGATATATAAGCATCATGGAACATTTTAATATTGGTTTCATCGAAATATCACAATTCAATTCGATTTACTCAAATCTTATTAACAAATAAATTTATTAAATATGATATATCTCCAATATCTTTTATTAGTCTATAGTGCGATGTGATGGAAAATCATAAATTTTTCATATTATGTTAATGAATAAATTATCTTTTCAATACTTCCTTATAACAATATGGATCAATAATAAGTGTAAAAAAATCTTCTTTACTCAATCATTGTATATTATTGTCATAATAAGTAAATTTATCAAATTTTTGTATTTCATTCAAAGAAATTTCTCATATGGTTTTTAGTAAATACATTGGTGAATAAGCAGTAGGTCTAATTTTTATATTATTTCTCTCCAATAAATCAAATAACTCAAATATATCATCTTTTGTTTGTTTAGGAATTCATAGCATAATTAGTCATTTTAGTATAATATTATATTTATTAAATAATTCTGCTACTTTGGTAATTTGAGATATAGTAAATTCTTTTTTTAAATATTTTGAAGATTCATTTAGTGTCTCAATTCATACAGAAATTTTATAACATCAAGATTCTGCCATTAATTTGATTGTATCTTCATCAAGCAATAAATCTATTCTACTCGTAGAACACCATGAAATTTTGATATTGTTTTCAATTATATTATTGCAAAATTCTTTAACCCAAATTTTGTCTAAATTAAAAGTAGGTGAAAATAATTTAAAAGAATCAAACTTGTCAGTATTTTGTTTAATATATTCTATCACTTCATTTACTGGTTTTCTCCTATCTTTGGATCAAAATGTACATGTAGATAAACAAAATTTACAATTATACGGGCATCATCTAGAGATAGAAAAAGTTAATTGTTTTTTTCAATTCATTTCATTGTAATATTGAAACATCTTTTCTTTTGTATCAGGGTAATCTCGAGCATCCAATTCTTTTTTAACTTTATAATATTTATTCTTTTCTTTCACATAAATACCTGACAATATATCTTCATTTTTATCTTGTGTATAGTTTAGATAACTAACAATGCTATGCTCCCAATCTCCATCATAAACAAACCCATCTATGAGTTCATTTTTTTCAAAAAATTTTGGTATAAAATTAACAATATCTCAATAATATAATATTTTAATTTGGGGATATATCAATTTTATAAATTCACTAAATTTATGAGCTTGTATAACATTTTCGACTCTTACAAGCATCACAATGACATCATATTTTTCTTTTAATATTAACTTTGTTAGATCAAATATACTATATTTAGGATGTAGAGAATCTATAGATGTAGTATCGAAATATTTAGAAATGTAACTTCCAATCTCCCAAAAATAAACATATCTTTTTGGAATAGAAACATGAATAGGTCTAGTTCAAGTCTGTTTTGGATATAAATGTAATATTTTCATTTTGTTTTTTGATAAGTTATAAATAAATTATTTTATCTTAATTTATATCACAAATTATCTTCAATATTTTTTCTAATTTCAAAATATATTTTATTTATTTCTTCATTAGTCAAAGTCCTTTCTACTGATCTAAAAGTAATTTTGAAGCTTATTGATTTGTAATCTTCTCAGAATTTTTTGTCATTTTCAAATGTATCTATAATTTTTACTTCTTCTATAAGCTCTCCTCATGCATCTCTGATCAATCATGATATTGCATACCAATTAGATTCAGTCTCTTTATCAAATTCAAATTCTCACGAAATTTTACTTTCTTGTTCGTCTTTTACAAAATCAGCCTTTGGAACCAATATTGAAATATCTTTATATACTGGTGGAAAACTACTAACTTCTTTAAATTCTTTGAAATTTCACCATTGAGAAGTGATTCTAGGATCGGTTGACCATAAAATTCTGATATCATTGATTCATTTAAATAACATTGCTAATCTATCAAGACCAAATCCATAAGCCCATCAGTTATATTTTTCAGGATCGATTCATAATTTTTCTAGTACAGATGGATGTACTACTCATCCTCATAATATTTCTATCCATTTTCATTTATATTTTACTTCTACTTGTAGACTATCATAAGTATATGGGTAAGTTTCTGGACTAAATCTATATTCTACTCATTCTCAGAATATAGCAACTATTGTATTCACAATCACTTCTTTTAATGTATCTTGGTTTATGACTTCTTTTTCTTTACTTGTCAATCTCAATCAGTCAATTTGATAAAAACATTCATGATGAGTCTTGTCCAATTTATCTACTCTATATACTTTTCCCCAAGATAATGTTTTTGTTTCACCAGTTCTAAATAATTCTTCTTTTCAAAGCTGGTCTATAAGATAATAATACCATATTACAGAAGTATGTGGTCTCAAAAGCATATTTGTTTTATGGTCTTCTGTTTTTTGAATGAAATAAGTATCAGATTCTCTTCTAACTACATGATTTTCTGGAAAGTTAAACAAATCAAATGTTTCCCATTCTCAAACAATTTCAGGAGATTTAGAATGTGAAAAATCATCATAAAATGGAAAATCTATAATTTTTTTAATTATTAAATTGATAGGATGTCAAATTTGCTCAGACAAATCAGGCATATCTAAAACTTTCAACATTCTATTATAATAAGCTCTTTTTCCTTCGCTTATTTTGGGATCTTTTGCTTTAAGCTTTAATAATTCTAACCAGTGATCGGAATTATTTTCAATATTAAGAATTGATCCAACATTATCTGTTGTTGTTGTTTTGATTGCTGTTGTTTCTATTCAAGATTGTATATTTCCATTACTTCAATTAGTTTTTTCATCATTTAAAATTGGTTTGTTCATAATAAATAATATTATTAAATAAATTAAATCATTTTTTATTGTTTTTTATTTTATCTTTTCAAAGATTATTTTAATTTTTGTATATATATTTGTACTTGCTAATATAGACTTCACAAAGAAGAAAAAAACTGACAAACTAAAGAATATATTATTTCAAATAAAATACATATTTTATATATAATGTCAAGTCTAAGTACGGACATTACAGAGTATCTGGTTTTTTTATAATTCTTTCATAACTTTTATCATAGTGTCTCTATATGTTTTCACAAAAAGTTTTATATCTTCTTCATTTGTGATTGGAGACATTATGGCCATACGATTTGCAAAGATATTTTCTCATTTATTTAAATCTGTTTTAGATACATTATTACCATTTGGACTTTCTTCTATTAAATATTTATGTATGCCAGAAACTATTTTATTTTCTTTATCTATATCTCCAATATCAGGTTTAAAAGCAACTACATTCAATTTTGGATTACCAACAACCTTTATTTTTATATTACCTTCTTCTTGTTTTTCTATTTCTTGTTTCAAAATATCAGTCATCAAAAGTGTTTTCATAAGAGCAGATTTTATTCTTTCAGTTCATACTATATTGATCATAGCATATGTCGATATTACACCAGCAGTATCAATACTTCCATTTATACTTACACCTCCTATATGATTAAGTTGATCTTCTTTGTATTCCTCATCTGTCATTCAATTAGTATTATTTCAGACATATTGTGCATCAGTAGTAATATTGCGAAATGTTAAAGCATTTTTTACACATAGAAAACCAGCACCATACGGTGTCCAAAGATGTTTATGTGGGTCTAAAGTTAGTGAATCGGCTATAGCTAAAGCATCTTTTTGATCCTTAAATTGGTCAAGTAAAAGAAATGGTCATCCATAAGCTGCATCAACATGCCGCCAAATTGGTTTTGTTTTTTTATATTCTTCTATTACCTTTGCTATTTCAACAATATTATCACAAGATCAAGTTCTTGTAGAGCCAAATATAGAAACAACACATACGGGCAAATCATTATCATCAATCATATCTAATTGCTCCTTTAATCACTTAGCATTAGATTCAAAATTTTCAGTAGATATATATTTAATATTATTTGTTCCTATTCCGACAAGATCAGCAACACTCTCAAAACTATAATGAGATGTATCTGGTACTATAATTTTTAAGTTTTTATCTATTCCTTTAAGTCCAATTTTTCTTATATCTGCATCATCTCATATTTTTCATTGTTCTTTCAGATATTGTTTAGATATTTCACTAATAGCAAGTTTAATAGCTATTTTATTTGCTTCAGATCATCATGCAAAACATATACCCACGGCGTTGGGAAATTGTTCTTTAGAAAATCAAACTAATTCTAATATCTGTTTACTTACTCTTTTGTGTAATGCAGTTCCTATTTTTGAGACTTCAGCAGAAACAAAATTTTCTCTCATTAGTTTAGCAGCTATTTGAGTGACTTCTGCTATAGGATGATTTGAAGTAAGCATATGATACAAACTTTTATGAGGATCCATATGCATGGTATTTTTGGTAACTGTTTTAAGAAAAAATCCTAGCGGATCTTCAATAATTTCATCTTTATTCTCTATCCTGTCTAGTGCCTTTTCAAAATCATTTTTTTCTCAATTTTCTAATTTTTTAAATACTGCATTTTTGTTTTCTGGTGTTTCTTTTGATAATCAGTCTACTATTAAATCCATGTACTTTAGAAAATCTTTGTCATTTCTTTTAAAGTCGCTAAAGTCATCTTCCGCAAGGTTCTGGGGTATATTCATCATTGTTTTGTAAAAGAATAAATCGATTTGTTTTTTTTTCTTAAAAAACGCCGACCTTATAGATTTACAAAAAAAGAAAAAAACTGACTAAGCTAGGAAAAATTTCAATATTTTTTATCGATACTTTTATCTTACATAAAAAAATCTTAAAAAAAAAGACCCTAATTTTAGGATCTTTTAATTTTATCTAATAGGTCTTGCCATCCTTTATCGGTTTTCCTATCTATTGGCATAGCTAAATCTTCCAATAGTCTTGATGTCCTCTTATCTATCTTTATTTTTTTAAATATTATATCATAATATAGATCATCATAAAGTTCACTAAAAAATTTATTTACCTCTGACAAGTCTTTTGTTTTTTCTATTTTATCTTTCATAATATCTTTCATTAAACCAGAAATATCTTTGTTAGATTGTTTTTTCAACATTGCCATCACTTCTTGTTTATAGTTGTTTTCTGTATTATTTTCAGACATCTATTTTATTACAAGCATAATAAAAATATGCTCGGCATACTAATCAATCAGAATAAGAAAAAAACTGACAAAGTTAGGACAAAGGTATTTTAAATAATAATTTAAAGAACAGCCAAAAATTCTTTAGAATATAATGAAATTTATCATTTACTTTATTTCGTTTTTTGTCTTTTCCTATATCGTTCAAAGATATCTTTATTTGAATCACTAATTCATTTTTTAAATATTCATAGTTCTGTTAATTTTATCCTTACAAAGTTTATATTCGCTTCGCCTCAAATTTCTATCATTTCTTCCAAAATATAAGTCTTGCAGGCTACTTCTTTTTCTTTAAGTTTATCATAAAGTTCTTTTACTTTTTCTATTCATATAGTTTCTCCCAATGATATTAAATATGATAATATCATCATTTTATGCTCAAAAAAATCTATTCATTCATACAATTTAATAGCATTTTCTAGATTCATATATTTACTATTTAATAGTTTCTTAAGTATCTCTCTAGCAAAATATTCTCTTTTCATGTGTTTTACCAATTCACATGATTTTTCGAATCAATCAATTCATCAATATACAATCAAATCATTTAGTATTGGAGTCGTATAGCTTTCATCCAATTTATAAAAAATATCCAGAATATCTTCAATATATATATTACCTGTTTTTTTGATAAAACAACTTATTATTTCAGATTTATAATATTTATTTTTAAAATCTTTAAATAATTTATAAGCTAGTGATATGTTTTCTTCTCCTCATTCATTAATCAATCGTTTCAATAAATATTGTTGATATACATAATAAGAAGAACTTATTTCAATTTCTTTTTGTGGTATAGCATAAAACAAGTCTTTTGGATTTATTCATTTTTTTAATTGTATCTTTATCCATGCTCATGACAATTCATATAAACCTTCGAGTCATCATAATTGATTATTTATCTTTATTGCTGTATGTATAGCAGCTTCAGATCATTCAGTTAAAAAGGCTTCATAAATATAAAAATTACTTGCCATAAAATCACAATACAAATCTTGTTGTACTATTTCCAGGGCTCTCTGCATTCATTTTTTTCATCAATTACTAATAAGTAAAATTAATACTACTGGTCATATTTTATATGATAGATTCTGAGTTAATTCCAAAGCTCTATTTATACCTTGAGATCATCAATATTGTAATAAACATTCTAATATATCATCAATAGATATTCATCAAAAATACGATACATCTGTAATTATATCAAAAAATATCTTTTTAATTTCTTCAATTCATTCTTTTCATCAATATTGAAGCATAGCCTTAATTATTTCTATATCTATATCTATTGTACATTTATCATTATCATGTTTTTTATTTTTATATATCAATTTTATAGATTCTTCCATTCACAACTTTCATCAATGTTTAATTAATGTAATTATTATATTATACCTTAATGCATTATATTTTTTTATCTTAGTATATAATCATATTAATAATTCTTTTTCTTGATCTCATTTTATAGAAACATATTTTTCAAGTATTTCGAAATATTGATTAAAAACATCATAATTTTCCATTATTTCTAGAAAGTTCATATATTTATCAATTTGTAATATTTTTTTACATATATTTATATCGATATTTTTATTATTTATCAATTTAATGGCTTTTTGAAATCATATTTCTCATGAACAGTAAGGAGATTCTAATATTTTTTTTTGATTTTTTTTATCTAGATTTTCCATTATTTTTTTTGCAATTAACAATCATTTTTCTCAACCAGAAATTATCAAATCTGGAACAAACTTAGATTGATCAATTTCATATACAATATAATCTTGATACAAAAAATCTATATCTACAAATCATTTTTTAATTAAATTAGTAATTCAAATATCTATATCTATTTGATTTTTATAAGAGTTTATAATCTCTTTAGCAGAATAAAATCATCTTTCCTTTCAATCATTTATCAAAATTCATAATAACATATTTATATTTTCTATATCGTTATTATTCAAAAGGACACTTATAGAAGATTCTATTATATTTTTAGCTGCATCAAAACATTTATCTCTTCAATCATTTATTAATAATTTCAATAAAATACTTATATGATTATAATCTATATTATTATTTTGTATTGTATTATTTACAATAGATATATTTTTATCTATCCAAATATCTGATCATGAATCAATTAATGGTTTTAAAATATCTTCATCAATTATAATATTTTCTAGATATTTATCGATTTGTAATGCTCATAATCAATCCAATAAATAAACAATTTTATTGTGTGTATTAGAAATATAATAATCCTGATAAGTAATTATATAATTAATAATATGTTCTCTTATGGTTTGATTCTTTTCATCTGATAAGAATTTACAAATAAACATCAATACACCAAAATCTATTTTTTCTAATGATGATAAAATAAATTTTTTTAAATATAACTCTAGTGCTTCTCATTTTTTTTGAGATGTTTTATACACAAATTCTTTAGCTGCAAAATATTCTTTAAGAGTTTGATGTACAAAATCATACTCTTTATTGTTATTTTTTCTAAATAATAAATTTAAACAATCGTTATCTGGTATTATTCATGGGTATTGCTTTTTTAACATAGAAAAATTTTCTTCATCTATCTTTTTTCATTCCATAATATCTTGATATGCTAATTCTCATAAGAATTTTTTTCTTTTATCTAATATAGAATTTTTTTCTTCTTCTCATTGTTCAGTATCTTCTTGATATACTAATATCTTTCTTCATTGTTTTTCTTTTATATTCTCTCGATATTTCAATCTTAAATCTATTATTTTTTCGTATAATTCTGATATTGAATAAATATTTTCTATATCATCTCATATTTCTATCAGATAACATATCATACTCAATATAAGAGGGTTTTTTTCTATTCCATTTAATCGTTGATTATTTTTAATTTTATTAAATTCTGCTATTTTTTTGCTATTATTTTCTTTATTTTCAAAATATTCTTTTACATATTTATCTATATTTATATCATTCATTTCATCTATTTGTACGATATCTATTTTTTTAAATATATCTGTTCGTTTTTCATCTAATGTGTCTTTTGAAATATATCCTTTTCTACTAGTTATTATAACATCTGAAGATAATTGAGATTTATCAGTTAGATAAGCTAATAATTTTTTTCTATCTGTATCATTAAAATTACTCTCATCCAAAGAGTCTAATATAACAACAGATTCCATTTGTCATAGAATATTTTTATAGTCATTTTGTTTTGATTCTATAATATCTCTTATTTCTTCTATCGATTTTCTTCATGAAAGATTTATAAATATTGGGAACATTCTTTCTTCATCTATCATAAATTTTGTATTCTTAAATCTTTCATTTATTTGGCTAAGTAAGAAAGATTTTCCACTTCCAGAATTTGCTTCTATATATAATATTTTTTTATCTAATAATCAAAGTTTTCATAAAATATGACTTCAAATATTATGTGACATGTTTCTACTTAATATACTAGCTACCGCTTGTTTTATTGCAATATTTGAAATATCTAAATCTTTTATATCATCACTATCTTTTATTTTTTTAGTATCTTTAATTTTTACTATGCTTTTTAATTTTGCATTAGTTATATCCCCATTTAAATTAAATTCTGGGTCTATATCTTCTCAATTTACAATCCTCATATCCAATGATTTTTCTCTAATTTCTTTTATAAGTGGATATATGTTTTCATAATAATTCATCAAAAGTACTTGATTATCTCATAATTTAATCAATTCTTCTAGTATATAGCTTTTAAAGTTATTATATTCGTTTGTTTTTTCTTTATCTTCAAAAAATATTTTTAGAAATAGTTCTAATATACTTTCTTCTTTATTGATAATATCAAAAATATTTTTTTGCTGTAATGTAGAGAGTGATTTTAAATATTTTTTTAGAAAAATATTTATAGTATGATAGTCTTCCACTCTTATTAAATTACTCAAACAAAAAATACTTATATCTTCATTATCACTATCTAAATATTTTTCATATAATTCTGGATGTTGTTCAAAATAATTATTTATAAAATGCTGAAGTCCTATCAGAGATGTTTTTTTATCAAAAAATTTTTGAATTTCTTTTCTTATATCTCCTTCGTTTTTCAAATGTTTTAATATACAAGCTATAGTCTGATTATTTAGATACAACTTGTCATTTATAGTAATATTTAAATTATTTTTATCCTTATCAAAGTATTTTATTTCATAATCTAATTCTCATTTTCTTTCTGGTATATAAGTTTCTACTATATCCAAATCTATAATTTCATCATGTTCTATTCTCATAGTTTTATTGCTCTTTGGTTCTGCTCATTTTACTATGCTTTCAGCATTACTTTTGTGTCATATTAAAACATATTGAGGTATATTGTCGTTTTGCTCAACATATTTTTTGGATAATAATTCAAATAATAGAGAACTAGTATCGCTCCTAGCTTTGTCTTGTTCTTTAGTCTGAAGTATGTTTGTATTTTTTATATAATCTTTATCATTAATAAACTGTTTGGTCATAGTTTTTAGTCTAGTATCAGACTTTATTTCGATATTAATATTATTTCTATTGATCTCATCTACTCGCTCATCAAAAGTTTCTTTATCATATATTTTTTGTACATTAGCTGTATCTACATACATTGCATTTAGAAGATAGAATAAGCTTTCTTTTGTCCTTTCTGTATTTTTATCATATAAAAAAATTATTTTACTATTGGGATCTAGTAATTTTTTCAATTTTTTCGCATTTTTCTTTACTTGTTTTATTCAACCTGGAGATAATACAGCTCCATCTGTTTGTTTATCACTAGGGGAGTTAGCTTCTACAGTTTGCCCATGCCTCGTAAAAAATAATTTTCCAATAGTTTCAGTCATATTATAACAAAATATAAATACTGGACATATTTATATATCTATATATAATAGGAGTTGAATTTCAATAGAAAATTGTATTTATATGGTTTTAATTATGGTTTTATATCATAGTCTTTTTGGATCTTATCTAATATTTTTTTCAAAACTTTGGCTTTGGGTGAATGTATATCTTTTATACCAAAAAGTTCTGCTTGAGTTTCCAATATTTTCTGAAGTTCTTTGCTAGTGTATATTTCTACATTACTTATCTCTTGAGTATCAAAATTTTTTATATCTCACTCTACTTCAAAAGTATAGACATCGATATGTTCATTGTTGATCTCTTTTATTTCATTTCAATCTTTTTTTATCGTAGCATAAGGTTCATTTGCCAATATTAGATTTATATTTTTTATAGTTATTTTATTTTTTTCTTTATCACTATTTCAATCTTCAGACAAGACTATACTCAATTCTTCAGCAATTTCCCTCAAAAAAGTAGTTATAGAAATACTAAATCAGTTTTCTCATAAATCTTCAATATTATTTTTTAGTTTTGGATTTTCTTCCAATATTTTTGATAAAAACACATTTTTAAATCAACTACCAATATCGTTAAAATCTATATGACCACCAAAAGTCTTCTCCAAATATCATTTTCAAGTTATAGATTTTTTATCGCTTTTTGTAGAAACATAGATACCGACATCTCATCAGTATCTTTCTTTGTTGGGATCTATTGCTCGACCATGAATAGATTTATGCCATAGTCATTCTCTATGGGCTGATTCTCTATCTACTCATTTTCAGTCAAATTCTCCATTCTCGTTTGTAGAGGCTAATTGTTCTTTCATTAGACAAATTTATAATATAAAGTTTGTCATTATATATTATTTCAAAGAAAGAAAAAAACTGACAAACTTACAGAATATTATAATCCAAAAACAAAAAAACACAAATAATCCTGAATTATTTTTCTAGTTCGTTTATTCTTTTTTGTATTATTTTAGCTACATCTTCGTATCAATTATTTTTAGCTACGATTAAGGATTTTTTTAAATTATTTCTATTTTTTATTTTATCGATTAATCGTTCAATTATATTTGTATGTCAATTCATACAAGCCCACATAAGAGCATCCATTCAATCATTATCTTTTTCATTAATATTCACTTTATCGCTTAGTCGTATAGCTGTTTCCAATTTTCCATTCAAACAAGTTCGCATAAATGGTGTTATTCATTCATTGTCTTTGGTATTTATATCTATAATTCTTTTTTTAAACCTTTGGGAAATGCTTATTTCTTTTCTCGATATTCTTTCATAAGGAAACAATTTTTTATTGTATAATATTTTAACAATTTTTAATTCTCACTTTAAACAAGCTCGCATAAAGGCTGTTTTTCAGCTATTGTCTTTTTCATTCAAACTTTCTATCTTATCTGTGGCATCTATTATGTTTTCTGCTACTCTTAAATGTCACATTAAACAAGCCCACATAAGAGAAGTTTTTCAATCATTATCTCTTTTTCATTCATCTATTTTACTATTTTCTTCTTTCCTATCATAATCTAAAGATCGTCAAATATTAAGGCTTCATGCTATACAAGTTCGCATAAACGCTGTTCTTCATTTATTATCTTGTGTATTTATATCTTCTACTTTAGAAGACAAGAATCTAGATACTTCGTCTTTCTTGCCTATACAAGCCCACATAAGAGCATCCATTCAATCATTATCTTTTTCATTAATATTTACTTTATCGCTTAGTCGTTTAACTGTTTCTAATTTCCCATTCATACAAGCTCGCATAAACGCTGTTATTCAATCATTATCTTTTTCATTTATATCCATATCTTGTTCATATAACCAAGTTATTGTTTCTTGTCTACCTCCACAACAAGCCCATATAAAAGCTGTTTTTCAGCTATTATCTTTTTCATTAATATTTACCTTATTAAATAGTCGTTTAACTGTTTCTAATTTCCCATTCATACAAGCTCGCATAAAAGCAGTTCTTCAATCATCATCTTTTTCATTTATATTCATCCCTTGTGTATATAATCGATTTATAATTTTTACTCTTCCGTTATAACTCGCCAAGTAAAGTGCCGTTCTTCAATTATCGTCTTTTTGATTAATATCTTTTATTCTAGTAGAAAGTCGTTGTACTAGTTCCAGATTTTCACTTGCACAAGCCCACATAAAAGCAGTCGTTCATTCATTATCTTTTTCTTCTATATATATTCATTCCTGAACCAACAGTTTAGCTATCTCTATGTGTCAATTAGAACAAGCCCACATAAAAGCAGTCATTCAATCATTATCTTTATGGTTTAGATTTATTTTTTTACTATCAATAAATCGTTTAGTTATGGTTGAATGTCATCTTCTACAAGCCCACATAAAAGCAGTTATTTTATCATTATCTTCATCTTCTATATTTATTCATTCTTCAGACAATAGTTTAACTATATCTATATGTCAATTAGAACAAGCTGATATAAAAGCAGTTTTTCAATCTCTGTCTTTTTCGTTTATGTTTTCTATTTTTGGCAATATTTCTTGAACTATTTCTATGTGTCCCCTTAAACTGGCCCACATAAAAGCAGTCATTCAAATATTGTCTTTAGCATTTATATCTACTTTCTTATCTAGTAGTCGTTTTACTATATCTAAATTTCATACTTCACAAGCTAAGGTAAGTATTTTTTTTCATGAATGATTTTTTTCTTCTACATCATTTACTTTGTTATATAGTCGTTTTACCATATCTCGTTTTCAACTTTCTCATGCTATGATAAATATAGTATTCCGTTCATCATATTTTTTATTTATGTCGTATCATTGATCCATAAGAAATTCAACCATTTCTATATGGCCTTCCTTCCCCGCAACCATTAAGAGATTTTCTTTATATTTATATTTATAATAGTCATCATATGATGAATAATCAGTGTTTGTTAATTCTCTTATTTTTTTTTGTATTATTTCTACTATAGTTTTCTTTGTATTTTCCTCTTTGTTTGGTTTTTTTCTGATTTCATCTAAAGCATCTGGTCTCTCCTTATAATATCTCAATAAGAAGTAATTTTCAAGACTTTTATGTATAAATCAATATTCTCACTTCTCGTTTTTCTTGAACAAAAAACTTAATGATTCATGATCTAAATTAAGAGGATATTTATTTACAATATCATACATATCTTTTTTTTCAGCTTTATTCCAATTAATATATTTATCATAAGCAATTTCTTCTAAAATTTTTAATCTCATCTCAATTTCATTATTTATTTGTTTCTCGATTTCTAGTTTATCTTCTTTTGTATTCACTTTAAGCTTTCTTCAACCTTTTTCTCATTCCCATTTATATAATCTTTGCTGAACAATAGCATCAAATAGTTTCCATTTGCTATCTATTTTATCTAAGTTTTCTCATCATCATTTTATCAATTCACACAATATTATTACAAAAAGAGAGTTTGTATTTATATATTCTTCTCAGATCTGATCTCTGAGTGATAAGTATTTATTTATTTTTTCTTGTTCTCATCAAAAATAATCTTCTACATATTTCATTGGATCCTTCATTCATTTGATATTATATTTTTTTATATTTAATTTATCATCAGTTTTTAAATATCCCTGTCTTGTACTTATTATGCTTTTGAAATTATGCTTTTTTATATATTCCAAAAATTCCATTATTCCTTCTTCGTTACAGAATTCACCTTCATCTAATGATTCAAAAAAATATAAAATATTTTCATCATATGTTTCATAAACAGCTCTATCTTCTTTTTCTCAAATAACACCATATGCTCAATGTCGTCAACGAATTATTTCAATATATTCCTTTTGTTTTTTTATATCCAATAAAACATCTTCTCGTTTTTTTCAAGTCAATTGAACAAATATAGGATAATATGATTTTCAATTGTTTATAAAATAATTTTTTTTAAGTGTCTCTTGTAGGTAAGCAGAAAAAAAAGATTTACCAGATCCACCATCTCATTCTATACACACAATTTGATTATTATCTAAAATATTTAAACAATTTTCTTCTATATCTTTGTCTCATAGATCAAATTTATCATCTATTGTTTTGTTTTCTCTATATGTTTGGAACCTAGCATCTATAGATTTATTTCTGATATTATCTATTTGTGGTTTTATATTATGTTTATAATTTTTCATCAAATTATCATAATATTCTATCCTTTTTGTTATTTCTTGATCATTACTATATCTTTCTTTAAAGTAAGATTTTAGTTCATCATTTACTTTTTCATCCACATAAATAATACGTAAAAATAATTCTAATAGGTGTGAATCAGCCAATACATCAAAAGTAGCTTTCAGTGAAGTATTAGAATCTTCTTTATTAATTATATTCTTTATTTTCGACAATGCTCCATCAACTGTTTGCACATAATTGAAATTTATAAGATTAGCTAAACAAAATAAATTTAGATCAAAATTATCAAAATCTTTTAAATACAATTCTATATGATCTTGAAAATAATCATTTATAAAATTCTGAAGTTCCACCAAAGAACATTTCTTCTCATCAAATAGTTCAATTTTATCTTTTATGTTCTCTATATCTTTCAATGAATTTAAGATCCCATCTATATTATTTGCATTTAAATATAATTTATCCTTTTGAGTAATATTCAAAGTTTCCGTATCCTCATCATAATACTTCACTTCATAATCTAGTTCTCATTTTCTTATTTCACTCTCTACTATATCAAGATCTATAATTTCATCATGATCGATTCTCATTTTCTTATTACTATTTGGCATTCAAGCTTTCACAATACTTTCAGCATTACTTTTGTGTCAAACCAAGACATATTGAAGTGAGTTTTTATTAGATAATAATTTAAACAATAGAGTACTAGTTTTATCTTTTACTTTATCTTTTCTAACAGATTGGTCTATTTGTCTGTTTGGTATATATTTTTCGTCAATAAAATCTTTTTCCATGGTTCACAGTCCACCAGAGGCTTTTACTTCAACATTGTTTTCTATTTTTTTGATTAATTTTCCAAAATTATCTTCGTTGTATTCTTGATCTATATTTATTGAATCAGGAAAAATCTCGCTTAATAGGTAAAACAAGCTTTCTTTTGTTCTCTCTGTATTTCCGTCATACACAAAAACTATCTTACTTTTTAAGTCTAGTAATCTCTTTAACTTTATTGCATTTTTCTTTACTTGCTGGATTCCTTTCTCTGACAATCTAGCATTTGGTTTCTGCTTATCACTAGATACCTTAACTTCAGTTGTTTCACCATGCCTCGTAAAGAAAAGTTTTCCAATAGTTTCAGTCATATTATAATAATATATAAATACTGGACATATTTATATATGTATATATAATAGGAGTAGAATTTCAACAGAGAATTGTATTTATATGGTTTTAATTATAGTTATAGGAATAGTTGTTGGATTTAGTTTTATATAGAAATCATAGATGCTTCATTTGCAGATAAGAGGTAGTTTTTTTCAAGTTTCTTTTTCAAGAAATTTTATAAGAGGTAATACTATTTTGCCCAGCATTTCATTTTTATTTTTACTATAGCTAGAAACCGATAATTCATCATTTGAGATATCTCTTCATGGATTTTCCATAAGTTTTTCTAGTATATCTATGGTGGTCGTCTGTGAGTGGATCTCCTTTGATGTGAGTTTTTCTCCATTTAAATATATTTTACCATTTATAGCATCCAATAATAATCCATCAAAACTTGAATTTATAGTTTTATTATAATCGACTATACTTGTCTCTCAAAAATTATTTTTACAAAGCACATTATTTTTATTGATATATTTTGAAAAAATAGACTTAGAAATATATTGTTCTATCTTTATTCAATCCGCACAATCTCAATCTATCCATGAAGCATATTCCAAAAATATAGCACTATCAGATGCTTTCAATTCTTCAACAACTTTTATAATAGTCTCTCTACTCTTATTATGTTTCAATACAAAAATATATCATCATCAGAGTTTTCAAGTGACTATAGGACAAAGTCAAATTTCTTCATTATATATTTTTTTATATTTATCAAAAATATTTTTTACATGAGACATAAAATGGTTTCATCTCTCTGCTATAGTAAAAAAGTTTCATATACTATCTATGTTTGATATAAATTCACTAGATATACGATCATCAAATCCAGCCTGTAGAAGCTCATTGAAAGATTTTAACAAATGAAAATTTAATATAGAGAAAACATCTATAAAAGGATCGTAAAAATCGTTTTTAAATATACGAGTAAAATCATCTTTATTAAGTTGTTTTTTAAGATGTTTAAATACAAAATCTTTTGTTTCGTTTATGGTGCGCTCATTACTTTCTGAAACATAATGTACTTCTTCTGTCTTGTTTTCAAATCAAGAATATATGATACCATAGTCAATTGGTAATTTGTGGATAGAATGATCTTGTAATTCAAAAAAACTAACCATATCAGATTTATATACTTTTTTTTTGTCATGAGCAGTTACATATATAAGTGGAAGATTGGTATTTGATAGACAACTATAACAGTTGGATCATGTAGCATTTCCATATCTAGATGTTTTTTCAATCTCTCGTCATAGAGAATATATTTTATCAAAAAGTGGACTTTCAGAGAATCATTTATAATCTTCCAAGAATCAGTGGTCTTTACTATTCAAGATATTTAATGCAGTAGCTATAATTGCTCAAGTGGCTCAGGCAAATCCAAAGCCATGTCACCTAGGGTTTTCCGACAAAAAGTTTATATCGATTCATTTTTCGAATCACTTATTTTTTATATGTTCACTCAAAAACTTTTCCAATTCTTTCTTATTTTTGTTTACATCTATAGCATCCAATTCTTCAAAAGAATTTTTGTTGAAAGAATAAACATTTTTTATTCTAATTTCTCATGTATTGTTGAATACAAATCAACAATATGTTTTTGTAGGTACTTTCTGCTTTATCCTTGGTAGATTAGCACTGTGACTTATAGTGGATCATCGAGAAAAAGAATTACATCAACTGATTACCAGATCATGTTCCGAGAAAAATTTTTTATATACATCAGGAAATTCTTTCTGTAGAGAAGTAGTATTCATAATTAGCCTATTCATACAATTGTATTAGTTTATAAATATATTTAATCAATAATTAAAATAGATATATACAAAAAATTAAGATATTCAATAAAAATATATTTTCATATATCCTAGATGTTAAAAATACATAATATCCTTGTTTAATTCTAACATTGACTAAAATCACAAAAAAAATATAAAATCTAATATAAAAAAAAATTTTAAACACCCCCCTAAATCATTTGATATGAAGAAGTTTTATTTTACAGATGCTAGTGTCCAGAAATCAGTTTCATTGATTATATCAAAAATGAATACTGATGGTGTTCCCTCCCTTGAAATTACATCATTGACTGGATCTATTCACCTTCCTAGTGGTGGTAATATCGGTACTCAAAAAGCTATCGTTTCTCTGACTTCTGATAAAAAATTGATTATAAGTCGTGACGATAAAAAGAACGAATCTCCTTATGAATATCCACTCGATCACAGCACACTTCAGTGGATAAAAATTAACAAAATTCCTGTTCATTTAAAGCTCTAGGTTTTGTTTACAAAACCAAAAATACATCTCGTTTTCGCGGATGTATTTTTTTATAAACTATAAATTATAAATTATCCTAATTTTCTAGCGAAATAACTTTCCTTGTTTTCAAAAACTATCTCTACTCTGATTTTTGATCATATTACATTTGCAAATGCTGTTTCTAACATTCTTTTGTTTTCTTCATTGTCCAATAATATTTTTGTCATTTTATTTATGATTATCGCACTTACTGTACTATCTTTGATATCTTCTATTATAAAATTTCATTTCAAATTTTGTTGCAAAGATACTTTATTTATTTTACTCAAAACATTGTTCCATATATCGTCTCGATTTTGATTTGAACTATTTTTTTTGCTGGCAGCTACAGTCTCAGATTTTGCAATTGGCACTTCTACTTTGATTACTTCTGATACCATACTTTCATTTACTACTCATTTATTTTCTTCTTCACCTTCATTTGTTTTTATTATTTCAGGATTAGATTTTGGAGTCTGAATCTTAGTTTCTACATGTCATCACAAAAATTTATTAAATGCTATTTTGTATACTATCACAGGGTAAGGATAATATCTTATAGTAGAAATAATTTCTGAGAAGCCTTCACTCACACTCAATAAAAAGTCCATATCTTTATTCAAGTTATGATCTATATAAATCAATGCTTGTTTTGCAAATTGATGCAAGTCTATCCCTGTCTGATATATTTTATCTACTTCTTGAAAAACTATATTTCTATCTCATCATTTTACAGTTTCCAAAAAATCTTTTATCATCCTTTCTGATGCAACTCACAAAAATTTGGTCACATGTTCTTGTGTAATATCTCCCAAAACACTTATCTGATCTACATATTTGATAGCATCGCGGACACATCATTCAGATATTTTTGAAATGATATTCAATGCTTCTTGATCATATGTCAGATTTTCTTTTTTAGATATCCATTCTAGATGTCATACCATGTCATTTTCCAAAACTTTTTTGAAATTGAAAACCTGACAACGAGAAATTATAGTGTCAGGTACCTTGTGCATTTCTGTAGTAGCTAGTACAAAACATACATTATCTCTAGGTTCTTCAATGGTCTTTAATAAAGCATTGAAAGCTCATTTACTCAGCATATGTACCTCATCTATCACATATATTTTCTTCTTTAGTTGTGTAGGCGGATAAGGAACTTTATCCAAAATTTCTTCTCTGATATTGTCTACTCCAGTATGAGAAGCAGCATCTATTTCTATATAATCAAGTGTTGTTCATCTATTTATTGTATTGCAATTGTCGCATTCATTACATGGGTTACCATCTTTTAAATCCAAACAATTCAATGCTTTTGCAAGTATCCTAGCAGCAGTAGTTTTACCAGTTCATCTAGGTCAAAACAACAAAAAATTATGATGTATTTTTTGATCAGATTTCATTTGAGCTTTGAGTATATCAGTAATATGATGTTGTCATATCACAGCATCAAATGTTTGTGGACGATATTTATTTGCTAGAGACACTTTGATTTAATTAAAAACTAAAAAGTAATTGGTAATTAGTGTATTGGTAATTAGTAACAAATAACAAATATACCAATTACAAATAACAAATTTTTAATAACAAGTTATTATTTATTTCCATTTTTTTTGCAAGACCTAGCCTGAGCTTATATGTATTGACTTTTTACGACTTTTATTTATATAGTGAAATCTAAAAACAAAATAATCACAAATAAAATACATTCATTATGGCTCCACAATTTGCTCTTAGTTCAAAGTTATGGTTCTTGCATGATCTTGAAGAGGTCATAGAACAAAACAAAGAAAAGTTTGATACCGGTAAAAATAGCTGGTATAATCTGCTTCTGATGTCTGTACACATTTTTATTGCTGGAAAGTTTTTGGAAAGGGAAGGTTACTTTCAGGAGATGAAAGCTATACACGATGAAGACAAACCTATCTCAAATCACATAGGTTTTGTCCTTCCATCCAAAAATCCTCAGGAAGGCACTCTTGAATTTGGTCTTCTAAAAGAGGGAAGTGTAAAAAAAATGCGACCAATCAGTGAAAAAAATCAGAAGAACAACGAAGAATTGGCTGTACTACAAAACTTTCTGATGTTTATCTACAGCATCAATCCCAAAGAAGAAATTTTCCAAGAACAGTTTTTTTCACAATTGGAAGCTATGTTTGGAAAATGGTGGGAGGATCAGATAATCAAACAAGTCGGAAAAGAAAAAACAAAAAAAGAAATCAAAGAACCTACAAAACCTGACGATAAGCATTAATTATCCGCTTAACGAAGTAGTGTAGGTATCTATTAAATTTATTTTTATAAAGCTGTTGTCATTTTTATGGCGACGGTTTTTTTAAATTAATTGTCAATTATAATTTTGACAATAGAATAATATCAATTTAGTATTGATTTTAAGTTTGAAATTTATAAATAGAATACTATCTCCAATCGTCATTCCGGCGAGATTATTTTGCAGCCGGAATCTTACTAATTTACTATTTATCCTGTTAATATATGAATAAAGGTTACGTATACATACTAGCAAGCAAAAAAGATTGAGTACTGTATACCTGAGTAACTAACAATCTTAGTAGAAGAATATTTGAACATAAAGATAATACATCGGAATGATTTACAAATAAATATATAGTCAAAAAACTAGTATATTTCGAACAATACGACGATATAAGATATGCCATACTTAGAGAAAAACAATTGAAGAAGTGGAAAAGAGATTGGAAAATAAAATTAATTGAAGAAGAAAATCTTGAGCGAGATGACTTGTATGATAATCTTTATTAGATTCCGGCTGCAAAACTTAACGCCGGAATGACATTTATAATATTTATAATCAAATATGTATCCACAAGCACTCCGATATTCTCTAGATGATACCACAACACTCTCAGATATTAGAGAGTGAAAAACTTTTGATATCGATACAGCAGAACTTAGTTCGCGGATGCTAGATAATAATATAAATGTAGCTATAGACTGAGAGCCTATATTTCATTATAAATTTCATCTTATAAAATCTAAACCATATATCATTTATTATACATGAAATTTATCTCTTCTAGATTCAAATATTTTATGAATAGTCTGACCCAGAAAAAAAACTTTTTACTCTGACAAAGTACTTTCAAAACTTTTGGAAACTGCTAGCAATTACAATTTAGTCACAATTTCTGGTATGGCAGAGTGAGTAGATCTGCTTTGTCATAGTCTCTCTATAAAAAACAACATCCCTACAATAGCAGTTCTATGATGATGACTCAGACGATATTTAAATAAATCAGAACGCAATATTATTTCTTCAATAGTGCAACATGGATGACTTGTGATCAGTGAATTTAAACTCAACTTTCAACCTACCAATTATTCTTTCCCTCAGAGAAACCGCATCATAGCATGACTTTCCGATATATTGTTTCTTCCACAGGCATGATTAAATTCATGAAGTTTGATTACAGTCGATTTTGCTATCGATATGTCTAGGTCGGTTTATTGAGTAGCTGACAATATTTTTGCAGCTGAAAGTGCATGACTAAATCAATACATTGCCGATAAGAAAATAAATTTAGTTTCAGATTTTGATAAATTTTTATCATCACATTTTATCCATAAATCAACTGCTTCCAAAATTTCTACATCCAATATTATACTATCAGAAAACGAAAAAAAAATCCTGACTGCTATCTCTGATAACTGAGAAATATGACTTGATAAGCTTTGTACAATATCAGATATTCCATCTCAAGAATTATTTTCTTTACTTACTATGTTAGAAATCAATAGTCTGATTTATCAATCTTCACCAGGTATTTATAAAATACTTTAAAAAAAACACTCTGAGGAAACTCAAAAGTGTTTTTTATCAAATAATTAACAGCCACATCCACAAGCAGCAAAATCGATTTTCTTGCTAAATTGATTCATAGCCAATGTTTTGAATTTATCAAAATGTATGATTTCTATAGATTCTTTTACCTCGCTTTTGTATGAGGACTCAAGATAACAATAAATTTTATTGTTTATATTGATTATAGATAGTTTCCCATACTCAGAAAGAAAATATACAGATTCTTCAAATCTTGAACTTTTTGATATTCTCATCAAGGGTACTACTGGATTAAGTTGTATCTTGATATCGCTATCTCTTTCATCAAATTGATTTTGTTTATTTGTACACAAATAAACATCAGCCATTAAATAGTTAATATCTTTGGAATCGTATCCCAAAACTTGTACATTTAGATTGCTTAGATCTATACCGACACTTAGCCAGTATTCAATCATTTCATTTTTTGTTTTAATCATTTTGTTGTAAATTTTTATTATGTTTTTGTTTGTTTTTGATATTTTCTCTGATAAAAAAACCCCTACAATATTTGAAGTGTAGAGATTTATTTTTCATTTCAAACGCCGGAAGAAAATAACAAAACACAGACATAATTCAAGTCAAAATAAAAAAACCTGATCCTAATCCACTCCACAATCGCAGAATAATTAGTTCAGGTTTCTTTTTATAAATTTATATTTTATATATTATCGAGGATCGCTGTTTGTAATAGTTGAATATGTGCATATTGAATTACGTTTTGTAAGAGATCTCTCTACACATCATCATTGACTACAAATATTTGCTTTCAATAATGTCCCTGCGGGATAGCTACTAAACGGCAATACAAATGCTATTGAACATTCTCTTGAAGAACTAGCAGTGCTACATATTGTAGAATATCATGATTGATTAAATGTAGTATGCATCTGAGCATCAGAATATTGTGGTCAATATACAACTGGATCACCTATAAAAAAGTTTCATACTAGTGGTTGATAAGTTTGACTACTAGGTAATTTATATTGTACTTTTATAGATACTGGACTAGCATCTTCTATTGCACTAGCCATAAAATAACGTCAACAATATCAAGCATGAGCAATATATCGTGATGATGCTGTATGCGGTTGTCGGAACAATGGACTTAATGGTGGAGTAGTATCTGCAACTGTAGGATTGGCTGGTATACTATATTCTACTTCTGTATCATCATAGTGAGGTGTCATGATGCTTACTTTTAAAGTCATTCCTGCATAGTTACCATTTAATTTTATTAGTGGATCTGTTTCATTTTTACTCAATAGATTATCAGCGGTTATATAGTTTGTATTTATATAACTACAGATAGGAATTTGCATAGGTATAGATGGTAGATATACTCAATTTAGAAAATTGATGTTTCCATATCATTTATAAGTTGCTCATGCATCTACAGGTGAATATTCAGCATTTGATCAAGTAGGTTTAGCATATACTCTTACAATATACAATACTTGATTGTTTGGTAAAAACCAAGAAATATTTATTTTACTTGTAGATCAAATAGTGACTCTTTTGACAGCAAGTTGAGGAGTTACATTTGTATTTCTATAATATCAAGTATTTGCACATGCATTACATCACTGCATATTTAGTGCCAACCATCAAGCTGGACATGTTCAATTTACTTTATCTTTGTATGGTAAAATGGGTTGTGCAACTATATTCATTTTGCATTCTCACTCAGTACAAGTAGATCACTGTGGGCAACGAAAATAATTATCCCAAATTACAGCTGGTTTTCATAAGTTATTTATTCCACAAGAAGGAGCTTCAATCCAATCTTCATTACATCTTCTTTGGGAAATAAATTCTTGTCATACATATAGACTAGTATTAACAGGTGTAAATCACACTGCAAATCCAGAAGCTAAAGTTACAGGGTAATAAATATTGGTTCAATAATCTCTACAAAAATTTTCTGCTCATTGATTTGCTCATAGTTCACCACAAAATCATGGGTTTACCAATTCTAGCATTTTACCATTGATTAGTTTTTGTGCTGGACAATAGTAGCCACTTTTTGTTAAAGCACCACTCAAGTATCTTCATTGTAAACAAGATACATATTCACTTTTGTTGGCAGCATTATCAAAATATTCACATGTTTTAGGTGGTTCTCATACATAACATCCATTTTCCAATACATCCTGATCTTCTATATTATCTGCAGGACCACATCATCTAAATCCTTCTTCACAAGAAACTTTTAATGTTTTTCATTCTGAGTTTTTATATCTATACATACCCAGACACATTTGACCATTAGGTATTTTAGTAACTCATTTTACTACTATATCTGAATAAGTTGATTTTCATGCCCTATTTATTGCTTTTATTTTAAATTGAGTTCCATTTGGGAATTGTTTTACACAAGCCACCAATGCTCTTTTATTACAGCGATATACAGCATTTCATCGAGGATCTCTTGGTGCTGTACTATCTCATATACAGTTATAATCACTTTCTCATCTTTCTCTTTCTGGTATCATAAAATTATAAAGTGTTTGAGAATGTGTTTTTCAGTCTCAGTAATAAGTTTTTATAGGTCGTATATATGCTCACATTTGAATAGGAATACCTATAGGGAAAATAAATTGTCAGTCAGTAAATTTTAATTTTTCTATCATCCAAGTAGAGTTTGTAACCAATTCAGGATGTTTATCAAAATCCCATTTATCATAGCTAAATAAAGAAAAATTACCGAAAACATATCATACTTGTCTCCATGTATCTCATGCACAATATCAATCTAAATTTCAATCATATTTTACAAATTCATTATTTTTGGAATTAGGATCTTTATAATATATTTCAAATCCATTTATTCATCCATCAGGATCATTGGCTATCACCTCTAGATAGTGATTTCATTTTCATACAGTTCTTTCATAGACTCTTGATTCTACTGTTGTTGGTGGAGTGCTATCTTTTTCAAAATCGTTTCTAGTTATTGGTTGTGCAGCAGAAGTTTTGGTTATTTCATTACTATATGTATATCATCCAGCACTTATAGCCATAAACTTAAATTTTGTACCTTGTGGATAATGACCAACCCTCAACCAAGCATATTTAAATGTACAATTATTAGCTACATTATCATCCGGGATAGGACGTAGAAGTGCTCAGTTACCTACAGATGGTAAAAAACAATCTAGATCTGGAGCTGGTTGTGGTTTAATACTAATAAATTCAGGTGTAGGTGTAATATCGCTTTCTCAAGGATAATTAAATGTTCAATTACGGAAATTATATATAGCAAATCATTGTCTATCCTGATATAAATTTCCACCCCATATATCTTCATGTACTGGTACAAAATCTGAATCTGTTGGTTCTTTTTTCCAAAACATTATAGAATTTACAGGAGTTTGTCTATCTTCAAAAGCAAGTTCCAAAACATATTTAACACTACTAGTATTTGTATCGTCCCATTTAATAAGTGCTGTAGGTGGAGTAGTATCTCTACAGTCTACTGGACAAGAATCACTTTGTTGGTTCAAAGCACAAGCTAGTTCAACTTCAGGTACTTTACACAAAGTAGGATTACCATTTTGTGGTTGTGTCACTTCTTTTGTAGGAGAAGTTGTTCCCTGATCTATAGTACCATTTCAAGTTTTTCAAGACATATCTATGGTTCATTTTCAATCTGTTGGATTTGTACCATCACAATTTAGCTTGGTATCCAAAGCTTGTTTTATACTAGTCTGTACCTGTGATCTGATATTAGCTGCTCTAGCTCAATTTGTATCACCTTTTAAATTTATTCTAAATCATTTTGCAATAGTAGTTGCAGCTTTGGCTACAGTATCACATGTTGCAGTCTTTTTGTAAATAGGTCAATTTTTTAATTGTTTGACTAAAGTAGTGGTTAGCTTCAAATCACTCGCAGTAGTATTACCTGAGTACTGAGTGATTCACCATCAAGCAAGCAAAAAAGTAAAGACCAAAATTCAAATTAAAAATTTCTTCATGTCCATAAATAATAATATAAAAGATATGATATCCCGCTTTAGCGGAATAGGAAATAGGATTATTTCCTATGTGATAAAAAACAACCCTGACTATTTCATTGCTTTCAAGATATCAAAATTATTCCATTATGCAAGTTTATTTTTATTGTTTTATTGACTTTCAATAAAAGAATTTCTACATCAACTATTTATTTTTTCTCTTGCAAATGCTCTATAAATATATATTTTAATCTCATAATTTTATATTATAAAAAAAATAAAACATGAATTTCGGTCAAAAGAAAAGATGATTTACATTGGTGGAAATGCTTATAGTTATAGTAATTATATGAGTACTTGCAGCAGCTCTTATACCTAGACTTACATCAGTAAGATGAAGAGCAAACGATGTAGCAAGAAAAGCTGATCTACAACAAGTAGCTACAGCTGTACTTTCTTATTCTATGGATCAACAAATTTATCCAACAGCTACTTTACCAGTTTCTGTTTCTACTTTATCGACAACATTAGTGCCAACCTATGTTACATCATTACCAACAGATCCAAGCAATAACAGTATGAGTGAATATTCATGAACAACAAACTATGTATATATAAATACAACAAAATGAGGCGTTGCTAATGCATGATTTATTATTGTATCAAAATCAGAAACACCATGATGAGCAAATCGAGCATATTTTGCATCATGAGCTACTTATACTTGATGATTAGCTTTTACAACAGGTTCAGATAGTCAATTGATAACTCCATGTACAAAAATAACAAAGGTTACTTCTTGATTTGACTTAAGTACTCAATCTGATTGTAAATATACACAAGATAGTCAACTTAGATATATAATAGCTAGATAATACTATTCCAACTTGTCTGCCGATAGGTAGAAATAATTTCAAAAAAAATGCCCTCCGCATAGTCGGATGGTCTGCCCTTCGCGAAGTCGGAGGGTTTTTTTGTTTTTTTCCCACCCGGGTAATTATTTCTCAGTTAATTTTTTACCCGGGTGGTTATTTTTTTTACACATAATTGACTTCAGACTCCAATCATACTCAAAAAATTTCTTTTACCTTGACTTGTATCTCACTTGCAAAATCTACAATTTCTTGTGCAGATCATCACTCACTAATAATTACCAGTGCATGATATTGATAGGTTCCAACCTTTCATTTCTTGAGTCATTTGAATCATGCTATTTCTATCAACTGTCATGCTGATAATTTTATTTTATCTTCAAAATCAAATCATAGTAAATTATCATACTTGGATTTTAGACTTATAAATTCTTCTTTGCTGATTACAGGATTTTTGAAAAAACTTCCAGCAGTTCATATGATTTTCCAATCTGGTAATTTACTTGCTCTAATATCACTTATCATATCAGCTATTTGTTTTACACTTAGATTTACGATACTGATATTTCATTCTTCTATTTTTCTTTTTATATCACTGTAGTCAATATTAAATAGATAGTGGTCATCTACTTTTTTTAACTCCCATGTAACAGCAGTAACCATAAATTTATCTTTGTATTGGTGTTTAAATATACTATCACGATATCAGAATTTACATTCACTATTTTTTAAAATTTCTTTTTCTCATGTCTCTAGATTTATTCATTCAACGGTATATATAATATCTTTTACTTCTACTCAGTATGCTCATATATTGCCTATTGGTGATGCTCAAACACATCATGGTATCATAGCAAGATTTTCTATTCATCAGAGATTTTTTTCTACACATCGATTTACAAATTTTGGCCAATCTTCTCATGCTCAAGATTTTACAAGTACAGTATCTGTATCTTCTTTTATAATTTCTTTTCACATGATTTCATTTTTTATTACTAGGCCATCGTAGTCTCATTTAAATAATGTATTGGCTCATCATCACAAAATAAATCTTTTATTATTTTTCCATATATCATCTTTTATCAACTTAGTAATATCTTCTTCAGATTGTATTTTTACAAAAAATTTTGCATTCACATCTACATGGAAAGTATTGTAATCTTTCAAAGATATATTTTCTTGGATAAGCATCTATGATTGTGAAATCTTAAAATATTCGAGTCATCATTATATTCACTCAATCGCTTTATTCAACAAAAAAAACACTTAGTCATCTCGAGCCTGTCTGTCCGATAGGCAGGCCTGTCTGTCCGATAGGCAGGCTTGTCGAGACTTGTCCTGAAGGATGAAGGAGATCCCTTTTAAAATAAAAAAAAGAGATTTCTCCACTCCCCACGGAGTACTGCGTGGTCCAGTCGAAATGACATGGTAAGATGTCTTTATAATGACAGTAATTTAGAAATTTCTAAAAATATCTCTGAGTTTTCTTCTCTCTTGTTCCATCCTTTCTTTTTCTTTTCTATCTCTTTCATATACTTTCAACTCTTCTGATACCAAGAAAATAAATTTATTTATTTTGTCGATTACTTGCATTTTTTTGTTTTGATCATCTTGTAGGTCTTCTATTTCATCATACAAAACTTGCTCATCAAGTATGATTTCTAGAGATCAATAACTATTTTTTAATTGTAAATTATTTTGTTCTTGTTCTCAGCTTTCCTTGTCTGTTTCTATCTTACTTATAAGTATAGAGTCAGATTCTTCATCTTCCTTGATCAATCGTAAGTTGTATATTACCTCTGATTTACCAGTATCTCATCATATAAGTTCTACATATTCAGTTTCTTCCATCTGAGCCAAATTGTACAATTCTTTCGTTTTATTTACAAGTTCCAAAAATTTTTTCATTAAATCTGATTCTTCTTTTTCAGGTTCTATTTCTATTTTTTCTTCATCTGTGATTGTTCTTTCTTGTTCTTCTTCTTCATCCTCTTCAGGGATAGTATTGTTTATTTCTTCTGGAATATTTTTTTCAATTATCTTTACTTTATCTTCATTATTACTTTTTATTTCTGTAGCCTGCACTGTAGAACTACGAGGATTACTTACTACCACAGGTATAACTTCCTGCACTTCTTCTTCCACTTCTTCCTCAATTTCTTCATCTGTATTTTCTACTATTTCATCTATTTTTTTATCTCCAGTAATTTTGGGTTCAGCTAATTCTCATTCTATAATCTCATTTTTATCTTCTTGTATTTCATCGTTTGTACTTTGATTTTCTTCTATTTTTTCTTCTTCATCGCTAAATATAGGATCAAAAGTATCTTCACCCATTACCTCTCATTTTTTATTATCTTCATCTATATCTATATTTAAATCCTCTGTTTCATTTCCAATTTCAAATTTTGGTTTGGGGGCTGTTCAGTCTATTTGATGAAACAATTCTTCATTATCAAAAAAATCTTCTCCTCATCCAAATATCCCAGAAGATCAAGTCTTTTTTACTTCATCTATTTTGTTGTTTACAACAGGCACTACAGCATCAGCCATTATCCAATGAATTAATTAAAATATTAACTGATTATAAATTGAATTGTTTTAGCTTTTTTATGCTTCTACATTTCAACATTTAAAGTATAATCAAAAATCCATAAAAAAGCAAATTTATGCAAAAAACATTTGCAATTATTTAGAGATGTCTTATAATATATACTGACCAGTTTTTGTTACATATTGCAAAATATAGGTCATCTTTATATTTTTGTAAAATTTGTTAATGGATGAAAAAAATTATGTAATCAGCGAAACAAAATTATTTGTAGGTTGATTAAATCGAAAAATGAGAGGACGCGAACTCAATGAAGAATTCTCAAAGTTTTGAGAAGTAGTATTCGCAAGAGTTAGATTGGGCGATGATGGCAAGAGTAAGGGATTTGGTTTCGTAGAATTCAAAAACCCAGAAGATGCAACAAAGGCTAAAGAATCTATGGATTGACAAGAACTTATGTGAAGAGTTATCAAAGTTGACTTTGCAAAAGAAGATCCTGAGAAACTTCAAGCTAGAGAAGAAAGAATGAGACAAATGGCTCAAGAAGCTGGAGAAAATAAAGAAGAATAGTAAATACATACATAACCCCAATTATGTAAATAAAACACCGATCAATGGCAAACAAATTGTTATCGGTGTTTTTTATTTTAAGCTTGAAATACCTTTATAAAAAAATACTACAGCTCTACTGAGTGGCCCGTGTTTGTGTCCGATAGTACTTTACTTCCTCACCCTATTACCTGGAGACCACAGATTCATGATGAATTTCATGGAGGAGTCATCCACCTTATCTTTTAGGAGAGAGGCAGGGCATGGCACGACCATTCGGTTAAAAACTGTCATGTTGAGCAAAGCGAAACATCCAGAAATTTATAATAAAATCTGGATTCTTTACTTACATTCAGAATGACGGTCTTTATGTTTCAATGTTTCTTATGAAAAAAATAAACGAATCATTTACTTGTATATCTTGTGGAAAAAATATTTCTCAAGCTGACAAAACTTGCAGAAATCATTGTCCTCATTGCTTTGTTTCCTTGCATGTAGACTGAGATATTCCATGAGACAGAAGTACTGATTGTTGATGATCTATGTATCCTATCGCCTATGAAACTAGAAACTGAACTATGAAAATATTATTCAAATGTTCAAAATGTTCCAAACAACATTGGAACAAAAGATCTCCAGAAGATGAAGTTGTAAACTTAAATAAATTAATCGACCTTTATAGATCACACTTCTAAAATGGCTTACTCCAAAAATGCTGAATATAACAAATTAGTTAGAGATAATATTCCAGAGATTATCCAGTCTCATTGAGCTACACCTATTACTCGTATAGCTTCCAATGAAGAATTTTTTGAAAGACTCAAAGACAAACTTACAGAAGAAGTCAAAGAATACTTGGAATCTACAGATACACAAGAATTGGCGGATATACTAGAAGTTATATATGCTCTCGCAGAACAACAAAATATTACTAGAGACAAGTTGGAAGAAATTCGCCTCGCTAAACAAGCATCTAGATGAGCCTTTAAAAGGAAAATAATTCTCGAAAGAACAGTCGAATCGGTAAAAGATACTATTTTATAGTCATATTGACATTTACGAGTAAATATATATAACATATAAGTAAAACAAATAAAAAAAATTAACCATGAAAATGATTTTAAAATTTTGGAATAAAATTTGTTCTGAATTTGCTGCACTGTCATTGAGTGACAAGATTACCTATGCAGCATTCATTATTTTTGCAACAGTATTCTTGTATGTTAACGATGCCTATACTCAGTTGGCTGCGACATCCTGGAAGACTATTATTATCATTGTCCCAGTTATTATTGGTATTGGATATCTTAGTGACAAACTGCTGTTTGTATTATATAAATATCTTCCATACCGAATCGTAACTGCAGACAAAACTAAAATTAAATAAATTTTATTAGTTGGGCATTACTTAGCTCAGAAAATGATATTGAAAGTGAACCGAGGTTTTGCCCGGTTCATTTTTTTATATAATTTTTTTCTTGTTTTATATATGTTGAATAAATATAGTTTATATCAACCATTTAAATTATCGTATTATATTTCATGACAAAAAAATTATCACTTATTTTGCTTTTGTTATTTATATTTTCACCTTTTGTAAAAGGTTTAAATTGAACAATCACAAATACATGATGATATATGTGAAAAATTTCCAATAGTCATTTTACATCTTCTATCAGTGACACAAATTTTGGTAAAACTTTTGGAACATGAAATTATAGATGAGCAATACCCACTTCCCAAAGCATAAATATACTTCAAAAAGAATACTGAATCAAAACTATAATCAGTTTAATTCCAACAAGTCAGATGAGTAAGACACTACAAAAATCCATAAAAGATAGTGGAATCAATCGGATTGTCATACCACTTACAGATCATCCTCCAAAAAAATCTGATCGACAAAAAATATTATCAGCTCTCAAATCATGACATACATTTGTCCATTGCAAATATTGAGCAGATAGGACATGAGCTATCATCGCAAGAGCACGAGTAGAACTTAAATGAGTATCTACAGACATCGCCTACAAAGATATGCTATCCTACAATGCCAAAGTAGAGAAAATTGCCAAATACAAAACTGCTTTCAAATATTTCAAAAGTTTCATTTACAACGGATATAAATAATTCTATTTAGAGAAATAATCTATCATAGTCACTGGAAATATAAGTACTTTGTTGGTATCTTTTTCTTTTGTGAAAATATATTTATCATTAAAATAAATTGATTTATATTTTATTCATTTAAATTGAAAATCTATATTATAGATACTAAAAAAAATATTATCAGCATTTTCAAATAGAGAGAAGTATATGTATCCATATAGAAAAATAAGTAGAGAAACAAATCAGATTTTTATAACAAAAAATCATCTTTTAAATTTTTTTCATTTTATGCTTTTTATTAAGTCATTTAAAAGTGAAAGCACTTCTCCAAAAAATAAAATACCTGCTAGTATAGAAAAAAATAATATAAAATAATTATCTACATAATGATTTATAATGCCAAAATAATGTAATCACAACAGCATTAGTATGACTATAAGTATGACATATTTATATGTTGTCTTACCCTTGAATAGCTTGTAAATCACATAAAACAAAACAAACATAATTATAGAATACCAAAATATAATTACAAAATCATTTAAAGTCTGATTCCAACTAAAAAATTGTATAGCATTTAATTTTATTAGAAAAAATAATTGTACTCACATACCAAATATAGTTCCCACTATTCAAAACAGTTCTATATTATTTAAATGGTCAACAAAAAAATCCTTCACTTTGTATGCTATGTTTTTCAAAATATATTTATTTTAAATTAAAAAATTTTTCAGTGTATATTTTTATTTAATTTATATCAAATCGTGGTAATTCGCTATATCATTTCTTTGAAGTGAAATTGTATATAGTAGGCATATTTGGGAATATTATTTGATGTTTACTGTTGCTATAAGTTATAAATATTTGTCATTTGAAATAATCTTCCAAGATTAATTTCTCTAGCGTTCTCAATGCAAAATACCTTTGAGATCATATCAATTTATCTAGTCCATTATAATTACTTATGGCGGTTTTTTCAAGTTCTCATCTGATAGATATTTCATCCCATCGTCAATTAGTTTGTTTTCCTATAAATTTCTTTATCTCTATCTCTCTTTTGAATTTATATTTTTTATATATTTCTGACAAATAAATATATTCGAATCATCTTTTTTTAATATTGGGTATTAGCTTATCATAATATTTTATTATATCTTTGTCTTTGTATCAATTATTTAGTCAGTGTTCATCTGCCAATATGATATTTATCTTTATTTGGTTTTTATATTCTTTTCCTATTAAGTCACAGAATTTCTTTAAATAATCCAATGTTTTGATATCAGCATCATTTATCTCATTTTTGTTTGATGATCACCAAAACATAAAGAATGGTATGGGTTGACCATTTAAATCTGACTGTTTTATAATATCATAAAGTTTTTCCTCCAGATATGGATGGTCTTTTTTGTAATTTGAATTTTTTATAAGATTGATAATGTCATATATTTTATCTCATTTAAATAATATTCACTGAAAATTATTCATCATATCTGGGTATGTTTTTTTCCAGATATTATAAGAGTTTCTTGTATTATATTCATCTATAGCTAGATTATCCTTCCAATATGATAGATACTTGTCAAAGATCTGTCTTTTATTTCTGAGCTTAGGAAATGTTTTTTCAAAGATTATAAATGCTTTTTCTGTGTCTCTTTTTATATATCTTATACTTTCTTTTATCGAAGTAATAAATCACTTTACTTGTATATCCATATTGTTTGGTAATATATTTGTAACTGTAAAACCAGTAAAACAATATCTGTCATAATCTTCAAAACTATGTATGATTTTTCATCAATATTTTTCTATTTCCAGTGCATCTTCCCAAAGCATTATACCTATATCTATTTCACGATTTACTAGAGCATCTGTAAGATTTTCTTTTTCATAAGGTAGGGCATTATTATCCGTGATATATTGAGAAAATGTATGAGCCGTACTAAATTGTTTATATGATCATACTTTATATTTTTTGATTTCTTCTATTCACTGTATTTTAATATTGGGATTTATCGTCACAGCTACCAATGGATTTTTATCTATTAGTTCTCATACAATTTTACCATATATATTATTTGAGTTTTTTATCATGGAAAATAACGGATCAGATAGCCCTATTTGTGCTGTATTATTGGTCAGTGTGAAATATGTTTCATAGTCTCATTTAGTAGATAGAAAGTCTATATCTAGATTGTGAATATCAAATATACCGGACTCTTTGGCGTAATATACAGGAAAATACAATGGTAAAAAATCAAATTCAGCTATGAGAAATTTTGATTTATTTGATTTTTCTAGAGTACTGACAACATCTTTTACTATTATTCTTTTTTCCGAATCGTGTAATTTCTTATATCCAAATTCATTATATTTATATAAATGATATGCTTCATGGTTATTTGTAATACCAAATTTTTTACGATCTTCTTCAGATATCTTATCCAAGAAATCACCTTTTTTATCTATAAAACTAGCTATGTCTCAGTCTGATTTTTTATAGTTGTTTCATACATTCATACCGGCACCATTTGCAAATGGCATTTTATATCTCCATGTAATATATCTAGGTAGAAATTGTTCTGCAACTCTACGAAGTATATATTTTACAGTAATAGTATGATTCTTTTTCTGTATCTTTAGGCTACTATCTATTTCAAATGCTGTTTGTATTACTCTGTTATCAAGTAGGGGACATCTAACTTCTACTGTATATTTCATAGCTAATCTATCTACTCTTTTTAGATGACCATTTCATAAATCATTTGTAAGTTTCAGAGTCCCTTCATCTATAATATTATGAGACAATCATGAAAACTCATTATATCATGCGAATAATTCATCTGCTCCCTCTCATACTAAAACAATTTTTAAACCCAATTGTTGAGCTATTTTGCTACACATATCATTTGCAAAAGCGTGACGAATAATCAATGGCTCGTATGTTTCACAATAATACATTACATCATCTATTGTTTTTCGATATTCATCATCTGGTGTTACAATGTGATATTTATATTTCCTATCGTGACATAGTTTTAGTGCGTATTCTAAATCTGATGATCATGGTTTACCAAGTATTATTGCAGTTACATCATTGTGTAATCTACATGCTATTTCCATTACTAAGCTACTATCTACTCATCCACTCAAAAAAACTCATATAGGTAAATCTGTATTTACTCTTTTTTTTACTGCATCAAAAATCGAATTAGTTAGCTTATCTATAGCTTCTCACTCATCATAAATTTTATCGTTTTTTATATAATTTTCTATATTTTCATATTTAGTAAATTCACCATCATAAAAATAATTTCACACTGGGAAATTAAATATTTCTTGTATATCATCAAAAGCAACCAACTGTTTCATCTCAGATGCAAAATGTATTGTTCCATCATTGTGATTAGCATAGTATAATGGCTTGACTCACAATAGATCTCTACATACATATATGTGATTATTTTTTGTATCAAATATAATACAAGCAAACATTTCGCTATCTATTTTCTTGACTGCATCTATACCATATTCCTCATATAGATGTACCCAAATCTCAGTATCACAATCAGTTTTAAATATATGTCATTTTGATTCCAATTCTTTTCTTAATTCTGCATAATTAAATATTTCTCAATTCTGACAAGCTCGGATATTTCATTCTTCATTAGATATCGGCTGAAATCCACTAGATCTTCATTGTATAGGTAAACGATTTGCTCATATATAAGAATTACCAAAATTTATATATTCAAAATTACTACTTCAGCGATGAACAATCTTTTCCAATGATTTTACTACTCTCTCCTTGTTTTTTTCTGAGTCAGAGAAAATTCAAACTATTCAGCACATATTTGTTTTTATAATATAAATCGATTATTCATAAAAGATTTTATACTCATTTTTTCTTACCCCATTTATGTTTGATATATTCTATAAATATAGGCAATAATGAAATCAATATAATACCTATAACAACTTTCTCAAAATTATTTTTTACTATTGGGATCTGTCAGAAAAAATATCACATCAAAGTAATTCCAACTACTCGTACAAATCAACCTATTATATTGTATGATATAAATGTACGATAACTCATATTTCATATACCAGCTATAAAAGGAGCTAATGTTCTAACTATAGGTACAAAACGGGCTAATATAATTGTTCTTTTACCATGTCTATCAAAAAATGTTTTTGTTTTTTCTATATGATCTGGTTTTATAATATGTCTTCATCGTATTTTTCGTTTTATAATATGGTGTCAAAAATATTTTCCTATATGATAATTTACAGTATCTCATACTACAGCAGCAATAAACAATATTATCAATACATATATTATATTTAAATATCAGCTTCCGGCAAAAGAACCAGCTACAAAAAGCAAGCTATCTCATGGTAAAAATGGCATCACTACTAGTCAAGTTTCTATAAATATAATTGCAAACAATATACCATATAGTCGCATTCAATACTCTGTAAACAAGGTTTGTAGATGTACATCTACATGCATAATAAAATCAACTATTCATAATATATATTTCATATATAACTTTTTATAATAATAAAATTAATAATAAATATAGTTATATACTTGTTATTTTCTACAGTTTTTTAAATATGCTAATTATATATTATTTTTATTTTAATATTAATTCATTCTCTTTATCTTTTTCATTACATATTTCAAAAATCAGATGATAATATTTTGAATTTTTCCAATCTTTGCTTTTATAGTTTTTTAAATAATTACATAGATTATCAATAGAATTTACAAGATCAAAACCATTATCATTCTCTAGTATTTTCAAATCCTTTTCTAAGCATTCTAAAGCATATACATCCAATAATAATTGTGTTGCTTCTCCATTTAAATCGTTTTTAAAATGTTCTTGGTATTCTTCTTTGTTTCAGAACATTTTTTTTATTAATAAAAGTAGATTTTTGGTATTGCTTTTTACAGATTGCATATTACCCTTGAGTGCACTAACTACCAAAAATATATAAGAAAGTCTTGCTTCTATACTACCTCGACACAAATCTCCTCATATAGAATTCCAAATTGCATTATTCATACAAGGATCTGCATCTACAAAATTTCAATCATGAAGAGCATCTTCATCCATTCCAGATGATTTTAATACTTTTTCCAAAAAAGAATCGGCAATTTTATTTTTTCTTATTCACCAAACATTGTCTTCTACATTTACAGATTTTTGAGTGTTATAAGCTGAATATACTGCAAAAAAATGAGAAATTGGCAATCAAGTATTTTGTATATATTTACACAATTCATCTATATCTTTTTTAAATCATTCTGATTCTATTTCTCTATTTATCCACTCAACTTTATAATATATATTATCGCGCATCCGGTGATCTGTTCAAAATTTATAAGTTATTTTATTGGAAATATAAAGCCAAAATTCTTTATCAGAAATATTTGTAGGTTTATTATTAAGCATATTATTTAATATTCATTTTATCTTTACTCTTGCCTCATCAGCTGATTCTTCCAAGCTAATCTTTGCTTTGTCTTTACCTGCAGATACTTGTATGTCACTTTCTCGATGCTTTACTACACTTTCTTTGACTGCATATCGCCAAAATCTATCTGATATACGGACATCCAAAGTCTGTTTTAATTTTTCTATTTTTCATATTAAGTCTTTTTTTCCACTTTGTATCCAATCTTTTAACTCACTATAAACCTTATTAAATACTTTTGATATTTCAGGAATTAATTTACTAGATAAGTGTCTAAATGCTCTAATTGTAGTTTCTCAAGAAATTGCTTTTTTTAATTCATCTATTTTTTCTTGTTTAATATTTCACAATCATTCCAAAAATACTACAAAATCTCTTTGAATATTTTCATCTATTATATCCTCTCTATTATACATATATTTAAAATAACCAAATAAAGAAACCAGTTAATTATATTACAAAAAGCATTTTTTGTCAAATTTTATTAAAATAAAAAAAAATAGGACATATATTTTTTAATATAACAAAAATATCTCTAACGGATTATCTATCTATTATAAAATACTGAGGTTTTGTAAATGTTGTGCTTTTATTCTGTCTATAAGATGCGCAAATTCCATTCAGTTATAATCTTGATCCAATCATTTTGCTCAATGAAATAGGATGGCTCAATAAAGAGAAGCTATAGTCAATTGTATTATTTCGCTTTGGACTTCATCATAATTTCATTGAAAGGTTAATGGGAATCAACTATTAGCCAAGATAACATTATCATATATCCGATCTTCATGTATAGTCTTTTTTTCTCATGATGATATTCTTATATCCTTAGAAGGAAATTCTCTATCAGAGGATGATGCACTTACCAACAAAGTGCGTTCTCATAAATTTTTTAAATCTCCAAACTTCATTATATTACTTCAAGTAGCTCAAATTATAACATTAAATTGTTTTAATTTATCTCAGAAATAATTAAAAATATTTTCAGGAGATTGTCTAAATTTATAATTGTATAAATTACCACCAGGGACATTATGGTTTGTTTTATTATCATATCAAATAACATTAATCCCAAGATGGCTGAGACGTATAACTATAGCTTTTCATATAGGTCATGATCAAACTACAAGACAGTTTGGATTTTCAATATGATGTTCGTCTATTTTGCTTATTAGTCTCTCTACAAAATGATTTCCTATGTGAGGAGTTTCAAGTGTCAATTTTAGACTAGATTTTGCTATTCCCAAAAATGGATATTGTAGATCCAAATCTTTTATCTTTGTTATTCCTGAGGACGTTTGTTCAATTCAACCTATAATATGATATTTTTTTTGCCATCAATTCTCATGAGCTCTTGTAACTAAATGTCCACCATCATCCAAAAAAATAAATTTCTTGTTCAATATTTGAGGCCTATGCTCTATCTTTACCATTATTTTATCTATATTTCTCTCAAAGGCAGAATCAAAATCTTTCTTATAATCAAAAACATTGCTAGATTCATCTACAGCAAATCACATATTCTTTAAAGCAAAAAACACATCATCATTAGTTGAATAGTTCTTTCAAATTATATTTATATCTTCCGGTTTTATTCAATATTGCAAAAATCTTTTGAACATTTCCAGTTGAGTTCAGAGCAAATGCTGACTAGCTACAATGGAAATTTGTTCTAAATCAAGTTTTCTGTATCAAAAATACTCATCCACTACATCAAATAAATTTGTATTGTTCATTTATCTCTTTAAGATAAAAATAAAACATTCAATATATACTATAATTATTAATACATGTATGTCAATACATATTCTAGTTATAAAAAAAATAGAATTTACATCCTATTTCTTAAATACGGGGCATGAGGGCTTGTCCTCATGAACGAATAAATGTTATAGATACGGGGCATGAGGGCTTGTCCTCATGAACGAATAAATGTTATAGATACGGGGCATGAGGGCTTGTCTTCATGAACGA
>Ga0194063_10000085_pt1 | contig 64332 bp, 45 predicted proteins | sample SepL3720m_MetaG_FD_155459 | JGI IMG/M metagenome (GOLD analysis project Ga0194063, IMG submission 155459) | Anoxic zone freshwater microbial communities from boreal shield lake in IISD Experimental Lakes Area, Ontario, Canada - Sep2016-L373-20m | ecosystem: Environmental > Aquatic > Freshwater... | reverse complement strand
TCGGATAAATATGTCATGAGATATAATTTAGAAGTAAAGCTAATTTACTCCTATACTACTTATTTTATAACTATGTGCATTTCGGATTACATTTTGGTAAATCAGGTCCTCAAAAAGAACCTGACTCTTAAATGTTTTTAAAATAGCTTAATTTGTAACGGTAAGTATAACCGTAGGTTTGAAAACCTTGTCTTCGAAATCATAAAGCGGTGCTCCTGAAAACTTTAAATTCCAAACTCCAGCTTTGATCTTATAACCGAATATAGGCCCAACTCCATAAGTCCTACGAGCTAATGCTCCTACTGATATCTTAGAACTTTCGTAAGTGAAAGAGGTTGTATACCAATAGTTACCTTCGCCTTTACCGATTTCCCACAACGAGAAGAAAACAAGAGTTTTTGTTGAATCGCCACCAATTTGAGGTGCAAATTTTACCCATGGTGAGATTCTAAATGACCAATCATCAAGTTGTTCGATACCACCACCAACACCAAAATACAACGAACCTACATTGTAGTTAAGAAATATCAATCCCTCACTCCATCCGGTCGTACTTGCGAAATATGGTGCAATAGAAAAGCCACCTTTAACTGTTTGTTCCCATGTAATCTGGGAAAAAGGAATAAGCTTTTGATCAGTTAACGTTTTACTTGTTGGAAAACGAAAGTCCTGTTCAAACAAGACAAATTGACTAAAAGCCGGTACAGTTACGAGACTGATTAATACAATAACAATGATTTTTTTCATACAGTTTTTTTTTGTTTTATGTACTATAATATATAATTATTTACCAATAAATGTCAATACAAAAAAACCGAATTTTACATCCGGTCTTCTATAATAAACTAAATTCTAATAGTTAATTTTTAGTTGAGTATCATTACATAATAATTCAAAAATCATGCAAATATTACCCAAAGTAAGTATGGTATAAATAACAATCAAGATTGTTTATTTGCTTTATAAAATTCCATAGAAGTCACAAGCACAAATATCCACAGAACTATAATTTCTATAAATGCAAGTATAGGACTCTGAATATAGAAGAACAATACTGACCGTAAAATATTTAAAAACAATTGAACTAAGAAATATGTCATCGCTGGCTTATCTTTTTCTTGTAATCAATCTCTGGTTATCAAAAATAAAGATACTCACATCAATATAAACAAAATAGTCCATACAGGAGCAAAAGCTCGATTTGGAGCTACAAATGATGGTTTAATAAGCATTTCATACCAAGTAGAAATTGCTGGTGTAGTAAACCATGATCATATTACTCATGCTAACAATGGAATAGCAAGACACAATATCAAAGTAAAAATCTGATGTTTCTTTGGCCAGATAGAAAAAGTCTTTTCTGGATTAACTTTTTTCACTGGTTTTTTTGTTACTTTTTTTGTTATTTGTTTCATAAGATAAATTAAAAGGTTAAAGAATAACTATATTATAAACTATTATCCCTAAAATGCAAATTTTTGAATATAAAAAAAGACAACCCTGAAAGCAAGGTTATCCCATTTTTATTAATTAAATTAATTCCTAAATTCTTGTTTAATTAGCCCAATTACAAGCCAACCAAAGAGCATAATCATCAAAATTCCCGGAGCAAATATAGTATAACTAAATATTCCTGGAGGATGATATGGCATAGACGTAAAAGGATAAGCCGATATTCTAGAAATTTCGAGCAACAAAAGATTAATAACTATTGCACCCAAAAACAACAAAACACCAGCTATCAATCCAAACAATATTTTGACATTATCAACATCAGCAAATATTGCCAAGAATCTTACAAAAAATGTAACAATTTTTTTCATAAAATTTAAGTTTAAGTTATTTTAAACCCACCAAGTTTGCAAATACTCTTGGTTCAAGGACACTCTAGTCCAAAATTCATAAGTATTAGTTTCTCTATTGAGTTTGCCAAATTTTTTCTCATGATATTCTGCTGTAGAAATTTTATATCGCTTACAAAGCTCTAAAAAATCTTTTCTCAACAGACCACCTTCAGAATAAGGAGCTAAAGGAAACAAAGTATCCCATCCTATTGGGACGTACAATACCTTACCAAATCGTAAATATTTCAAGATACGGTAAGGAATATACCAAAAAAGCCTGATTAGATTTTTAATAAATTTTTTCATATTATTTAGGTTTTTGTTTTAGGACTTATAATTATATATAAAATAATGTCAAATATAGTTTTTAAATAAAAAAAGACAACCCTGAAAGCAGAGTTGTCCTTTAAATTGTAATTAGTTAACCTTTGACCAATATTCTGCGGCCATCATTTGAGCAAGACTACCATTAATGGTAAATCTTAACCAGTAGTCGTCCCATAAATACGGGATATTATTCCAAAAAAGATAACTTTTAAATCGTTTCTTTTTTTTAGAAGACCAATAGTAGGCATGAAATATATACATAGTTATAAGATTAATATTTTTATTTTAAGTAGCTATATATTTAGGTATTTATTGCAAAAAGTCAATACTTATTTTTCAATTGAAAATCTTCATTTTTTCCATACTTTATAATTCATTTAATCTCTAATATTAAAACTTGACCTTAAAACAAACTCTAGAATCTTCAGATAAAATCAAATATGACTTATATCTCAAATGACTTACAGAAGCAACTGTAAGAGCTATTTCACAAGCTCAAAACGAACCAGATTGGATGCTACAACATAGATTAAAATCATTGGAAATTTTCAATTCTATGCCAATGCCAAATCGATGACCTAGTTTAGATGGATTAAATCTTGATGAAATAGTTTATTATGCTAAACCCTCTCAAGAAAGTGAATGATATGCTACTGACCGAGAAGATGTAGATCCAGAAATAAAAAAGAAATTTGAAAAACTCTGAATTCCCGATGCTGAAAGAAAATACCTAGCATGAGCAGGAGGGCAGTACGACTCTCTAAATGTTTATCATAAAATCAAAGAGCAACGATCATCTAAATGAATAGTTTTTGAAGATATGCCACAAGCATTACATTCACATCCAGAATTGGTTCAAAAATATTTTATGAAACTTGTACCTGCTACAGATCATAAATTTGCAGCACTTCATGGTGCAGTTCGAAGTGGTTGAACATTTATATATGTTCCCAAATGAATCAAACTCGACGAACCATTACAAGCATATTTTCGTATGAACACATATGCAGGAGGGCAGTTTGAGCATACTCTTATAATCATAGATGACGATGCTCAGTGAAATTATATAGAATGATGTTCCGCTCCCAAATATGATAAAGCATCACTCCATGCTGGTCTGGTTGAGGTTTTTGTATGAAAAAATTCTCATATGAAATATTCATCAGTTGAAAACTGGTCAACCAATACATACAATCTAAATACCAAAAGGGCATTGTTAGAAGAAAGTGCCTATATGGAACGAGTAAATGGAAATATGTGATCATTTACTACTATGCTATATCCATGTTCAATACTCAAATGAGATAATTCAAAAACTGATTTACTTGGAATTGCAGTTGCCGGTCCATGACAAAATCAAGATACATGATCCAAAGTAATTCATATTTGAAAAAATACTTCTTCACAAATTATTTCCAAATCTATTTCTAAATGATGATGAATAGCTACATATCGTGGCCTAGTAAATATTACAACAAGTGCAGATGGAGCAGTAAATTCTACAAATTGTGATGCTTTATTACTTGATGGGATATCTGTTTCTAATACTATTCCAAATATTATAGTAGATAATGATAGTAGCATAATAGCACACGAAGCAAGCGCATGAAAAATAGATGAATGAGAAATATTTTATCTTATGGCTAGATGACTAAATCAAGAAAAAGCAATGTCTATGATAGTAAACTGATTTTTTTCTTCAGTAGTTAAGAAGCTGCCATTGGAATATGCAGGTGAATTAAATAAGTTGATAGAACTTGAGATGGAATGATCAGTAGGATAAGTACAGGAAATTTATCCCGCAATGGCGGGATGGAGGGTAGTGTTGGATAATTTGTCATTGCGAGAAGCAAAACGACAAAACAATCTTAATTATATTTATTTAAAAATATCTACAAAAATGATTTATACTGTAAGTAAAAAAACACTACTACTTTCTATTTTAACATTACTTGTTCTATCTGCTTGTTCAAAACCGATAATACAACAACCAAAACAAAAAATTTCACCAAAACAAGCACCACAAGCCATAGCTTGTACTCAAGAAGCAAAAGCTTGTCCAGATGGAAGCTACGTGAGTAGAACTGGTCCTAATTGTGAATTTTCTATCTGTCCTAAATAATTTTTAATTTCTTTTTTACGATGCTTAAACAACCCATAAACCGGAAAACTTTTGAAATAGAAACTGAAAGACTTTTATTAGTACCAATAGCTTTAGAATATAGCAAAGATATTTTTAAAGAATTTGACGAAGAAATTACAAAATATATGTTTCCTATACCCGCTGAAGAAATAGCCGAAACTATGGAATTTATAAATCATTCAATAGAAAAAAATCTAGCCTGAAAAAATATTCAGCTTGTAATATTAGATAAAGATACCAAAGAATTTCTTGGTTGTGTATGACTTCATGCAGTAGAAACAGATGTACCAGAAATTTGAATACGAGTCAAGAAGTCATCTCATGGTAAAAAGCATTGATTTGAAGCTGTTGAATGATTAAAAAAACGAGCCGACGAAAATATTATATTTGATTACATAATTTATCCAGTAGATCAACGTAATATATCCAGTTGTAAGATTCCACAAAGATTATGATGAATTACAGATTGAATAATGGTTATAAAAGATACTCCAGATCCAAAAAAAAGATTAGAAGAAATAATTTATAAAATTTATTCATAAACAAACAAAATGACAAAAGAACAAGTTGCAAAATTTATCATCCAAGAAGATGAAAAAATAAAGCAGTTAAATAAGTTAGTAATAGATGCAATTAATAACAATGAAATCATAACAAAAAAACTTATGCAACCATGATGAGATAATCTTACTCGTGGTCAAAAAATAGCTGACAAAGTAGCATCATTTGGATGAAGTTGGAAATTTATAATAAGTTTTGGAACCGTTCTATTCTTTTGGATATTATTAAATGCATATTTTCTCGCAAACAAATGATTTGATCCATATCCATTTATTTTACTAAATCTAATATTATCTTGTATAGCAGCTATACAAGCACCAGTAATTATGATGAGCCAAAATAGAAAAGAAGAAATAGATCGTTGAAGATCTGAAAACGATTATATTATAAATCTAAAAGCAGAAACTCAGATAAGAAATATAAACGAAAAAGTAGATATCTTACTTATAGAACAAATGGAAAAAATGTTTAAATTACAAGAATCTCAACTAAAACTATTAAAAGAAATCAAAACGACTTTAATTAAAAAATAAAATGACGATATTACTAATCATTTTTTGAATATTACTTTCTATAGTATGAATACTATGATCAATTCTACCGATACTACCATGACCACAACTAGTATATCTAGCATTGATATTATTACAGTTTACACCTAATCATCCTTTTTCTACATCATTTTTAATTATTTTTTGAATAATAAATATAATGGTTCTTGTTGTAGATTATATAATGCCCATACGATGAACAAAAAAATTCTGATGAACAAAATATTGAAATCGATGATCTACAATTTGACTTATAATTGCAGTGATTATATTGCCTATATTATGAATTACCATATGACCATTTTGACTATTATGACTAATATGATGACCATTTTTATGAGCATATATTTGAGAAAAAATTTGATGAAAACAACACAATAAAGCACTTAGATCAGCAATAGGATCATTTATTTGATTTTTAACATGAACCGTTTTGAAATTAATTTTATGCTTGATTATGACCTATTACTTCGTTAAAGAAGCCATATCAATTTTATTTTAACTCGTCATTCCGGTGTTATTCATTGCAACCGGAATCTTAGATTATTTAATTAAACATGAGACTTAAACTATTAATAACATTTTTTCTTACATCTTGCGTCTTTAATCTTGCATCCAATACAAATGCTTACATTTTTTGATTAAAATCTTCTGATAATACGATAGAAAATATACAACAGATAGAAAAAAAATATAAAATCAGACTTCCTATTGTTTGATTTATTTTTGATCCACGATGAGACAATGTATTGGATACAATAAACAATCTAGGCTCATGACTTGGCTTAGATAGAGTATATCATATCACTATTTCTCCAAATATATTTAATGCAAAAGATGTTGCTGATTGAAAATTTGATCAAGAATATATTTCAGTTTTTAAGGCCATAAAAGACAATGATCTAAAAGTAATATTTAGGACTATGCATGAAATGAATGGATGACGATATGCTCGAGCCTCCAATCCTGAAACATTTAAACAAGCATGGATACATGTACGAAAACTTTCAAGAAAAGTCTGACTCACTCAGTACAATATTCTATTTGATTTTTCTATCAATCATCGAGATATGCCTACATTACAAAGCCCATCTCAAACAGCAAAATTAATTCAATGTTCTCCATGACAAAAAGAAAAATTGAGATGTTATACTTTCGAAGACTACTATCCTGGAGATGACTATGTAGATATAGTATGAGTTAGTTTTTATAATCGATGAAAAGCCACAAGCAATAGATTGCGACTATCTCCAAACAAAACAGTAAGTGATACATCTCGAGATACATTAAGTAGGATGAAAAAATATTATAAACCAATATTTATAGATGAAGTATGAACAACTGCTGTTTACTATAGTGGATCATACAATGCCAAAAAATCAAAAGAGATTTATCAAAAAGAATTTTACAAAAAGAATTTACGACTCAATCAACTAAAAGATTTTTTTCTAGGTGAACCAGAAATATATTGAGCAGTTTATTTCAATACCGACTATACCGATTGATTAAATTATCCTACGGTAGGGGAGGCTGACTGGTCAATTATCAATTTATTTAGAGATAAATTTTACCTATGATTTCGAGACTTATATAAATGATCAAATAACAATTTTTATAAATCTGATTCTATAAAACTATTTCAGACATTTGTATATTCTCTTAGCTGAAAAAACATCTTGCTACCTAGTCATTATAAAAAAGATTTCTTAGCTACGGTTAAATGATTTTCTAGTTGATCAAATAATATTTGAGAACTTAGATCCAGAATAATGAAAATAAATTTAGATAATCTACAAGACAAAAAAATGAAGCTTATAATTTCAAAGCTTCAATTTCTTTACAACTAATGGTTTTATTTTGTCATGTTGAGTGACTTGTCCCGCAATGGCTGGGAACGAAACATCCAGGTAAATATTTATTTTGCTCATCCTAGATTCTTCGCTTTGCTCAGAATGACATTTAACTTAATCAAGGCATACCTCCTCATCACATCATATTTGCCATATCACTAGGATCAAATCCTAGTATTTCTTTTGTCTTTTCTGCAACTACCTGTTGAGCTTTATCTTGAGCTTTTTGAACACATTTCATTATAAGTCATTCAAGATGTTTTTTGTTTGATGGATCTAACAAAGACAAATCTTCTATATGTAATTCTATAAGTTTCATTTCTCAGCTAATATCAACAACTATAGCATCTGCTTCTTCTCCACTAGCATTTGTAAATTTTCATTCCTTTGCTCTAATTACTAGATTTTTCAAAGCTTTTTGTAATGTTCTGTACTTATCGTACAATTTTTTCATTTCTCATATCTTTCCAAACATAATAATATTTTAAATTATAAAACTCAAATATACCAATAACTGATAACGAATTACTTTAAAGTTTCAATGCTTTTATGATTTCATTATATTATTTATTTTATTTGCTATACTTAGTCAATCCAATCATACTTGTTCAAACTTATATTCTTCCATTACAGTATTTAATTTATCATATTCAGGATATATAAATTTTATTCTGATAGATTCATATCATTTTTCTTTTAATTTGGATCTTATATACTCTTGATATCAATTTGGATAAGATTGATCTACTATAATAATCAACAATCAATGTTTTTTCAAACTATCTATCAAATCATTTTGCAATTCAAAGTCTAGATTACTCATACAAAACAAGTCAAAAGAGTGTCAATGATTATCAGATAAAATATGCAATGCTTGTATAGCAATTGATAATAAAGATCATCCTACAAGTATAGCACCATCAAATCAGCTAAATCAAGAATTCACAAGAGACAACATGTCTTTTGATTCAAATATCTTTTGATCTACTATAGCAAAATCTTCAAAATACATCAAATTTTGTGGTAAGTCATTGTTGTTTAATCTTAGATATTTATTTCATTCACTCAGAATTATCTTCAAGAAATTATGCATATCTCGAGGTTCATATACTTTAAATCATAAATCTAGTAAATAAGAAATATCATTTCAATCTAATTTATTTTTATTTCATAGTCATGAAATACCTACATGTAAATTTATAATACTCAGGTTTCATTTGATCTGCAATCATCACAAAGCATCATAAGAATTTGACTCATCTAATATAAGAAGTACATTTGAATAATCATCCAAATAAGTATTTATTTGTTTAGAAAAACTATCATTATCTTGATCAAGAAACTTTATATTAAATTTAAAAATATCTAAATCTGATTGAAATTTTCTTTCAAATACTATCAAATCATATGGATTATTATCTCTTATATCCTGCAAAAATAAACCATACTTAACATAAGAAGAAAGATTGTAAAAACTCATACTATTAGTAATAAATTAAAAGCTAAGCACTAAGATCTAAGTACTAAATTTTATTTTTCAATCAAGTTATATCATATCAGAAACCTAGCTACATCTCCAAAAACTTTTCAAGCAGTAAATCATCACCAGATACTTGATCTTGGACGACGTACTTGTACAACCACCATATATTTCAAATTATCCTTGGTAATTAGTCCCACAAAAGATGCATTGGTCCATCAGTTTCAGTTCATATATTTTCATTTATAAGATATTTGAGAAGTTCAAGTTTTTCATCACAAAGCAAATCATTCTACCTTAGCATCTTTTCATACTTCTGGATTTTGTTCCATTACTTGAAACATAGCATCTTTCATCATTTCAGATGTTTCTGGTTTAAATATTTGTCTTACAACCTTTCTTGTTTTGGGACGGAAAGTACTAGTTTGTTTATCATATATACCAGCTACAATAGTTGGTTGTACATAATATCATCAATTCACAAGAGTAGAATATCACACAGCTATCTGCAACGGAGTCACCAACAATCATTGTCAAAATGCATTGTTCAAATATCTAGCAAGAGATACTGTGGTTACACCCTCTACACTTCATTCTTCTTCTCAACCAAGTTCTATTCATGTAGGTTTACCAAATGCAAGTTTATCAAGATAATTATAAAAAGTTTCTTTTCATACAGTCTGTGCAATTCTAACCATTCATACATTACATGAATATATAAATGCATGTAAAAAAGAATTGTCTCACAAACATGCTTTATCAACATTATTAATTTCATATGGTCATACCTTCACAAATCAAGGATCATTATAAAAATCATATGGACGTATTTCATCTATATCAAATCCTATAGCAACAGTAAATGCTTTGAAAATACTTCATGGCTCATATGGCATAGATATATTTTTATCTCTAAGTACCCAAGGTCAATAAACATTTTTCGCAATATACTTTTGCAATGTAGGATCTTGTCTTTGAAAAGATTTTGCTAAATTTACTTCTCAACTAGTTTTTACATAAATAGGGACATCTAAATAATCTTCTCTATCTACCAAATATCCATATTCAGGTGATAATGGTTGTAAAGAATATACAGTGTCATAGTTATTTGGATCGAAATTAGGTTCATTTACAGAAGCAAGTACTTGTCAACTAAATGGATCAAAAACCAAAACACTTACAGAATCTGATCTGAAATTTTTATTATATTGTCTTACTATATTTTCTATTTCTCTCTGCATTCATATATCTATTGTAAGATATACATCATCTCAATTTTTTACTTCCTCTATTTGAAACTCGTTTGCTCATACTGGTCATATCCAAGCAGAAGCACGTCATATAACTTTTCAATCTTTTCCACGTAGTAGTTGATCAAAATATTGTTCTATACCATATATAGGTGTACCACTCTTGTGTACAAATCACAAAACATTGGACATAAAAGATCCATATGGATAATACCTCATATTATAAGACTCTATTCATAATCAATGCAATATGGGAATATTATTTTTTGTACGTTCCATATAATATTTTAATTTCATATCTTTTACCATCTGAGCAATAAATGGATTTGCATCAGATATTATCTTCACATATCTATTTTCTTGAGGATATAAATTTTTATCAAAATCTGAGTAAGATGACATATATCAATATTTATCTAATAATTTTTTTAATACCAATCAGTCTTTTGATGGGTTAGAAATCATTGTTGGTTTAATATAAACATAGTTATTGTATTGTATATCAACATATTTTAGATTTAAATTTTTTAAATCTTTAAGAAAACTTATATTTGTAAAAAATCATATATAATTTTGTGGTTTGATTCATATCTGTATCTTTTGATCCAATTTGGATTTGATTAAAGAATATGCTATTCATGAATTAAATCAGCTAACAACTTGATTATATTGATTATAAAATCAAGTCCAATCATAAGTATAATATCATGTAGATATGATACCACTACCAAAGTAGAAAAATTCTGGTTTGATTGGCAATAGTTGTTTATTTGTATAAATTTCTATATTTTCTATACAACCAGTCAAATCTACCTGTTGCATTCATTTGGTTTCACACAAATGCTTGTAAACAATAGGTATCATAATATCTATAAATTTTGGCTTATCTCATATAAATTTAGGATCAACAAAAATATTGTAAAGCATTATATTTTCAGTCAATTTTACAGGAGTTCAGGATTTATCATAAGCATATATATCTCATCTATCGGCTTTTAGCAATGAACTACTAACATGCTGAGAATTTAAAATATTATCATAATAACCATGATCAAGTACTTGTAAAAAAAATAATCTAATCGTGATTATAAAAAACAAAAAAGCAAAAAACAACAAAAGATAAAGTTCTTTTGAAACATTTATATCCTTTAAAAAAGAATATTTTCTAAATAAATTTTTCAAGCGTTCATCAAATGTTAATCTAGAATGAGAGTGTTTTATCATAACAAAAAAAATCAAATAATCATACTAGCTTAGATTAAGAATATAATATATTTTTTCAATTAAAAAATATATATAAATAATATTAACTAAGAAATGCTAGTTATATTGCCATAAATACATACAAATAAAAAACTTTAAAAAAATTTGCAAATTCATTTTTTTTGTTTATAATGTAACTAACTTATTTTAACTTCTTTATAAAAAAACAATCATGAAAAAAGCTCTACACAGATTATTTTGATTGGGGATACTAAGTTTATTATGATTATCATCTCTTATCTGACTAGTAAATGCTGCTGATGCATTTTGAGATACTTCAGCTGCAGCAATCGCTTGAATTAAAAATTCAGGATCAGCATCATCAGATAGTCTAGTTTCTAGTTTAAAAATATTTATAAACCGAGTACTAGGTATATTGTCTTTGATCACAATGGTAATACTTCTTTATGCTGGTTTCCAAATGGTTACTGCTGCATGAGATGATACTAAATACAAAAATTGATTTAAAATCCTTAAACAAGCTGCTTTTGGTCTAGCATTCATCTGATTATCATGGCTTATAGTAAGTATGATATTCCGAGTACTTGCAAAACTAGCTTAATTATATCAAATTTTTTTCTACACATACAAACCCCGACAATTCGGGGTTTTTCTTATTGAAAAAAAACAACTAATAAATAAAAAGAAAAAACACTTAAACAATGAGCCATTTTAACATTGGAACATTATCATGGATATCAACGAATTTGAGCTTCGTCATCGTGCATACAAATGATTAAATTATAAATTTCATATAGATCGAGATCACGATACACTTTTGCAATTAACAAAAATTACAAATAGATGAACATTATCCAAAAAGCTTCAAGATCTTACCCCAGATGAACTACATGAAATTACTCTAGAAACCTACACAGAATATAAAAAAGAAATCATAGAAAAATATAAAGATACAAAAGAGATAACATGACAGACTTTAGAATTTTCAATTTCTACATATATAGAACGTTTGGAATATGAAATGAAAGTAATCAAAGAAATGTGATTTAACGGATATTTCCTCATCGTATCAGACTTTGTTCGTCGAGCAAAAAAGAATAATATAGTAGTTTGACCTTGAAGATGATCTGGAGCATGATCATTATTGGCACGGCTTATCAGGATCACAGACATAGATCCACTTCCTTATGCACTACTATTTGAAAGATTTCTAAATCCTGCTCGTGTATCTATGCCAGATTTCGATATAGATTTTGAAGATACTCAGAGATTTAAAGTAATAGAATATGTACAACAAAAATATTGAGCAGATAAAGTATCCTCAATCTGAACATTTATGCAGATGGCTAGTAAAGCCGCATTCAAAGATGCTGCAAGGACATTGTGAATACCATTTGAAAGATCAAATCAAATCTCTGCTATCATACCAGAAAAGACATCCCTTGCTGATGCAATCAAAATGCAAGATGAAAATGAGGAGTTAAAAACCGCATATAATTCTGATGAAAAAATAAAACAAGCAATAGATTTTGGCTCAAAGCTAGAATGAAACATGAGACAGTTATGAGTACATGCATGTGGAATCATTATATCTCCAGAAAAAGTAACTACATATACACCTACACAATATATCAAAGAAGATGATACTACTCTGGTAAGCCAATATGATTGACCAACATTGGAAACTATATGAATTTTGAAAATGGATTTTTTGTGACTTAGAAATTTATCAGTTATCAAAAACTGTATCAAAATCATCAAAAAAAAACATGAAAAAGAAAATGTAGAATTGCCCGATATGTTTAAAGAATTTTTTGAAAATACATCATTTCAGCCACCTATAGATGATAAATATACTTATGATAAAGTATTTAAAGAATGAGATACTACAGGTATATTTCAGTTTGAATGAAATTGAATGAGAAGATTTCTCATAAAATTGGAACCAAATTCAATAAACGATTTAGTAGCTATGAATGCACTTTATCGTCCTTGACCGATGGAATTTATTCCCACATATATAGATAGAAAACATTGAAGAGAAAAAATAAATTATATGTACCCAGAATTAAAAGAAATTCTAGAAAAAGAATATTGAAATGATACGGTGATAGAAGAAGGAAGAAAACTAGAAGAAGATTTGCAACCTATCATGAATCTGACATATTGAATAGCTGTTTATCAAGAACAGTTAATATTTCTAGTACAAGCTATGGCATGATTTTCTCTTGCTGAAGCTGATATACTTAGAAGATGAGTAGGTAAAAAGAAAAAAGATGTCATAGAAAAAATCAAAAAAGAATTTATAAAAAGATGCAAAGATTATAAAGAATACAAAAAAGAAACATCTCAGATGATATATGAAAAGATGATAGAACCTGCAGCATTTTATTCATTCAACAAATCACATTCTGTTTGTTATGCTATGATAGCTTATGAAACAGCATATCTCAAGGCTCATTATCCAGTAGAATTTTATGCAGCACTTATTAGATCAGTAGAACAAGATACCGATGAATTAAGCAATTATATTTATGAAACTCAACAACATTGAATAAATGTATTGGCTCCAAATATAAACTATTCATTCAACCATGTAGCCGCTATATCCAATGAAATCAGATTGGGTTTCCTCTGTATCAAATGATTATGATTTGAAATAGGGGAGTCATTTCAAGAAGAAAGAAAAAAAAACTGACCATTCCCAAGTTTGGAAGATTTTCTAAAAAGATGCCAATCAGCTATAAATAAAAAATCATTAGAATGACTTATAAAATCCTGAGCTCTTGATGATTTTTATGATCGTGGTACTTTATTACAAAATGTAGAATATATATTGGATTGGACCAAATGATCTCAAAATGTTAATCAATGACTTTTTGGTATGGAAAGTATGGTAACCAAACTTGAATTAAAAAAACACAAAGAAACATCTATGATGGAAAAACTAATGATGGAACAAGAAGTTTTCAAAGCATTTGTATCTGCAAATCCACTAGATGGTCTATATCCATATCTAAAAAAGTTTTCATTTATATCACAATTTCAAAATACAGAAAATTTTTGACCATTTATAATTACTGGTTATATAAACGAAATTCAAAGAGCAAAGAAAAAATGATTTTTTATAAAAGTAGAGGATATATCTGGTAAAATGGAAATATTTACCAAAGATGTTTTAGACTTCAAAAAATTTGATATACTCATAATAAACTGATACAAATGAAGATCGGCAAGTGTAGATAAGATAATCAGGACATCTCGTGAAAATCTTGTTAAACAAGCCTGAGATAAATATGATCCAAATATGACAGTCGTAAAAGCTAAATGATTAAGATTTGGAGAGATCAAAAAAGCTTTTGAAGATACTAAAATAGAAAAAAAGCCTGAAACTCCCAAAGAAGAAATTATCCAAGAAGAAGAAAGTTTGTCATTTAGATTACCAGACAAGATAGAAAAAATAAATGAAATGGTAAATATTATAAATGAATATAAGTGAGATATTCAAGTCCAGATAGGAAGCAAAGAGATCTCTCTCAATGAAGAATGACTCCACAAAATCAAAGCACTATTATTTAAAAACTAATTTACAATCTATGTTAAAAATCAAAAAGACTCTAGAATCTGCAAACAAAATAGCCATATTCTGACACGAAAATATAGATTGAGATTGTATCTGATCTATGCTTGGATTAGGAAAATTACTTGAAAAACAATGAAAAAAAATTTCATACTTTACACCATCAGAACCTAGTAAAATTTTCAATTTTCTTCCAGATGTAAAAAAAATCAAAACAAAATTTGACTATGCTAAATATGATTTACTTATATTCACAGATTTTACTGGATATGGTCGCATATCAAAATTTACTGAAAATAAAGAACAATATTTTGATAATCACCATTTAATCATTATTGATCACCATAGAGAAAATTCTACACCTAAACATGCATTACTCCAAAAAGATATAAATTCCATGAGTGCCTGTGAAGTAGTTTTTGAAACCACATACAAACGACGAAAAAAATATTATGATCAGAACATAGCCACATGCCTATATTTATGATTAACCACAGATTCTGGTAATTTTCGTTTTGATCAATGAAAGCAAACACCAATATTGCTTAGCAATGCTTTAAAGTTAGTTAAATTGTGAGCAGATAAAAAATCTATAATCGACAATGTATTTCGTACCAAAACATTTCAATCAATAAAATTTATGCAAAAAGTATTGGATAGAATGGTCCAAGATTGAAATATAGTTTATTCCTACTATCAAGATTCTGAATTATCCAAGTATAAATTAGATGAAGAAGAAGCGGTTTATTGACAATTTGTAATGCAAGATATTATGTGACCAGATATAGTTGTCCTATTTAAAAAAATATGAAATTATATAAAATGATCTATTAGATCAAAAAAAACAGATGTATCCCAAATTGCACAAAAATTTTGATGATGATGACATCGCAATGCTTCAGGATTTAAGGTAGATTTTAAATGAAATTTCAATAAAGAAATAAAAGAAATAATAAAAAAAATAAAAACTGAACTTTAAGTTATTTAGTTATATACCTTTGAAAAGAGGTTAGAGTAAATTTATTTTTTTACTTTCTATTTAAGTCTCATGTCTGGATATAATATCAAAATACGTCTTATGAGACCATTAATACATTTTTTCATCATAGTTTCTGTTTTCTACCTTACATATAGGATACGTCTAGTAACAGATCTAATTCCATTTGTACAACTTACTATACCAGCGATCAATTATTATGAAATTATGGTATTTTCTATAATATCATGAATATGATTTATATTTATCTGAATATTTCAAAATCTATACGAATTGCACAAACCCATACAAAAATATTTTCAGACATTTACTACGGTACGATGATACCGATTTATAGCTATTACTTTTATATCTTATTTTTGACGAGGGTTTATATTCAATTATTGAATATCTAGGTTTATAATAGTGATTACATGATGATTATCATTTTTGTGAATATTGATTTTTGATCAATTACGAAACTATGTAGAATCTCGCAAACATAAAAACTCATGAAACAAAATACTGATAATATGAAGTGATACTATGGATAGTTATCTAGCTATAGAAAAAATTAAAAAATGATTTTCATTTCCCTCAGAGTTTGCAAAAGCAGATGAAATAGATGATATAGATTTAAGTAAATATTTTATAGTCGTAGCAGCAGGTACATTTGAAAAGACAAAATTACAAGCAATATTTGAAAGAGTCAGATTTATAAATACTAGATTTTATCATATTGGAGAATGATTCTTTTTGGAAGATGTAGTCTATATGCCAGAAAACATAGATAATATAATTGCCTTGGAATACAAACATTCTAGATTGGATTGACGATCTATCATATTCAAAAGGATAATAGATATATTTGCATCCATCATATTGATCATCATAGCATCTCCTATTATGTTGTTAATTTCTATTATTATCAAGATAGAAAGTCGTGGCCCAATAATATACAAAGCAAAGAGAGTAGGACAAAGATGAAATTTATTTACCTTCTTAAAATTTCGCAGTATGTATACACATCTAAGTGTATGATACGGATGAGAAAAAGCCGAAAAATTATATAAAGATTTAATAAATTCTGACCAAAATATAAGAGAATGAGTACTCCCCAAAATCAAAAATGATCCTAGAGTAACTAGATTTTGAAAATTTATTCGTAAAACATCACTTGATGAATTACCACAATTATTTTGTGTATTTATGTGAACAATGTCATTGGTTTGACCTAGACCACACTTACAAGATGAAGTAAATAATTATGAAACTCGACAAAAAAGATTATTTAGTATCAAACCATGAATAACTGGTTATGCACAAGTTTTTGGTAGAGATGCATTAGATTTTCAAGAAGAAGCTAAATTAGATTTATATTATATCCAGCATCGATCATTATTTCTTGATATTTATATTTTGCTTGCTACATGGTGAGTAGTCTTCAAAGGTAGATAATCTCTTTACTTCTGTCATTTCGAACAAAGTGAGAAATCTTTTTAAGTTTAAATAATAAGAAAAGCTATCTTAAAAAAGATAGCTTAACATAAGTGGTTCCGGTAGGACTCGAACCCACGACCTCATGAGCGACAATATCAAGACACATACTTAAACACATCGCGAATAGTTCAAGTACGGTGATTGCAAGACCCAGAATTAGGTGCAAACATGCAATAATATTGAGTAATCATGTGCTCTAACCAACTGAGCTACGGGACCAGATCAACATACTATAAATTATAGTATTTAAATCAAGACATTTTACAAAAAAATATATATAGTAATGACATTAGCTGAAGAAACCATAAAGCTACAAAATTATATCAAATTAAACAATAATTTAGAAACTAAATCTGAAAGAGAAATTTCAGTGATTTACCAACAACTTATAGACTGTGTTGTAGATCACAACCACCTTTATTATATAGATAACAATCCAACCCTTTCAGACAAAGAATATGATGAACTTTTTGATTATATAAAAAAAATTGAAGAATATTTTCCTAGTTTGATTTCTGGAAATTCTCCAACACAAACACTTATAGGTCAAATAGCAGAATGATTTAATCAAGCTAAACATAGCACAAAATTACTATCACTGGAAAATACATACAATGCTCAAGATCTATTGGATCGAGATGAAAGAGTTAGAAAAAATTTAGACAAGTCTGTCATTCTAAGCGAAGCGAAGAATCCAGGTAATATAGACGAAAATAAAATTATTTATTCTATAGAACCCAAATTTGACTGAATCAGTGTTGAACTTATTTATAAAAATTGAAAACTTCACCAAGCAATTACTCGTGGAGATGGATTGGTATGAGAAGATATTACAAGCAATGTAAAAACGATAAAAAACATACCATCCAAACTTGCAGATAAACTAGATATCTCTGTCCGTGGAGAAATTATGATGCCCAAATCAGTTTGGAGAAAACTTAATGAAGAAAGAGAGACTAACTGAGAACAAGCATTTGCAAATACTAGAAATGCAGCAGCCTGAAGCATAAAATTATTAGACAGCTGAGAAGTATCCAAAAGATGATTAGTCTGCTACGTTTACGATATACTAGACATGGTCATATTGAACGAAGCGAAATATCCAGAAACAATAGACCTTAAACAACTCTGAATCCCAACTTTCGATCGAAAAAAAACATCAGATAATATCCAAGATGTAATAAATATATGCCTCGATGAAGAAACTAAAACATACTTAGATAATCAAGATTGTGATTTTGATGGATTGGTTATAAAAGTAGAAGATAACACTCAACGTGAAATTATTTGAACGACAGAACATCATCCTAGACGAGCAGTAGCATATAAATTTCCAGCTCAACAAGTTTCGACTCAAGTCTTATCAATTGATTTTCAGATAGGTAGAACATGAATCATTACCCCTGTCGCAAATTTATCTCCAGTACAACTGAGTTGAGCAACTATATCTAGAACTACACTTCACAACTTCGATTTTGTAAATACAAAAGATATCAAAGTGGGGGACTATGTCCGGCTTCAAAGAAGTTGAGAGGTGATTCCTTACATAGTATGAGTAATAAAAGATAAAAGAAATTGATCCGAAACTACAGTTAATCCGCCCACTAAATGTCCAGTTTGTAATAGTAAAATAATCAACGAAGACATCCATTATTATTGTTCAAACGATAATTGTTCTGCTCAAATCAAAGCAAAACTTGAACATTTCGTTTCCAAAAATTGTATGGATATAATGTGAATAGGGGATAGTATCATCGATGTTTTGGTAGATCAAAAACTTATTTCAAATATAGCAGATTTATTTCAACTCACAGATCCAAGCAATCAAATCTTGCTACAAAAATTTCCATGATTTGGAAACAAAAAAGTAAGTGAAATTTGAAATCAACTTATTCAAACCAGAGAAAAACCACTACGAAGATTGCTCAATTGATTGTGAGTATGACATGTAGGTAAAAAAACAGCTATCATGATAGTCGACAATTTAATAAATCACTATAGTCTACAAGATCAAGATTTAAGCCCATTAGAGAATCTCACAAAACACATTACAGATCCAGATTTTTTAAATTCTATTTCTGGTATATGAGAAAAAACAGTACAAGAGATAACAGCTTTTTTTGATAATAAATACAATCTAGAAATATTAAAAAAACTAGAAGAATTCTGATTAAATTTTGATCCTATCAAATATTACAAAGACAAAGAAAATCTTTGAATCTTTGAATGACTAAATAATTGATCTTTTTCTATTACGGGATCTTTTCCTATATCTAGAGAAAACATAGTGGAGGAGATGCAAAAACATTGACGAACATTTCATGAAAATCCTAGAAAAGATACAGAAATTATCTTAGTTGGAGAAAAACCATGAGGCAAAAAAACCAAAGCACAAGAACTTGAAATTAAAATCATTGAGAATCGAAACGCTATAATTCAAGACTTCCCATTTCTTTTAAATATACCAATTACAAATATACCAATAACTAAAATTTCAGATAAACCAGCATCTCAACATAGTTTATTCTAATATTTATACAATTATAACAAAATATATCAAAATAGGGTTGACTTAATATATCAATTAAGTATTTTATTTTTACAAAAAATAAAAAATAACTAAAAAAACAAAACATATGAAAAAGAAACAAGAAAACCCAAAAACTTTTGTGCTTGATACAAGCGTCATCATACATGATTCTTCATGTATAAAAAATTTTGCTGAACATGATATCAAGATTCCTTTATGTGTAATAGAAGAACTTGATAATTTCAAAAAGGGGCAAAATGATGCAAAAGCCTTTCATGCAAGAGACTTGACTCGCACACTTGATAAAATGGATTCAGAACATCTCTTCGATGGCGGAGTATCCTTAGGACAAGGCAAAGGTAAATTGTCAGTAGAAACAAATGTCGATCTTCACGAACTTGTAAAGGCAAAGTTTTCTGCTGATATCGTAGATCACAGAATAATATCTGTTGCTCTGAGATACAAAGAAGAACATCCAGAAAGAGAGGTAATCTTGATAACCAAAGATACCAATCTCAGACTAAAAGCAAGATCTCTCAAAATCAAAGCTGAAGATTATGAAAGTGATCAGTTAAAGGAGATTGACAAATTGTATAAAGGGAAAATAATGATAGAAGATTCTTCTCTATCAAAAATTATAAACCTGATATACAAAGATGGAAAAGCTCCATATTCAATGATCAAGACCTCACTGAACTTTCAACCAATTCACAATATGTATGTGATATTGCGAGATCCTACACCAGCAACAAACAACAGTGCCTTGGCAAGAGTAGACATTGAACAACAATGCTTAGTTCGTGTGGAAAAAAAGACAGTGTCTGGTATCACTCCACGTAATGCAGAACAAGTATTTGCTGTAGATGCTGTACTCAATCCCAATACTAGTTTAGTTACACTTTACGGTAAAGCCGGTACAGGTAAAACTTTATTAGCTATTGCTGCCGCATTAGAATTACTCAAAGAAAAAAGATGCAAACAGATAATTATTTCTGCTGCTCTTGTTCCAGTGGGTAACAAAGATGTTGGTTTTTTACCAGGAGATCTAAATGAAAAAGTTTCTCCATACATGCAAGGTTTGTTTGATAATGTTGCATTTATCAAAACACAAATTGGTAAAAAAGGCGCAACTGAAGTAGAGAAATATTTCGTCATCAAAGAAAAAGCAAATGATGATGGTCCTTATATTGTGATTCAACCACTCAATACCATACGTGGAAGAAGCATAAACAATACCGTTTTCGTTTTAGATGAGAGTCAAAATACTACTCCTCATGAAGCAAAAACAGCAATTACTCGTGCTGGCGAAAATACCAAAATGATACTCTGCGGTGACATCGAACAAATTGATGCACCATACCTTGGAAAATCTGACAACGGATTAGCTCATGTTGTCTATAAATTCAAAGGAAGAGTAATGTCAGCCAATGTATATCTCGAAAAGGGAGAAAGAAGTGCACTAGCTACATTAGCCAGCGAAATTCTATAATCCATACAAAATTTATTATAAGCAAAATAGGGTCGTTTTTAACGGCTCTATTTTTTAATTGAGACACAATAAAAGCTTGAATAATTGAAAGTTTTTATGATGTCGAAATTATTGTTACGACAAAACAATTCTTTATTTTAAAATCATTAATGTAGTAACTATTAATTGAAAAGATTTTACAAAATTTATATTATTTACTCAAAAATTCTTTCACGAAATTTTCTATTTCATCAAATTTTCATTCAATATTTTCTCTTTCTTCTTTTTTAAAAGGACTCAATACATAGTCTGCAACATAATCAGAATTTGCTGGTCTATCTACACCAATTCTGATCCTATAAAATTCTTCATCTCAAAATTTATCCATAATATCTCTGATACCATTGTGACCAGCAGCTCATCATCATAGCTTAAGTTTTATAGTTCATACTGGTAAATCTATATCATCATGAATTACCAAAATATTTTTGGGTTCTATTTTATAAAAATTAGCAATCAAACTGACTGCTCATCATGAACGATTCATAAATTCCATTGGTTTTAGAAAAACTACTGTTTGACTAACATAAATAGTTTTTACAACTTCTCAGCCAAATTTATTATCATAAAGAAACAAATCTCACAAAAATTTATTTTCATCGTCTTGTAATTTATCGATCATCAAAAATCATACATTGTGTCTTGTATTTTTATATTGTCATCCTGGATTACCAAGCCCAACAATTAATTTCATTTTCTATAATTACTAAGCTAAAAGCTAAAAGCTAAGTGCTAAAAGCCTATCTCATTTCCTTAACAAAAAATTCTAATCTATCTCACAATTCTATCCTCTTAGAAGTCCTAGTTTTTATACCACATTCTTCTCCTTCTCATACTTCTTTAACCTGATCCTTATTTCTATGTAAAGAAACTATATCTCAATTTCCAAGTATCTCTTCTCATCTCATTATCCTAAACCTCGCAGTTGGTACGACTTTTCATTCAATAATTTTTCATCATATAGTCATATCTTTTCACTTCGTATAGAATATTCCAAGCACCTCCATAGTTCAAATTACAAGTTCATATTCTTCTAGTCTTATCATTCATTTTGTAAGATCTGTAAGATAATCTGTAAGTTCATATATTATATCAAAACTTTTCATTTCTACTTTCATGGCTTCAGCTTTCTTTTTTAATAATGCATTCATAGAAAGATTAAATCCAAGTAACAACGATTTAGATGCATGAGCAAGAGATAAATCTGAATCTCAAAAATGTCACACATCAGTATGTACTATTTTTATTACTACATTTTCTGGTAAAGATATTCATGCTACTGCCTGTTGAAGTGCCTCTAAACTAGATGATCAGTCAGATTTCAATATAAGTCTAAGCTCTGAAACTTTATTGTCAGTAGCTTGTAATCATGACAAAAACTCTTGAACAGCAGAATCTGCGGTTTGTTTTTTATCTTTATCCTGGATTGTATTTACTCTTTCATTAGCCTCTTTTTCATTTTTCACAACTTCTATCATACGACCAGGTTCTGGCATCTGAGTAAATCATAGAATCTGAGCTGGTTCTCATCATGTAGCACTAGTTACGTTTTGTCATTTCCAATTTTGCATTCTTTTTACCTTTCAATAAGTATTGTAAGCAACCATAATATCTCATACTTTTAGTGTTCCAGTCAAAATAATCACACTAGTAACTACTCATTGTTTTGGATCTTTGTGTGCATCTAATATTACTCATACAGCACCTCTATCTGGATTGTATTTAAGATCAAGCATTTCAGCTTGTAATAATATATTTTCAAGAAGCTCAGGTATTCATTTTCATGTCTTTGAAGATATACCAACTACTGGTGTCTCTCATCATCGATCTTCAGGAGTCAAACCATACTTAGCTATATCAGATTTTATTTGTTCAAAATTATTTCATGGTTTATCTATTTTAGTTACAGCTATAATAATAGGTACTCAAGCTGATTTTGCATGATTTATAGATTCTACAGTTTGTGGCATCACACTATCATCAGCAGCTACAACTATCACAGCGATATTTGTAAGTTTTGCTCATCTAGCTCTCAAACTAGTAAATAATTCATGTCATGGAGTATCTATAAAAGCAATTTTTTTTCAATTGTGATCTACTACAGAAGCTCATATAGATTGTGTGATTCATCCAGCTTCTCATCAAGCAACATTTGTCTTTCTAAGATAATCCAAAAGTGATGTCTTACCATGATCCACATGTCACATGATAGTCACTATAGGTGCTCTTTCGATCAAATTTTCTGCTGATTTATCTATATCTAGTACTGATTGTAAATCTCCCGTCATAAAACTTTCCACATTCATCTGTGCTTGTTTTTTCTTCAAAATCACTCACAAATCTGCTCATATCAAAGAAGCCGTATCAAAATCTATAGAGGATGTGATTCATGTCATTATTTTATTTTCAATCAATTTTTTCATAATTTCTGGAAGTGGTACTCATATTTTTTCAGAAAATTCTTTTATTGTAATCTTTTCATCTATTTCTACTTCTTTCTTTTTGATAAGATTTGCAGAGGTAGTAGCTATCTTTTCTCTTTTGATAAATTCTTGTCTTGGTGGTGTATTATGATTTGTTTGAGGATATCTATTGTTTGCATTTGATGGTACAAAAGGTTTTCTAACTTCTCAAGGTCTATATGGTGGTCTATATGGTGGTTTATTGTGTGTGGGTTTATTGTTGGTACCTCTATTGTCAAATTTAGGTTTATTGTCAAATGGTTTATATGCTGGCTTTTCTACTGGTTTTTTATCCAAGCTTTCTTCTTTCTTTTGGATAAATTCTTCTTTTTTTTGAGTAGAAAAAGTAGTAAATTCATCCTGTGGTTTTACTTCTTTTATTTCTTCTTCTTCTTTTATTTCTTCTTCTGTTTCTATATCAAATTCTTCTTCCTTGGAAGGAGTAAATCATAATCCACTAAGAAATCATGAAGATTTTCAAAGTTCATCTGATTTCAAAACTTTAGCTGGTTCTCATCAAACTTTTTTTATTTTAGATTCATTTATCTTCATCAATCCCTTTATTTGTTCGAGATTTTTTTCTGATACAGTAACAACTTTAGCCGTCATCGGTTTATTCATTACTTTTTCGTAAAATCTAGCAAAAACTTGCTTCTGAATTCATAGTTCTTGTACGATATCTTCTATACGTGGCATACAAATTGAAAAATATTAAAAAAAGCTGAGTTACATACTAACAATATGTTAATTATTTTCAATCCCATTTGTATACAAAAGGGGCTAAAAAATTTGACAAAAAAATAAATTCAGAGTATAATATAACATATTATATTTTTACAAAACAAAATATGAAAAAAACCAACAAACTAATTCATACAAAAAATGTAAAACTAAGAAATCTGATTATGATTTTTTTGAGTATAGTTTTTTGATTCTGAGCTATTTATACAGTAGCAAATGTTAGTATAAAAACCGACCTAACAAACTCTATTCAAGTAATAAAACAAATAGTAATAGAAGAGCTTCTGTGAACCGGAAAACTATTTTCATTTAATGAATGATGAACCACAAAAATAAAATTATATAAAGATAAATTAAACCGAACTTTAGCAGCTACCACTTCTGAAATAGACAAAGTATTATGAATAAATGATTCCTGAGAAATGATTTTTATAAATACATCTTTACTTTCATGATGAACAGCTGGATGAACAGGATGAGCAGTTTGAGCAACTGGTGCAAATTGAGCAACTGGTGCAGTTTGAGCAACTGGTGCAAATTGAGCAACTGGTGCAAACTGAACATGAACACCTTGACCAGCTTGAGCGACTGGCTCAAATTGAGCAACTGGTGCAAACTGAGCAACTGGTGCATGAGACAACCTATGAGATCACATAGCTACACAAAATATAAATTTATGAAACAATCGACTATCTACAGATGGCGCAGATCGATGAATTAAATTTGAATCACACTGAGATAAATTAAGATTAAGTTCACTTGCTCGATACCCAAACAGATGTGTAAGAATAAATGCCGCATGATTGTTAGATGTTTCTACAGAAGATTGTGGATGAGGTGGAGGATGAACACCAGACAATCTATGAGACCACACAGCTACTACATGATTAAGATTAAATAACAATCGACTTTCTAACGATTGATGAAATGAATGAATACTTATAGATAACTGATGAAATGTATGAATAAATACAATCACAGATTCTGCAACTAGTTTAAGTGTAAATTGACTTACATCTATAAATTGAGATTTACACATTAGCAACCTAACCAATACAAGAAGTCTTACAATAAACTCTTTATCATGATCATCCAATAGATGTCTCCGTGTAAACAACAACTGACAAGTAGAAGCTACTACAAAAGATTGTAATGTCACAACATGATGAACATCATCCTGAGATGATTTATGAAATCACATAGCTACTACATGATTACAATTGAATAACAATCGACTTTCAAATAACTGATGAAGTGCATGAATTAGAATAACAAACAGTTGATATATTTGAATCTGACTATCTAATCCAAATAATTATATACAGGTCAAAGATTTAATAAATTTTCAAAATAATGGACAATCTACTTTTATCTGATATCAAGCATGATATAGCTATGCTTGAACAAACTCCAATACAGCTATTTGAATGTTCTCTATGTATACCAATACTGGTTGAATTGACAATACAGCAGTCTGAGCTTGGTCTCTTTATGCTAATACTATTGGAAATTATAATACAGCTATCTGAGATAGTTCTCTACATAGTAATACTATTGGAAATTATAATACAGCTATCTGAGATAATTCTATGGTAAGTAGCATAAATTGAAGTCGAAATACAACAATTTGAAACAATACTCTTCGAAATAACATAAACTGAGGCTACAATACAGCTATTTGAATGTTTGCTTGAAATGCTTCTCTATGAAACAGAAATGTTTTCTTATGATATAGTGCTTGATATAATGAGACTTGAAGCAATAAATTATATATAGCAAATTCAGGTACACAAACACTTATATACTGAGAATTTGATAATAATAAAGTGGGTATAAATACTACATCCCCACAATATACACTAGATGTTAATTGATCAGCAAATATTAGCTGAAACAGTTATTCCAAAAATGTAATCATAAATTCTCTATCATGATGATCCAATAGATGTCTTCGCGTAAACAACAACTGACAAGTAGAAGCTACTTCACAAGACTGTAATGTAGGGACATGAGCAGGTACATGATGAATATTATCATGAGATAATTTATGAAATCATATAGCTACACAAAACTTACAACTAAGTGATAATCGACTTTCCAATGATTGATGAAGTGAATGAATTAGAATAGATAACAATTGAAATATAATATTTTCTCAAAGTCAGACAACATGATCTGGAACAAAACTTATGTGGCTACCATCTAAATGAGCTTTTAGAGCATGATGAGTAGATTGAATACAACGAGATACAATATGAAATTATAGTATTGGTTTTGGCTTAGACAATACTACGAAATGAAATTATTCATCCATCTTATGATGAATAGGTAATAATATACTATCATCCATTGCTTCTTCTATCTGATGATGAGATGGCAATTCAATATCAAGTGCACGATCATTTATCTGATGATGACAATGAAATTACATAAGTTGAAATGCAAATTCATCATCTATCTGATGATGATGATGAAATTATATAAATAATTCTTACGATTCGTTCATATGATGATGACGAAATAATTATTCAGATATTTCTCCATTATCGTTCATCTGATGATGAATAAACAATAGAGTAACAAACTCTAGCTGATCTACAATCTGATGATGAGATTCAAATCTAATCCAAAACTCATTTAACAACTGACTACAAGTTTCATTTATCTGATGATGAGTATCAAATACTATATCATGATCTACACATTCATTTATCTGATGATGAGTATCAAATAAGATAGAAGATCAAACACAAGATTCAAATATATTATGATGACAATTAAACAACATAATTAGTTCTGCCGAATCAAACATATTATGAGGATATTTAAACAAAATAAACACTTCTTACTATGCATCTATAATTTGATGATATTTAAATCAAATAATCAATAGTAACAAGTGATTTATCTGATGATGAAGTTGAAATTTATTAGACTCTAATTCTACATTTTCATTTATCTGAAACTGAGCATCTAACCAGATCATAACATCTATATATTCAAGTATAATTTGATGATTATTGAATTATATTTGACAATCAAATTATAGTTCAATAGTTTGATGAATATCTAATGAAATAAATCCAAATTCAACATGATGATTTATCTGATGATGATATACAAATCATATATTATGAAGTATTTATAGCTCAATAGTTTGATGAATGAGCAATTCATTAACATGAAATTATACATTTATCTGATGATGATATAGTAACTATATAGATATTACAAATTATTGATTTATCTGATGATGAGTTGGAAATATGTTATATAACTCTTTATCTTCTTTTATCTGATGATGAGCTGGTAATCAAATATTATGATCACAACGTGCTGTTATAGTATGATGACAAAGTCATTATTTATATAGCTCTACACATTCATTTATCTGATGATGAGATGCTAATATTATATCATGATCTATATCTTCATTTATCTGATGATGAAATAACAATAAAATTATATCTTGACCTTATTCATTTATCTGATGATGATATGGAAATCAAGTTAATTGAGACTATAGTTTTGCATGATGATATAATGCAAAAACTAGTGGTAATAACAACTTTTTCTGGAATGGAGATTTTAAATGAGTTGACTACTTAGCTTCTTGAACTGGTAAATTTATAGTCAATGCTCCATGATGATTTTGAATAAATATTACAGATCCACTAGCAAACTTAGATATAAATTGAACAATGTTGACTCGCAGTAGTTGATTTGTTTTGTGAAATTTCTGAATTTGAACTACCTCACCTATAACTAAATTACATGTAATGTGAGATTGATATATCAGTCAAAATTGATTAGTTGGTTCACAATTATTTGTATGATTCAAGATAACTTCAGGTTCATTTGCAGACAAAGTATGATGAATATTTTCTACTGATAGTAGCTCAAGAAATAAATTATTGGTCAATTGATCAGCCCTTATAAATTGAAACATAAAAATCGGTCAATCCAATGGTACATGTTCACAAAGAAATGCTTGAGATATCAAATATAATAATTGATGTTTTCAATGATGTAATTGAAATACTTGGGTAGCACTATCTGCTACTTCATGTAATTGACCAATGTGTTGATCATATCACAATCAAGATCTAACATGATTAACATATTCTCAACTTTCTACTGCTTCTTGATGATGCTTACTTTGAGCTCTGTCAGGGTTTAGTAGTGGTAACGGCACTAATTGATTAGAATATCGAAAACGAAGTTGTACTTTAGCATGACAAACTACTGCTTCTTGTTCTGCAAATCTATCCATAGATTGAGCATGTAGTTCAAGTGCTTATCAATGTACTTCTTGAGAACCATGAGGAGGTTATTGTTATGGTTCTACAGCTTATCGAATTTGTGAATGATATAACTGATGAGAAACAAGATCTTGTTCTGTGTCTATTGCACCAGCAGTTTGTGATACCAATAGTAACAGTAGCTAAAATTAAATAAATAATTTAAATTATACCATATTTAAATGAAAAAAACAAAATTTACCAACAAAAAAATCTGATCAAAACCACAAATCAAGATACGAAATCTCGTGATGATTTTTGTCAGTATTTTTATTTGATTTGGATCTATAGCTGTTTTTGCACAAGTCTGATCTCTGCAAATATCTACAAGTCTAACCAATGCAGTACAGACTATACAAAAGATAATAATTACAAACGATACCAACACTTCGCTATATGAGATAAATTCCAATTGAAAATGATGAATCTCAATAAATCTAGATAAGCTAGACTGAAGTATGAAAAAGACTGTTCAGAATATGCCAAACAATCGATGAGTAGTGTGAATAGATACAGATCAAAAAAATCTGATTATCATACCCCAAAATCAATTTTCATGATGATGATGAGGATGAAATACAACAGTATGATGACGAGATTATATATTGTGAGCAAATAAAATAGTTCAATCTTTTTGATGATTATGATTTGGATTCGATGCACTTTGATCTTTTCAAATCGATTCTCTTGCAGCAGATCCATCACTACCACCAGATCCATTAGCTACAGATAGATGTGTATATGTAGATAACAATTGATCTTTGTATGCAGCAGAATGTTGAATAGGTAGCTACGATGCATGTTTGAGCGATCCAACTTTATGTGAACTTACATGAGATATATGTACCATAGACCCAACTTTATGTGAAGATATATGCACGACAGACCCAACTTTATGTGTGGATCCATGTACGACAGATCCAACCTTATGTGAACTTACATGAGATATATGTACCATAGACCCAACTTTATGTGAAGATATATGTACGACAGATCCATCTTTATGTGGAGCAATATGAGATAATTTATGAGATCATATAGCTATGCAAAATATTCAACTATGACGAAACTGAATAGTATATTCTGATGGAATAAATGGAGAACCATCAACCAATTGAATATTTACCTCACCAGATAACAATGTATCTATATGAGACTTAGACAACATGTTTACAGATACAGCAAAATTGACAATAGATTGAGATATCAAAATATCATATATGAGTGGTACAGAAAACCAAGAATGTTCTATAGATAATGAATGAGTTGTAAGATATATGTACGGCTGTTTTCAATGATGTGATTGAGATTCACGAAATGATATAGCTTGACGAGCATGTAGTTACAATTATTCTATTGAACAATTCTGTTTATGAGATTTACCAAATCACTCTATACCTACAGCTACCAGTCGATACGATCCACAATGATTTTGAGTTGATCGAACTTATCAAACCACACCAGGATTTTGTACATTTGTATGTCAAGCATGATATACATACAATTGAGCAACATGTAATTGGGTATGATTTAGTGGAACTACAATAAACAATCTGACATGACTCGTTCAAAATATAATCAACAATATGACTTGATTAACAATAAATAACATAACATGACTCGTTCAAAATATAGTCAACAATATGACTTGATTAACAATAAATAACATAACATGACTCGTTCAAAATATAGTCAACAATATGACTTGATTAACAATAAATAACATAACATGACTCGTTCAAAATATAATCAACAACTATTATACCTGATTGACAATAAATAATATAACATGACTCGTTCAAAATATAGTCAACAATATGACTTGATTGACAATAAATAATATAACATGACTCGTTCAAAATATAGTCAACAATATGACTTTAAGTTGAGATAATTTATGAAACCATACAGCCACAACATGATTGAAATTAAACAACAATCGACTTTCCAATGACTGATGAAGTGAATGAATAAAAATAACAAACAGTTGATTTGTTTGAATCTGATTGTTTAATCCAAACAACACAATACAAGTCAAAGATTTAATAAACTTCAATTGAAACAATACATTTTTATGATATCAAGCATGAGTTAGTTATATAGATACAATGTATGATTATCTTACAGCTATTGGATATCAAGCACTTTTTAGTAATACCAGTTGATTTGCAAATACAGCAATAGGATATACAGCATTATATAACAATACAATTTGATGATGAAATACAGCAATTTGACATATGTCTCTACACGATAATACAACTTGATGGTACAATACAGCCATTTGAATATATGCACTTAGTTTCAACTTATGAAATCGCAATACAGCAGTATGAGATTCTGCTCTTGAATTTAACACAATTTGAAGTCAAAATACAGCTATCTGAGTTGCTGCTCTATATGCAAATATAAGTTGAGATTACAATACAGCTATTTGAATGAATGCACTAGTAAGAAACAAAAATTGAGATCATAACACAGCAATTTGAATGGCTGCACTTTACTCAAATGTAACTTGAAGTAATAATACAGCAATATGAAAATTTGCTCTTTTTAGTAACATAACTTGAAGTAATAATACAGCAATATGAGCAGAAACATTAATTAACAATACATGATGACAATACAACACTGCAATTGGATCTCATGCAGGTCGTTTTTCCTCATGAAGTTACAATGTATTTATATGAAATGAAGCTTGATATAACGAAACATGAGACAGTAAACTATATATAGCAAATTCACAGTCTAGTACATTAATATATTGAGATTTTCAAAACAAAAAAGTTGGTATAAATACTACCTCACCTACGGATGCTTTAGATGTATCTTGATCTATAAGATCTAGAAATCTCGCATGAAATTGAGATAGATGTTTATATACAAACTCAAATTGAGTAATACTTGCAACTTGAAACTGCAATATTACAGCTCAAACAAACTGAACATCAAGCTGAGATAATTTATGAAATCATACAGCTACAACATGATTGAGATTAAACAATAATCGAATTTCTAATGATTGAGATAACGAATGAATTATGATAGATAATAGCGGCAATGTACTTTTTTCAAAAAGTTCTATAACATGATTGTGAACTAGATTTATGCGATTACCATGAAAAAGCGCATTAAGAGTAGGTACATTAAATTCCAGTACACGAGAAGAAACCAATATATGAAATAACAGTGTCGTTTTTTGAAAAAACAACAAAGTGCAATCTACATGATCATCAATACTATGATGACTAACCAATCGAATATGAGGAATATATTCAGACTTTTCTTCTATAGTATGATGAGAATTAAATTTTACAATGTCACATCATTCTATAATTTGATGATGATATGGAAATAATCTTTTTGGAGATTATTCTATAATCTGATGATGATATATGAATACGTGAGTATGATTATATACAACAATCTGATGAGGAAATTATAATTCAACAATGTGACAAAGCACCACAATTTGATGATGATCAAATAATAATACTCAATGAAACAATTCAACAATCTGATGATGAGAAAGTAATAATACTCAATGAAACAATTCAACAATCTGATGATGAGTATCAAACCGATGAATATGATCATGATCAACAATCTGATGATGAATATGAAATGCATGAGCATGATTTATTTCATTAGTATGATGATGACAATGAAACCGAGCAAAATGAAATTACTCATCAGTTGTATGATGATATTCAAATACATCAAATTGAACTTGAACCATAATCTGATGATGATGAGCAAACACTATAACATGAAATTTTGGAGTTATCTGATGATGAAATATAAATAAAATATTATGAGATTTTGGAGTTATCTGATGATGAATAAGCAACTCAATGATATGAAATTATTGATTCATCTGATGAGGACGATCAAACAAAATATATTCATGAGATTATTGAGTTATTATATGATGAACTTCAAATACACTCACATGAAATTTTTCTATAATATTATGATGAAGCAATAACTCAGTAAATTGAATATATAGTGTAGCAGCTTGACGTCTTGCTCAAGTAAATCATGATTATACAGCATTATTTAATCTCAGTTCAGCAACGACATTTTCTTCAGCAAAATCTGGAACATTTATAGTCAATGCTCCAAACTGATTTGGAATAAATACAAACGACCCATCAACAACACTTGATATAGATTGATGAGCAAGAGTTAGATGACTATCAAATACATGAAACTATGTAGTTTATGCTACAGCATCATGAGATTTATCACTAGTTAGTCCAGCTGCTTTCAATACAAATAATTGTTCAAATTCCAATAGCATACTTAAATCTGCTTGAAATAAAAATTCTGCTTGTTCACAAGCTTATGCTACAAATATCTGAGTATGAGTTGGTATTTCAGATCCTCTTTATAAATTTCAAGTTGAATGAAGTACTTTCTTAAATTGACGTGTCTCTATAAATAGTAAAATAGATAACAATGCCATATTTAGAGTCAGTGTAGATCAATTTAATACTAGTAAGACAGTCACTATAAAAAAACTTACAACAGTAAACTCTGTATGTCAAAAATCACAATGTACAATCACAAATAGTACTTATTCTTATCCATGTAATCCCACAGCATTAGCATGTCAATGACTATTTGCATATACACCACATAATAATAAATCCAAATTAGCAAACAATTTCTTTTATAATTTACTTTCAAAAGCATATGCTGTAGAATATATTCCTCCATGAGTTTGACAAAACCCACCAGCATGATGTCCTATGTGTACTTATTGAGTATGACAAACTGTTTATACAAATACTTGTTCAAAATTTGATACTATCGACTATTCGCCAAATAATCCAAACCCATCAAGCAATATAACATGTATATACAATGAAACATTATGATGATCTTGTGCGGCTGGAAACTGATCCACAAACTGATGATTTAAATGTTATTATAAAAACCAAGAAATATCAAATTTTTGATCTCCATATAATACATGAATTTATACAAAACTTGATAGTTATGTAGAGCTAAATGAATGTTGAATAGAACTATCTTGATCTGCATTAACTACCAAAACTTACAATTATCTCTGAACACGGAATAAACCATTAATGTGTCGTGGCCCAATGAAAGCAAATTGAGATATAGATATATATGTTTACGAATTATCGGCATCAAATGATAATAGTAAACTCCCAGCACTTACAGTAAATACAATATGATGAAATGTATGAATCAAAAAACCTAAACCATTATATACATTAGATGTACTATGAGATATAAATACTGATTGATTTATAAAAGTATGAGCTACCGCTACATCGTGTAATCAAGCTTCCGATGCTGGTAAAATAATATATCTAGATCAGTGTTTTTGCGGTTGTGTATGACCATATTGAACCAATGCATGAGAAGTTAAAACATGACGAGTAGCTATGTGATGATTATCTCATTGTAGCAATATATGTAATAGTGGATTACAACTCAAATTAAATAATTGCTGACTTAAACTACTCCACTCTACACGAAATTCAGTATCTCAGTTACTTAGTTATTATTCTCCGTATTACAATTCTCGAAGTGAAACCAATACATGATCAAGTTACAATTCAACAGCCAGTTCTACATCTTGTAGATATATATGTAATCCATGATATACTTATAGCAATGGTTCATGTGTGGAAACAACAGATTTTAATTATACAAATTTATTATATGTTTGAAAAGATACTACATTTACTCAATCACAATTATGACCAAATATTTATGATTATTGAAGTGGTTTTGGTGGATGACAATATATAATAGATAATAATACTATCACAAATGATAGCTCTGCATATATAAATCTAAATAGTAATTATCCTTGATACAAAATAAATTGAACAGGAGTAAGATATATAAATACTTGAGCTAAGCCTTATCTAAAGACATTAGATACAAATATAGGTACAATAAATTGAAACATAAATACAATACAATGACAATTGGCTCCATTATTATTGGTAGGTCTATCTACAAATTAACAATTAACATTCAATGAAAACCAACATTATGAAAAACACAAAATTTACAAACAAAAAAATCTGAAAAAATCATAAACCAAGACTACAAAATCTTGTACTAACTTTTCTAATTAGTTTGATCTGACTTTGATCGATAGTAGTTTTTGCATGACTTATCATACCAGGCAGTATATCAAACGACATACAGATAATCAAAAGAATAATCATCTCTACAGATGCTACAGATAATATTTTAAATAGACTTTATGATATCAGTTACAATTGAAACTGAAAAATCAAAGTTTACATAGACAATATTTCTCCCATAGCCAAAAAAGATAAATTTCGAGCAAGCTGACACAATCGAAAAATTTTGTGAATAGATATGGCTGCCGACTGAGCTAATTGACATGATTTAATATTTGTGCAAAAACAATTTTTTAATTATTTAATATCCTGACACATTACGACTTGAGCAATAGGACCACAATGACCACAATGAAACATAGGACTTCAATGATGACAATGACTACAATGAAATACAGGACTTCAATGATTACAATGACCACAATGAAATATGGGTCTTCAATGATTGCAATGATGACAATGACCTCAGTGAGAAATCTGATCTCAATGATCTCAATGAAACATAGGACTTCAATGATTACAATGATGACAATGACCTCAGTGAGAAATCTGATCTCAATGACCAGCATGACCACAATGAGGGATCTGATTACAATGATCTCAATGAAATATTTGAATATGAACAGATAATCTATGAAACCACACAGCTGTAAATAATATCAAAATGACAAGTCACTATATATCAAACGATTGAAACCCAAATCAATGAATAAGTTTTGATTCAAGCAATAATCTATATATATGACAAGATACTATAGCAGATGGAATTATTACCACAAACAAAACCATACAAGTTTGAAACGACTGAGTACCGATTTGTGATGATACACTATCCTGAGAAATTAGATTTTTAAATTGATGTTTTCAATGATGTGACTCACACAGTCGAGTTACATTTGGATCTTGTAGCAATACTCGTATAGCAGATTGTACCTGATTACCAGCTTTAAATGCCAATCGAAATACAGTCAGCAAGATTACACAGTACTGGAATAGCAACTCTCGAATACCAAGTACATGATGAATTTATAGCATCACATGATCTATTAGTGAATGTAGATTTAAATGTAATTGATGATATATTTATAGTGGAGCAAGCAATACTTGTATATTCAACGGTCGAAGTGCAGTATGATACTCAAATGATTTTTGACGATGAGATGCTATAGATATAAAAGATAATAACATATATATAGGAGTAAATTATTGAGGCTCTATTTCTATGTGAAATATATTATTAACTTGATGATATCATGGATATAACATAGGTATTTTTAAATCTGATACAGATTGAAATATATTAACAGGTAAAAAAATAATTTGGCCAGCCACTTGATCTACAGTACAATTAATAGATTTAAAAACAGATAATAACTGAAACATATACATAAACTGATATTTAAGTTGATCTATGATTTACGAAAACAATATCATATTAAGTTGATGACAACACGATATCTTTTTAATAAAATTAGATAATAATTTTAATTTAATTTGGGCAAAAAGCACTTCATGAATGAGTATAAATTTATATCATGAATCTTTAGCAACAGATCTAAACTGAAATATTTACATAATATGATCTGCTTTTGTGAATACTCTAACAATAGATACTCTAAGTCTTTCTAATATATCTCAACCATTTGCATTTATAGCCAAATTTAACACAAATTGAAATATATTACGATTAGAAAAACCATATTGATATTGATGACAAGAAGTCGATACATCTATAAAAATTGATATTGATTGAAATATTATTGCTTGATGATCAGTATTATCAAACTGAAAAAATATTTTTATATCAAAACTTGATCAAAGTTGAAATAAATTACGACACACATTATTTTCAAATTATCACACAGCAAACAACTGGGATCTAAATTCTATGTCTTATGATTGAGAATGAAACATATATATCTTATCTAAACCATGATCTTATAATATCAGTAAATTCAATAGCTGATGAATTCTCATACGAGAAAAATTAACACCATGAGGCATGTCCACAAATATATATTGATCAATTATGTTAGACAGCAATAATGTATATATATGTTGAAGAAAAAATTGAGTATATGCAGCTAAATTTGATATAAATTGAAATATATTATGATTTGCAGATGCAATGACTTACAATATGAGTTATTGTGCAGAGTCAGCCATTGATGCATCTTCAAATATTTATGTAATTTGATGATATGCAAATTCGTATTTAAATTTTGACAATACATACTATTTCACATGATGATCATATAATGTTATACTCATGAAAATTCCGGCCTGATATCAATTTTAACACACCTCAAATAATAGCCCAAAATTTGACAAAAATCAGCTTTTTGATTATAATTTTGTGTATTTAAAAAAATAAAAATATACATGGTAAAATATACATTTATAAATCATAAAATCTGAGCTCCAAATCATGGTACTAAACTACAAAATTTAGTACTGCTTTTTATAACAATTTTGGTTTGATTGTGATCCGTTACAGTTTTTGCTCTAAATATAGAAAGTAATTTTTCCAATACAGTACAAACTATAGCTAGGATAATCATTTCTACAGATTGAACAGCTGAGTTATGAAGTAGAATCTATGATATAAATTACAACTCATGAATGATCAAAGCATATCTAAATAATATTTCACCCAATATGAGTAGATCATGAGAGTGGGCGAGTGGCAACGACCGAAAATTTATATGAATAGATATGGCTCAGCAATCAGATAGTTGACACAATTTGATTTTTATAGAAAAAGATTATTTCACACAGATACTATCATGAATTAACTTATCATGAGCACAGTGACCAGCTTGACCACAATGAAATACGGGTCTTCAATGATTGCAATGACCACAATGAAATACAGGACTTCAATGATTGCAATGACCACAATGAAATACAGGTCTTCAATGATTACAATGACCACAATGAAATACAGGTCTTCAATGATTGCAATGACCACAATGAAATACAGGTCTTCAATGATTGCAATGACCACAATGAAATACAGGTCTTCAATGATTGCAATGACCACAATGAAATACGGGTCTTCAATGATTGCAATGACCTCAGTGAAATACTTGAATATGAATAGGTGACGACTTATGAAATCACACAGCACTTACAAATCTTATAATGGGATCTCATTATATATCAAACGATTGAAATCCAAATGCATGAATATGATTTAATAATACCAATAACCTTTTGATAAAATGAAACACTCTAGCAAACTGAAAAATTAGGACATATAAAACTATAAAAATTGCCGACAATTTTTGAATTAATTTTTGTGATGTTTCAAATGCCTGAGAAATCAGATTTAAAAATAATTGTTTCCAATGATGTGATTGATTAAATCGAATAGATTTATGATGAGCATGATGTGGCATATGACGAGATTTTGCTAAGCGACAATAAAACTTTTAAATAAGTTTAAAAAAAATGATTTATACTTCAAGTAAAACAAAAAAACTCAATTTAATTCAAATCGTAGCTATCATAGTAATCACATTATTACTAGGTGTTTTTACAAAAAATATAGTTCTAGGTCAATTACGACCAGCAGGGCAGTACATGAGTTGATTGGTGGTTCCAGTATCTTGAGATATTATTAAATCTGTTCGATGACAGAGAGTTCATAATTTTATAGATAGATGGAAGACAGATATAAATCTACTTACAAATCTAAATGTATGAGCAACAAAATTTTGTGATCAAGATTGAAACAATTGTCTCTCTATAACATGAATGTGATTATCGGGTCCTCAATGAATACCATGACTACAATGAAATACTTGAGATACATGACCTCAGTGAAATACAGGTCTTCAGTGATTACAATGACCACAATGAAATACTTGAAATACATGACCGCAATGAAATACAGGTCTTCAGTGATTACAATGACTTGATTGAACATGATTCGTAGATAATTTATGAAATCATATAGCAATACAAAATTTACAAATGAAATGACACTGGCTTTCAAATGACTGAGATGATGAATGAATAAATTTAGATAATAATTGACTAGTATCTATATGAACATGATCTTGATTAGATTGAATGTTAAACATATTTAGTAAAACAGAACAAAATCCATTCCTTATACTAAGTAATATTACAAAAGAGTTAATTATTGGATATAGAACAATCAATTGAAACAATCAGTTTTATATGAATGTATGACATTTACAACCACGAGAAGTTCCTTGATTTTCTATAGAATGATGACAATGAATATGACTAAATGTAGATAGAGCAACAGAGTTATTAGATGTATGATGAAGGATTAGATCTAGAGGCCTCCAATGAATATCAAATAGATGTTTATATGCAGATTGATCTTGAGTGATATTTTCATCATGAACAAATTGTTTTTCTTGATGATGAATATGAATTCAATGATTAGATTGACCAGAATGAGCAACTGGTGCAACATGATTTTTACAAGATTGAATATTATGAGCTACTCCTTTTTGGAATTGAACATCACGAACGACCACAAATACTAATATATTCAACATATGATCAAATGTTGGTATATGAATAAGCAACCCATTATGATTTAAACTAAAAGTAAATTGAAATAGTTATTTCAGCTGAGCAGTACACATATGATGATTAAATCCCAATACACAAACAAGTCTAACAATAAGCTGAAATACAGAAACAAACTGATGAATATATTGAGCAACAGTATTGGATCTAAAATCAGATTTAACATTTGGAATATGAGCAATTTGCTCAAATGAATGAGCAATATGATACGAAGATACTGCATCATGAACTTGATACTTTATATGATGTAGATGCATAAATCCTTCATGATGATGTAAATGGGTAAAATTAACGACAGATTAATTATAGAAAAATTGACAAATGTGACTTTATTGGTTATAATTAAAGAGTATTTAAATAAAAAAATATAATGAAACTATCAAATTTACAAACATCTCCAAGAAAAATTAAATTCAGAAATCTGATAATTATTTTTTCTACAATTGTAATTTGATTAGTATCTACTACTGCTTTTTCTGGACTTATGATTTGAACAAATCTTACAAATGCAGTACAAGTAATACAAAGAATAATAATATCTGCAGATGGGACAGAAGATCCAACCACAAAATTCTACGATATAAATTATAACTGACTATGACAGATTAAGATATATATAGATAAAATGATCGGTGATATGGTTAAAGACAAAGATCGAGCAAAAGATTCAAACAACGATCGAAAAATTTTATGAGTTGATTACCCGGGCTGAGATCTAATATTTTTAAATAAAGATGTTTTTTCTTGAGCATTATGATGAAATTGATGACCATGATGACCATCAATAACATGAGCACAATGACCAGCCTGACCAACGGGTCCTCAATGACCTGTTTGACCAGCTTGAACAAACTGAACAAACTGAACTAATTGAATAAACTGAACACCATGATCACAATGACCAGTCTGACCGACAGGTCCTCAATGAACAACTTGAGCAACATGACCTGTTTGACCAGCCTGACCGACAGGTCCTCAATGAACAACATGAGCTAATTGACTAGCTTGAACAAACTGAACTAATTGAATAAACTGAACACCATGATCACAATGACCAGTCTGACCGACAGGTCCTCAATGAACAACTTGATTTTTACAAGATTGAATATTATGAGCAACTCCATTTTGGAACGGATTATCACGGACAACTACAAATACAAATATATTCAATATTTGATCAAACGTTTGAATATGAATACCAGCATGAAACCAAATACCAGAAAAATTAAATGTAAACTGAGCTATAAAAATATCTGATACAAGCAATACATGTACTACAACAAACGAATGATCTATAAGATATAAAAATAAATGTTTTCAATGATGTGATTGATCAAGTCGAGTAGATATAGTATGAACATGATGTACAAAACCAGATTATCAATGTCAATGAACTTTGTGAACATGAGAAATCAGTACATCTATATCCATACCACCATCAAATAATATTACTTGGAATTACAATACAACACCATGAACCTGTACATATATCTGTGATAAAGATTATGTGATAAATACATGAACAAATTATTGTTGTGACTTACCAGATAATTCAAGTTTATATCAGACATGAACCACAACAGTAACATCAAAACGATGAACATCTCTACGATGAACATCTCTACGATGAATCAATAACGTAGCAAACCAGACAGGTATAACATATCAAGGTTGAAATTGTAATTTTGTATGTAACTCATGATATGTCCGAAACTGAGACATAAATAATCCTATATGTTTACCAGTAGTTGCTCCAGTTTGTGGTCGAGGACAATCTTTACGATGATGAACTTGTCATCGAGGCCAATAATTTAGTCATCTAACATTTTATATATTTTATTTATTATTTACCAAAGATGAAAACAAAAAATTTATTTCCCAAGATCAAAAATCTATATATCCTGATTATAGGTCTCATTATGGGAATCTCTATTCTTATTTGAGTAAACGCAGCTTTCTCAAGTATTATGGGGTCTATTGCATCACCAGCAGATTGATGAGTAATCACAAGTTCTCGATGAAATGCAGTTCACAGCTTTGTAAACATGTGGCAAAAAGATGGAAACAATTTGGAAGCTCCATGAAATTTAGTAATTGATTGAACTTTACAAGTTAAATGATGAAGTCCAACAGCTGGAAAATTTCTAAAAGCAGTAGATTCACTTTGAAATACTATACGAGAAAGTATTTCAGCAATAAATTGAACTCAATGAGCTACAGGAGCAAAATGAGATATTTGAAATACTGGTCCTCAATGAGCTACAGGAGCAAAATGAGATATTTGAAATACTGGTCCTCAATGAGCTACAGGAGCAAAATGAGATATTTGAAATACTGGTCCTCAATGAGCTACAGGAGCAATGTGAGCAACATGATTTGTACAAGATGGTAATCTTGCATGAGATACGCCATATCGGAATTGATCAACATGGATAACTAACAGTCACAATATATTTAATAATGGATCAAATGTGTGAATATGAGTATCTTGAACTATAAGTTCAAAGTTACAAATATGAGATTATTCATGGATATGAAAAAACACTAGTTGTACAAGTGATAGTAAACAATGAACATTTATTAAAATAAGTTGAACAGATCCTAATAATGGTCCTATGCCAGCTTGTACAATATGATCGTCAAATAAATATACTCCAAATATACAATTAGATTATACAAGATATGTTAGTAGTGTTCTAGAAACCACTAGTCGACAAATTGATTGATCTGAAAGATTATATTTTAAGGTAAATAATACAAATATAATGAATATGAGTACTTATTGACTTGAATTAAATAATCCAAATGGAAGTACAGCTGAAATAAAAGTTTGAGTAAATGGAGTCTCTACATGAAAAGATTTACTTTTAACTGCTTGAAAAACAAATGTTAAACCTTGATGAAATTTAGTTTTAAATTGATGAATTGGTGGCATTACAGGAGCTCCTATATTTGGAAATATATTTCTAGCAACTATTTGATGAAATGTAGGAATATGAACAACAATACCAACAGCAAAATTAACAGTAAATTGAGATATGAAAGTAAACTGAAACTTAAACGTTTCTCAATCAAATATAACTTGTGATAATACCAACAGATGAGATATTAGATATGATTGAGCTTGTTTCAAATGATGTACAACACAATGACGACAGATTTTAAATGATGCATGTACAGCATGAGTATGTTGAGTTGCTCACAACACAAATACATACACACAACCATTATCAACAAGTCTTTGTGAATCATGAAGCACAGCGAGTGCTGTAACTTACAATACTACAGTAAAAAGACGAGAATGGACGTGTACAAAAAACCTACAAGCAACAAATTGTATTGCCAATAAAAATATTGATTGAGTTTGTAAAAATACAGTAGCATATATGTGTAATGTTTGAGAGCCTGATAATATGTTCTGTGAACAAATCGGTAGTCATGCTATGATAGATCGAGAATGTAATGGATACAATCAATGATTAGCTGAAACTTGTTTCAAAAGCCAAGCTGGTTCTTGCCCTCCTACACCATAATATTAATATATAATAAATAAAAACCCAAAATAATTTCCTTATAAAATGTTACAAAAAAGGTAGCCCATTGGCTCCTTTTTTGTTTATGCAAATTATTATCTACTTTCAATTGAAATCAAATGCCTCTTCAATATTATAAAGTCCGATTTTTAAATACATAATTTTTTCTAATGCAAAAAAAATTGACAAAGTGACCTTCATCAAACTATGAAATCGAACTTATAGTTACTCCAGTAGAATTGGACAAAGCCAAAGTTTCAGTTATCAAAGACTTTCAAAAAGATATGGATATACCATGATTTAGAAAATGATTTGTACCATTGGATATGGTAGAAAAAAATGTTAAAGCTGAATACTTACAGATGTGAATTTACGAAGAAGTTGTAAATCTATGAATCCAAGAAGCACTAAAAGAAAATACTAATATAAAATTTATCTGAGAGCCATATGACTTCAATCAAAAACAAGAAAACGACGATACTATAATTACCATGAAATTGGATGCTTATCCAGAAGTTGAGATCTTAGATTCTAATCGACAAAGTGAAAAGATGGATAAAATAGATATTCAAGTTACCCAAGAAGAAATCGACAATGCAATCACTTCTATCAAAAAAAACTATGCTGATTATCAAGAATCAGATATCATAACATTAGATACTGTTTCCAAAATATTTGTAGAATACTTAGATAACGATTGAAATATTGCAGACAAATCAAATATTTATATATGAGATCAAGAATTTGCTGAAGAAAAATTTTTCGCAGCTACATTTATTGATAAGAAAAAAGACGAATCATTTAATATTCCATATGATACAAAAAAAATACCAACATTATTGGTAAATCAAAAAGAAAATCTGACTATTAAAGAGATTAGATTTATAGTCAAAGATATCAAAAAAGTTGTACTTCCAGAGCTTACTACAGAGACTATAGAAAAATTATTTGGTAAAGAATCTGAAGTAAAGACATACGATCAATTACTAGAATATATCAACAAAGAAATATCTAAACAGAAAGAAGACAATACTCTAATGCAAAGTATAGATGGCTTTTTACAAAAAGTTCAATCCAAATATATGAAGGTATATATACCTCAAACATTAATAAATGAAGAATACAAAGTTAGATTAAAATCATTTGAAGATAGATTTGGTGGAGAAGAAAAAGTAAACCAATATTACACACAGATGTGAGAAGAAAAGAAAAATCAAATGAAAGAAGAGATCAAAACTTCATCAAAACTTAGCTTAGAAAAATTCTTTATACTACAAAAAATCACAGAAGAATTGTGAATTATAGTAGACCGACAAAAATCAGATAATTTAGAAGTAGAAAAACAAATATATGCAAAATTAGCAGGGAAAGAGCAGGGTAGTAGCAAAATAGAAAAAGAAGATAAAAAAGAAGATAAAAAAGAAATTTCAAAAGAAAAAAAAGAGCCCAAAGCTCCCAAAGCTAAAACCACCAAAACCACAAAAGCAAAAAAAGAATAATATTTTTTACTTTCAAATATAAAAAACATGTCACAAGACATGTTTTTTATTTATAGCAATAATTAGATCATAAAAAAATATTTAGTTTTTTTTGAACATATAATATACAACAAGAAAAGGTGCAATTAATGCCTTTTTTATATTAGGTTTAATCCACAAAAAAGAAGGATAGTTTTTAAATATTGCATCTAACAATACAGAAAATCTGTTATTTTTTTTATCCTTATCAAAAGGATATATTATCAAATCTCTAATAAATTTAAATATTCACATCATAAACTATAAATTTATAAACCTATGTTTTGCTATTGAGATATAGTAACATCTTCATAATTTTCTCTCAAATATGATCTAGTTTTTTTCAAAATTAAATTAACTTTTTCTGGATCAGATAGATCAGATTTATCTATACTTATTTTGATACTTATATAACGATAAAATCAATTCTGTTTTAATTTCTTCAATAGACTTGGTAATTTCATTATTCATTCTCCAGGTATTACATGTCATTCTCAAATTTTAGTTTTATCAGAAAGATACAATACAGCAACATATGGTAAAAAATCATTTAATTTTCTCATAAATATAGATTCAAATCAATCCATATTCATATTAGAAATATCCAATCATATATAACATCAATATTTTTTAATTATTTCAACTATATTGGTAAAATGAAATTTAGGTATTGGTAAGGCAAAAAAATTAGAATCTTCAGGATTTATAATAGCAAAATTTAGATTCTTATTATGTTTTCTATAAAAATTTATATTATCAGAAAGAAAATTAAAAGACTTGTAATTGAAATATTTTGGAGAGTTTATACATATCGTATCAGCTCCTGTAGAATCACATACATCCAAAGCTTTATTCAATTCTTTTTCATTTACATTACTTGAAACCTGTACAACTCTTACTGGTAAATCATAATTTTGAGAAATCTTTTTTACATAGTCTACATTCCAAGCATCAAAATTTTTCCACATAGCCAAATCTATACCATCAAATCCACTAGATTTAGCAAGATCAAAAATCAGATCCAAACCAAATCATGGTAAAGAATCAGTACTTATCAAAAATTGAGGTTTAGCTCACTTATTTTTATCTCGATTTTCAGACTCCATTTCAAAAAAAACATCAGATCATAGATCAATATTACTCTTTTGTTCGTCATTTTTGTCCAACATAAGGATTTTTTTATGTTTTAAAAGTTTTATTTTGACACAACTAATTATATTCTTTTAGCCATATTTTGCAAGTTTTCTGAAAGAAAATGCAGTCCTTGAATGAGGGCAAGTTTTCTGAAAGAAAATGCAGTCCTTGAATGAGGGCAAGTTTTCTGAAAGAAAATGCAGTCCTCGAATGAGGGCAGGGTCCTCGAATGAGGGCAAGTTTTCAGCTAAATTTGATATATAAGTAATTATCTATAGTAATATTACAAATTACCAACTATTTTCAATCAAAACAAATTTTAGGTCCAGTTGGAAAAATTTCATAGTAGTAGAGTTGAAAAATCATGCACGGGCTGATTTTTCTAGAGTTTTTTGAACTTGTCCTCCGTGTCAGTCGGGGGATACTTTTGCGGCAATGGCAAAAGTATTTTGTCGTCTGGGGGCAAAAACCCAGAAAATAATCAATTATAAGATTCCGGCTGCATTCGCCTAGGCGAAAATAATGCCGGAATGACGGCATAAAAGGTCAATGCCAAAAAGTATGCTTGCGGAGCAAATAAAAGCCCCATAAATTGGTTTTTACTTAATATCAATCAAAAACCCCCTATGATCTGATCAATCAATTTTAACAGACTTTAAATATATGTTTTTCACATCAAAATTAATCCAAATATGATCTATATGTGACCATAATATAGGTAAATTAAACAAATATCGACTAAACAAAACTGGCGATTTTTTAGTAATATCCCAAAAGCCAGATCAAAGTCAGTCTTGAAATATTTTATAAAAGATACTCCAAGGTGATATATTAAAATCTCATACAATCATTACATTATCATGATTATCTCTATGACTTTTTTGTTGAAATTTTAAATTATTCAAGAAAATTTTTAATTGTTCATTTCTCATCAAATAGTGGTCATAGCTATCTGGCGAACTAGTATGTGCCAAATATATATAATAATCTTTTTTATTCATTTTCAATTGAAAATATGCATATCTTCGACTAGATTGAGGAAAATCATCTGCTCGATTTTCTATTGGATATTTAGAAAATACCATACTTCATATAAATTTCTTTGACCAAGTCGTACTATTTATATAAGGATATCTTTCTTTCAAAAAATCTTTCAAATTATTGTAATGGTTTTCACCAAACTCTACAAACATCAATAAATCTGGATTTTCTTTTTCTATAAGTTTTTTTATTCATGTATAATCTTTGTTGTCCTTATGAATATTCGCATACAACATCGTAAATCAACTACTTGAAGATATATTTTCATCCAATTTCAAATTATAAAAATTATTCAATTCTTTTGAGAAAATAGAGAAAATAAATCAATGCAAAAGTATCAGTATCCCAATTCAAAGTTTTTTATAACTTCTTAAATCAGTTTTTAATTTACGAAATTTTATAAATAAAATAATTCAAAAAATTAAATTCAATATTATTAAATATGGAAAAAAACTTATACTTAATTCAGATATATAATAAGCAGGGTAGTAATAAACAAATCAAGAAAAGATAGCTACTACAAAAGATAAGATTAACATATTCAACAATATGCAATAAAATTCTATCAAAATCTAAATTTTTGCTCTATTAATGCAAACTTTTTTTCTATTGATTATTTAATATATATATATATATCAAAAAACATATTAACAATTTTTTTATTACCTTATATCTATTTATGAAAAAATTATTACTTTTAACCATGTGACTGATGGCTATCTTTTTTTGATTTTCATTAGCACAAAGCACATGAGATGATGCTATAGTTGAAAAACTCTTCACTCAATTTCAAAATTGAGCAGTACAAAAAAGAATTACTTGTAGAAATTTCAATGCAGCTATGACATCTTTGTGAAACGGTGTAAGATTAAAATTAGTTAACGATACAAACAATACAAGACTCAACAACATTAAAGCAAGTTTTGTTGAAAAAGCTCGTACTTATATGAACGAAAAATTAAATTGTAGTTCAACATCAGATAATTGAACTATAAATACAATGGGTACAAAAACATCAAACAAGAGAGTACCTCTAATGATTAAATCACTTGCTTTGACATGATGAGTTCCAACAGCAAGTATGATAAATCCGATTATAGAATTTACAACCCTCAAATGCATAAATGATGTTGCTTTAGCTCAGTTTACATTAAAGGCTGGTTCTCAACCGCTTGTAATAACTAAACTTTTATTTAACAATTCTATTCCACAGTATCAATTATTAAACATTATTTATGTGTGATCTCTATATGAATTAACAAGTACAGGATCGATATTTTTATATCAGTTTTTCCCAAGTCAAATAGCTAATACAAAGAACTATCTTATAGCTGATAATCTATCTATAAATATTCCTGCAAACCAACAGAAATCATATGGTATAAAAGCAAATATCCGTTGTGATACTTGAGCAGAAAATTCTACAGTAAAATTAAGATTCATGGATGTTAGTTCAATGACACCGGTTCAATATATAAATAGCACAGTTCCAGGAAGTGTGAAAATCATACCAAAAGGTAAAGTAGAAGTTTTAAGTAATAATACATCAGCAGCCCCATTTCTAGTTACATCAACAATTAATCTTGATAACGTTTGATCATTTATAATTAAAATTAAAAAAGAAGGAGGCGTAAAATTAACAGATCTTTATCTTCAAAATATATGAGGTTGGGATTTAACAAATACCGTTCAATCAGCAAAACTTTACATAAGTAATTTAGATGGAACATTATATACATTTTTAGCAGACGCTAATATTGTTCCTAAATGAAATGAATATTCTGCAATTGCATTTACTAATATGGACTATTATATTGCCAATTTGGCTCAAAAAAAATTATCTGTTAAACTTATATTTAAAAATCTCACAAACAGATGAGATGATAATAAAAATGTTCAATTAGCAATTACAAATACCGACTCTTCACCATATTATCCTATAACTCCAACACCATGAACTAGTCATTGAATAAGATTTTTAGGAAATCAATCACTAGATCAAATAGAAACAATATTACCATCTAATACTACAATATGAGGAAAACATCTGTTCGTATGATCTTATCCAACCTTTGAAAAAAACAACATAAACCTAAATGCAACTGTTCTATGATCATTTTCTGTTACCAATCAATGACCTCGTGCAATGAGATTACGTGCAATTAATTTAAATATTACAAATATACCACAAAATACTCAAATAGCTATTTATGATAATAATTGAAATCCAGTACAAAGCCGACAAGGTACTCCTGTTCCTGCATATTCTCAAATTCGATCCCTTTCACTTCAAGATCCTACTTATTGAAACTGTTGACCTTGAGATGGTATAGAAATACAGAATGGAGAAACCAAAACATATACTATAAAAACTTCTTGAACACCACCTAATCTTACCAATCCTAATTTACCAAGAAATTTTAAAGTTATATGAGCTTGATATTGTGATTTTTTTACAAACGAAAGTCCAGTTAATCTAAGCACTAATACAGTAATACCCAACCCTAATCGAATTGCTTTCTCTAATACTCGATTACCAACTGAAGTTCAATCTCGACATCCTTAATAATAAATTACAATAATTATAAGACAGATCTCTCAATGGGGTCTGTTTTTTTATTTGAATAAAATTTCCAAATCAATATCAAATTAATCCTTCAATATTTTAATCAATTAATATTTTAAAATTGAAAATCTTCCACATATTAATATTTGGTTGTCAGATGAATTATTCAGATTCTGCTAGAATTAAAGCAGTCATGCAAAACTGCTGATTTTTATATACAGAAAACATCAACGATGCTGATATAGTTATATTCGATACCTGTTCAGTAAGACAAAAAGCTGAAGATAAAATTACAGGTAAACTCAAAGAAATTTGAAAAAATCAAAAGGTATGGATTACATGATGTATGATTCAACACAATTTAAGAAATAATAAAGTTGATAAAAATTCAAAAATGAAAATATGAAATTTCATGTGATCACTCAAAACTCAAACTCCTCAAATAATCTGACTGACTACTGATGAAATAAATCATTGAAACAATGAGACATTAAAACAATGAAGCGTTATATGAATAAACCATGCTTTTAACCCAGTTTTTCACAATCTCATCCAAAAACGAAAAAATATAGAATTATTTTTTAGAATAGACGATGTCTGATTTTTACCATTAATTCTTCCAAAAATCTGATACAAAATCAAATATGATAGTGAAATAATCAATGAATATGAAAAAATAATTCCAAACTGAATAAATACGTCTATGAACACTCACAATAAAACGGCTTATGTTCCTATTTCTACCTGATGTAGTCAATTCTGTGCTTATTGTATAGTTCCTTATGCAAGGGGACTAGAGAAAAATTTTCCCGTTCAAGATATTGTAGATGAGGTTAAAATACATATCCAAAATTGAGCAAAAGAAATCGTGTTAATAGGGCAAATAGTAAACAAACATCCAGATTTTGTAAAAATCATAAAAGAAGTTTTGAAAATAAAAGGACTTGAATGGCTTAGATATACTTCTCCATATCCAACATTCTATTCTCCAGAGTTATTAAAACTGCATGAAAAAGAACCAAAACTATGTCCTCATATTCATATGCCCATGCAGTCAGGTTCAGATGAGATATTAAAAAAAATGTTTAGATGATATTCATCCTCTCAGTTCAAAAAATTTGTAAATAATATTCATAAATTATCTAGACCCATAAGTATCACTACAGATATCATAGTATGATTTCCCTGAGAGACAGATGCTGATTTTCAAAAAACATTGGATATTGTTAAATATTCAAAATTTGATATGATATATATGTGAATCTATTCTACTAGACCATGAACCATAGCAGAAAGAAAATATCCAGATGATATACCATACAAGATAAAACATCAAAGATGGTCAGAGTTAAATAATTTACTCAAAAAAATTTCTCTAGAAAATAATAAAAAAGAAATCTGATCTATAAAAAAAGTTCTAATCAACGAAATTATTTCCAGTGATGAATTTATTGGCTATACAGACAATATGAAACAGATAATAATCAGAAACCCCAATAATAAAATAATTAAGCTATGAAATTTTGTAACAGTCAAGATTTCAGACGGCAAACCATTCAAACTCTATTGAGAAATTATTTAGTGTCACCGTCATTCCGGCATTAAGGACGAAGTCTGCAGCCGGAATCCGAACAAAGTGAGTCCCGCTTCAGCGGTATAAATTAACCATTTAATGTTTCCTTGAAATTTTAAATCAGATAGCTATCAAATAGCTTGCTATTTTTTTGTTAAAAAAAATATTTATCATTATTAACTTTTAGCTTTTAGTTAGATATGATTTATCCAAAACACGTAGCTATTATACCTGATTGAAATAGAACTCGAGCAAAAGCAAACAACAAGACTATACCAGAAGCCTATATGATTTCATATGAAAAATGAGTAGAATTAATAAAATACACATTCACACAAACAGATATAAAAATATTTACACTTTGGTGATTGAGTACAGAAAATGGTAAAAAAAGACCCAAAGAAGAGTTTGATTTTTTGATGAATATGTATAAATTGATTGATGATGATCTAGATGCGGTATTGATAGAAAACCAAGTAAACTTCAAACGAATCTGAAATCCAGATTGAATTACATCAGATTTTAAAGAATATCTAGATGCCAAGACACAGAGAACAAAATGCGATTCAGATAAATACTTTGTATTTGCTATAAATTACTGATGAAGAGATGAGATACTTAGATGAATCCAAAAATTAACTGAAGATAAATTTGATTTCTCAAAAATCACAGAACAAGATCTTACAGGTGCTTTGGAACTATGAGATATAGACCCTATAGAATTAGTTATTAGAACCAAATGAGATCAGGCACAGAGAACTTCAGGTTTTATGTCACGACGAATATGATATGCAGAGTTGTATTTTACAGCATCCAAATGTCCAGAATTCTGAGTAGAACAATATCAAGAAGCTCTTATCCGATTCAATAAAATGGCAGATCTTCGTAACTATTGAAAATAAAAAATACTGTCATTCCGGTGTTATTATTAAGTTGCAACCGGAATCTAAACAAAGCGAGTACCGCTTTAGCGGGATAAATCCTTTAATATCTAATCAATAATTCCAATGAAAATTACAGTAGAATTAGCAGAATTAATAGATTTAGCAGACATAGCTGGTAGATTTGTAGCCAAAAATGCTACATTACCAATATTACAAAACATATATATGAAAGCATCTATAGATAGCTTAATTATAAGATCAACAGATATGGAAAAATATATAGAAATAGAGATGCCATGCAAAATATCTGCTGAATGATCTATTACTATAAATGCAAAAACTTTTTTGGATATTATCAGAAGTATAGAAGAAAAAGAAGTAGAAATTAGTGTAGATCAAAAATCTCAAGTCATGACAATAAAATCAGCTAAAGATAATTTTGAAATAAATGGAATACCATCAAGTGAATATGTTGCACTTCCAGAAGTACCAAATGACAACAAAATTACTCTTGAATCACAAATGTTTTCTCAATGAATAGAAAAAGTTGAATATGCTGTGACAGACAAAAATTTCAGTCCAGTTTTGACATGAATATTATTAAAATCCAAAATAGAGGACAACAACAAAAAATTAATATTTGTATGAACAGATTCATTCAGACTTTCAGAATACAAAATATTATCAAATTGAAACGATAACGAATTTTCACTTATAATACCCAAAAATTCTATTAACGATTTCAAAAAAATAGCTGATTATCAGATATCAAAAGAAAATAATGAGATACAGGTAAAATATTCAGATAACCTAATATCTTTACAATTCAATATGGGTAAAACCAAAATTATGGCAACATCACTTTTGATCCAATGAAATTTCCCAGAATATGATAGAGAAGAAATCATGCCCAAAAAATTCAATACAAAAGTTTTGTTGGATAAAAGTCTTTGTGATAAATCCATCAAAAAAATCTGAATTTTAACAAGAGATATAAATAACTTTATCCAGATCCAAACCGAAAAAGACAGTATCACTATATCATCATGAAAAACTGATAAATGAGCTGGTACAACTACAATTCCTGCAATTATAGAATGAGATCCTATCACATTTTGAATAAATTGAAGATATATAACAGATTTTATAAGAACAATGGAATGAGATGAATTATTATTTAATATTGTTGATAATCAAAAACCACTTACAGTTGAAGACAAATGAAATTCAGCATACAAATATGTAGTTAGACCACTTATAAATAATTAAAAACATGGAAAAATCTGTTAATACAAACGAAGTGAAATGATTACAGTTTTCGAAAACGGTTAGGTATAAATGATTTTCACTGATAGAAATGCTCATCGTTATGTCAATAATTTTGATATTGCTTGTTGTATTTCAAAATTTATTTAAACCAACAAATGTACGGGTATACAGCTGACAAAAGTGTGTAAACGATTTATATGGTTTTGTAAATACCTTTGTAAATCAATGACTCACTAGCAAATGATTTCAATCATGAACGGATATGATCTATCCAACCTCATACAAAACTCAGATGTTTCCATCTCAAAATAAAATAATAAATATTATAAATGCTGGATCTACAGATATTGAACAATGAGTAGTAAATCTATCATGAGTAAATTCTTCACAAATATGTTATATAAATAGTACATATAAAATAGTTCTTTCATGAGCAGATATAGAAATAATAAATAAATGATCAACCAATCAATTTGACATAAGCTGAAGTGCAAACAATATCACCTGACAAACAGATTTATATTTATGCAGGATAAATAATTGAGGATGCATACATATATGAGAATTTGGTATAGATAAGAGGAGTCAGACAATTACAAAGAGAGTATGTTTAGGTTTTAGTTGAAACATGACAAATTTTAGTTGAAGTGATTGTTCAAAATGGAATCAGTAAATAAAATTAAAAATATATTATCAGCCAGCAAATATCTAGTTTTTTACAAAATCATGAAATATCCCATACCGACAAATATGGAATATTTTTTTTTTGAAAAAAAGATAGATACCAATCTAAAAAATAAAATCTGATTTTCTCGAAATGAAAAAAATAAATATATGGACGAATATATACAATTTATAAATAAATATTGAAATATATATCAGTCAATACCATTTATAAAAGAAATATATTTATGCAACTCTATAAGTTTCAATGCAATCAAAAAAGATTCTGACATTGACTTATTTATCATAACACAAAAAAATAGTATACGACGTGCTAGGTTTTTTAGTCTACTTTTTTTTGTTATATTATGACTCAAGAGATGAAAAAATATAAAAAAAGACTCCGAAACTTCCCCAAGAAGTTTAACGTCGTTTTTATCCCGCTTTAGCGGAATATGAATTTTTTGAAATTCTTATACGGTTAGGAAAAAATTTTGTCTTAGTTTTTATATAACCGAGGATCATTTAAATTTATATAACATCAATTTACCTAGATCTGATGTGTATTTAAACTATTGGTTAGCACACCTGATACCCTTATATCAAGAGCAGTTAAATTCATCAAATATCTATAAAAAGAATAAACGATTCAATATCACCATGCCAAACCATCCACAAAAATTTTGTATCAATATATGAAATAAAACATTTCATTGAAAATCAAATTTAAAGAAAAAATTAGAATATATATTTGGGTGATTATTTTGAAAAGCTATAGAAATATTAATAAGTTCAGTATGGACACCTATATTATTATTCAAAACAAAAAAATTATGAAAAAAATGACAATGAATAATTATAAATAATAACATGTTAAAGTTCTACGATGACAAGAGATTTCAGATACATCTGATGTACGAAATAGAGCATAAAAACTATAGATAACCATAGGATATCTTTGTAATATTTCAATGATAACTATTATATATCACGATTGATAAAAATATATTTGTTTTTATACATACATTACATAAATCTAAGTCGAACAAAAACATCGACTTTTTTTATATCATTTTTTAAACAGACATGAAAGACATCAGGGCGGTATTTGATATCTGAAACGATGTCATCAAAGGTTTTGTTTTCGCTAACGATAATGAAAAAGATATCGTTTTGGCTAGACAGACTGAGATAACACAAGGCATGCGTAAAGGTAAAATTTTAGATTCAGAAGGTTTTGCCACTACCATAAACAAAATCACAGAAACATTTATAAAAAAATTGTGATGAGATTTTATAGACGAAGTGTTTGTAAGTATATCTCACCCAGAAATGATAATAAATAGAGTAATAGAACAAAAAAGAATAATGAAAGATGAAATAGCTATAGATGATGTAGATCATCTATCAAAAATAATTTGAGAAATATCAGATAAAAACAATTATGAAATTATCAAAATTGTACCAGTATGTCGAGTGATAGATGAGCAAAGAAAAGAAAAAGATCCTATCGGATTAAAATGAAAAAAATTAGAATTGATAGCAGATGTGTTTATGATACCCAAAAGTATATATAATTGAATCATAGAAACATTTGAAAAAGTCTGATTAAATATAGCTGATATTATTCCAAATATTATTGCAGCTAGCGAGATTACATTAGATTATGACCGCAAAGACCTATGAACAGTTTTAATAGATATAGGCAAAAATCAGACAAGTTATGTTATATACGAAGACTGATATACACTATGATATTGAACCATACCAATCTGATGAGAAGATGTAACCAAGGATATATCTATATGTATGCAAGTTGATATCAAAGAGGCAGAGAATATGAAAAAAACTCATGGTACAGCTATAGTAGATGTTAATCTATCACAAGATAGCACACTAGATATCCATATGTTATCAGATGTTATCAACGCTAGATATGAACAAATATTCTTTAAAATAAATGATCATTTAAAAAAATTAGAAAGAGATTGAAGGTTAGCATGAGGAATAATAATGATATGATGATGAGCAAAGATGCCAAATCTAGACCTATTAGCAAAAGATATCTTTAAGTTAGCAACCTTCTATTGAAAAGATCACATATTAAATATTTGAGACATTTCAAATAATATTCAATTCATGAATGTACTGTGAGCTTATGTTTGGTCAAAGAAATATACTGAATGAAGAAAATGAAGTTTTAAGTTTAACTTTGATGTAATAGGATCTGTATCAAAATTTTTCAAAGACTTATTCTAATTAGACAATATTAATATTTTACTTTCTATTAAACTATCAAGATGGTTATAAAAGAGATAATGCCAGAATTTATACCTGGAGCAAAAATTAAAGTTTTATGAATATGATGATGTGGTTGTAAGGCTATAAACAGAATGGTTTCAGAATGATTAGAATGAGTATCTTTTGTATGAATAAATACAGATGCACAAGATTTAGCAACATGTGCTGCTAATGAAAAAGTTAATATATGATTAAATCTTACAAAATGATTGTGAGCATGAGCAAACCCAGAAATATGAAGAAAAGCAGCAGAGGAGTCTGAATCAGAAATCAAAGCTATATTACAAGACACAGATATGGTATTCATTACATTATGACTTTGATGATGAACAGGTACATGAGCATGACCAGTTGTGGCAAGTATAGCAAAGAGTATGTGAATACTTACAGTTGCTATCATCACAAAACCATTTTCATTTGAAGGTAAAAAAAGAGATTTTAATGCTGAAGAATGATTAAAAAAATTAAGAGAAAATGTAGATACCTTGATAGTTATACCAAATGATAAAATATTTACAGTTATAGACAAAAAAACATCTTTCAGACAAGCATTCATCATGATAGACAAAATACTATTCTTATGAGTTCAATGAATATCTGATTTGATAGTAAAACCTGGAGATATCAATATCGATTTTGCTGATATCAAAGTAATAATGCAAAACTCTGGAAACGCATTGTTATGAATAGGTTATGGTGCATGAGAAAAAAGAGCTATAGATGCTGCTAGAAAAGCTATAGAGAATCCATTGTTAGAGACCAATCTTGACTGAGCAAAAAACATTATCTTTTCAGTGACATGATGACATGATCTTACTCCAGTCGAAGTAAAAGAAGCTGCATCAGTAGTAGAAGAGATTATAGATGCTGATGTTAATATGATTTGGTGAATGACATTTGATGAATCATATGAAGATGAAGTAAAAGTTATAATCATCGCTACATGATTTCAAGAACAAAGCAAAGATGAAATTCTAAAGACACCAAAAAGAGATATTTTATGAAGACCAACTAGAGATGCTGAAAATTTTATAACAAGATGATTAAAAAAAGAAATTAAAAATGACGAAGACGAAGAAAGAAAAGAAGTTAAAAAACCCCAAGAAGATTATGAAACACCTCCATTTATAACAAAAAAATTAAAAGCGAATTAATTAATAACTAATTAAATCAAATGTCAATTAAAAATCACTTATAAATTTCCATTATTAGCTTTAATTTTAACTACCATTAAAATTATTACTGAGATACCATAAATCGGTATATTATAGATTTAAGAACTTGCAAACCCACAATGAGATTAAAAATTTCTAGCCCAGACAAAGTAATCTATGAATGATTCATAGATAAAATCACTCTCCCAACCGAAAGTGGAGATATTACAGTTTTACCTGATCAAACACCAATTGTATCAGCTCTAAAACCAGGTATAGTAAAATTTACATTAGAATGATGAAAATCTGAACATATAAGTATATCAAAATGAATGATGTTCACAGATGGTAAAAAAATCCGTATTGTAACTTCATCTGCTACATCATCTCCATCAGAAACAGAAGAAATATTAATCAAAGAAAAACAAGATATAGAAAATAAAATCAGAGAGCTTAAAAAATCATGAAGTATAGAGGAGATAGAAAAGTTTACAATAAAATTAGAAAAAATAAATGCAGATCTAAGATTAAAAAAGATAAGAGCTTAAAAAATATATTAAACCACACAAACAAACCAAACGATAGAGAAGATCCGCCACAAAACGGATTTTTTCTTTTTATTGAAAGAAGATATGATTTAGTTATCATAAATTGTCATTTCGACCAAAGTGGAGAAATCTCTTGGTTATTTTAGTACATAACTACAAAAATGTTCTTTGCTATCCTTTGAAAAAATAAAGATATAAGTCTAGAAGAATTAGAGTTTATACAACCAGAAAACCTAAAACAAATCGATAATTTTATAATTACATTTGAAACATTTTTTCCAGAAAAATTAAATTTATTGTGATGAATTATAAAACGATGAAAAATAGTAAACCAAGAAGAATTTAATGATGCTCTTTCAAATACAAAATTATTATGAACTCTAGACAAAAATACATGAATAGAATTAAAAAAAGAATATAAAATCAAAAGATTTAAAATCACAGATTTACTACATACAGACAGAGAAATAAAAGAAAAATGAATTGAAATTATCAAAATAAAATCAGAATTTGGTATAGTTAAATGATATCAAAATATTTCCTTATATGAAGCAGTAGATTTCGAAAAGCCAGCTCGCGATATGAAAATGTGAATGATGCCATCAAAACTAACACATATTATGTTAAATATATGATTAACAAATATAGAATGAAATCCTACAGTATACGATCCATTTTCATGATCCGGAACAACATGATTTTTAGCAAATTTTTTCTGACACAACTTTATTTGATCAGACATCAAAATAAATTATCTTATCCAAAACCTTGAACGACGACAGAGTACCAAATTTTGTAAAAAAATCAGATTTGAAACATTTCAGCAAGATATATTTTTGCCCATAAAGACACAAGAAAAAAATATGGTTATAGTTACAGAATGACGATTGTGACCAATAGTAAATGACAATACAACTACAGAACAAATACAAAAATATCAAAATCAAGTTACAGATACTTACAAAGAATTGGTAAAAAGGATCCATGAGACACAGACATCAAAAGCAGTTTTCACTATACCTTATTATATTTGATATAACAATAAAGTAGAGGATCAGATCAAAGAGTTATCTTTAAAATTATGATTAAAATTTAAATCAATAGAAGAAATTTATAAAAGAGATACACAAAAAGTCTGAAGAAAAATAATTATAATAAACAGATAAAATTAATAATATTTACAAATTCAAATATAGCTGAAATACATACATTGACTAAGCAAACCCCGTCGCACAACTCGCGTTTTGTGCGACCTTATTTTTTTATCCAATTTTGGCGTAAGTCCAGCTCAGCTGGATATCAAGACAAAAAGATTGGTCGTAGGGTTTGGGGCACGAGAAGCCCCAATAAAATAATATTAATCTTTTATTCTAAAAATCTTATTAAATAATCAAATCAGACTCTTATTTATTTTATTCTCAAATCGAGTAAATATTTTTGTATAGAATAATATCCAAGTAACGGCAATTCACACTATACTTCCTGCAATTACATCAGTTGGCCAATGCACTCAAGATGTAACCCTAGCAAAACTCATAACTAGACTAAATACATAAAACATAATACCCAAAACTATAAATTTTCTATCTTTATTTTTTAATCATCGAAATAGTACTGCACTGGCAAAAGCCATAGATACAGCTGCATGATCAGATGGAAAAGAACTTGTAGGTAAAAACTTATTGAAAATAGTTTGTGCTTTTAAATCAGACAATCAAAGTATAATATTTGGTCTAGCTTTATCTATAAAAAATTGAATAAATACATTTACACATACAGAAATTAATGTTGCAAAAAAAGTAAATAGAGCAGAGGATTGGTAATAAAACTTTTTCTTTATAGTTCCCCAAACAAACAAAATTAGTAAATATACAGGGTATGTAAACACAAATACATCAGCCAAAATTGGTATCATCCAAGACCAAAATTGACTTCATATCATCCAAGAATAAAGACTTTTCAATATAGTTTCTCACCGCAATGGTTCTTTAATAGCAATCATTTCAATATTTAAAATTTAAAACCAACGACACTAGTCATTCCGGTCTTATTTTCGCTTAAGCGAATGCAACCGGAATCTACTTATAACGTCTTGTAATATACACATATTTTCTTCAATTCACATCCTTCACATTTAGGCTTTCTAGCAATACAATTGTATCTTCAAAACAAAACCAAACTATGATGTGAAGAATCTTTGTAACTATCTGGTATTACCTTTTCAAGTAGTTTAGAAGTTTGTTCTGGTGTCTGAGTCTTTACAAGTCAAAGCCTATTTGCCACTCTATGGACATGTGTGTCTACAGCTATCACAAGTGCATTATACAACACATGAGCTATTACTTTGGCTGTCTTTTCTCACACTCAAGGTAATTTTTTCAATTCATCAATCTGATCAGAAATATAATATCAGTATTTTTTAAATATATTTATAACCAGTTTAGACTTGGTATCTTCAAAACCACTGGAATAATTTTTACTAGATAAAATCTTAGATAATGCAAAAATATTTTTAGCCTTTCATTTGTACAATCATATAGATTTTATAGACTCAGTAAGCTTATATTCTCAAAGTTTTACAATATCTTCAGGTTTTTTTATTATTTTAAATAAGTTATCAGTCACCTTATTCACTTGTTTATCTGTAGTCTGAGCTGATAAAATTACAGCCACCATAAGTTGAAAAGGAGTAGAGTAGTTGAGCTCAGTTTTAGGATTTGGAAATAGTTTTTTCAAATAATCAAATATAAGTTTGACCTTATCTTTTTTGTTCAAATTACAAAATTAATATTAAAATCTATTTTACCAATCTGCCTAAATCTATTGTTTGCAAATATTCCAATTGATCTGTAAATCATTTATCATGACTCACCATTATCATAGCTCATTCATATTTATTCAAAGCTTCTGCAATCACAGGAAGATGACGAAAATTTATATGATTTGTAGGTTCGTCTAATATCAAAAGATGTGGCTTTTGTAGTACAAACATAGCATAACAAAGTAGTCCTTTTTGACCTTCAGAAAGCATTCCAATCGTATTTTTCAAAAGATTTCATGTCAACAAAAATTTAGAGGCTACACGATAAATATCTTGATCTGTTGTATCTCCAGCAATTTCATGTAAAGCATCTCGCACCACCATATTCATATCCAATGCATTAAAATCCTGACTATAATATCATACTCTGACATCATCATGTATTTTAGCATCTCCATCATGTGCATTCACAAGCTTTTTGAGAAGGGTAGACTTACCTATTCCGTTTGGTCAAGAAATAATATATTTTTGATTTTTTTTTATAACTAGTGAAAGTTTGTGTGTTACTACCTCATGAGATGAATTCATCAATCATATTCTATTTATAGATACTATAGGTCATACATAGTTTTCAAAAGGTACAGTAAATGCTGTAATTGTCTTATCGTCTTTTCTTACCTCTACTTTATTTTCTTCTGCTTCTTCTACTTCATCTCTCATTTTACTAGCCAATTTACGCATTTTACCTCACTTATTTGAGAAAAAATTTATTTTTTCTTTTGCTTCAGTTATCTTTTTTTCAGCTCTAGCATTTTGCATTTGTTCTTTCTCTATCTGTGCCGCAATCTGTTCTACTACATCATAATAATCTCCTCGATATTGTTCCACCTGACAACGTGCCTTATTTAAATACAATACTCAGTCTGTAAATATATTCAAAAAATCTGCATCATGACTAATTACCACAACTGTTTTATCATAAGATATCAAAAAACTAATCAGGTCATTAATTCCGTTTGCATCCAAATTATTGGTCGGTTCATCCAATAACAGTATATCGGGATGTTGTATCAAAGCATGAGCCAATAAAAGCCTTGCTTGTTGTCATCCAGAAAAATCTTTAATCTGCTTATCGATCGGTACATTGAAATTAACTACTTTAAGTATTTCTGATATTTTTCTATCTAGTTGATAATCTTTTTCTTCAAATGCAGTTTCAAAAAATTCCTTTATGGTAAAATTCAGTTGATCTCTAGGTATTACTTGCCTAGAAATAGCTATCGTATTTCCACTCACAATATTGATTTTACCTGATTGTGGTTTAAGCTCTCAAGTAATCATTTTAAATATCGTAGTTTTACCAGATCAGTTTTGTCACATTATTGTTATTTTGGTATTTTGACGTATTGAAAAATCGCTCTCTATCAAAATAGGATGTTTTCAATCACTATAAGCAAAGGATACACTATCAAAACGAAGAATTATTGGATTCTGATTACTAGACATACTTAAAACAAAATAAATTATAAAATATAGAAAATAGAGTATACTAAATAGGAAATAATATTCAAGAAAAGCATTTAGTTTATTAAAAAAAAATTAGAAAACTGAATTTCTAATTCTTTTAGACCAGGACCGGCAGGAGTTGAACCCGCGACGCGGAGCTTTGGAGACTCCCGCTCTACCGCTGAGCTACGGCCCTATAATTTCTGAAACAACTAAATTATTGCTCAAAAATTTTTCTTTTTTTTACCCAAACAATAAGCCTGATTCTGTATAAAGTATCATGTATCTAAATCCGCTTATAGCGGATATTTTGCACTTCCTCGCAAAAGCGAATAAGCTTGCACCAACTATGGTTTACCACTTGAAGGACTATCGGTCCAACTAAGAAGGATTAGAATCAATAAAGACCCATATCCACGTTGCATCTTTGATCGCCGAAGCGACTAGTTTTCGTTTCTGTGGCACTTTCATTTGCCTGCTAAAGCAGAGTTCCAACATCCGTTAGATGTTAACATTTTTTTGGTGTCAGGACTTTCCTTTTCGTAATAATACGAAATAATACCTATTTGGGTACAAGTCTTTTAATGAAATAGATTTTTAGTTCAATACAAAAATATCAGAAAATTAATTAACACATAAATTGTCCAACTTTGTCTACATTGAAATATTAATTATGTGAAGCTTTAATTTTGTGTCTTACTAAATATCACTTTTTATGAAGATACCACAATAGCAATAATAATATTATTATAGATACTCAAGTTATTCATATTCTTTCCCAAAATATTATCATTCTATTTTTTTTATAATCAGCACTAATTTTATCAGTAAGCAAAGCTAATCATGATTCATAAGATACTCAGTGATATCATCAAATAATATCATTTTCACTTAAACATTCTCAATCTGAAGTGAAAGTATAATATCAATCTTTCACAGATGTTAAAATATCTACTCATCATGGTATACTAAGATTAGAATCTATTGTTTCTCATTTACCTGCAAAATAGATTTTTATAGCTCCATCAGAATCACCAGGATTAGATTTGAAATATATTTTTCATATAGATCAGCTACCATTTATTCGATTGTTTGGATCAGTAGCAAATCAAATTAAATGTACAAGATTTCATGTAGTTATAGGTGGTACATAATAAGGGAACATTTTTGATGGTACAAAGTCACTAAACTTAAGTGATGTTTCCATATATAAATCAAATGCAGCTATATCTACACCATCTGTATTTATATTTACATCCACCCCAAAAACACATCATTTACCAAAACTTCACTCAGATGGAGAAAATTCAATATTACCAGCATAAGTCACAAATCACAAAGAAAAAATAAACAAAGCTGATCATAAAATAATCTTTTTCATTTCTAGAAAATACTAAAATATAAAAACTAATTAGGTATCACTATAGTTCAATTTTGATAAGAAAAATCCAATCCTGTAATATATAAATTATTTTTATTATAAAGTATTCAATTTATCACGATTCAAGTATCGCTCAAGACTTGAACATTTCAAGTTAAATTAGCTCAATTATAATCTAGACTACATTGCAATGTATCTCCACTCAAAAAATATGGTATACTTGTAGGATAGCCATATCAAGTTCAGTTTATCATAAGTAAACTTCCAGTGAAGTTATAGATATTTGATCATATATGTATTCTCAAAATATTACTACACCCAAAATAACTACAGTCAGGTCTAGTAGAGAAAGAAAAACTAGTAGTTCAGTTGGTTCAAACCAAATCAGCAAAAGCTCAAGTAATATTCACTGTAGCATTTGCAGGGAAATCTCGTTTAGGAGCTAGAGTTACTATATAGTCTCAACCACTACCAAGTCATACAGCTCATCATGAAAGTACAAATACTAAATCACTTCATGAATATGTGTATCCACTCATAAGTAATGTTGCTCATGAATATATTGCAGGTATAGTAATTTTTATACTTCATGTATCTACTCAAGCTCGATCATCTGTAATATAAAATTGTATTCCGCTAAATGTAGGATTTACAAATGTGATTGGTGATGGAGATAACATAGTTATAACTGGAGCTACAGGAGCATTGAAACTAAATGATGATGTTCATGTATGTATCAAACCACTTTCATTAGCTCTATCATTTGCTGTTATACTTACAGTTATTTGTTTCTCTATTGGATATGGAGAAGGAGGAATAAATGATACATTGTATCATCTAATTTCACTATCCCATGTATATTGGTTTTTTGTTCAATCTCATGCAAAGTTAGTCAATGATAGACCAGCTCAAGAAAGTATATATGGTCAGTAACTAATTCAACT
>Ga0194063_10000084_pt1 | contig 65583 bp, 63 predicted proteins | sample SepL3720m_MetaG_FD_155459 | JGI IMG/M metagenome (GOLD analysis project Ga0194063, IMG submission 155459) | Anoxic zone freshwater microbial communities from boreal shield lake in IISD Experimental Lakes Area, Ontario, Canada - Sep2016-L373-20m | ecosystem: Environmental > Aquatic > Freshwater... | reverse complement strand
CTGATTGTTCTTTATCTGTAGGTTCGAAATTTATGTCTCCATTGATAATTGTAATTATCATACATCATCCCTTCCTTTCTATTATACAATAGTCTTTGAATTGTTCTTGCACTTCTATTATCTCTTCGTTTTTTAATGCACTATAATTGAATTGATGTTTTTCTCCTCATTCCCTTCCTTCTTTTTGTAATACGATTTTAATTGCTTGCGATATTTGTCTCATCAAGAGATTGTCGAAGTCGTTTATACCTCCTAATTGATTGTTTTTTAAATCCAATGTGCTTTTCTTTTCTTGATCTATCTTGAAATAAAAAAGTTGTGAATTGTTGTTATTAGTTATGAAAAATCCCGTTGGATTTCCATTGTTTGTTTTTCTATTTGTTCCCTGAAATTCCTCTGGTATTCACGATAAACTATCATGGAATGAACTTGCTGCATGATTACAGAAATGTGGAAAAAGCACTTTGTAAATATATATTTTTTTTAATATTTCTTTGGTCTTATCATCATTTATTTGTGTCACTTTTATCTTATCAATAATTTTTTCATCTAATTCTTCTTTTCGTATTCTTACCATACTTCATTCTATAAATCCATAATTTATTTTTCCATTAAAGTTTTGTTTGCTTTTCTCTTTGAGTTTCCAAAAAATCTTAATGATGTTTTCTGTGGATAATTTTTTTGATAATAAAAATTCTAGCGCTATGGGTCCTATTTTTCCTAGTGTTATTTTGTGTTGTCTCATTAATGCATACGTGTCTTCCCCTAATCTTTTACTTAAATCATCCCTTATTTCTATGAGTTTTCTGAATAGGAAACGATAGGTCAAGGAAATTAATGAAAATTGTTCTTCGTCGTTTGGTTTATAAAATAGTTCTAATGCATGTTCGGAACTTTCTAATAATTCTATTATATTGTCTCCTGTTGTTTTTTTATCTATCTTTTCTTTTCATGCTTTTAGTGCGCTTTGAAACATTTGAAAATCTTTTCGTCATTCTTTTGTCTTCTCTGCTCACATGATTTCTTTTATCTCTTCTTTTCCCATATCGATGATTTCTTTTTCGACATTGTTTATTTCTATTATTTTATTCTTCATTTGTTGCTCGTTGAGACCAATTTTATGTAAAAAGTATTGTCCAAGAGTTAAATCTTCATAAACATGTTTTTCCGTGTTTTTTGAAATATTCTCTGTTATATCAGATCATGTTCATTCTGGTCATTGTGTTGGAGTAAGTATCATTTTTTATATTAATAGATAAATTCTAATGTCATCGCAATTTTAGATACGCATCAAGTATTTGGCTTGCTTGTTCACTTTTTTCCTTGTCTGCTTTATTGTCAAAATCTTTACTTAATTGCTGTGTTTCGTCGATTGTTAGTCCTTCTGCTATCATATTGATAAGTGCGTCCATAGTATATGGTCCAGCCATTCCATCAGCTTCTTTCATGTCTTTCCAATGTTCTTGAGGATAATAGTTTTTACTTCCTGGTTTATATCCAAGTTCTCATTGTATCTTTTTTACCTGTTCTGTATCTTCTGGGGATTTTAATGCTTCTTGAATTGTTGGGTTTTTTATTAAATCTTTGTATTTAAAATTTTTCAGAAGCTCTGTAGATTCTGTTTTTTCTTTCTCTTTTACTCATTCATTTGTAGTATTTGTCGTTTTGCTTTTTTCTGGAATTGGTTTTTTTTCAGCTATCAAGTTACCCACATCATGTTTGTATTTTGCACTTTTATCTTGTAATCATTCTGTCAATCCATCTATTGCTGATGGTACTTCTGATTGTTTTAATATCTCTCACATGCTATTTATTGTAAAGTAGATAAAACTTTGTTTAACCATTCATCTATATCTCCTTCTTGTTTTATTCCTTCAGCTTCTTTTGCTCTTAATTCCATAAGGAAATGATGAAGTTCTTGTATTTTCGTTACTCCTACTGCTAATCACTTTTGATCTACTTCGTACATGCTTTTGAGGATAATCTTATATATACTACTATATTGATTGTCAGTATATTTATATGCCTTGATATCTTCGGTAAGTTGTCAAAATATCGGATGAGCATTATCAAACGCCGCAATTAAATCTAAAAGTTTCTTCTTCTTGTTTTCCAAGGTGAGTTGTATAAATTCTTCTGCTGCTTGTCTGTATGCTTGTTCACTCATGTGATTATAATGTAATGGTATAAATAGTATTACGCTTGTGGTGCAGGAGTTGATTCAGCTGGTGGTGTCGTTGGTGTTGCTTCTGGCACTTCTGGGAGTTTTGTTTCGTCTGCACTCATACCAAGTCTTGCTTCCATTTCTGCATCTACGAATTCTCTTTTCCTTCCATATTTTTTACCTGAGTATTCTTTGAGTATGGGTACTATTTTTTTGTTTTGATAATCTTTGGTGTAGATTGTATTCATACTAAATGCACGAGTAGTAGCGTTGTCGATATTCAATTTTACATATGCTTTATAGTTGGCTATACCTACGATATCTTCTGTTGAGAGTACTGGTGCATATTCCTTTTCCAAAAACTCTGCATCGGGTGCACCGACCTTGAATGATTGCATAGTACCAACGTTACCAAATACTGCTGCTTTTACATCATTTTTTCCACCACCCACATCTCCCAATCCCTTTGGTGGTTCGAGCTGCGCGATATATTGGTGAGCCATGATAAGCGAAAGTCTGTATTTTCTTGCTTCTGATAATATGTCCGCAAAGGTTCCCGATACGAAATTTTGAAATTCATCCACGTAGAGAAAGAAGTCTTTTCTGTCCTCTTCTTTTTGTCTTGCTCTTGCCATCGCTGCGGTATATATTTTGGATACCATAATCATACCCAAAAGATTAGCATTTGACTCTCCTATTCTACCTTTGCTGAGATTTATGATTAATACTTTCTTGTTGTCCATAATATCTTCAAACTTAAATGCTGATTTGGTTTGTCCGATAATGTTTCTAATCAATCTGTTGGTGTTGAATGATACAAATTTTGCTGAGAAATATGGGATAATTTCTTGTTTTTCTTTATCACCCATAGCGTTAAATGTTTTTTCCCATCGGTTTCTTACTGTAGGATTTGTTACTTTTTTTACTTTATATTCTCTGTACCCTTCGTCGGTAAATAGCCTTACTATATCTAAGAGTGTTGGTCTGTCTTCGAAGTCTTCAAGTAATGTTAGACTTCCGTATTTGAAATATTCTTGTAACCTTGGACCAAATATTTCTGGACCGAACATTTTGATAAATATTTCTGTAGCATCATTAACCACTCTATCTGCTTCATCTAAAATATTAATTTCATACAGATTTAATCCCATCGGTCTTTCTTCATCTCCTGCATCGAAATAAACGACATCTTTTGCCCTTTCCTTGGGTATATAGGCAAGCATGTCTTCTGCAAGGTCACCATGCGGATCAATCAAACATATGCCGTCCCCGTTTCGAATGTCTTGTCTTGCTATGGTTTGTAAAAAGACTGATTTTCCTGTACCTGATTTTCCTATACAATAATGATGTCTCATTCTATCATCTCTCTTCATATAGACAGGGGAGAGCGTATTTCTATAGATATTTGTTCCTAACAAAATAGCGTCTTTGAATAGCTTGTATCCAAATCATTTTTTCTGTACGATAGATTTCACAAATTTCTTGCTATTTTTTTCTACGATTTCTCTGCCTTGCAACTGTTCTTGGGTAAATTTTTCTATCGGTTCAAGCACATCTTCGTTGTATGTTGTTTCTCCTACTGCCCAGTGTTTCTGATAGTCAGCAAGTATGATATTGAGTTTTCCTCATTTATAACTTTCTGCCAATACTCCTCCCATAATGTATCCGTTAAAGTCTTTTGGTATAGGGAGATTTTCTGGTGCGGGCAATACTTTATATTGCATCCATGAAATAATTGGTGAACGGTTATAGGTGGCATCTGGGAAATGGAAGAGTGACGTGAGTTCGTTAATTCAGAATATATTTCTTGCAAAGAAAAATTTTGTAATGAAATTGTTTACGGCAATTTTTCGCAATGGTTTAAATAACCATCCAAACATATCAGCTTTAATTTGTGTGTCTTCTAGTTCGTTTCCATATTCATCTCCATAGACGGTCAATGCATTTACAATTTGATCGATATTTGACTCAAGATTTGTTTTTTCATCAGAACTTGTCGTTATCAACAGTGCTGAATTAAAGAATGGTAGTGCAGCTTCTTCTCCCATAGCGTTGAGGTAATCTTCTTTTGCTTTGACCATACGTACCATAGTAACACTTTCTTCTTCTTTTTTTGAACTTAAAAGTTCTTTGCTTGGTCCACTAATAAGGAACCCAATCAGTTTTCGTGGCATGATAATATATTTTCGCCACCCTGTGCCATGTTCATAGACAGAAAGATTCTTATAGAGTCTATCGGTTGCTTTCTGTGCTTTCCTGTTGAATGCATCGCCCAATGGTTTGATAGGTATAATAAGATTTACTGTGTCGTATCTAGATATTTTTCCTATTGCATCGATAATGTTGTTTATAGGATCGTCCGCTTGTTGTTTGTAGATTTTTATATTAAATACGGGATCCTTTTTTGGCTTAATAGGCATAATATCACTATATTTCTTTTTGAAAAATTTTGGTTTCACTGTCCTTTCTATGGAACAGTTAGGAAATTGTGCTGCAATGGCTCCTTCGAGTAACTGTTGGTATTCTGGATAGGTAGCTATGATAAAGTTTAATACGCCATCTTCATAATTATAGATAAGTGTGGTTTTGGGTTTATCAAATATATTTTTCATCAGTCATTCTTTGGTACTCAAATTTCCTACTTTATGAAAATTGTGAAATACCTGGCCCATACGTCCTATTTTTTCTTTCATATCTTTGGCAAGTTCCTTTTCTTGTTCGCGATCTAATTTACTTTGTCCTCTTGGTGATAACACCTTGAGATAAATTATTCTTCCAGAATTGAATACATCATAGAAAAATCTCAGCATATGTCTGATTATGATAAGAAATACCATCCCGATGATAAAAACTAATATACCATTGAGTATATATTGCCCATATTGTGTTGTTATATTGTTTCGTCCTGTTGTTATGCTGTTTGTGGTGCTTGTTTGGGTATTTTGTTGGTCTTTTTGACTAGGTGTTGTAGTAAATCATGGTCATTGTATTGTTTTTGGAGGCATATAGTTGTTTCCTAACAAAAAGTTTTTAATCTGAGTAATTCATCACATTGTTTGTATGCAGCTTGTCTTATCTTTGGCTCGTGCTATATTTGTTAATTGTGAAATATTCTCCAGTGATGCTGGATTTTTTTCATATGTGCTTTTGATGAGTTGTTCGCATAAACCTAACTCCATGACTAAACGACTAAACGATAAAAGATTTCTAATTTTCAATTTCTAATTTCTAAACGAATATATTCTAAGTTCTTCTTGTATCTAAAGTCAATTATAGCTGGAAACGGTGTTTTGTACAAAAAAAAACGACTTTGGGCGTCCATTCTAAGCCATTTTTTTGAAAATAGTATATAATAGTGGTTACTTTATCACTTTTTTGTGAGATTGCTATATATTTCATACCATAAATAGGCACAAAATGCCCTTACCATAGAACTTGCATAGGAGCCAAATAAGATACCAAGGAATAATAATCCATATATGCTTCGTTTTACTCCACCGTATTGGATAATATTGAATATGATGGCAAGATATATCAGAATGATTGGTATCAACAGCACAATGAATATATTTAATGAAAAATTGACAAGCAAATTAGTTTGTATTCTTAAATATTTTAAACTTTCTTTGAAGTGAGCCAAAGAAATATCACAGCTTTTGAGCACGGCTTCGTAAGGTCCTTTTCATTCCAACGTCATAATATATCTCGTATATACCTTAAGTGCGTTTACTATAGTCATTACGCCAAATCGCAGAATTAACAAAAAGATAGTAAAACTTCCATGCAAACCACCAGAAACAGTTATTTTGAGTAATGTTAACCAGTATACTGTTGGAGAAATTATTAAAGACAAAATTCCATATTCAAACATAGGGAAAAAGTTTTCTCTTCATTTTTTGAGCGACCTTCTAATACTTTTGTTTTTGTCGTTGAGATAGTGAATAATCGCTGTTTGTCCTACGGGATATATGAGTGAATATGCTATAAATAGCACTATTGCTATACCAATTACTCGGTTAATAACGTGATTGTTGTTAATTTCCTGGACAAAGAATTCTGCTACTTTGCCCACATAGAGCCCATTTTCATAATTTCTTGCAAAGAGCGTATTTACATTTAAAATAATCAATAAACTCGCAATCAATGAATGAAAAAATGATGTCGCTAAGGTCAGTCTGATTATTTTGCGATCGCTTTTCATATAGTCTATTGAATTTTTGAGTATCGATTTGAACATGCATTGTATTTACTGAAAAAAAAGGTGGAGGCAATAGCATTTTTTGGCTAAAATTCTAATTACTATTGCAAGATTTAGACAAATATATATACTATTTCTTGCTTTATTTTTGTCTCTCTAGCTATGAAATTTATCAAAAGGCTTGTTTTTGTTCTCATTCTCTTGTTGGTAGCTTTTTTTATCTATCGCATGATTAGTCCTGCAGCAGCAAAAAATCTTTTGTATGATTTGAAATCGTTTTCCAATAACACTATAGGAACACATTTTTCTCTTAGTGGCACAACACTTCTTGTTACCTGAACGGTGATTGATATAACGGGTACTATTTTGCAAGACACCTGAGGTTTGCAAGAAATTACTGGTGATGATGAACTTTTACTTCGTGATATCACACTTTCGCAAGAAAATCTTGATACGGGGAATGACATATCATGAACCACAATATCTGGAGACGCACTACTAGATTCGCCGATACTCTCTTGAACAACAACCATTATTGTTTCACCACCCACCACGGTGATTGTTCCTAAGAAGACACCACCACCAAAAAACAATAACGATCTGGATCATTTTCTTCAAAATTTTGGGAACTAATTTACTATTAATTATTAATCATTACCATGAATCTCACCCTCAAAGATTATATAGCTAGCGATATATTCAAAGCTCAGGATGTCGTGAATGACTATTTGGAAACAGCAAAAAAAATAAATGCTGACTATTTTTCTTTTGTGAGATTTCATCCAGACTATGTGCAAGCTCATCTTGATGAATTTGCTACTAGACCACTCAAAGCTGCGCCTATTGGTATCAAAGATATTATCCTGACACAAGATTATATTACTTCTTGTGGGTCTAAGATGCTTGAAAACTATGTGAGTCCTTATAGTGCAACGTGTTTTCTTAATTTAGAAAAACATGGATGACTCATGATAGGGAAAACAAATATGGATGAATTCGCTATGTGATCTACTACCGAAAGTTCTTACTTTGGTAAAAGTAAAAATATCTATTGAACAGACAGAAGTCCTGGATGAAGTTCATGATGATCTGCTGTAGCTGTAGCTTCAGGCGCAGTTATTGCTGCATTGGGAACTGATACGTGAGGGAGTATTCGTCACCCTGCTGCGCGGTGCGGTATCGTAGGCATGAAACCTACGTATGGTATGGTATCTCGTTATGGTGTACAATCTATGGCATCGAGTTTAGATCAGGTGGGTGTGATGACACAAACCGTTGATGATGCTGAAATCTTACTTAAAGCTATTGCATGATTTGATCCCAAAGATTCTCAGAGTGATACGAGAGCTGATGAGTTCGTGAATGATAATAAAAATATTGATGAAAAATCAGTAAAAAAATTTAAAATAGGAGTACCAAAAGAAGTCTTATGTGAAGGGTTAGATCCCAAGATTAAAACATTGTTTTTGGCTACTATCGAAAAACTTCGTTTATCATGAATGCTTGTAGAAGATATTAGCTTGCCTATGCTTGCCTATTCTGTACCCATGTATTATACTTTGATGCCAGCAGAAGTAAGTACCAATCTTGCGAGGTTTGACGGTATAAAGTTTGGCCTTCAATCTGACAGTATGGATGCTGATACTATTCAAAAATATTATGAAACTATTAGATCTGCGTGATTTGGTGAAGAAGTAAAGAGAAGAATTTTGCTTGGTACCTTTGTTTTGAGTTCAGCAAACTATGAGTGATATTATCTCAAAGCACAGAAAGCGAGAGAGGAGCTACAGGCAGAATTTGATACGGTATTTGCTCATTATGACATTATTCTTACCCCAACAGCTCCAGAGGTTGCATGGAAAATTGGTTCAAGGACCGATGATCCCCTCAAAATCTATTTGGCAGATATGTATACGATCCCTGCCAATATGTGAGGGTTGCCAGCGATGTCGATACCGATGGGTATGGTAGAAGATCACACCGACGGTTTGGTGGAGATGATGCCTACGGGAATTCAGTTAATGGCTCAACAATGGGCTGAAAAGAAGCTCTTTGGTTTTGGTAAATATTTGGAAAAATTAATACAGGATGAATAATTCTCAGTCATTGCGAGGAATACAATGACGAAGTAATCAAGATAAAACACTAAGATTGCTTCTCCGCCTAGGCGGATCGCAATGACAAATAAAAATTTATGATCTTGTCGTTTAGTGGATAGGACATCCGCCGCGGCGGATAATCCCGACCAGCAACGGCTGGTAAATTCTACTCCTACTTGTATTATTAACAATAAAAGTTATGTTACATTTTATGATCCGGTCGTTCAGTGGATAGGACACAATCCTGCGAAGATTGTAACCCAGGTTCGACTCCTGGTCGGGTCAATAATAACTAATAACTAACAGTGAACAACTAACGACAAAAGAGCATTATTTATTCTTATTGTGCTTAAAGTCTTTATATATAATGAACATTTATTATGCAGAAATTGTTTTTAACATCAGTAGCTAGTAAAGTTCTAAATAAATTTATAGACATGATTGATCGTCCTCCTTCTGATTTAACTGTAGCATTTATTCCAACCGCATCAGATGTCTATGAAAACAAGTCTTTCGTTGAAAATGATAGAAATAAATTAGTAGAATTATGATTTAAGATATTTGATATAAATATTGCTGGTAAAAATGAATCTTTTCTGGAAAAACATCTAGAAAATGTCGATATACTATTTGTTGCAGGAGGAAATACGTTTTATCTTTTAGAAAAAGCTATTGCATCATGATTTGATAAAATAGTCAAGAAACTAGTTAAAAACTGAAAACATTATATCGGTTCGAGCTCGGGTTCAGTTATTGCGGGCACATCAATCGAACACGTCAAATTACTTGATGATTCGAGTAAATGACCGAATCTTACATCTTTTAATGGTTTATGTCTGGTTGATAAAATTATTCTGCCACATTATGGAAATGAAAAATATCAAGACAAAATGAATCAGATACTACGTGATTATTCTAATTTACAAGACAAAATCATTACATTAACTGATAATCAGGCATTGGTTATTGATAACAATACGTTAAAAATAATTTCCAATGATGATTAACATGAATACAAAATTACGTTATATATCGGTGATTAACTTCCCGGTGAATGACCGGGACTCCCTAACGGTCGCTGTTGGCTAGAGCGTTTGTCCGCCTAGGCGGAAGGTCACAGGGTTTAGTTCTAAAAAAACTTATTTTACAAAACAATTAATAAACATTATGGGTGATTAGCTTCCCGGTGAATGACCGGGACTCCCTAACGGTCGCTGTTGGCTAGAGCGTTTGTCCGCCTAGGCGGAAGGCCACAGGGTTTAGTTCTAAAAAAACTTATTTTACAAAACAATTAATAAACATTATGGGTGATTAGCTCAGTTGGCTAGAGCGTTTGCTTGACGTGCAAGAGGCCACAGGTTCGAGTCCTGTATCACCCAAACTTTACTAGATATTGTCCAATCAAATATATCTAATTACGTGCAAAAGGCCACAGGCCCGCCCCGCAATTCTGCGGGGTTCAGTCCTGTAGCACCCAGACATTCAAAACTTAAATAACTAATCATAGTTATTTTTTTAAATTTCTTTGGCTAGAGCGTTTGTTCACCTAGGCGGAAGGCCGCAGGCCAGCCACGGCTGGTATATTCGCAATTGTCCGCTTTTGATGAATCCTGTATCATCCAATTAAGCATTACAAAATATCCATCATAAAATCTCGTCTATATAGTCCCACAGACTAATTTTGTTGTAATAGTTTTTATAAACCAAAAGTCATAGGAAATTCCTATGACCAGGTAAGAAGATGACTGCGGTTTATAGCTACAATTTAAGGCGATGAGTCGTGAATGTTCCATTTCCACAGTCTTTTAGTTTTTGGAAATTTCCGAAACTCTCAAATGCCATTACTGTATGCCCCTTATACTGCTCTTTATACTTGGCAAAGTTATCTATCGAATTGATTGATAAACAACGTGAGCCATAATCTATGAGTTCTATGAACTCTATAGATTGCCCTTTCTTGAGGCTTTTTAGGGCTTGCCTACGTGTTAATGTTAAGTTTTTCATTTTTTTTAGATTTATTTTTATATTTTATATATATTCATAATATAAAGTCAATATCAAAAAATTAGATTATAGTACTAAACCGCACAGTAGTTTATAAGATACTGTTCAATCTTAACATCCTTATATCCTTCCCTTTACAAAATGAATCGATTCAACTGATGTATCTATCATTGGCCGTTAAGTGCTTATATTTCCATATTAATCCTGTTAAGCCAAACTACAGAAACACATCTAACTAACGTTATATTTTTTGTTTCTAGTTAAACTTAGTTTAACTTTCCCTTGACTTTCTGTTGCTTTTAGTTAAACTCAGTTTAACAATATATATATTGAATACCTTTTACTTTTTATTTATGTCGTATGAAACAACAAAATGTAACTGTGCTTGCCAAGTGACAAGTCGTCATCCCAAAAGATTTGAGGGATGAAATGTGAATAACTGTAGGGGATACCCTCAACTGCTTTATGAGGTGATCTGCTATTGTTTTAAAAAAGAAAATTACAACTATAGCGTATTGATCCCCTCAAGAAGGAGACCAATTTCCTGTGGGTGTGGAAGCTGATGGTAAAACCTTGACCGTTGCCATACAAGACCTTAAATGAATTACCTGTTTATTGTGAAAACCATGATTTGGAAAGTCGGTACATGCAATCAATATGATGGTTAATATGTATACTTCGTGAAAATCAATCATTGTTTTTGATCCCTATGGAGACTGGATAGCTGATATAAAAAATCATATTGCAGACTTGGGAGAAGAATCCATCTATCACTATATTGTTGGTGATGCTAATGATTGGTCATCTTTCAAACATAAGATTTTGCAAGATAAAAAGCAAAAAGTTATAGCAATTTCTACCAATTTTCAATGAATCTGATCAAAAAAATCTGCTGAATTGTCAAAGCCAATTATTCTTGATTGTTATAAAAAATTTGTTTATGAAGATACGGCTGTATTTCTTGATGAATTTTCCACCTATTTTGATGAACAGCTATTGTCAACTATTATTTCTGCCCCTGGGTATACCTGTATTTTAGATCAATCATGGGATAATCTTTCTAGAGATCAGATTAAAATACTCTTTGCTGCTATCAATCATATTGCAATTTATCAAGTATCATGACTGACTGCGAAATATTTAGTTAATGATTTTGGTTTGTTGCATACTGTGCAAGATTTGAGATCTATTGAAAAATATAATTTTTATTTCCATTCTACGCTTTGAAATAAAAATATTTGACAATTATTACTTTGAATATATCCAAATACTTAGGTACTAACTTATAAAAATCTGACGTTTGAGATACTGTATGCCCTTTCTCTATGGTCAGATTTTTTCTTTTTTCTGTGATCCTTGACAAATTTTTAAGAAATGGTTATAATGATATATGCGCCTATTTTCTTATAAAAAATTATATGACAAATGTACAACCATGAGATGAGCATTTAGAATCTTTGGATGAGAACAAAAATAATTTTGCTGATTTTTCTGAAACTTCAAAAACATTACAAGAAGTTAAGTATTCTGTAACGACATGAACACAATTATTAGCACCACTAAAAGATGAAATTGTTGTAGATACCTCATCAACCGAAAAGATGTATAATAAAAAAAAATATTCTGTCGGTTTTATCTGTGATTTTATAGAAAAAAATACTTTAGATAAGATAAAAAAATTCCTAAATATTCCGTATGCGCAAAATAAATCTGATGCCATTGAATCTGTTTTTGCTTGAGGAATGATAGGAGATATTTTAACTATGGGAAGTGTCTATCATGATGAATCATATATTCAGCATTTTGGAACACAGTCTATGAACGTATATGAATTTATTTTTGCTCTTGAAAACCCGAAACTTGCATCGAAGGCGATTGCTCTATTCAATACTCATCCTCAAATGATTACAGGAATCGATCGTATGGGACAGCTATTTGCCAAGAGAAAACTTACAGAGATTTCTCAACTCAATCTCCCTCATGATGTGCAAACATTTATTTTGACACATTATACAATTTATACTCCTAGCAATGAAAAAAATAATCATTTTCAAAAACCTGTATACGATGAATACAATAAAATACAGAATGATGGAACACACACAGAGGAAGCAATTTTGACCATCAAAGATCCCCAAAACTTTATCATTGTACTTAGCAATATAGGTTATGATGTGCGTGGTCTTTCTATTTATGATGGAAATTTGGTTTCCTATGACGCAAATCCTGTCACGAAAGAGGTTGCGCTTATCTATGATTATTATCGACATAAACATGCGTTTTTTTGAAGCTTTATTGATCGTCTACACTTGAATGATAGCATTGTTTTAAATTTTATACAAGCTGGCATTGAATCATATGACCATGATCTGAACAATGGCAAAGTTTATTGAACACCCGCAGATTATGTCATTGATGGCATGAAAACCTATGAATATACTAAGGATAGGGTCATTTTGAAAACGAGTGGAGACGTTTATTATTATTATCATACCCATGTAGGTACCGATCCCTCAAATCATATCCCCGCATCACAGATGTGATGGACTGAAGGAAAAAAAGCTTTGGAGGATGCTGGTATGCATATCAAAAGCTTTTCAAGTCCCGTTACGAAACATTATATAAAGGCAGAAATATCTTCGGTTTTATCAAATCCTCTAGTGCATGGAGCACTTATAGCAACCTCAAATCATGGTAGCCCCAAAGCACAGTGATTCTCTAAAGATGCACGAAATCCATTATCCAGATGATTTAATGCTTCTTCTGATCAGAGCTATGTTACCTACCAAGATATCGGTGATGCATTGATTGAAAGATATGAAAAATCTAAGAATCTCGGTTCTGATAATATTATCTATATCGGATCGTGCCATAGTGCAGATTTTAATCAGAATGTCGTCGATTATGTACAATCTAAACTTAAACATAATGGTGTTGATCCCAAAAATTTAATTTTCCCCATTATGATCTCAACTTCAGAGAGAGGTAATTTGGGTGTGGCAAGTTCTACTATGCTTATAGAGATAGCAAAATTGCTCAAAGAAAAGGGGAAAGTAACTATAGATGATCTCATACAAATAGTAGATACCATCAAAAATATGGGCGGAACAAAACCTTCCATCTTTATGAATTCTCATAACACATGAGGTATGAGGCAAATATCTATGAATCAGGAACAAGTTGTATCTGATCTAGATCATTCCAACTTGGTTGCCTAGATCAATCTTTTTTCTTTTTTTGTCATTCTTGACAAATGTGTTTCAATGAGTACAATATCAACTTAGTTTTTATTGTATCACTCTGTTGTGATGAAAAAAAAAGATACCCATAAAAAGCAAAATCCCTCAGTTGTTTCTGAATCCGACGCTTCTGAATCTCATAATTTACACAAGAAGTATTCAAAATTTAAAAAAGATTTAAAAAAAGTACTGATCGATCTTTTTATGATTTCAGATCTCAAAAATCGCGCAATCCGACCCGAATTGAGATCCATCAAACATGATATTGTTGATAATCTCGATTGAAATTGTATCAGTTCAGATAAGATAAATAAATTCTTTTGGGTATATGCTACTATTTGAAAAGATATATATATTCCTCCTCATCTATGAAAATATATCCCTGATTATAATGTTCGTATTACCTATGATGATAAAACGAGGGAAATGAACTTAAAAAACTATCTTATCATTCTCAAAGATATCTGGTCTTTATTGGTATATATACAAAACCTCCAATCTGAGATACAAAAATCTATTGGTTTTGATCCTAATGAACAAATTCGAACAATATGACAACAATCAATAAATGTTGAGCAGGAACATACGTATGTTTGACTATATACTAAGAAACTTCATTCTGAAATCGTTGAAATACAAAAAAAAATCTCTACATGAACATTTGATCTGACGGATATTATGAAACTCTATATCTTTAGTTTACGTTCATGAAATACCATACCATTCTCTTTCAAGCGCTATCTCACTCAAGAGCATATGGAAAAAAAGTTTGTGGTTGGTAATATTACTATTACCCTCAAAGATTTTATCAGAATACTCAAAGATTTGAATATAGATGATCACACATTAAAGTAATATATTTTTATTTTTTCTATTAAGAAACAATTATTTTTTTCCTTTTTTTTGAAAAAATGCTAAATAGATGATTGGTAGAATTCCCGCCGTATTGAAAATAAAAAGACAGATAAATCGAGCCAATTGTTTTTTACTTCCTGCCTTCCAAAGCGCAATTGCTTTTCGAATCATGTCTCGTACTATGAGTAATCCAAAAATAACTACCATTCATTGAGTCAGTACTCTTGGCGCCATTTCTGCAGCTATTGCTGTTGTCTGTGGATCCATTTTTTATATAGTTAATGGGTAAAATTACGAAATCAAAATCCTTCCAGCACCACTTTTTTCTATTTTTCCAAGTTTTAAAAGTAGTGGTTCAACGTCTTCTTCAACTGCTTTTTCGTTGATTCCGAGTTGTACGGCGATAGCCCTTACCCCCATTGGTCTATCTGCTTTTTCTAATATTTCTAAGTATTTAGCGTGAAGGGGAGTCATACCACCGTCATCGATTTGACTGTGTTTAAGAAAATCTTCTCGAAGTAATTCAGTTAAAATGTGATTTTTAAAATCCTCCACCGCAAGCGGTCCCCCTCCTTTAGCAAAGGAGGACAATCCATGAGTAATCACGAAGTCGCGAATCTTTATGCAGAGGTTGTGAATCTCCCTTGGTACAGCACCTACCTTTTCACTAATTTTTTTAATTACTTCATCACTGGTGTTGATTTCATACTTATTGAGATATTTTTTTATGATCACTTCTTTTTCATCCTGTGTGTATTCCATAAAATGAAAATGATATACAAATCTATTTTTGATTGGTTGGCTTAATGACTCAGATTTTGTTGTTGCTCAGATTAGGGTAAAGGGATTGATCGGGATCCTGACATTGCCTCATTCTGGCATCACCATATCAATCACAAAGTCTTCCATTGCGATATAGAGTACCTCTTCAATATTGGGTTTGAGTCTATGTATTTCGTCAATAAATAATATGTCTCAGGTTTCGAGTGTATTTAATATGCTAATAATCTCTGACGGTTTGGTGATTGCATATCCCGTTACTGCTTTGATACTTACTTGTCCTTGTTTGGAAATGATATGTGCCATTGTGGTTTTGCCAAATCCGCTGGGACCAGAAAACAAAATATGCCCCATATGTCACTTTCTTTTTTTTCAGCTATCTATGGCTGTTTTTACGACTCATTTGATATGTTCTTGTCCGATAAATTCATCGAAACTATCTGGTCTTCATGAGTGACTAATATTCAAAAGTTTATCCGTGTTAATCTTTTTTACTTCCATAGTTCGGTACTAAGATATAAATTATTCTGGTTTTTTGTTGAGTCTCATAAATTTCGGATAGTGCGTCATTAATAATACAAAGAATAATAGTGTCCATATCCCGCCACTAAGCATATCTGTCTTGAATACTGCATTTCTTGCTTGAATGAGTGTTACTTTTTTGTCAGCTTTACATTTGGCTATCTCTGCATCAGTTGGATATACCATATTGTTTTGGTTTGTTGGTGATGGTTTTGATATGCTATTGCTACACATATCTAATTCATAATACCTTTCTCCGACAATATATTCATCATTGGTGATGATAGCTTTTTTGCCTGCTGCATAGAGCAGAAATCCTAATGCAATTAATGTTCCTATCACTCCCACAAGTGTCATAAGAAGAAAATAAATTTTAAGTACACTTCGTCCATGAGATTTAGTTGTTGTTTCTGTTGCCATACCTGTGTTGTAAAAAGAATAAAAAGTTATTTAGTTTGGTATATTTTGTAGTATGCGTTCGTGTTGTTTATTGGGTCTATCGTAAATGTAGTGTCACCTATCCTTATTTTACCTTCTATAAGAGCAAAGTTGCTTACAATAAAATTGGTCGTTCCTGTCTGTTCTTCTTTATCCAATGAAAATAGATCTCCATATCGTATAAAATTATTTGTAAAATACTTGTCTGTGTTTGCTTTGACTACTTTGTATCTCTGCCCAAAAATTTCTATATATCAAACTTCGAAATTTCCATTTTGTAATAAATTCATGTCTACATATACATATGATTCAGGCATATTGTTTGCACCTGTTTTGATAGATCCTGGTACGGTGCTTACGACTTGATTTTGAATAGTATTGTTGTTCATGTTTTGTAAAATCTGATATTTTACTTTAAACCTATATAGAAATAAAGCTACTTCATATCTTGTGATAGGATTTTCAAAGGTTACTGCGTCAGCCGGTCCAATCATTCCTATTTCTTGTGCTTTTTTGAAATAATTTGTTCGTCGAGGTACTGGTGTCTCATCAAGTTTTTTTCCTTCAAATAATCTTATAACTGCAGCGATAAATTCTGATTTATTAATCGTTCCTTTGGGATTGAAATATCCATTGGACCCATTCATCATTCCTATTGCACATGCTTGCTCTACAAATGTTATGAGTGATGCGTCTATGCTAGATGCATCTTTAAATGTACATGTCTCTGTAGCTGCATTGTGTCCTGTTTTCATCAAACTAAACACTTCTCTAAAGTTATATAATATTTTTGCTGTCTGTTCTCTATTGAGTATTTCAAATGGTTTGTATTCGGTGATGGTTTTGAAGTTGGTCAGTCCGTTGTCATTCATCCATCTGATGGCCTCAAGAAGTTCAGGATCATTATTTATGCTTAATGAATCTGCCAATGTGCCAAAATTGTCTAGCATTCCGCTGGTGCTGTTTTGTTGTTCAGTTCCTAGTTCATTCAGTTTGCTCATCATCAATATTTTTATCGTTTCATTACTTACAATGTTTCTAAGTCTATATACGTAGATAGCGATTTCTTTTCTTGTTATATTTACGTCAAATGCTCCTTGGCTGTTGAGTGTGGTAAGTCCAATTACCTTTCCTTTGGTATAATACTCTCCCCATCGAGGTATATTGCTTTCGTTGGATACTTTCCCTTCAAATATTCTTATCAATAATGCCATTGCTTGTGGTCTGCTGAGTTTCTGTGTAGGAAGAAACTTATTGTCTGTAGTGCCTTTAAAAATTCCTCGTTTACAGGTATTTGTTACAAAACCAGAAAGGGTTGGGTCTATTTGATGAGCATCACTAAATGTACAACTACTGTTTTTGGTGTTTTGATTGTATCCGAGTTTGATAAATGCCTGTCCGACTATTTTTGCAGCTTCTTCCCTTGTGAGCCAATCATCACCTCTATATTCTGTTTCATTGTTATATTTCGTTAGTCCGTTAGTATACATCCACGCCAATGCCTGTTCAAATTCTGTCCCTGTATATGTCGGCGGTGGGAGTATTATATTTCCTGTGTTTGTGCCCGTACTTATTATCGTTCCAGTAAAAAAATTTGTTCATGTGTCAATAGTTCAACTTGTCACTATGGTAATTTTGCTTGTTACTGTGTCGGTTTTGATTCGCATATTGCCGGTTCATATTTGTGTTCGTAGTATCTCTGCCCTAGCGGGAACAATAAAAAATACCACACCCACTGTCAAAAAAAGCCAGAGTAATTTTTTGTTTTTATTCATTTATCAATAATAAAACGATAAAACGACAAAATGTCGAAATAATGTATTCTTCACCTTAAAATATACTAAATACGCACTACGTTTCAATACTAAATTATAGTAGACACACGTATCAAGATACAAATATCAAGAGTATCATTGTGTATTCTGTGTTTTTTCGTAAAATAGCTTGAAAGTTTGTGACAAAAGACTAGTATTCGAAAAAACCTTTTTATTTTTTGTTGTTATTGTAAAAATGACTCACGTACAAAGAACCTTGGTAGTATTGAAACCTGATAGTGTAGGTCGTAGTATTACTTGAGAAATAATCTCTCGTTTTGAAAGAGCGGGACTCCATATAGTTGGTATGAAAATGGTTCGTCCAGATAAAAAGTTTCTTTTTCATCATTATGAAACTATCGGTACTATGGTTACTAGACATGGACAAGATATCTTTGATATCACTATTAATATGATGACTAAATTACCTATTATTGCTCTAGTACTTGAATGAGTGGATATTGTAGAATATGTTCGTAAAATGGTTGGTAGTACAGAACCCAAATCTGCTGCCCCATGAACTATTAGATGAGATTATGCTCATATGTCCTATGCACATGCTGATGATTCCAAGATCGGTATTCCAAATTTGGTACATGCATCAGGGAATGCGGAAGAGGCTGAAAAAGAGATTATGCATCGATTTCAACCAGAAGAATTGTTTGATTATGCTCCTTTACATCATGCATTTACTCGTTAACAAAACTTTGGAATTGGTTTATTAGGAATTAGTTTATCAGGAGTAATTAGAATTATCCAAGTTCCCTATTCCAAGTTCCCTATTCCCAATAGTCTTTTAATTTATTATGTTATTATCAATGAAAACATGAATACATGGAAATTATTTTAAAGATGTAGAAGTAAACTGTATCTGTGGCGCAAAATTTACCGTAAATGCTACCATACCTGGTCCTATGAAAGTGGAAACTTGCTATCAGTGTCATCCAGCATTTAATAAGGATAAAGTTATCAAAAAAGTTATCAAAGGAAGAATGGAAAAATTCTTGGAAAAACAGAAAAAAATGGATTCTATCAAACCAACAAAAAAAACTAAATAGATTTTTCAACTAGCAACTAAAAACTAATAACTAACAATGATGGAAAATATTTATTAATACGTAGGAAACTTCCTATATTGTTAGTTGTTCATTGTTAATTGTTCGTTGGGTTCGTGAATTGTAAATATATGAAATATGTTTATTCATTCGTAGTAGCCAAACTTTAGTTGTTCAGTAGTGAGGTATGCTGAGAAAACAGATTATGAAAAGATATGTAGATGTTGATACCATTTTTCATGTAATCTGACACAATGCAAGTGTTTTCGTTCAACTTACCCTGAAAACACTCATTTTTCTTTTGGTCTTATATGTCTTATATGTTGTTTTGGATAAATACATCGTTTGGCAGTATTTACCCTGGTTCTTCGGTGCCCTTGGTATTTGATTTTTTGTAAAATATATTATTGATTTTCTCAACATTTATTTAGATTGACTGATTCTTTCTGAGGGCGGTATTACCATGTTTATGCGAGAATGACTCTTTGAATACAAAACGGATTTTTTTGAACGAAACAAAATAGAAACGGTCTCTCACAATCAAAATAGCTTTTGGGATAAGATTTTTTCCAAGGGCGATCTCCTTATCAAGCTTGAACATGGTGTAGAATATCCTTTTGACAATATCAATGCCCCCCAAAAACAAGCAGATAAAATTTTGAAATATAAAAGCCAATTTGGCTCAGCTACTTCTGCTGATAAATCGCTATCTATCAATGATGAAAAAATGGCTATCATCGCTGAAGCATTAAGTGAAGTGGTGAAAGAATATATGGACAAAAAAACGTCTGAACAAGATGATCACGAAGATGAGTAGTAATGTTATCATTAGAAAACATATAGAGAGGGCGTGATTAGTCTTCTTTTTTTTGTTCCATTCTATTTTTATAGACACTTGATTTTGAAAAAAAACTACTTTATATGAGGGTAATTATAGGCCTAGATTATGGAAGTCTTATTATATATTCAACCCCAATTAAGCGAATTTGTGATAGGTCAATTCAACTTGACTAGATTTCGTTTGCAATAAGCCTATCTTTTATTTGTTTATTCTTTTTGCTTTTCCCATGAAACAGCTTCATTCGATTCAACTTAAGATTCTCAAAAAACTTCTCTTTGCTCCACAGCTGAAGTATACAGAGCTTAAACCTGAAGAACATATCGAAAATAACCAACTTTCTTTTCATCTCAATACGCTCATACATATGGGATATATACAGAAAGTTGATCAGCACTATCTCTTAACTGCTCAAGGTAAAGAATATGCCAATAGAATGGATGGTGGAGAATTTCACATCCAATTACAAGCTAAAACAGGTGTTTTGGTATGTGCCACTCGTGGTCATGGTGATGCTCAGGAATATCTTATTTATACGAGGAAAAAACACCCGTATTTTGGTAAGCAAGGATTTATTACTTGAAAAGTGAGATTGGGAGAAGCGCTCTCTGATGTGGCACAACGTGAACTCTCAGAGGAAGCTCATCTTTTTGGGATCCCTCAGCTTGTTCATATCAAGCATTCTTTTGTTTACGATAAGCAATCTCATAAGCTCCTTGAAGATAAATTTTTTTACTTTTTTCTCGTACAAGACCCTCAAGGCACTGCTCAGGGGAGTGAAGAATGACCGGTAGAGCGGATTGCAAGAAAAGAATTTTCTACCAAAATTATCTCAATCTTCTATGATTTCCAGGATATTATGAAAGTTATAGATAGTCTTTCGACTCCAAACCGTCCACTTACTTTTGAAGAGCAATCTTATGATATCGAAGATTTTTAGCGGGAATATCTTCTTACATTTATTATAAAAAACCTTGATTTTTTGTGTACATTATATTTTGTAATAAAAAAAGTTCTGGTCATACCAGAACATTTCATGCGTAGAGATCACTCGTTGTATGGGCTATTTAAATCTCTTCTTTACCCGTTCCAACTCTTTCTCTCTTTTTTCTGTAATGTTATTATAATATGTTCTTTTTGCCTGTATATAGACCCTGAATTTTCCGTTTTCTTCCAGCAGGAAGTATCGTTCTAATCCAGCAATGTAGTGATCCAGACCGCATAAGTATGCCCAAATCGTCTTTTCGTTCTGAAAATAGGTTTGGTAATCTGTAAGACTAGTTGATTTTTTTTTGTCCAACGAATCAATCGCTTTAATAAACGAATTTATCGTTATTGTGTCGTTCATTGTTACCAATTGACTGATTTGTGCTTTACCAGCAAGACTGATACCTATCAATACTATACCAATAAGTGTGGTAATCTTTTTCATGTTATTTTTGTTTTGCTATCATTTTACTGTAGGTAGATAGTGCCACCTTTTTATAGATTTATTTTTTTATGTTGTTTGTTTTGTTTCTTTTGTTTCTTGGTTTTATGAGTTGGTGGGTGTTGTTGTATTTATAGTTTACTAATATCTGAGATACTATGTTTTTGATAAATTCCTTATTTCCTAGTCTATTATTTAATTCTTCGATAATGATTTCATCTGTTTCTTCTTTGTCTACCTCTCTATCCCTTTTGGTTTCTATTACCTTTTTTTCAAATGCTTCGTATCAGAAACTTGTGGTAATTTGTTCACTATGTGTTGTTATGTTAGCTAAGAAATCTTTGACCATATCATCTGCTTCTCTGCTAGGTACCTGTTTTTTTGTGAATCGTCTATTGTAAAATATCGGTTTCCCATCTATCCCTCTCAGATTGTAATAGGCAAACAAATGCGCTATTTCTTCTCTTGTCGTGTCGGTATTTTTTGTGAGATCATCGATTTGTTCTTCACTAATAGAAAATTTATAAAGCTTAAACATGCTTGGACTGATAATACCTAGACTTATTAGCATAAACTCGCCTATAGTATCTATTGTTCTGTTTTTGAGATCTCTACGATTGGATGCCTCTTTGTTTGGTAAAAATGATGGTAATTGTTTCAAAAATCTGCGTAAAAGTCTTTCTGAAGAAAAATCAGTTACTTGGTCCAAAATAACTTTTTCACGCAAAAACCCTAAAACAGCACTTTTTTTAAGAATAAGTTCCATCAGATGAGATACACTACCTGCTCGTTTCACTATATTCTCATCTATTGTGTTGAGTATGTTATTTATACTATTAAAATCTTCCAATAGTGATGGTGATTGATTCTCTCTTATTAGTTCTCTAATCATTTCTAGTTGTTTTTCTAGTTCTTCCCTCTGAGTAAATGCTTTTATAACATTTCATTCATCGCGTTGACGAAGCATTTGTCCTTCATCAACCAATTCTCCTGATTGCCTTATCTCTTCTTGTATCATTAACATCTTTTGGAAAAGATATTTATACACAAAATGATCTATGTTTGCCCTTTTGGGTATAGATAAAAGTGCTGCTTGATTGGACATCATTTCTTTGATTTTTTGGTCATCACATATTCGCTCTAACGTGAGTTTTATATCTTCATCTATGATTTTTCAGAGAAAACTTTTAATGAGTGTTTCAATAACCGCTACATCATCTTCTAAAGGATATATACTTCATCTGATCCAATTCATAGATTCTTTGAGTGCTAATGATTGGCTTAATTTTATTGTTTGTTCTTCTTTCAGGCTCTGACGACAGGACATAGATAAAGATAAAGACATTGGCATCTATTGTAAGTACATAAAATTGTTTATTCTATTTCTTACTATACATATATTATATTATAAGTCAACAGAAAACACTTCCACAAAATATAGACTGAATGAAAGTAGGATATAGACAAGAATTTTCTATGAGATTGCTCTAAAAAAACTTAGAAATATACTTAGGTATAAAACCGATTATTTTCATATACAACAATAGAATGGCAAAAAACCATTCTATTTTAATAGGTAATTATTAATTTTATAATTCAAATAATTCAGATGACCAATACGTATTTTCACTATAACATCTTGTACAATATGCTATAGAATTATAGTATCCTTTATTGCTTATATATCTTTTTAATAAAGGATCTTTGAATTTGTGTAGAGTGCGATTGCCAGTACAATGACAATAATAGTAATGTTGAGAATTATTAGCTTCCCTTACAACATTATAAAAATAATCTCTTATTATTTGTTGTTTGATTTCTCGAAGCGTTCTTTCGCTTTCTTCTAGTAATTTCTGTATATCTCTTTCAAGTTTTGAATAAGGCATAATTTCCTCCTTTCTGTTGTTTTAATGAGGTTTTTGCATAAGGAGAGCTCAAAAAAGCCCTCCTCTTATTTTTTATTATAGATACTTTGCAATGAGGTCTGTCGTTATTTTTTGTATAACCGCCTATTCAAAGCGTGAACTCGTCGTGAGTAACAGGTAGGGATGTTATAGTTATCCTACATACCTTCGTACATTTCTGCTTTCTCTGGCGAAAGCTTAGTAGAGTACTCCAAAGGAGATCTCTGTTGTTGTTTGTTTCACGGGTCTTAGTTTCCATATTATAGTGATGATAAAATAACTATTGCTATCACTATACCTACGATTACTTTGGCCCAGCCTGGCATATCGTCACCGTTGTCGTTGTCTTTTGGTGCTTCGCCATTGTTGCTCATAAGCCACTGATAATATTCATTGTCTTTTTTGTCTTCTTCGTATCCCATGATACATTCCTTTCATTTAATTTTTAACCTTTATAGATTTCATTTTTTTTGGCTGTACCATCTCTATACCCATCGTCATAGCCTTGGACGTAAGTATCGTAGTATGCATTGTCTGTGAAAAATGCATTGAGCTTTGAAAAACCAGTATACCGTTTACTTCGCCCATTTTGTGCATCTCGTAGACCGTTTGCATAGCCATCATCATACCCATTGAAAATATTCATAATTATTAACCTCCTTTCTTTTGTTTTGGTTGGTTTTATTTGTCTTTATACTATACATATTTTTTCTGTTTTTACAATGTATTTTGCCTTCATTCTTTTTACTATTTGATTGCTTTTTCGCATATTCTTTATTCTTTATTGTGAATTCTTCTTACTTTGTTTTGCATGTTTTTGAAAATATTCTTGCTATTTATAATAGCTTCAGTTCTTTCAAAACCTTTTCATATTTGGGATAATCGTTTCCAAATTTCTTTTGCATATACAATTGTAAAATATTTTTCCAATCAGCAAATCAACTCAAATCATCTGGGGATACTTTGAAGGTATTGATTATATTGTCTAAGTTTTCTATATCTTTTTTGAGTCTGATGTCTTTACATGCAGTACGGAGATCTGGCTCAATCAATTCATCTATTTTGTCGTAATCGATATGTTCTACGTTGAGGGTCAGTGAAATGTTTGTTAAATTTGGTTCCAAATCTTCTTTGAATACTATGTCTCGTGCTGGTGAACTAAAATATCATTTATTTGTTTCATTGATTTTTTTCAGCTCATTAAGAAGCATTGCCTTACTCACTGCTTCATTGCTTCTGATAGTTATTTGTGGATTGATCATTAGTGGTAGGGCAGTAACTTTTTTGTTTGTTGTATTGTATTGGAATACATATTTGTTTTGATTGGTTTCTAATGAACTTGTGGACCATACACTTCCCAGACAGAGATAATTGGTGTGCGTAAATGGCTGATGAAGATGTCCGGAAATAAGCTTGATGTTTGAAATATCTAGAAATTGTTCATTGAGCGCAATATCTTTGTAATTAAATTTTGATCTTTGTCATGGGAATGATGTTCCATTGATATAATAGTGATGAAATATGGTAATGTTTGGATTCTTATCTATCTGTTCAGCAAGAAATTTGTTGATATATCACGAAAATGCTTCATGTTTATTTGCAGATTTTTCTAATAATGTAGCAAAATCGCTGATGGATTTTAGTCTTTCTTTCTTGGGACTATAGTTACTTACCTCTTGTTCTCCCGATAAAAAAAATGGTAACAATAAAATTTCTTCTCCTTCTATATTTTCTAATGTCGGCTTGGTAATAAACTGTATTTTTCCTCATTCTAAACCTTGCGTACTGGCAGACAAATTCTGCCTTCTAAATTCTAAATTCTGAATTATATCAAACGCTTTTTGTGCTTCTTCAAAGACGAATGAATTTCCCAGTCGATCGTGATTGCCTGCTAGAACATATACTGTTTTTTCTTGCTCAAATAGTTCTAGAAAAAGTTTGTAGAGTTGTAATAATGCATTCCTATCGTAAGCGAAATGGTAGACATAGTCTCAGAAAAAGATGATAGTCTTTTCGTCGGGATATGTAGAAAAAATAGTTCTGAGTTCAGTCAAAATTTTATCTTGATAACGGGTGTTGATATGAATGTCTCAAATTAATAACATTACTTTGGGGGACGAGGAACAAGGTAAAAGGAACTAGGAGTACTATAGCAATTTGATTTGTAAAAAAAAGTCAGAAATATATAACCACACTATGAGAAAAGGTTTGCGACTAGCATTAATTATTGTTTGTATGCTTGTCCTTCTAGGTATAAGAGTATTTTCTCCTGAGGATACACGAATTTGTGATGGTACTACTTTAGTTAAACATGGAAATCCTACTGCTAATGGCTCTGGGTTTTTTTGTAGTTGATGAAAATTGTTTACGCAGTCACTTTTAGTTTCTCAACATACATCAATGCATATCTCAACAGATTTTATCGACAATGGCCCTATTCCTTCAACGTATACTTGTGATGGAGAAGGATATTTTCCTACCTTGAAAATAGATAATTTGCCTGTGGGTACCAAAAGTTTAGCTCTTGTCGTTGATGATCCTGATGCGCCTGGTGGTATACGAGACCACATACTTCTTGCTAATATTTTATTGACAGAAGATGCTTATGTTATTGTGTCACAAGATACGTTTGATCAATGAATTCTTGGGCAAAATAGTCGGTGAGAACAAGCGTGGTGAGCTCCTTGTCCACCAAATGGAACTCATAAATATATCTTCAAGGTCTATGCATTATCAGATATGCTAGAAATTTCTTCGTGATTTTCTAAAGAAAGATTGATAGAATTGATGTGAGGAAAAATACTTGCGCAGGCACAAATTATAGGATTGTATACAAGGTAATAGCTATTACTTTCCTAAATGTTTTTTAATGTTTTCAATTATTCTTTTTACATATATATCAAGAATATCTTGTCCTATTTTTTTGCTGATAGTCCATTTGGGATGGTTATCTGCTATTCCATTTTGACTCTTATCGATTAGATTGTCTGTTCCGAAGTGGTTTTCTACTTGAAATTTTGGATAACTTTTTGGTGGTAATTGTACCAACCTTTTATTTATTACAAGCATGTTTGATATCTCAGAATTGCCTGCATGTCAGTCTAATGGGCCGTGTAAAATATTTTTTTTAATATATTCTTCATCTTCGTCGTTTGATTCTTCTAGATTGATTATTTTTATGTTTTCAAAAGAATACTTCTGGATAAATCTATTGATATATATTCCATTTGCGTGAAAAGAATAAAAAAAAATATATTTAGCATTATCCTTCAATGAATTACAAATATCAGATATAACCCTTTCTAATGTCTCTTCAGTAAGCCATAATGTTCCATAAAATCCTCTATGTTCTTGTGATCTTGAAAATTCTAATGTTGGTAAAATTATTATTTCTGGAAAGTCTTTTGATATGTGTTCAATAATGTAATCTGTAATATATGTGTCGGTTCCAAATGGAATAAATGGACCATGTTGTTCGGTCGCCCCAATTGGAAAAAGAAAATTATATTTCTGATTTTCTTGAAAATCTGTTGCTTTGAGTTCTTTTAGATACATTGTAATTGTATTGTTATTTTTCTAAAAACTTTCTCAACTTATAGTCTATATCACCAGCACTATATACAACAACGACCGTATCTTTTTGTGCTTTTTGAATTTCTTTGGTTACCACTAGAAAATTGGTAGTATACTTTCCTCAGCACTCTTTTGCGAAATGATTACCTAAGTCGTTCAATGTTTTGATATGTTCTTTTTTAAGAAATTCATGATGAATTATAAAATCTTTAATATCCTCTCTCGCGGCATAGATGTCGTAAATCAGAATATTATCATATTTTTGAAGTGTTTTGACAAAATCTTTCCATCCAGTAACGATCCTATTGATCTGGTGTGGCTGGAACATAACCCATAATTTTTTGCCTGGAAATTTTTGTTTGAGTGCCATATATCACAATTCGATAGATGAGGCCATGTGCCCATAATCGGTGAATATTTTTGCTCCATTTTCGTTATTTGCAAGATATTCCATTCTTCTTCGTAGACCACCAAAACTTTTCATAGTGCTGAGTATTTTTGTTTTTGGTTCTTTACTTAATTTTGTCATAAGCTCTAATATGAGAGAACCATTTACGTCGTTATGTTTTCCTCGGATATGGTTGAAAGGAATCGGCTTGATTCTTACTTCTTTGATCTGTGGTCCAAGAACTAAACAATCAAATCATGAACTACTGCCTTTGGGTGTTTTGGGTATGAATACCTTGTTTTTCACTTTTGCAACCAGGGTCTCGTATGCCGACATATAATCCTTTATGTTTTTATAATAATCCGTGTGATCTAGTTCCAAACTTGTTATGATTGCATAATCGAGATCGAGATAGAGAAAGTGTCTTTTGTATTCACACGCTTCTACAAAAAAACTTCGCTTCTTTATATTTGTATATTCAAGTTTTTTTCCTGTAAAAATATAATCAAAAATATTTTTTATATCTTTTTTTGCTTTGGTGTTTATTATATAACTTTGGGTATTGAATTCTGGTACGAGTGCTCATAATATTCCCAATCAAAAATTTGGTACTAGTTTTTTTGCTGTATGAATCGCTAGGGCAGTCGATGAACTTTTGCCGTTGGTCCCTGCAAATCCTATGCTATTGAAGTATTTGGATATTTCTCCAAGAAATTGAAAATAATTTAGGATTACCATGACTTTTTTGTTTGCTTTCATGATTTTTCTTGCTTCGAGTACTTCCTCGCGTTCGCTCGTTGCTTCAGAATAAATCACTACGTCTCACAGTTGTATTTTATATTTTCCATGCCCGATAATGACTTTGAGGCCTTTGGTTTTTAATTTGTCCGTAAGCTGACTTTCTGCAGCATCAATACAGATGATATTAGTGTATCACAAATCATAGAGCATACCAGCCACTCCCGACATCCCTGTTCATCATGCTCAGACTAGAACTATTTTCATCTATGGATGTATTGTGTAAATTTGGTGTAATGGTAGTTAATGGAGTCGCAAAAACAAGAAAAACTCTCTATTAACTTTTTTAAACTCTCTATAAAAAATCTCAAAAATATTTGGATTATCAAAAAAAGGGGAGTGATACCGTCCCCTCAATGCTTTTTGATAATTGGTTCATTTATGTTTATGTTGAGGACAGAGCGAGTCCCCGTACCTGCAATGCTTCATTTACTGCTTTTTGCAGTTCTTCAGTCACTTCAGAAAACTTCATGTCCTCTGTGCGTTTTTTGAGTATATCCCATTCTGCCTGTTTCTGGGCGTAATTTGTATCTGTTATCACGGCACTCAACAGATTAGCCAAAGCCTGTTTAAGTTCTTCTTCGTATGACATTGTTTTGTTTTTTTATGTTATTTTTTTAGACAAGTTAGCCCAGTGGGCTGAAATTTTGTTCATAGGAAATAAATCCTGTTAAGATTCCCCACAATTTTGTTGTGGTAAATTTTGAATCCATGTCTTCATCTGGATATGTTTCATCCCAGTATGCATCCCATAACTTTACCAGAGGTTTGTTATGTTCTTCGTCGGAGCCATTTTTACACCATGCTGTAATGGCACCATACCTTTTTCCAAAATGGAACACAAAAGCAGATGGATCCGTATATTCACGTGTATAACTTATATTAACCACAAATACCTGTGGAATCATATGGTTATTGTCATCATTGTCATTAAATGATGGCAATGCTTCAGTTCCTGGTGTAAACAGTTCATTTACCTTGGCATTATAAGATACAGCACCTTTTGGGATTTTATTAATTTTTTTCATTTCTTCTACCCATTGAAGAAAGATTTCGTAATTTTTCTCATTAGGAGAAAATGGTTTTGGTTTTCTCATTATTTTTGTTTTTGCGTTAGGAATATTTTATTTTTTAGATTATATATGTATTTCTTTCAATAAGTCAATCTTTTGTTGGTGAATAATCTAAATAAAAAAATCCTCCATTTGTGGAGAACCTTAATTATATTCTACCCAGAGAGGGACTCGAACCCTCACGTCCTTACAGACACCAGATTTTGAGTCTAGCATGTCTACCATTCCATCATCTGGGCATTTCCATTATAACAAAAAAATATTTTTGGACGGGCGTATGTTTACTTAAACGCAAGAAGAATTCAACTAAAATATTTTTGGTGTTTTCCTACTTTTATTTTTGTTGCTATGTTTACTTACTATCTGCTTATTTTTTATGTTTTGTTGTAATCTTTTTACGACACATATTTGATCTCGATTATTGACATTTATTATTAAATATATATGAAATACATAACGAAAAACAAATAAAAAAAAACAAAAACAAAAAAATCATGAAAACAGATCTGTTTTTAATTTTTATCGCTATTGTTGTTACAATGGCATTAGCGTTATTGCTCAGTACTTCTACTATTGTTATAGAACTGAGCAAAACGATTCCACTCTCTGTACCGTTTTGTATGTGCATTTTGACTATATGGGCCTTTGTACTACTATTTAGCACAAAGTTCTTGTATGCTCCAAAAAATATCACACTCAAGAATGTACTTATCAATGTAGGCCTAGGGGTCCAGATAATCAGCACAGCTTCATTGCTGATAAACGCTCATTTGATAGGCTCTACTATGAGAGGATGTACTATCGGAATAATCGTATTTACCTTTATGGTGATAGTATTTAGACTGGAATGTGATTATGTAGAGGTAACCACTAAGACATCTATGAACAATATTATGACGATTGTTGTGGGTATGGTTGGATTGTTCTGTATAGGATTGACTTCTTGGATTGGGCAATCTGTATACCTATTAGATAAACAAATATGGATCCCATTCTCTTTCTTTTTTATTTCAAATTATTTGGCATCCTTTGTTTTCTTTCGGCAATATGACGCTTTTAAGCCACCATTCGTTTAAAACATAAATAAAAAAATAAATAAAAAAATACACGAATTATGAAAAATATGCCCATTAATCAACATATTGCTTTATTTATCCAAATGTTGCAGTCGTTTGCAACTATCTGTCAAAACAAACTCAACTATTTTGAATTACATAGTTCTAGTGACTATCAATGTGGCAAACGTTGTTTTGAACAAGGTGAGATTTCTTTGGATGAGATATCCAAACATCATTCTGATGACTATATGGTGGTATTCCATCTATTTCAAACTATGGAGATGATCCAAGACATTATTGTTTCTCTCCAATTACCATCCCAAAAGAGTGTTATACCTCATGTGTGGTGGTCTTATTCACTTGGATATTGGCATGGAACAAGATTTCCTCTGGTCGACCATATCTATAGTGCACATCCTGATGCGTTTGTGTCTCTCTATCCTATGTCATATATTTATGATATGGTACAGCAATTCTTTGAAAAAAGGTTGGTTGATATAGAGCAAAGACCTGGTCGGTTTTATATATCCAGCATTAATCTTCGTCGATTATTTGCTATGAGGATATGGTGGATGTGTTATACAAACCATCTCTATACGCTCAACTGTAATGCTGTCTATTATTACGTTGATGAAGAGCTTTTTTCTTTGGGTGGATAATCTACGTGATCCCAATTGCTCCTGAATATTTTCAGGAGTTTTTTTGTATATCGTTCTTTGTCTTTTTTTTGTTTTTTTGGTAATTCTGTTTTTTTCATTTTTTTTGGTTTTTGACAATATTCAATTGATTTTAACCGTTGATTATTTACATATTATGTGATGATTATTTTTTCATCATATTTTTATCCAAGTGAATTGGATAGAATCGACGTTATTTCGCGCTGCGGAACTTGCGTCTCCTTTTACACGATAATTTGATCGAATCATGGACTTGAACAAAGTAATGATTATCTGAAGAGCTACCAACAATTTGCAGGTAAAAACCATTGAAAGTAGTTGAACTTCTGTAGTAAATTTCACTGTTGCAACCAACAGAAAATTCAAAAACAAGGAAGGAAATGTGCTTGAAGATGCAGAGTACCACAGATGTGTAGCCTATGGCAAAGGCGCTGAAGTTTTGGCAAAGTATTTGAACAAAGGCAAAAGGATTTATATTGAAGGTAGACTTAGGACAAGAAAACGGCAAGACAGTGAATGAAAAGACAAGTTCTCTACAGAGATTATTGTTGATAACTTTATTTTCTTGGATCCAAAGTGACAAGGAGGTGAAGATGATCATGTAATGAACGTTGCTGATCCTGTCATTCCAGAAGACGAAGACGTGCCATTCTAAACATTGTACATTCATTACTTATCTCGACTATCATAACGACTTGAACAAAAACACATACTCGTCGATACTTATGTCTGCATATAAAAAAAGTATCAATGTTTTGGCGTCAATTATTTTATCCAAGCTAAGCTGGATAGAAACGATGTGAAACATCCATTGTAGAACACATATTTATGATTTTCCCCGTCTTATTTTATACATTAGATTTTGTGCATTATGACATTTAAAATGAAATTAAAATATTTTCTCTTGGATCTGTTTGATATGGTATCATTTTTGATATTTGTAGGGGGAATCGTGTTATTTATAAGATTCTTTGTTGCTAATCCCTATACGGTTGTGTGAGCAAGTATGGCACCTACCTTTGAAGAAAGTGATTTTATTATTGTAGATAAAATTACTCCAAGATTTAGCCAACTTGAAAGGGGTAATGTTATAGTATTTGTGCCGCCTGGCAAAACTATACCCTATATCAAAAGAATCATTGGGCTTCCTGGAGAAACCGTGAAAATAAAATCTAACGGTGTAGAAATATGTACAACGAACAATGGTATAGAGCAGTGTAATACCCTTTCAGAAAGCTATTTGAGTTGAGTAAAAACTGAAGCAAGATGCGGTGTTGATGAATTCAAAATCGATACGGGGGGTTTCTTTGTGCTGGGAGACAATAGATGATTTTCTACTGATTCTCGCTGTTGTTTTGGATTAAATTGTTATGAGTGATCTACGTATGAAGTGCCGTTTGATCATATTATCGGTAAAGTGTATCTTAGATTCTTCCCTAACTTTTCTACGTTCTAAATATACTTTTATTTTTAGTATATCCGTATGAAAATATTTTCCAATTTTGATACTAAGTTGAGACAAAAAACGTTTGAAGAATATCAAGAGAGTTATGGTATAGATAATGTTATCTGTTTTGGAAGAAGTAGACTGTATCGAATATATAAAGTGGTTTTACCAACCATATCCTTGTTGGCAATCACTGTTTTTGGTCTTATTTTCTTTTATCAACGATTAAATGGTGGCTACTTTGCTTATATTCTTTTGGCTATCCTTATCATTGATACTGTTTTCTTTTTTCCTGTTATCGGTAAATATCTTGATTATAAAATGGATTTCATTGTTGTAATTCCAAATTCTCTGATGATGAATGATCAATGATGACTTTTTAAGAGAAACTTTCGTACTATCAGCGCTCAAAGTATCAAAACTATTTCTATCAAAAAAGTATGATTACTTTATAGTATTTTTGATAATGGTGATATCATTATCCTTGCTGAAGGCGACACAGAACGTGATGGTGAAGTCATTCTTCGTCGAGTTCCCAAACCAGAGAAGAGAAAAAATCAGATAGTCAAAATTATTGGTATTGATATTCAAGCAAATCAAAATCCCGATATATAGGTATTGATTATTCTCGCCATAAACGTTTATATATTCAATTATTTCTTCATGAAACAAGAACAAGAAACACCTCGTATTCCTTATGATATTTACGAATCTCCTCAAGAGATTGTTATTTTACTTCCTCTTGGATGAGTAAAAAAAGAAACGCTTAAACTTACAATCAAGGATTATAGACTCGTGATTTCTGGAGAAAGAATTAAACCCAAAATAAAAGATCATCTGATTCCTCTCAAAGAAGAGTGCTATCGATGACCGATAGATCAGATTATCGATCTTCCTCCTCAGGTATATTTTGATAAGATCCATAGTAAACTAACTTCTGACAATACCTTACAAATCATCGTACCAAAAGCACTCGTGCCGGATAAAATTTCTCTTGAAGTAGAATACGATAAATAAATGTAGAAGGTAAAATTTATAATTCAAAATTGGGACAATCTAGTCCCTTTTTTTTATTATGGTTGAAAGATAGCCAGTAAGAATTCCTCGTGACACAAAGAAGAGATAATTGATCATACTATCTTCAAAGACATGCAGAAACATTCCCATCACTAGTAAACATACTCGTCATATATTTAATCACATTCGAATAAGATATACATATTCTGTATGTGTATTGGTGGGTATTTTTTTAAATTTTTGCTGTATCTTTCTTGCTAATCGGGTAATTTGCGCGATAAGTAGTGCTCGTAGAATAAATCCTAACGTACCGATATCGATCATAAGTTGAATATAATAGTTTTCTGGTAAGATTGTCCCATTGTAATTGATAGCTGGTCCCGAAGTCCCTAATCCATAACCACTTGGCTGCTCGATGACGTATTGTATGCTACCGAATTTGGCTTGTATATGTCCCAGTGTTGATGCTCATTTGAGTATGCTTAGTCCGATTAATCCTGCTACAAGCGCTATTCCTATTCCCCAGGAAATTTGTTTATGTTTTCTTATTCGCTGGATATTCATTATCGCTAATCCCACAATTCAGCCGATAAATGCTGTTCTCGAAAGTGTTAATACTATCGCTAGTATCCACAAGATAACTATACAACTATTTATGATTGTCTTTTTGTTCATGACAAGCAATGCTTTGATGCTTTCAAATCTTTGTTTACACAACAATATCACTACTGGTAAAAATGCGATCAAGAAATATCCATAATTATTTGGTCATGAAAATATTCCCTGTCGTCTTGCTGTTCCTTGATATCAGGTTAGATAGTAGATGGGTGGCTTCACTCCAAATTTGAAATCATTTAATGGTCCATATCCGATGTGAAGGAAAAAATCAGGCCAAATAAATTTGACTCCTTGTCGAAGAAATCAAACGATGAGTGTTGTAATCAGTAGATAATTTAAGAATGTTAAGAAATCCATAATGTGTGATTTAGCGTTTAGTATTTTGGTATCTTTTTGGCTCCAAAGATACCCAATGAAAGTCGCTGAAAGGAAAATAAAGAGATAGAGAAGTCCGTATTTGATTCCTACAAAAATATCATATACTGATTTTTCTTTGATGAGCGATATTACCACACCAAATACCAAAATAACCATGAGGGTGATTCGTGGTCGTTTTCGTGTTTTGAGATATGTTGTAATGGTTTTGAAATTATAGAGTAATGTGCCAGCAAAAAAAAGTAACCATATACCATCTCTGCCTAGTGCAGGAAGTTGTGGGTATGATCATCCTAGTACTCCATATCAGATCACCGTAACCAAGATGTGATAGAGTACCACGAATATCAAAAATATTTTCAAAAATCTTATCATAGATAAAGCTAATGATAAATATGTCGTATACTATATCTGTTCGTAAAATAAAAACAAGTTGAAACTTTATGTTGTAAAGATATATTTTATGCGTGTATTTTACTTTATGTGTGGAGTGTATGAAACTAAGTGTTGTCATCCCAACTAGGTGAGATCAGCTTATGAAAAACATCACAGAATGTCTCCAGAGACAGACTTTTAATGATTTTGAAGTGATTTTTATTGTGGATAAACATTTAACAGCCGTAGGAGAGTTTGTACATGATGATCCAAGACGATCTTTTATTACCAATCTTAATTCAAAATTTCGTTCTAAGCGTGATGCTAATGATCCTATGATTGGTGGTAATGCAAGTCAGTTAAGGAACTATGGTATCAAGGAAGCAAAAGGGGAATTTATTTTATTGATGGATGATGATGAGTGGTTTCCAGATGATTATTTAGAAAAATATTTCTATTACCGAGATATTTATAGGCAGCGTATAGGAAAGGATCTTGTCTTGTGTCCTACTTTGATGTATAGAAAAACTGGTACGGTCCAAAATTATGGCTTTTCTCATTATGATTATTGGATGAGTAGACCCGTATTAGCTACCATGGGAAATAAAGAATGGATTAGTGTGCAGTTGTATTCATGAAATTCATTATTGGCACCAGCATATATTTTCAAGGAACATCTCTTTGATGAAAGATTGGATTTTGTAGCTGAAGATTTGGATTTTACTCGTGGTATTACCTTTACTGGTATTCCTATCATTGTCTTACGTGATCTGCAAATTTGTCACATGGAAAGAGATAAGAACGCGCTTGAGCATTCGCGAGTATGAAATAAATATTCTGCATATAGAAAAGCCAAACATAGAAGGATATTTGTCCAGAAATATGCTTCCTTTACGGATAAGATTAAGTTTTATTTACTTGGATTTCGAGGACAACCGTTGCGACTTATGCTTAAAGTTTTGCTTTATGTACCATGCAAACAAAAATGGAAGATATGCAGAGCAATTTTTGCAGGGACGCGGTGTACATTGTCCACTTAAAAAAAAGATGGATAATGTCTCATCTCCCCCTTTTTATCCTGCTTACTTTTGTTTGCATGTGTATCGTTTTTTGTAGATATACATACCAGATAATACTACTAATACTATTACGTTTGGTATAAAAATCATATTGTTGCTTCGTGGTATACCATCAAACTTATAGTTGGAAATTGGTCGAAGAAATGGTGTAGCAAAAAACGCTAGTGAGTGTGTTGGTATGTCAATCAGAATGTGTAATAATCGTGCAAAGCTTGCTATTACGGGTTTTTTGTATATGAGCCAAAGGGTTCCAAATACTATAGATCGAATGATAAGACTATGGGTAATAGTATATATCACGTATATATAATTTGCGTCTGTGTGATGTCCTGCCTGGCTAAATATATTTATATCGGCGCCTCAGAGTATGGCAATAATTGTGCCTGCGAATGGAATGCCAAATGATAAAAAATCTGGGAGTATCCCAAATCCTATGGAAAGCCAAAGTTGTTTTTTGTTTTTTTTACCGAAGATGGTTCATCCGTAGAGACCATGTGAAATAATATCCAACTCAGCATAATTACTAATTAAAAAGGTATAATGAATAATTTGTGATTTGTTCTATATGTCTAATTCTTTTAGTGTATCTTGCATTTTGAGGATTTTCTTTTGGTAGGGATATACTTTTGTCGGCACTTCTAGAAAACTTGCTATCAAAAATAAATGTAATCTACTCGTGATGACCATATGTGCTTGGGCTACTATTTTGACGAACTGGTCAAAATCTTCTTCTCGATCTATTTTACTAAATCGCTGATCTTTGATTTCTGCTCATGTTTTTATTTTACGTGCATATTTTATATCATTATATTGTCCTCCTTCTCCTTTGGCTATCGGGACATATATCACTTCACATCACTGATGGTAATTTTTTTTTACCTCTTGAATAATCTCGGGAAGAAATTGTTCAGCATTTTTATTGAGATTGATGATAATATATTTTTTTTCTGTCTCTTCATATTTTTTTTTCCGATTATAGGCAAAATACGATGTATCCATAAAAAATTCTACGTTGTCATATCCATATTCTTTGAGCTGATGAACAGTAGCATAATCTCTTGCGAAGATGTGTTTCGTTCTTTTGAGCATATAGGTGAAAAGGATTCTGTTTATTCGTTTTTTTGGTAATTGTATGCCTCCCATGAGGTACCTTGGTTTCCCTAAGCAGGGGAGTAGTGATACTAATCGATATCGATAAGAATTTCTGTTTTCTTCGGTGATGATTTCTCATCATCAGATAAGTACTGCATTAACCTTTTTATATACTTTTCGTTCTTTCAATTTGCCTTCACGAATATACCTTATCCATGAGCGAATACCTTTTGGTATTTCGGTTACGAAAGTAATCTTTTTTGTGTCTAGAAATTGGCTAAAAAACTTTTTTAACCATTCTGGATCATATGCAGCGATAGTTATTTTTTTATTGTCTTGCAATAATAATTTAACCGTTCATAGTAAAATCAGCTCGTCGCCTAGATTTTTATAGGATCGATTTCCAATAATCAGTATGTTTTTTTCTCGGATTAGTAACTTATTGGTAATCTTCATCAACAACGTCTAAACGATAAAACGCTGAAGCGCTCAAACGATTTTTTGGTCGTTTCTACCTTTAGTTGCTTCAACGTTTACTATAGCAGTCCTTGAAATAGATGCAAGTGAAATTTTATTACTATACTATTCTATTGATGGTTGTTTCTATTTCTTTTCCATCTGTTTGTATGATGGTTGTTGCTTTATCTCATATTTTTATTGCTTCAATGCTTTTTATCAGTTCTTTTTTTCTGTTTTCGTCCATGTTTTTAAGTACGTTTTCTCAAAAGTCTTTGTTTACCCGTTGATTTCCAATTTTTTCTTTGATGGTTATTTTTACTTGTTTGTTCCCTATAGTTAATATCTGTGTGTCTTTATCAAATGTCGTTTTTTCTGTGGTGTTTACCGCTCAACTATTTTTCCAGAATTTACTTTCATTGAGATAATCACAATATGCTTGTTTGTTGTTTTCCAACGTTGGCGATACTTTTTGAAGTGCACCAAACCATCCTGCTGTGATTATTTCTGTATCAAAGTCTGTAGAAAATATGTTTGCGTTATCGAATGTGATGTCTCTTCCTGGTGACAGATAAAATGGTTTATCTATTTTTGCTTCTTTATCTTTACATATGAACTTTATGCGGTTGGTAAGATTTGCTGCTTTAAACGTTTCTAGATAGCTACTAAATCTGTTGGGAGTAAAGCCTTTGAGTTCTTTTTTTTTGAGATCTATAAGAGTCGTTTGTTCATATGTTTTGAATTCTATTTCTGGTCGTTTCCCACTTATTTCTATCTTTTTTTCTGCATTTGGCATTTGATCATAGAAGCTATCCATTGCTAGTAGAAGTTCTTCTTCTTTTTCTTTATCATTATTCGCTAATTCTTTGATTTGTGGTCCTAGTCATGTCTTATCTGAAACAGTAATGTCTTTGTAAAACACATCACCTCTCGCTTCTAAGGCTTTCAAGTCATCTACATCTTTGCCATGTGCAATATATTCGTCTACCAAATATTGTGTTTCTGAATTTATTTTGTTATATTTGTTTGTGTCCATAAACGCAACTACTGAACTAATTTTTGCAATTGAATCAATTGCTTGTTTATCAAACGTTTTGTTTTTATCACTTTCATTGTCTATTTGTTTTCGTGATATCCCCATACCCGTTAATCCGAGATCTACTACATGTCTCTCATCATCTTTACCCATAGATTCAAGAAATGCTGCTGCTGCTTCATTTTTTTTGGATCAGTTTTTGAACATATCCAGCAGTGCATCGTATTTGTTTGGGTCGATTTTTATTTGGTTACCATCTTCTATTAAAAACTGTTTCATTTCTCCATAGTTCAGTCCGCTGAAAAGCGCTGTAACTCCTGGAACTCCTTCTTTGTATTTTGTACGTGTCTCTTGCTCTTGTGGCGTTTGATTTGCTGTTTCTGCTGTACTGCCTCCTCCAAATATATTAGCAAATGATTTTGTCATTTCACCTCAAGTCAGTAATTTCCCTAGTCATTCTCCCTTTCGTGCGTTTGCTCAAAACATAAGTCCTGCAGGTATACCCAATCGTGCTAGATTTGATACATCATATATTCATGTCCCTGGAGTGTCTTTATCTCCTTTTTTGCTTTTGAATATTATTTTATATGCACTACTGAGCATCTTCCATCCTATGAAAAGCATTCCTCCGGTAACTGCTAGATTACTGACTCCTCACCAAAACTGTTTCTGCTCTGGTTTCATATTACTTTTATCTAATCCATATTTAATTATACCTCCTATACCTCACTTTTCGAAAGACTCTTTAGCACTGCTATATGTACTTGGCTTGCTTTCTGTTCCTGTCTTAATGGTTTCTTTCCCTGTTGTACCCGTTGTAGTTGTTGTTGCTGTTTCTTTCTTTTCTTCTGTTTTTGTATCTGCTTCTTTGTTGAGTTTGCCAAATATTGATGGATCTATCTTGGTCAATTCATAAAAATCTTTTGTATGGGTTGGTACAAATGGATGTTCTGATGGTTTAAAGGTGTTCGGATTATTTATTACGTTGTTGAGGTATTCTTCCAATGCTTGTAAATCCTGGCTAAGTTCTTGTCTTTTTGCTCCGGTAAGTTTTAATTCATCCAAAATCGCATATTCTTTGTTTATCTTCATGAGTGCTTTATTCACTTTTTTTGCATCTGCCCTGTCATTTATGATAACCTCATAATACGGTGTTGTATCTGATTCTTTATTGATGATTTCGTTTCTTGTTCTTATAAAATTTGGTATATCTTCTTCTATCTTATAGAGTCGCTCACTGATTTGTGTTAGTGTTAGCTTACTATCCATACCATTTACATCGTCCATTTTCACTTCTGCATATTTTTTGCTTTTATTTTTGGCAAGCAATTCTACTTCTGATTTCATCCTATATACTCTATCTAGGCGTTCTTGGATTTGTGCTTTGTGTGCTTTTCGCATTTGCTTATCTATTCTGTCTGTTTTTTTTATGTCTTCCGTGAGTTTCTTTTCTTGTTCCAATACTGCAATATTTCTTTCGATATGGTATTTTACGTTTTCGATATCTGTTGCTTTTTCTATGGATTTATCTGTTTTACTGATATCTTTCTTGAGTACATCAAGTTCATCCTGTGTTTTACTTTTGATGTATTCGAGCTTCAAACCTTGGATTCTTATCAAAACTTTTTCTTCTGCTTTTCGTTTTTCATTTTCTCCTTGCTCTGTATAAAATCTTTGTATCCAATTTACTACGTTTTTGTCTCCATCTATTGCAAATTTGTTTGTTTCATCTATAGAAAATATGTATTTTTGTTTGTCCTGTTTGATTTTTATATTATTGGAAAAAATGTCACTAATATTGTTGATGGCCAATTCTGTTTTAAATTCATCAAATGTATAGAGTGTTTTATTAAACTTTTCTCATCCTACTGCTTGCTGTATCTCTAGATTTTTGGTTTCCATGCCCGTAGTGTAAGTAAAAACTTATACATCTAAGTATATTTTAATGATAGTGTAAAATATAATTTTGATGTCATAAAAACTTTTCTAAAAGAGAATAGTTTTTATTGTATCTCAATTATATTCACAAAGAGGATAATTACCAAAAAACTTGTATTAAATAAAAAAATAGGGTTGACAAAACCTATAAAGTTTGTTTAATCTATTATTTTATTGTTTATTCGTTGAGTGCAAGCTCTTTTTTGATGGTATTTTCAAATTCTATCGCATTTTCTTTGGAAAGTTTCTCTGTGAGATGATAATATTCTGTTATTTGTGTCAATAGTTTTACAAATTCATGTTTATCTATAATGACATTGTCATGATGTCTTGGTAATAGTTCTTTGATGTAATTGATATATCTGCTCAAATCTATATTTCCGTCAAAAGTAAACGTGTCTTGGTAGAGTATATCCAGTTCTAATTCTTTGATTTCATCTTGATAGAAAGGTACAAATACCCCTACAACAACTATTGTATTGATGTTTTTCCTCAAATGTATGAGATCTGTCTCCTCATGTCTAGTTTTGAAAAAAACCTGATAGATCTGTCTGATGAGGTTGTCGTTTTTGATGTCTTTGAGCAAAAATGCAAGAAATTTGGCAAATTTGCCGTTGGTTGCTTGGTCGCTTTTAATTTCTTGGCCTACCTGTTGAGCTTTTTTTTGGTCATCTTGTACTCTTCTCACTGCTTCCTCTGTTACTTTGTTGGTATCTTCTCTGACTTGTCATCAGGCGTTAATGTCGTCTATTCAACCACCCCCCACTTCATCTGCCATTGTTTTTTACTAATGAGTAAAAATTGCTTATATACCGATTGTTTTTGAAATCATAATTTACTTCGTTTTCACTCATACATTATGTATCAAAAATCATCGGTATAATTTCGTTATTATGAAAATTTTCAATACTTCAAATTTTCATTGTGTCTCAATTACATCCCTGGAAATGTATGCTTTTGTTCTTGAAATTCAATACTAATTCTATATACAGTCATCACGTGATTTTTTTGTTGTACCTAAAATACTTATGGTGAGGTGGATGAGTGGTCGAAGTCAGCTCACTGCTAACGAGTCAGACGGCAACGTCTCGCGGGTTCGAATCCCGCCCTCACCGATTTGTATGGCTCTGTAGCTCAGCCGGTTAGAGCGTCCGCCTAGGCGGAAGGTCGGGAATTTCAGATATTAACATAATCACTTATGTTTTGATATGTGTATGTTCTTGAAATGTAAAATGGAAAATATTATGTTTGAAGTACTAACAATGTAGAAAGAAGGGTTAATGAGCATCACCAATGAAAAATTGTTTCAACAAAAAACAATAGACCACTAAATTATTGTATTATAGAGTATTTCCTACTAAGGAAGATGTACACCAAAAGGAATTATGGTTAAAAAAACAAAAAAGTAAAAAGATTATTGAAGCGTTTATGGCTCTGTAGCTCAGCCGGTTAGAGCGCGTCTCTCATAAGGACGAGGTCAGGAGTTCGAGTCTCCTTGGAGCCAAAATCAATAAAACTTATTTATGACTCAACTAGGTTAGAGCGTCCGCCTAGGCGGAAGGTCAGGAGTTCGAGTCTCCTTGGAGCCAAAAACAATAAAACTTATTTATGACTCAACTAGGTTAGAGCGTCCGCCTAGGCGGAAGGTCAGGAGTTCGAGTCTCCTTGGAGCCGAATAGTTACTATAATCATCAACCGTCAATCAAAATAGCTTTATTTATTATTATCTTATTCTTATGGCCAAAAAAAAATGATGAAGAATTGTAGTCGCAATGCAATGTAAAGATTGCGGGAAAACCAATTATCACACGAGTATAAACAAAACAAATACTCAAAAATTGGAATTGACGAAGTATTGTAAACAAGATAAGAAAAAAACCTCTCATGTATCGAGAGAAAAACTGAAATAATTTTCTTATTTTTCACCGATCAATCATCGGAATACCCTTTTAATTTTTTTATACATTCCCTATGTTAGTTATTAGACTTTCCAGACATGGAAGAAAAAATTTAGCTGTTTATAGAGTTGTTCTTTCCGAACATACTAAACCAGTAAAATATGGATATAAAGAAGTATTGTGATCATATGATCCTATGCAACACATCATTAAAGCTGATGTAGATTCTATTCTTTCATGGATTGCAAAATGAGCACAACCATCAGAAAGAGTGGCAAAGCTTTTGTTTAATGAGACAAAAAACGAGATTTTTAATAAATTTATTGAACATAGAGAAAGAAAAGGAGTAACAAAGAAAGAAGAGAAAAAATAATCAGAATTTTTACTTCTTTTTTGCTTGTCATGAATACCATCTATGAGAACGCCAATTTTCAAAATTTTATCTTGACTGTTTTGGCCTTGGTTGTGCTTTTGGTAATTGTGTGATGTATATATACATTTATTCGTGCGATTATTATGTTCGTTTTTTCTCATAGTAAAGAAGAGAATAAAAAAAAATGACGAAATAGTATCAGATTTATGATTATCGGCGTTATTTTGACTATTGTTTTATTGTTCTTGGTTCCATTGGTGCTTAGACTGATGAAAGTTCCTAAATATGATATTTATACTCCAGTTAATGTTTTTGGTAGAGCGGGTGAGCTTGTGAATAGTTTATTTGGCCTAGGTAATGTTATCAAACAAAGCCAGAAAAGCAGTCAGTATAATGGTCAACTCAATGGCAATATAGATTCTTCTTCAAACTTAGACCTTCCTCAGCCTATTACGAACGATCAATATAATCTTTAAGATGGATGTAGATCAAAATTATTTGAAAATGTATAATAAATCATTATTGTTTCCTGTATTTCTATTGTATTGCTTGTAATCTACATAATTACTTTACTTTGTTTGTCTTTGTACATTCGCTATATCTTTTGCATCTCTTTCCCAATAGTATGATAGTATGGGGTGGAATAATCGAATGTATCTTTTAGTCTTTCTATCGCTGAGATGAATAAAAAATTTAATCTTCCTGCAAAGATTTCAAAACTTACTCAGAAATTCTGAAGGTTTACCAAACATCAGAAAATATTTGTTCTGTATCTTTGGGCGCTTACCTTCTTTCTCATAGTACTACCATTGATTAAGATTTCTCCAGTCAACGATATATCTCGTTCAGTTTGGTTATTTAACGGACATTTATTCAAAAGTTTGTTGATTATATTTGTCAGTGTTATTATTCTTTTGAGTCGAAATATGAGTTTCAAATTTAAAAACTTTGTTATCGGATATTTCGGTTTCAAAGAGAATGATTCACTTTTTAACTTTGGCTTCTTGTGGATTATTGCAACTGCATTTTTGGGTATAGGTGATGCTATAAATGTTGTGGGTACTACTACACAAACGATCAAACTTACTTGATCATATTATTTCATCCAACTCTTTTTGCTCTTATGATTGGTCTTGACCTTGGTGTCTGTGCTCAAACATGCTAAAGAAAATGCTAACAAAACTAAGATTGTTAATATAGTAGATGAAGATGCAATGAAAGATATTCAACACAAAAAATCCTTTAAAGGACTCTTCGATGAAGAAGATACTGAAGAGAACATAAAAGAACATCATTTTCAATAATTTTATTTGATTATATAATTATAATGATACGTGTAAACGATACGTGTATTGGGTGTAGTATGTGTGCAGATGTTGCTAAAACTATTTTTAAGGTCGATGGTCTGTCAAAAGTTATCAAACAACCCGAGACACCAGAAGAAGAGACCGCATGCATACAGGCAATCGATATGTGTCCTGTAAAGGCTATCTCTGATGAACCATCAATGGAAATTGCCGCATAATATGTAGGTGAATTATATTATTGTTGAAAATCAACAATCCACGGTAGCGAGAATTTGTATTGGATTGTTTTTTTCTTGTCTTGCAAAATTGCTCTTACTTGATCATTGTTGGTAAGATCACTTGCAAAATCAGCAAATTGACAAGGACATTGATTGCATGTTCATATTGATGAAATGTCGGTACAAAGACTAACGTCTTGGGGACAATTATAACATGTTTCTCATGGGTCTATACTTCCATTTCCACATGCTATATTCCCAGTTCATCAACATGTTCCTATATCTTGAGGACAGCTATCACACGTTTCTCATAGATCTATGGTTCCATTTCCACATGCTATATTCCCAGTTCATCCACATAGTCCTATATCTTGAGGACAATTACTACAACTTTCACCTGTATCAATAGTTCCATTTCCACAAGAACCTCATGGGCCAATTGTATCTATGGGATTTATGATGATCGTATCGTTGATGATGCCAATCAGTGGATTTATGCCTTGTTGATTGCATCCTAATTCTAGACCTATTTCTGGACATCAATCTTCATCATCTATTCCGTTTCGTGTCTCTTTGATCGTAGGACAAAGATCTTGCATATCAGGTATTCCATCTTCATCAGTATCAAGCACTTCTCAGCTTCATACCACTGGTGTCGTGTCTTGGATATCACCTATACCATCTTGGTTGAGGTCCAGTTGATCAGGATTGTTGTTGAATGGTGCATTGTCGAGCGAACATACTCTTTGATATTGTTTTGTTACTATTGCTTGATTGAGATTTGCATTTGCTTTACTTGGATCACTTTCATATGAACAATCTCTATTTTCAAAATTGATAAGTCCAAGTAGATTTGGTATTCCATCATTGTCTATATCTGTATCACAGAGATCGGGTATACCATCTCCATCGAGATCACATTTGTATTTTCAAAGTGTTCATTGTATTTTAGCATCCAAACAGCTATCTATTCCGTTGATTGCGATAGTTGCCTGCGTTTTGAGATAGGTACATTGATTGATATATATGCTATCTTGTGGAGTCAGTATCCCATTTTTTTGATATATATGCGTAAACATACTTGGCATCTTTTCTGTTCATGCTTTTTGTTGCGTTACTCCATCTGAAAATTCTGCTATTTGAGTGAGTGGCGTTTTGAGTAATGTTCCTATGATACGTGTAGCAAACATTATTGTTTCTCATACATTGGCGACTAGTGTTGATGGTGTCATAAGTAGAGCGTATGATGAAAAAAGTGTTTTGTCTACAATGTTGATAGTTATGATATTCGTAAGTTTTTTTCCATCAGTAAGTGTTATTGTTTGTATAATCACTCTTTTTCATGGTTTGGTATAAGCATATTCTGTGGTGAGTGTTGTATTTTGTATTTTTGTATCGTCCCCAAAATCTCGATCTACCATGAGTATATCTTCCTGAGTTATATTATATGTTTTCGTGTCAAAAAGTATTTTCTGATGTATCTCGGGGTTGGCTATATTGCTTTTGAGTATAGCTCATTTTCATTCATCTATTCCTATGGTAAAATAACTTATACCAGCTAATTTTCCCTTGATATATCCTTTGACTATTACCGGATTTTCTCCTGACTGTTTGAATATTCTTTTTACGATTTCACTGGTTGTTTTTTTGGATATAATGTTTTCTTTGGGGAATGTTCGTTGTATATCATCAAACTTTCCTAGTAATGATGTTGAAAGCATACTTTCTGTATTTATCTTGCCCCCTATCACACTTGCTTTAGTTTGGAGTGCTCTGTCATCTCCTATTTGTCCTCATACTATTACAATAACTTGTGCTTTGACATCGGCAGTACTTCCCTTGGCAGTTGCTTGTATGTTGTACATACCAGGTGCAATAAATGTGTGGGTGATTGGTGTTCCTTTGCCCTCTGTTCCATCTCCAAAATCCCATATAATTTCATTGACATTGCCTTTGGTGATTGCACTAAATTTTGTCGTTAATGGAGCGCTTCCTATCAATTTATCAATACTGATATAGATTCCTATTTGACTACCTATATTTTCACACGTATCTCCCATACTATTTTGATTGTTGTCCTGTTGACTCGAGTTGACTATAAACAGACAATTATCGGTATCTTTAGTCCATTTTGAAATATCTATTTTTCCTTCATCATCTACGATACCTATAGGATTTTTTGCTCCATCGCCATCGATATCATCATCACAAACATCTCCTATACCGTCCTTGTCTGTGTCTCTTTGTGTGGGATTGTAAGCGTTTGGACAACTGTCTTTTGTGTTATCTAGTCCATCACAATCATAATCATTATTGAATGCACAATTTACTTTACCATTCAGCTTAAATAATGTTTCTATTACTGTTTTTCCATCAATATTTTTGTCCGTATTTTTTCGTTGGCTTTGATCGATATTTATAATACTTTGATTGTACAGGAGATTGAGTTCTGCAACTGGCCAGTATCATTGTTTTATCTTGCCAACCTCTTGCATATTACATTTTGCTATATTGAACATACAATATTTTAAATAGAGATTCACTTCATTAGCGTTTTGTAGTGCACAGGCGCTTTGGCATGTTTTACTTTTGTCTGTAATGTTTTTTATATCTTCGGTAGTAAAATTTTTTGCTTCGTAACTATCTATTTTGAGTTTATTTATTCGTGTACTTACTTCTTTTCGATTGAGGGTAAGGTCCTTGTATATATATTTTGCGAGTATATTTATTACCACCTGAATGAATTCTGCTGTCGTAGTGTCTTTGTTTCCGCAAAATTTTCCCCCACAGACGGGGCTCGTCGCTTTTGGGTATCCTCTCATGTAGGTATTATCTCCTACATATGCTACACAATAATAATAAGAAAGATTGTTATATAGTCATCATCAAAAACTAATGTCAGCAAAATCTTTTCCTGGTGTTGCCGTAAATGCAGACCAAAAAGATTGTACATATTTGTTTATCATGTCTTGTTTGGGAGCGATACAGTCCTTACATTCTACGCTATTTAATAATCTTGAAAGATCATAACGTGAAATATCCGCTTGAGATTCTATTGTCGTAACATCCAACCCCATGGTTTTGAGTTGATTAGAAAAATCTTCATAGGTAGCAAATACCGACGTTCCAAGTAGTCAAATCAGTGATAGTATCAGTCAGAAATATTTCTTCATAATTTTATTTTTATTTAAAAAAGCATTTCTGATATATATAGTATATGTAAAATTGTTTTTTTTGCAATAATGTTTGCTGGTCTTTTATAATATTTTTCCTTCGGAGACTTCCTTTTTGACATTGCATCAAAAAGGAAGCAAAAAATGCTAGTCAGATGCAAATTAAACAAACTGTTGTTTCAAAACGAAAGAAATATTATCTCACCTCCAACCCACGGTTAAATACCGTGGGACCCATTTCGGTTCGTTCGAATTGATTGTTTCGAATACATGGAGTGTCTGGTCATGCATCTGACATTTATAGTGAAGTAAATTTATAATTTAACTTTTCTTGTAAACAATCATCAAAAAGATAGAGTTTGGAATATTTAATTTGTTCACTATTGTATGTTTACTAAATACAATAATCTTAAGGATTTTATGCAAGGAAATGATTTTACTGGTACTAAGCCAGCTTTTTTGGAACATTTGCTCAATAAGCTCAATGAACATATCGCCAAAAAAGGAAAAGTTCTTCTGCTGACTTTAACAAAAAAATCCTCTGAAGAGGTAACCAATTTTCTTGTGTCCCAATGATATAAGGCATTCTATCTCCATAGTGAAATTGCGACTATAGATCGTTGGGAAATTATCAAAAAACTGAGAACTGGAGTTATCGATATTATTGTATGAGTAAATCTCCTGAGGGAGGGGATTGATCTTCCTGAAGTTACCTTATTGGCTATATTGGATGCTGATAAAGAATGATTTCTTCGTTCTACGACATCTCTCATTCAGATTATCTGACGTGCATCGAGAAATCCCAGTAGTGAAGTGATTCTCTATTCAGATAATTTTACTGAATCTATGGTCAAGGCTTTATGGGAGACGTATCGTCGTCGTGGCGTCCAAGATCGTTATAACAAAAAACATCATATTACTCCACAAAAAGCCGAATCTAACGTCAAAGGATTGGATGTGGTAAAAACGGACGAGGTACTTTCTCAATCTTTTGATAAACTTACTAGGGGCAAAACCAAAAAACTCAAAAGAATGACGAAAGTTGAAAAAGAAATTATTCTCAAAGATTTAAAAAAACAACTAGATGAATCGATAGTTGCTTGGAAATTTGAAGATGCTGCGATTATCAGAGATCAAATCAAAGAAATAAGCTGAGAATAGTGTCACATCCAGAAAATAATTATTTTTTTATTCTTCTGCAGTTAAGGTAATGTGAGGATAGGGAATGTTTATTCCGTATTTTTTTAAATTTGCTATTATAATCGGTCTTAATTCTCTTGCCACCATAAATGGCGATTTTGTCTGTGGGTTTGCGAAAAAAACTGACTTTATCTGCAATCCTCTTGTGTCAAAATTTTCTATCCACACATTGGTATATTCTTTGTATAAAACCTTTACATGAGCATTTATTGTGTCTATCAATATTTGTTTTACTTGGGGCATATGAACATGACGTGGTACTGTAAAAAATATTTCTCCTCTAATAACGGGTTCACTTTTGTATGTCTTTATTGGTGTTTTTGCTAAAATATTGTTTGGTATGATGACTCTTTTTTTGTCAAATGTTCTTACAATGGTGTATCTTATATTGATTTCTTCTATAGTACCCATCATATTGAGACTTCCCATAAACTGAACGAGATCGCCTAATTTTATTTTTTCGTTGGTCATAATCATCACGCCAGCAATCATATTTCCTATGGTTGTTTCCATGGCAAATCCCAGACTTAATGATATTCATCACATGATAATTGCTGTATCAAATCATATCACTTGAAATACTGCCAACACAAGAAAAATCATCAACAAAATAAATACAAATTTTCCTACCAAACTAGACGTTCTTTGTACATATATATCAGCATCTAAACTATTTTCTTCTATTCTTGTCTTGATTTTTTTAACTATTCGTTGAATTATTATATATCCTATGATAAATATTCCTACAGCTAAAACTGCTTTAAGCAACAATGTTCCTCAATTTTCTTTTAGATATACTATGATGCTTTTTACTATATTTCCTTGCATTATATAAAAAGGAATAAAAATCTTATACTACTATTTTTTTTTCTATAAACGCCTTATTCTCTGCTGTCTCAAATGTTACTGTTGTCATATTGTATGGGATATTGATGTTGTTTTTTACAAATTCATCATTAATTTTTTCATAGATATGTCCCTTGACCATTTCTGGTAATAATCCTCCATTGGGATCAAAACTTATAAATGCTTTAAATTCTATGCTACTATCCAAATAATCTGATAAAAATACTTTTGTATTGTCTCTTTCTTTGACAAAATCACAACTATTTACTGTGTTTTTTATTATCTCTAGAACTTGGTTTATATCGCTATCATAATGCGCTCGAAAGGGAATCATCATTTTGATAAGTGTTTCTGAACTATATGTTTTGATTGGAACAGAAATGAGTGTCATATTGGGAAGAACAACCTGCCTGAGATCGATAGTTCTGATAATCGTATATCTGATAGTGATTTCTTCTATTTTTCCAAAATATACTTGATCTGCATTCACTTCTATAATATCTCCCAATCTAAATTCTTTGGTATACAGAATCATAATCCCTGCAATCATATTTCCCAGAATCTCTTTGAATGCTAGTCATACTCCAAATGAGATACCTCAAACGATTAGTCCTACATTGAATCCCACCATTTCAAATCCTATAAAGAAAGAAAAAATAATGAGGATATAAAATGTGATATCATGCATAAGTTTAGCAATTTTTTCTACATGCTTATTGTTGACATCACCAGACTTGATAATGTTTCTTCTTACTATACCTGCAATCAATTTGGAAATCAACAAAAGAAGTAAAATGACCGCTATGGCTCCTATGATTTTGAATCCATAAGAAACGATGGTGCTGTTCATAAAGTTTTGAAGAGCTGTAGGTTCTGCTACTGTTTGTGTGTTCATTATGTACTATATGAGGGTATAAAATGTAGTTAAAGTATACTCTTGAACCTTATTTTTTTCAAATCCATGACTCAAAAGCAGTCAAAATCATTGCCAAATCATGTCAAAAGTTATATAATATGGGTTATTGCGTTGCAAACCTATGTAAATTTCGTACCATTTGGTGTGCATATATACTACCGATTGTTTTTGAAATCATAAATTACTTCATTAACATTCGTATTTTATGTATCAAAAATCATCGGCATATATTCGACATCATAAAAACTTTCACTACATTCAAGTTTTTATTGTGTCTCAAATATTTTACTTTTTTTATGCACCCCAATGAATTTTAGAAAGAATGTTATTGCATCTCCTCTTAAAAGACCACTATTTACTGGATATGGTAATGACCATGTGGTACAACAACCAAAGAAGTCTTTTTCTTTGCTTACATTGTTTGTCGTTATTGTTTGTACTTTTGTTGTAGCGTTTTTTTTCTTCAAAAATCTTGATCGTATAGGTAGTTGGTTTTCCTCTTCTTCTATAGCGTCTTCTACGTGATTTCAGATATGACAAATAGTCTCTCGGTCTGGTGTGCTTCAATCAAATGGTGATCTTATCTCTTATACGCATACTTTAACTATGAATGATTCTACGGTTGTTGGTCTCAAAAGTAAAACACTAGATCTTAGTATATATACTGGTGTTGTATATATTCAAGGGGCCATTGAGAAAGAACTCAATACCATATTTATTGTTGAGGTTTCTTCTGTTTCTGGATCGTTGGCAGTTACTTGAATTGCAGAACCATCTGCATTATCGGGAAGTGGTATGTATATTTCTCAGGCCGGTATTTATCTTCCTGCAGAATTTGGACAACAATATACGCTTCTCAATCAATGAGACAATGGTGTCTTAAAGGTAAAAAACATTGCTACCAATCAAGTTATTTCTGTCGCGTATTTTGTATGTAAAAAAAGTGATCCGAATAAAAACTGTTCACAACTTCAGCAAAATATTTGAGCTAGTGCTGAAAAAACTGTTTCTACTGCGCGTGGAGACAAATTATATAAACTTGAGTGAGTGACCTCATGGTTTTTTACCAATGGTGACTTTTATGGCTATTTTATCAACGATATCCCTGAACAAGAAGTCATAGATGTTGCTAACGCCTTTGTGTTTCCCAATGATTATTATGTCCAAAATACGTTATTATCCAAAATACAAACTCTCTGTACTGATGGAGTAACTACACTTACTCAAGTAACAACTCATTCACTGGGCATGGATCTCAATGGCTTGGTTATCAATATTCAAGGAACTACATCTGATGGCTCTGCTAGCTGTAAAGTATTCATTGATCCCTCACAAGCTGCAGGAGGAACTAAAATAAGTTATATTTCTAATACACCCACTCTATCAACGGGTGTTGCAACGACGGATACTCCTACAACCACCACATTCCCCACTACAAATATCGATACTTCTGTGCCACAGTTTCCTATAAATCTAGAAAAAACCATAACATTTTCTTCTTCTACTAGAGGATATTCTATTGTTTTTCCCTCTATGAATATCGCCTATGAAGCTATCAATGTCGATGAGAGTCTTGATCTTTCTGGTGTTCGCTGCTCTACACAAATGAATGTGACTAAGTTCTCTGATAAGGCTTCACTTACTGATAATCCAAAGATAAAAATATTCAGTTGTACGGTAAAAGGCACCTTAAATACCTTGTGAAATAGTATTATCCAAAAAACATCAGCTAACGGAATCACCTTCCTCATTCAGATTCTCGATCCTGCATGGGCTGAATTCGCTATTAATACTATGATCAATTAATAACTTACACTTAATAATTAATAACGATGAACTATTTCTTTATTGAAAAATCTGAGTGAAATGCTCAGATTTTTTATTATAAAAATGAATCCGTTAGTATTATGTTGTTCATTGCTTTCGTAACCTTAAGTTAATTTTGTATATTGACATTTTCACTTGAAATGATAGAGGGAAAAATTATATTTTAGATGTTAAAAAAAACGTTAATACACTATATTATGGTATACAAAAAATTTAGACCCGAAGTAAAATTTATTTTTGAGGGTAACCAAACTAATGGCGACAGTCCCGAGGTAGTAAAACAATTATGGGAAACCCTATCAAAAGAATGCAAAAAGCATTTTGAGGAGGTTTTTATTACTGGGAATCTTCATGATTTTGTCGGACGTCCTAAGATTATATTCTTAGTTGACCAAAGTATTGCAGAAGCCTTCGAAATCCTGGCGCGTGAAGTTTGCAAGAAATTATCTACTGAACTCCAGCCCGATGAATCAATCCACGAAATTATCTACTAAACTCCAGCTCGATGAATCAATCCACGACTTATCAGAAATGGATTAACTGTCTATGGAACAATGATGACCCGGAAACGCCGGGTTTTTTTATTATCTATATTTTTACGCAGCAGCTTTTGCTGGTGCTGACCATTGAGCTATTTTCTCTTTGTAGACTGTTGCTGGATTTGCTCCGATCACTTTATCTACTACTTGTCCGTCTTTGAGAAAAAAGACTACGGGAATAGATGATACTTGGAATGTACCAGCTAATTGTTGTTGTTTGTCTACATCTACTTTTGCTACTTTGATGTCTTTGTGTTCTTCTCCTAGTTGTTCTATAATAGGTCCAAGCATTCTACATGGTCCACATCGTTCTGCTCGAAAATCAACAATGGATACTCCTTTGTATTCTAAAATTTCTTTTTTAAATTCTTCTACTGAAGAAATGTGGATTACTGACATGATTTTACATTAAAAGATTAAAAGATTTTTATGGTCATTGCGAGGAGTAACGAAGCAATCTAATATTAGATTGCCACACCTCATTTCATTCGGTTCGCAATGACTTTCTATTTTTGTTCTTGTATGTATTTTTGTGCTTCAAGGGCTGCCATACAACCTGTTCCTGCTGACGTAATTGCTTGTCTATATTTCTTGTCGGCTACGTCTCCCGCCGCAAAGACTCATGGCATATTGGTTGTTGTATTGTTTGTTATTATATATCCATCATTGTCGAGTTTGATCTGTCATCAAAGGAATGTCGTATTCGGAGTATGTCCGATCGCATAAAACAATCCAGAACATTCAATTGTTTTCTCTTCTTTGGTTTGATTATTTATTACTTTAACCCCTGTAAGCAAATCGCCATTTCATACTGCCTCAAGTGCTTCGGTATATCGCATAAACTCTATTTTCTCGTTAGCCTTTGCTCTGGCTTGCATAACTTCTGATGCTCTGAGTTTATCTGTCCTTACGAGTACAATGACTTTGGATGCAAAATGTGTCATATGTTGAGCTTCTTCCATCGCCACATCACCTCATCCGATTACCATGACGGGCTTGTTTCTAAATATGGGTAGTCCACCATCGCATACGGCACATGCAGAGATTCCCTTTTGTCGATATTCTTTTTCTCCAGGGATGCCGAGACGTTTTGCGATTGCTCCTGTTGCTATGATGACTGATTTTGTCTCGATGACCTCGTTTCCACTAAACACTTTTAATGGTTGTCCACTAAAATCTATCCTGTCTATTGTTTTGCTTTCTATTCTTGTTCCCATGCTGATGCTTTGTCCCCTCATATTCATCATGAGTTGCATACCATCAATTCCTTGAGGAAACCCAGGAAAATTTTCTACTTTGCTTGTGGTGGTAAGTTGTCACCCTGCAGCAACCCCTCCTGCCATAAATCCCTCAAACATCAATGGATTGAGATTTGCTCTAGCTGCGTAAATTGCTGCAGTATGCCCTGCAGGACCCGATCCTATAATTACTAAATTTTCCATGATAGATGCTAGATTTTTAAAATACTGTACATGAGCTTGTATGTATTTCTTTATTTTTTTCAATACCACCATAGTAAAAACAACTACCGATATTTTAAAAATATCTTAAAATCAATATTATATCACATAATTTCTACTTGTAAATTGTCTGGGATTTTCTATATATGTTCTACCAAAACAAAACGCTATGAAACCTGGGTTGTATACTATTCTGATTGTGGATGATTCTCCTCATGATCAATCAGATGTTAAACTTCTTATTGAAAGAAGCCTGTCTTCTTTAACCAATGTGTTTCTTTCTATTGTTTCTGTATCTTCGTTTATCGATGCCAGAACATCTTTAGCAACACAACAATTCAATATTATTACTTTGGATGGGGGTATGGGTGTGGACTTCGGGTATGATCTTATTCCTTTTATTCACGAATCTCAAACCCAATCGCCTATCATTATTATGATTTCTGGTGAGGGGTGTCACATTCGTAAGGGATTACATAAGGGTGCTCACTTTGGTTTTTGTAAGCGAGCAATTCAATCGCCTATTGTATTCAATGAAAAGTTTGAATTGGTCCCTATTGTGTCCCAAGCAATATGAATTTATTGGTTTCTTAATCTGTGGTGTTTCCACAGATTTTTTTTTGACAATGAGATGTATTTTCGTATACTAGAATCACCTTTATTTTTATGTATGGAATAATGAAAGTTGTCTATCCCAAAAATATCAAAAGAGGATTGCTTGCTGGTATGACGTTTACTATTGGCCCTCTCAATATTTCTATCGTCCAGATGTTTGTTCTTGCTTTGTGAGTTGCTATTGCATTGGCCGCTTTCAATGGCTTCACCAAATCATGATCTAAGCTATTGTGAATACTTGTTGCAATTATCGTTATTCTCATTGCTATTGTTGTTGCCTTTTTTAAAGTTTCGGAATTGTGACTTTTGGCCTACCTTGCCAAACTTATCAGAAATAACTTTTTTGATGCTAAGAAGAAATTTCAAGTCAATTATGAAAAAAATAGTCCACTTAATGTTATGATACAAGAAGCCAAGACCAAAGAAGAGAAACAAATCATTGAGCAAAAAGAAAGTACATTTGATACACAACATGTGACAGATATAGAAAAAAAATGACTACTTTAATCTCTTTCTCCTACGTGCATGTTATTTTCCGTCAATGGAATACGAATAAGCTTGCTCCTCATCGCGCTGTGTAGCGTGTTTTTCTTTTTCAATAAAAAACCAAATTTTCTTGTCCCTCTATATCATCTAAAACTAAAACCTTGGCTTATCTACAACATTTTGCTTTGATTGCTTCTTGTCTGTGTTATTTTGCTTCCTCTACGTATTTCTGTAGTAACTGATAGACAGGTTGTTATAGACAAAAATATTCCTATTCAAATTGTTCTCGATGTCTCTTTATCGATGTCTGCAAATGACTTACAGCCCAGTAGGTTTGTTGCAGCCAAAAGTTCTTTGATTTCCCTGATTCAGCAATTGGATGGTTACTCTATTTCATTGATTACTTTTTCATGAAAACCCTTTGTCTATATTCCATTTTCTTCTTCTTCGTCAGCTATTGTTACCAAATTACAATCCATGAATCTTGGTGATTTTCCTCCAGTCAAAGATTTTTTGTGAACAGCTATTGGTGACGCACTTTTGCTTGGTACCAAAAATCTTCAGCAATTTGCCCATCAAGAAACATATAAACCATGAATTGTTATTTTAATCACGGATGGAGATTCCAATATAGGATTTGATCCGATGCAAGTAGTTTCCTATTATCAAAAGACACAGGTTCCTCTTTTTGTCCTTTGAGTAGGACAAGAAAATTATCTTATCGGACGTGATACTTGGAATGCTGATATAACGACCAACATTAATCTTACTTTACTTCAACAACTTGCTGATAAAACATGAGGAAAGTTTTATAGAGTGCTTGGTGAAAAATCTTTCGATGATTTTTTTGCTGAACTTTTACAGGATATTGTTGCTCATCAACAACAAAACATCCAAAATATACTCTGGGAACTTAATCATTATCTTATGTATATTCTTGTTGTGCTTCTTCTTCTGCTTTTTGCCTTTAGACTTTTTATGGCTATCCATTGAACCAAAAAATCATAGCACTTACTGTCGTCGATATGATTCTTACATCCAATCTGTCACGAATTTGCGTTCGAAAAATTAAAATTTGAAAAAAAAATGTATTTGAGTATACTTATGCTATATTTACTTCTTTGTTCGCTTCATGAAAAAATGTATATTAATTGTTATGGTTTTTTGTTATTTACTTCCTTTGTTGAGCTTTGCTCAATCGTCTAATGATAGTCGAGGAAAGTATGGTGGTGATCCTATCCAGATTTTGGACAATGTTGTCAGTGAGGCTAATGATGAGTATAAAATTCAACAAACTGCACTGGATGGTGCGACTGATAAACAATGAGATATTGCAGCTTGATCTGCATATAAAATAACAAACACGTTGGATTGGCTTAGAAACAATATTAATCCTTATTTGCAGTGGGCGGTATATATAGGACTTTCTGTAGCAGTCGTTTTGCTGATATATAATGGTTTACTTATGGTTACCAATGCGATTCATAAAGAAGGTGAAACTGCTAAAATCAAAAAAAACATTATCAATATCGTTATTGGGGTGCTTATTTTGACTGGATTTTACTTTATCATGAAATTGGCTGTTTCCCTTATCAATTCTATTTTCTGATGATATGGTGGGGATACGGGGTTTTAATTTAAAATTCAGAATGTAGCATTTAGAATTCAGAATTCAGGAAATAAAAATTTAGAATTTAACTATTTACCTCATGAGTAGTATCAAACAAGTATTATTATTGGTGACGTTGTTGATCGTTGGTGGAGGACTTACCTATGCTGCCGTACCTTCGTTCAATAATGATTTTGCTAAATATCTCACTGATGCTACGCCTGATAAATATGGAAGAGTAGAGACAGTATTTAGTATCTGTATTGACAGAGATATTTCTTTGATGGACAATGTAAAAAATCTTTTTTATCCAAGTCAGATTGCCCCTACTTCTTGATGTAGTGCAGGTTCTCAGGGTGGACAACTTTGGATACTTATTAGAGCGTTGGGATTTATTGTGCTCTTTGTTTTTTTGGTAGTTACGTGAATCAATTTTATCATGAATGCTAAAGATGCTGATTGATCCAAAAAGGCCTTTTCTAGTCTTATGTATATCGGTTATGGTGCGTTTCTCATTTTTTGAGTGACATGGATATTGGGTACCGTCTTGAATATCGGTGGTGTTCAAGGCAGTGGACAACTTGTAGATAGGGTTCAGAATTGATTATTTCTTCAGATATTGTCGTTTTTTAAAGTGCTCGCATTTTTTGCTGCTATTATCATGTTGGTAGTGTCTGGGTTTAAAATGATGTCAGCGATGGATAAATCTGACAAAGTCACCATAGCCAGAAAGTGAGCCATCAATGTGGTGATTGCTTTGGTATTGATTAAGGTTATTGATTATATTTTCTATATCGCGCAAACACCAACGTTTGGTACAAAAGCAGCTGATATGATTGTCAATGTTGCTGTTGTCCTTTGATGGGTCTTGGGCTCACTTTTTGTTCTTGCATTATTTTATGCATGATATCTCATGATTGTTTCTTCAGGCAAGGAAGAATCTTTCAAAAAAGCTAGATGAATTGTTGTAAATATTTTCATCATTGCCATTGTTGTGTTTTTGTTCCTTTTGATTGTGTATCAGGTGTTTAATGAATTTGGATAAGATTGTTGATAGTAAAAACTATTTTACTCCTATACAACTCTAACGTTTTACTAGTCTATTTTTCCTTGATTTTCTTATCTAAAATACTATAAAGCGACGGTAATCCCGAATAGGGACTATTTTTTCTGCCTTAATTGTAGAAAATACACTTGTTTTGCTCTCGTAGTTCAGGTGGATAGAACAACTCTCTCCTAAGGAGTAAACACAGGTTCGACTCCTGTCGGGGGTAAATAGAATGTAGAATTTAGAATTTAGAATTCAAAACTCAGAAAATTTATTTCTCTGTTGTAATCCCTAAGCTCTAATTTCTTAAGTAAGGCATTGTCATATACGGCTTATTACTGTTGGCTTTGTTTTACACCTATCATCTTTTTATTTTTTTAATCACTCATTCTATTATGTCAAAAAAAACAAACACCGACGCTACACCAGAATCGTTTAAACTTCATGACACGGATACTGGATCTGTAGAAGTTCAAATCTGACTTCTCACAGAAGAAATTACTGAATTACAATGACATCTTGCTTTACACAAAAAAGATTTTGATGCCAAAAGATCATTGCTCAAAAAGGTTGCTAGAAGAAGAGCCTTTCTCAAGTATCTTAAATCAAAAAAGTTATCTACGTACAACACCATATCAAAATCAGTAAGTGTTAAAGTATAATGCTTAAGATATTTAAGCTTTTTCTGTAATCATTTTTTTATCCAGCTGAGCTGGATAGAGACGATGGGAAAACCACCTTCGTAAAATACTCGTTGATTTCCCTCATCTTACTTTTATTCTCTAACGTTTTATATTGTAATGACTAATGTAACTTTAATAGAGCAATTACGCTCTGGTCAAATAATTATGCCTATAATCAAAGAATGACAAAAAGTAAAAGGAATTGTTCTCAAAAAAATAGAAAATGGTATCTTGGTAGATTGTGATAATAACGCTTTTACTGGAGTTATCTTATCCAAAGAAGTTAAAGAACTTGAAAGATCTGGCTACGAATTAGATCCAGGAAGAGATATCGAACTTGAAATCGTAAATACTAATATAAGGCATGAAGATTGACATTATATCGTGTCTATCACTAAATTGCTCCAATACGACGTTTGGAAGTCTATTATGAAAAAGTTTGAAGCTGATGATGTTATTACGGTTATCCCTACGGAAGCAAATTTATGAGGTCTTCTTGTGGATATGCATGGAATCAAGTGATTTGTTCCATTGTCTCAATTGGCACCTATTCATTATCCAAGAGTAGAAGATGGTGATCAGGAAATTATTTTTGAAAAACTATTGGATCTTATCGGCAAAGAACTCAAAGTCAGAATCATCAATATCGATGAGGATGAAAAGAGAATTGTTCTTTCAGAGAGAGAAGCACTCAAAGAAGAGAGAGAAAATATACTCAAAGACCTTGAAGTTGGTAAAATATATGATGGAGTTGTGAGCGGATTGTCTTCCTACGGATTATTCGTTACTATCGGATGAACGGTTGAATGATTGGTACATATTTCAGAAATTACGTATGGACACGTCAACAATATTGAAAAGCTTTGATCTATTGGTGACAAGATTAGCGTAAAAGTTATCGGATTAGAAAATGGAAAAATATCTCTTTCTAGTAAAAAATTGAAGGATGATCCATGGACAGCATTGCCAAAACAATATAAAGTTGGTGATATGATCGAAGGAGAAGTGGTTAGATTCGTTCCTTATGGAGTATTCGTGAGAGTGTTTCAAGATATCAATGGATTGGTGCATTTGAGTGAACTTTCTCAAAAATCTATCCAGAATCCAAATGAAGTCGTTAAACTTGGACAAATCGTTAGAACAAAACTTATCTTACTTGACCCAAAAAACAGAAAAATATGATTGAGTATGAAGGGTATTGGTGATGATAAAGCAGAGGATACTCCTAAAAAACCATCTGTTGTTGCTCCAAAAGCTGTAGAAAAAAAACCTATTGTTTCACAAGCAAATAAAGAAGAAGATGTTGCTCCAACCAAAGTTGAAAAGAAATTTGAAGGTAAAGGATTGGCATGAATAGTTAAGAAGCTCTCTGAAGAAAAACTCGAAGATAAAGCAAAAAGAATCACCGATAAACTTGAAAACAATCCTGACAAGAAAGATAAGGTCATAGAGAAAGAAAGAGCTACTACAAAAAAAGCTGCTAAAGAAGATAAACCAGTCAAAAAAGCTGCTAAAAAATAATCAAAATGTATAATTTATAATTTATAATTCAGAAAATTAATTCTGAACTTTTCATTCTACATTCTGAATTCGAAAAGATACCGTATGTTTCCGAAACTGCGGTATTTTTTTAATTGCTTTTTCATCCCATATTCTTAATATGTCAATTAAACAAAAACAAAAAAAATCTAAAACATACCGATATGCAAGACATTATCCCCCCTGTAGAAAAGAATCTCATTATTCACGAATTGTCACAAAAAGGACCAGCCAAAATAACAAAAAGGTTGGGTCATGAGATTCATCTCATCTCTGCTATAGATTGCCCTTACACTATGCATGAATTGGGAAGACTTCAAGAAATAACTTTCCGTTATGCAAAAGGAGGAACGGGCAATTCAGTAGATATTGATGAATATGATTATTTATTTAGGCATCTCCTGGTTTGGAATCCTATAGATCAAGACATCGTCGGTGGCTATAGACTCGAACTCATGAGAAACTTAGTTCAAGGTCCTATCATTCATAGTCCAACTGGTAAATTATTTAATTTTTCTCAAAAATTTGTGAGAGATTATTTACCAACAACACTTGAGCTAGGTAGATCTTTTATTCAGCCTAAATATCAACCTAGGGTTGATGCTAGAAGGGGGATGTTCTCTTTCTTCAATTTGTTTTCAGGGTTGGAATATCTTGTTACTTTGTATCCTGAAATACAATACCTTTTTGGGAAATTTACGATGTATCCTAGTTACAATGTAGAGGCCAGAGACCTTTTATTAAGCTATCTTTTACACAGGTTTCCTGATCACGAAAGATTGGTTCGACCAAAAAAAGAGTTCAGATTGAAATATATCCATAGGAATCTTATTTTGTTACAATCAATTTTAAGTCAAGTTACCCTCAAGGGTGAGAAAAAAAGTCTTGAAGGGTGTTTGGACCAATACGGCGAGAATCTCCAACCATTGGTTGATATATATATGGGTTTATCTGATACAATGAAAACCTTTGGTACAGCTATACATGGTGATTTTGGAAATACCCATGAAACGGGAATGCTTATTACTGTATCCGATATTTATTCGGGAATCAGAGAAAAATATGCAGCAAACCTTATTGATCCATAACTATTTATTAACTTCCTTCGATATTTTCGGGGGATTTTTTTTATAGAAAATATTTTATTGTATGTTGTCCTAACTATATTTCTACGGTAACTATTTCATTCTCTGGGTCTCTAAATATGAGTTTATATGCTGTCAATTGCATAGGCTCTGTTTCTTTGGGGTCACCATAGAGATAATCACCAACAATGGGCAATCCATGATGAGCGAGATGGTATCTGATCTGATGTGTTCTTCCTGTGAGTATTTCAAGATTGAGTGTGATTGTTGTATCTGTTTTTTTTACCGTATAGGAATTTCAAGACATTCCTATAGATAAAAACGACGTTAAACTTCTTTCAGAAGTTTCGGCGTCTTTTTTTACTATTTCCATGATCTTGGTGATTCATATTTTGCTTATGGTGTGTGGTAATTTGGCTATAACTGGTTCTTGTATTGTATAGGGGAATTCTGGTATATTTTCTATAAACTTTTTGCCTGTATTGGTAAGATAAGTCGTTGCTCTATAAAACTTTTTGAGTTCGGTTTGCTCCTTCTCATCTATGCTTTTGCTTTCTGATTTGGATTGAAATAGTTTCTTAAAATGTTCCAATCATTTTTCCGTTTTTGCGATAATCATAAGTCCGTCCGTGTTTTTATCGAGTCTGTGGAGGAGTCCTGCTCTGATGAAATTTCAGATAGTTGGTAGATCTTTGTAGGTATGATAAAGAAATCAAACGACCGATGGCTCATGGATTTCTCGAACCGTTTTGGGATGAGAAAGCACTCCTTTGGGTTTGTTGATAATGAGGTAATCTTTTTTTTCGAGCAGTATGGGAATATCTATTTTTGGTGCTTCATCAAGGATAATCGGCGAAAGATATCTCGTTACATCATCAATTTCTATGTGATCATCAGGTTTGAGTTGATACGATTTTTTTATTATCTTATTATTTACCTTGATTCCGCCTCTCGTGATAATATGATGAAAAAAGCTTCTAGAATAAGAAAATTGTTTACTCAATCGAGTGTCTATTCTCCCTGTCTTGGTTATCGACAAGTCCCCTGATCCTTCGTATATGTTCATTTAAGCCCCTATTTTAGGTAAATATTGCTATACTGTATAATTTTTTTTTGAAAAAACAAGGGTATTTCCCGTTTTTGTAGGTAAAAACAGGAGCTAAAATTTGCAAAATCCACAAAAAAGGATATAATTTATTATGCTTTTATATTATAAGCTATTTCAATGGAACCCAATCAAACAAATGTATCTCCATCAACATGAGGAATTCCTCAAGGTATTCCTACAGGGGTATTTGTTCCAAATAATCAAACACCTGTACAGGTACAGGCGACAGTACAAGCCCAAACACCTACTACACAAGCAACTTCTGTACCTGCAAAAGAAGGTCCTTTGGATAAAATATTTAAATGACTTGCAAGGTTTTTTGCTAGGATTATGGGACAACCCGATCCTATTACTTGAGCTCCAAATCCTGCTTCACAAGCTCTTCAACAATGAGAAAATATTGTAGGGAAAGTGCGAGGTGTTGCAAATCAAGTTGTAGCAAAAGCTACCGATGTTGCTGGTAAGGCAGTTGACACAGCTACTAATGTTGCTACTCAAGCTGCTCAGCAAGTACAACAAATTATTCCACCACCGCAGGCAACTGTACCAACGCCACCCGTTACCCCAACCGAACCAACACCAATCGTTCAACAACCCGTTGCTGAACAACCTAAATAATTGTTTTCATGTATTTTTAAAACTGTCCGCCTAGACGAACAGTTTTTTTGATATGTTATTGTTTCTATTTTTCTTCTCTTAATGCTTGTATCAATTCTTCTATATCTTCCATAAATCCCTTGTCTTTGTCCAATCAATTGTCACGAATCACTTCCAATACCCGTTGGATTTTTTTTTGTTTGTCTTGAATCTTTCTAATATCTTTGCCATCTATGATACTTAGATCTATCGGTTCTGCTGTAGTCATGTATTGCGTGTTAGTATCTAAAATATATTATTTGAACAACCATATTATTCCTTTTCTGGATAATAATCGATATATGGATAGCTTTGATTATCTTCAATATTATGGACATACCAATATATTTTCGTTGGAACACGTTCTCCATGCATTATCATTTGTGTTATAGCTAATGCTCTTTGTGTTCCATCTTGAATAATACGTATTCCCTTTTTTTCGAATCCTATCATATTAGTTTCTTTCAGTTTTCATGATCTAATAGTTTCTTTGATATCTTCTAATGTAGTATTGTTTTCTACGTATGATTTCAAAATTGCATATTTTATTTTAGCTTGCTCACAGGTTAAGAAGTTAGTGTCTGTCAAGTATTCCTTATAATATTTTAATAATCATTGGAATCCTCATAATCTATATTCTGCTATATCTTCTGCTTTTATCTCCTGTTTTTGAAATACTAATTTTTTTATGCCAATTCTTTCCAATTGATGACGTCTCCGTTCGTACCATCATGGAAATTTTCTTTGTTCAATAGCAAATCTATTCCATCAATATTTATCTTCGTTGTTTGGAAACTCATTTTCTTGATAAATATGCATAATGTCGTCTAGCGTATACATCAATATATTATAGGCTAAATCCTACTTTTTTATACACTTCTTCTATTTTTTTTTGTGCTAATTTGTTTACTTTCTCAGTATTGTTTTTGACTAAATCTATTATCTCTTGGTCAGATATTTGTGCGTATTTTTGTTGAATAGGTTGTACAAATTCAATAATCTTCGTATATAGATACTCTTTTGCGTCTTTATAACTCAATCCTCATGCTAGATATCTCTTTCTCAATGCCTCATCTTCTTCTGGAGTCAAAAATAATTTACAGATATTGTAGACATTACATTCATCAGGATTTTTTGATTCTTCGACGGTCTGGATGCTCGTCGATATTTGTTTTACTCTCTTGAGAATAGTCTTTTCGTCATCGAGAAGTCAGATATAATTATTATATGATTTACTCATCTTACGTCCATCTACTCATAGTATCAATCCTACTTCTGGTTTGATATATGGTTCAGGTATTTTGAATGTATCGCCGAATGCATTATTAAATTTCATTGCTATATCTCTTGCGTATTCTACGTGTTGTTTTTGATCTTTGCCTACGGGAACGATATCTGTATCATATAATAGAATATCAGCTGCCATTAAAATAGGATAACAAAAAACCCCTACATTGATTTCTTTGGCTCTACCTTTGTCCAAAGCCTCTTTGTACGAATGCATTCTTTCCATAAACCCCATGTTTGTTATGCACGTCAAAACCCAATTGAGCTGTGCATGACCTGGTATCTCAGCAGGATTATAAATCATAAATCTTGATAAATCTGCTCCACATGCCGCATAAAGTTTGAGAATATTGATAGAGTTTCTTCTTAGTGCTACAGGATCTTGAATATTGTTGAATGAGTGCATGATTGCCAAAAATAAAAATATCTCCGCATCAGGAAACTTTTTGGCAAGTTCCAACATTGGTTTTACTGCTCCAAAATAATTTCAAATATGAATTTGATCATCTGTTGCTTGAAGTCAGGTTAAAATCCTCATCATTCCTTCAATATATAAGTAAAATTGGTCTATTTTTGAATGTACTGTTTTCGTGAATTAATTCAATGCATAATTGCAAATTTTCGCTTGAAATGTGTGAGTAAATATATATATACGTGCACACTCCTGTGTAAGCAGGATAATTTTGTCTTTATACTGTTAAAATAAGACGCCAATAATCCTGTATAGGATTATAACGTCGTTTCTATCTATATTTATATAGATAAAATATGTTGGGGAATCGTCTAACGGTAGGACAGCGGACTTTGACTCCGTCAGTCTAGGTTCGAATCCTAGTTCCCCAAAACAAATGCAAAATTCAAAATTAAGAATGTAGAAAAAATTATGAATTCTATATTTTACATTCTGAATTGATATTGCGGGATAGAGAAACGGTATCTCGTTGGGCTCATAACCCGAAGATAGGTGGTTCGACTCCATCTCCCGCAACCAAAAAAAATACGGAGATTCGATAGTATAGTACTGATCGGGAGTAGCTTAGTTGGTAGAGCGTCTGACTCTGAATCAGGAGGTCCTAGGTTCGAATCCTAGCTCCCGAGAATACACCCATGCCGGGGTGATGGAATGGTAGACATGTCCGCCTAGGCGGATGCCGTGAATACTTACTTATTATGTTAACAACAAACAATGAGAATACACCCATGCCGGGGTGATGGAATGGTAGACATGTCCGCCTAGGCGGATGCCGTGAATACTTACTTATTGTGTTAACAACAAACAATGAGAATACACCCATGCCGGGGTGATGGAATGGTAGACATGTCCGCCTAGGCGGATGCCGTGAATACTTACTTATTGTGTTAACAACAAACAATGAGAATACACCCATGCC
>Ga0194063_10000083_pt1 | contig 66211 bp, 96 predicted proteins | sample SepL3720m_MetaG_FD_155459 | JGI IMG/M metagenome (GOLD analysis project Ga0194063, IMG submission 155459) | Anoxic zone freshwater microbial communities from boreal shield lake in IISD Experimental Lakes Area, Ontario, Canada - Sep2016-L373-20m | ecosystem: Environmental > Aquatic > Freshwater... | reverse complement strand
CGGCTATACGAGCATCCAATTCTAGTGGCGAATTAATATACTTAGTGTATGGTGATTCTAGCTTTGTGCGCATGCCCTTCATGGGCCCAGCTGTGACATCGCGGTACTCTGGCCCCTGTCTTAGCGCACGAAAGCCTCCTCCGATACTGGCGTGTGTGAGCTCGTGTTTTAGGGTTCTTTGCGCGGTATCGATATCGTCGTCTCGCTTTATCGCGATTACCGGATCTCCGGGGCCGAATACTGTCATACCGTGCGTGGTGCTATTATCCTCAGGCTCGTTGTAATTGCCTCTAACACCGGAGGTTTCTGGAGGTGGCATCTCGGCTGTGCGCACTACGTCGATCTTGTGCTCTAGCTGCTTAGGTGTCCACGATTCAAAGTCGGTGGTTAGCGGGCTGTGTTCCCCTAATCGCTTCTGCGCTTGCTCTACTGCTTGGTCGTACTTATCCCCATAATCAGCGCTAATTTCCGTCTTAAGGTCGTGTTGCTCTACTGGGTAATTCTCTCTTAGTTTTTTGCGTGGATCTGCTAGTAGTGTGCCTAGCGCATAGCCGCCCAGGCCGCCTACCATACCGCCAGCACCGGCGCTCATTATACGATCAGACCATGTCATGCCTTTCTTTTTGTCGCTTGGGCTGGCATTGAGTGCGCCAAGTAAAGCGCCTGTAGTGCCGCCTACTAGTGCGGAGTGTATCCCAGGTGAATCGAAGTCTAGCGCCCACTTTACTACCTTTTCATCTTGAGATGAAATTAGCGCAGAGTACGCCACCTTTGTAGTGTCCTCTAAGTCTTTATCCATATTAGGTTTAGGCTTATCTATAATGAGGCCGTAGTGATCGGTTTTTGTGCCGCCAGTAGTGTCATCTTCCTGGTCTTTCCACCGGGACAGGAACTCAGGTATAGCCAGATGTCCTATCTTATTGCCGAGTGCAGGATCGCGGAAGTATACGTTGTCCTTGTCATACCCTATAGCATTGAGGTAATGGCCTGATGCGCGCTCGTCATAATCTTTCTGCTCTCCCCATGCTTGCATATTGATTATAACTGCTTTGCCTATATCGAGCCGCGATTTAAGCATATCCCAAGTCATAGGCTCTTCTACATGGGCCGGAATACCAGCTTTATGCGCAGCAGTTTCGAGGTTATCTGGGGTGGTCCCAGTGTCCTCGTCGGTATGCGCCATATCGGCTATTTGGTCTTCCGATATGTCCTTGTTGTCGCTTTCGGCCACAGAGGCAAGCGCACCAGGGCCACAAGTGTAATCTGTCTCCTGTCTGTGGCCGGGTAGGTCTACCTTAATTGGGTCAGAAGATGCCTGTAAGTACTTCCCACCGGTCTGCATTTTCATTCCACCGGGCTGTAATTGCGGGAGCATCGGTTTTCTGGCCGGAGGAGCCAATAAAGAGTTAGTTCTGGCTCCAGCTATGGTCGACGTACCAGTGTTCACCCCAGGTCGAGACCCTAAAAGCATGCGCCCTGCTGCCATGATATTCGCTATGTTGGAGAAGCCTTTTCCGGCTTGCGGCTGCATAGCACGACCGGCAGCTTGAATTGATGCAGTAGCTTGTGGAGGCTTACTACCGAGTGTGTTTTGTTGCGCCTTCACCACAGGCTGTTTTGGTTGCGGCGGGGCCACTGTACCTGAAGTAGGAGATAGCGCGCTTGCCGAGCCAGGCGTGGTACCTTTAAGCGTAAGCGCAGACTGCATGGGGGCCTTAGCTAGCGGGCTAGCATTTAGCGCCGGAGCTTTAGCCGCAGTAGGCAATGCGCTTACTGTTCCAAGGCTCGCTCCTGGGCTTTTGATTGCGGTAGTAGATTGCGAACTCTGATTAAGATCTTGTGCCATTAGTACTCCGTGGAATGTGTAGCTATTAGTTTACTAAAAGTGCGGAGTGGCTGATAGCTAAAAACAAGCGCCCGTGCTGGGCAATCTTTGACGTCTCCACTGTATAATGCCATGATAGTGCCTCATACTTGATGTCTGATAGCTAAAAGAAAAACTATACCGAGCCGCCCCGACGAGGGACGGCCCAGTATAGCTGCATCACTGTCACACAGTGATTCAGTCCCAGCCTTTCAGCTGGTCCTCCTTTTCCGTAGGAGCCTCAAGGGCTTGTAAGGCCCCCAGTACGGTCACGGACTTTACGACCTGTGCCGGATCCACTCCTTGGATCACCAAGCGGCACGCCGATATCTTATCGGCGTACGTTACGCCCCACTATTGGGTTTAGGCTCCCACTGATGTCGCGACCACCTACGAGGGGGTCACGGTCACTCGGTGCGCCTCATCAGGCGACTCCACTACGTAGATGTCTTTTTCGACTTTGACCACCAACCACTCGTAGGTCATGTTAGTTGTGTCCCACTTACTCAGGGCTCCCCTGATTGTGTAGGAACTGACCACTCCCTGCACTTCTCCATCCAGCGCTATTGTGTAGTCTCGTGGCGCCTTAGCGAACATCGCCCCAACCGGATGGCTGAATCCGTTGAATTCAACCCCTGGTTCGCCCACCTCCATATTGGACAAGTCGAGCTCCTCGGCGTTAAAGCCGAGAAACTCCACAATGTAGTATGTCGGGTGGTCGTCTGGGGCGTCCTCTACTGAGAAGGACGCTGTTGCAATCCCGGCAAATATGCCGGATGGTAGGTATTGTCCCTCTCCGCGCCATGTCCGACCTTCGTCATTGTCCACTACCACTATCGGGAAATCGTATCGCATCTGAGTCTCCTTTGCCGGTGTTAAATCGGCTGAAATGTGTAGTCGTATCGTGACTCTAAACGCCGCCGAAAGGCGGACTAACGTACCAGAATAGCGCCTGGGCCTCGAACCCAGATCTACCACGATGGAGCATTGCTCGATCGTTTTGCGCTATTTTTGTTTTTCACTTCAAGGGCTCTACTGCTTTGGTGTAGATCCCTAGAAGTAACATACTCGCCCATAGCGCGCTGAGCGCTACCAGGCAGTACGTTCCGGTCAACAGGGGTACGCTCAGAACGTACCCCATTACCTTCTCGTAGAGTTCGACGGCAGGTGGCACTTCCTGCTCGGCCTGATACCATGTGCCCGGTATCATACCTATTAGTAGAGCAGCGAACCCCAGCACTAGGGACCAGAGCAACCCCATGAGATGCCAGCCCCACAACCGTTGTAGAAGCATCATACCAACGCCCCCCCTCTCACGTGTACTAGGCACGTGATCTCATACCAGCCCGCCTCGGCCATGAATTGCACTCGAAGCGGGCCTTGTTGCACCTGCTGCTTTGGCGCACTCTTGGCGCATGCTACTAGAGTTGGCAGCTCTTCCACATAGAACTGCCTTCCCCCTGGCTTGTACCAGTTTAGCAAGAACTGGTACGTTTTTTGGTTTTCTGACAAGAGTCGCAATCTCTCGTCGACATACCAGGTTTCATACGCCTGGATGTGGTCTCCGGTGCTCTCAAGCCGCCACTCCTGATACCATTCCCAGGCGTAGCCTAGGAATATCAGGGCCATCGCCACTGCGGCAATGGCGAGGCCAGTACAGGTGTAGGCTATGACGCCTACGAGCGTCCACATTAATGAATCGGGAGTTTGCGCCCAATGTCGCTGCTCGTCCCACCACGCTCCTAGCAGTACCGGGATGCACATAACAAATCCCGTCAGCAGTATGAATACCCCAAAGTCTGCCACTCTCTGGAGTGCTGTACCAACTTTGTTCTCCTCGTACTCGACCATGTTTGTCTCCTTTTGTTTGCCCACTGTTGACTATCCGGACCTCCCGGACAGTCAACAGCGAGCGGATTGAAGTCGCCCTTTTAGTGGGTAGGCTAACCCGTTTGACTACAGTTCCTCGGCGTCGAGCTCCTCGTCGCGGAGGGCGTCGACCGCCGCCCGCTCGTCTTCTTCATCCTGCCGCGCCTGGCAGGTTGGGCAAAATTCCGGCCAGTCGCCTTTTGCCGGCTCTTCGATTGCCGTGCCGCAGCTACAAACACCCAGGCGAGCCTGGGTGTTGCGCGCCATTTCATGGAATATGGAGGCGGCCAACCCTGTGTACCGGCCGAGACCGGCCTGGAGCACCAACCTAATGGCCCCCTCCACGATACAGTCTGGGGCCTGGCGCCGGACTATCAACGTCAGACGCTTGCAGCGATCATACAACTTCCAATCCAGCCTTCGACACGCTTCTTTGTCTAGTTTCATTGTCTCGGTCTCCTTTTATAAAAGTTTGAGTTGGCTCATATATTTTCTAAGTGCAGCCGCTTTCCAAGCCTTCTCGAAAGCCTCCGAGGCTTCCAATAGAGCTTGCGCAGCCTCTGGGTTAATTCTGGCGTCTTGGAGCAGCTTATACTCCTTAGGCGCCAATTTCCGCTGCCACTCCGCCCTGCGACGTGCAGTGGCTTCTGCCTTCTTGGCAGCGCGAGCTTTAGCGGTAGCTCGCTCTTTACTTGAGGCTGCTTTTATTAAGCTGTGCAGCCTCTCTGGTGCGGGAACCAGCTGTCCACCGCAGTGAACGTGACGACTCCACGTTTCGCTGTAGTAGAGTTCCCGCTCGGATAGAAGCACGCTCTTTGCACATCGTGTGCATTTGAACGGCTTCATCCAACCACTTGCCAACGTATGGCTAAGCGGCTTTCTTACTGACATCCTTAGGCTCCTCTGGTGTAGTAGTCCGTTCCAGCGCTGCTAGCTGGAGTATTGCGGCATCACGTAGCCGCGAGGGCGGGCAGGCCACCAATAACCTGCGCGCCGCTTCTATGTCTTTTGCCACTACCATCATCAAACATCCCGCCGTGAATACCTTCGCCGCCATTATTCATTCTCCTTCAATAGTTAAGAAAAAAATCAAAGACGCCCCCACTAAAGCTTATGCGCCATTCGTAAGATGGCGATAAACTTTAGGGGGGAAATGATGAGGTGGCGCAGCTCACTGCGCCTGATAGTCGGGCGATCATACAGAATCGCCCCTGCCGCCACTAACGTAGTCGGCGCTGCAACGTATACCTTCCACATGGTATATGACTCCTACTGGAGTCTTCAGGCCTATCGATGGTACACCAACTGCTAGGCAAACAGTTGGCGGGTCCCATTGACACGCGTGGACGACCGGACCACGCATGTACTCAGTAGAGCTTTGTAAGACAGGTTGTCCATGTGCGATCTGAGGATGCCGATAGTTCGGGCATGTCCTGCTGATCTGACAACCTGCCTTATAAAGCTCTACTATGAATACACCACACCCTCGAGTGTGATGTACTCCCACTGTACGAGCGATACAGCGGCCTCCGTACACGCTCAGCACTTGCATGCCTGCAAATACTGAGCGTGCACACGCAGCCTTAGCTACGCGACTTTTTTGCCTCGGCAGAAGCTTCAAGCTTCCCACTAGCAACACACAGCGAGGCTGTCTATGTTGCTGTCTCGGGATTTCGGCGAGAGAAACGCCGGTGTACTTATCTAAGCGAGCACATGCCATATGCGCTCAACTTAGCCATTGGGCTAATACACGCCCTCTGGTTTTTTGCACTATGCCAACACCCATCTACGTATCGAAACGTAGATATTGGCTTTGTCCGTTACATGCGACACCTCCCCTCATTGTTTTGAGAGGACCCTTTCTTTTCTGTCCCGGTGGAGGACTGTCGCCGTCACGGCTTTCCCTGTGCTAGGGACATTCGGGAACGCGAGCGCGCTGATCGGCTCTTCTCGCGCGCTATGGTCGGAGGAATGTTCGACCATAGACTTACCAGTGATTGTCGTCCACTGGCTAACCCGGGCAGTTCTCTTGAACCACCGGATTATAGGTGTGCCGTATATGCACCTCCCTATAACCACATCGCTGAAGTAACTGTGCCATCTTCGTCACACTACCCGCAACGCAGGTACTGTTGAAGACCACAGCCACTCCTCGGCACTAGCTATAACTACTCACCGACTCCACAACTAAGGCGCCTTTGCTGCACAGTAGAGGCAGTCAAAGGTAGTTGTTGGGACGCACCTCCTGGGGCAGAAACCCAAGTGCTACGTCAAGTGAGCGACTTCCCGTTTAAGCCTACGGGTTGTCGTATAGCTAGCGCCTTCGGCTCGGTTAGAGGTAGCTTACGCCTCTAACTCCGCCACGATTACGATAATCGCTACTCCATCAGAGTAGGCCAATTATCGCAACCGTTTGTCAGTACAGGTGACTAGTCTGTACTGACGGGGTGACTTGACAGGACGCGACTCCTGAGTTCACCCCTGAACGAATTGTGAAGTTCCTACTACCCAAGACATGCCCACCCTTCCGAGTGACTGTCCTATAGGCTGGGGCCCAAACTTCCCGCTACAGTCGACTGTAGTTAGGGTCGTAGGGTTGTTCCGCTCTCAGACATCACTTGATGTAGAGAGACCGTCCAGTCAAACCTTGTTGACCGGGCGCCTTAGAAGCCTTCACGCTTCGTCTTGAAGACCACCTCGTCTGGGCTGCAGACCCAGAGTACTATGATCTCCATCATTATATACTGCCGCGTTTATGTCCGTTGTTAACGTGTTTTAGGGGTATAAACCATACCCTAGATTTTCATATCAATTACAAAATCTAAAGCTGATAGCTAACAAAAAGATGCAGGATGACTGGCCGAAGCCAGTCATCCTACGAGTGTTTACAATCGTGGCTTGGGTGGACACCTATAGCCACCTAGGTCCATCTTGAAATGCGCAGCCCAGATGTCGTCTTCCTTTTGGGCATCTGTTGCTGCCGAATCCGAAGATTCTTTCTTCGGCCCTAGCGCTGCCTCAATGGCAATCCTGAGTTTTGCGTAGTGCTCCTGCACCACAGGCAACATCTTGTTATCGTCCACCTTAGGTACTCCCTTACAGGTTACAGCGGAAAAGTTATATCTGACATCCACTCCGCTTAATGGGTGTCAGCTTCTATCTCAGTCTCATGTACGATGAGTCGGTCCTCACCGTACTCGTGCGCTACTGCTTTGACCATCACGTACTTTCCGTCCTGCGGTAGGTTGTATATGTCCTGCCGCATATTGAATTCGTAGAGCTCCTCTGGCTGCGGATTAGCTCTAACATCCCAGTCGATAACATCCACTGGTATACTACTTATCTGACGATGCGGATGCCTTACATCGTCACGCAGGTAGCAACGCTTGCCAGCTAGCGGATGCGCAGATGCCCAGTTATCAACCACATCTGTCTCCGAGTCTTCCTCTTCATCATCAGGCATGGCAGCAGCTAGCCGATCCAACAACCCATCGTCGTTTAGATCCTCGGTACACTTCTCCATCTTCGCTAGCTCTACATCTGCCTTATCAAACATCTCTGCCAGGTAGTCATGAAGCGCATCCGCAAACTCGTCGAGTGTTGCGTTACTGTCTACTGCAGGACACAGGACGTCTTTCACTTGCTGCAATACCGCGGCAGATGTATCCATGCAGCGCAGCCGCTCCTTGCTAGCTCGAAGCATACTACCAGGCGTAGTCTCAGCCCACTCACCTGATTTACCTATCCATACACACAATGTCTTGAATACGTCGTGCAGCACGGTGCTCCGCAAATGCTCTGGCAGACAGGCTGCTGCAAACGCTAAGCGCCCAATATGACTATTGAAGTCGTATTGCGCCTTCAAGTCTTCCAGCGTCGAGCTAGCCTCGTATAGCTTTGCGCGCTCCTTACACAGCTTTGCAGCCGTAGCCATTAACTCTGGCGAGTTCGCTAGCGCAAGCCTACCAGACTTAAGCTGTAGATGCGCTAACTCAACTAGGGTGCGCGGATCTCGATTGCCTAGTAGGTGCCCTAACAATAGGTCTTGTAACATTGTCACTCCAAAAGAAAAGCCCGTCAGTTGTTAGCTGACGGGCTTATGTATTGTTTTGTATTAGCTATGTTAGCTGCAGCACCGATGTGGCGCTTGTTTGCGTGTGCCAGAAAATCTCTTTGATTCTAGCGCGTCCTTCAGGCGTTGTTACGCTATCCCCTGTGCGCAACCTATAGCATTGGTCGCTTGCCAGATCTACCTTAACTAGCTGGCCTGTCTCTAATTGCCATTTCATCCGCAATGGCGGGTCGTGGCTTACGCGGCCTCTCTCGTAGCTCAGTGGTACCTCTCTTGTGTGCGCAGAAGTTGCGCGTGTAGGCTTTCAGCCATTCCGGGCTGACTACGGCAAGCTCGATTTTATTGAGCTCGTAAATGTAGGTATCCGGCTTTGATTGTTCCGGGAACAGCGCCATCAGTGAGCCGACCTGCTGCATCTTCTGTTGTGGCGGTCCGCCGCCATCCAGAGCTTTAAGCATGATCAGTTTTGTATTCATATCGACAGCCTCGATAATGAATACACGGCCAGGCGTAGCCGTATCTATGGTAGGCGGGTCTTCGCCATTTAACATCATGGGCGGCATCATTACCGTCTCGTAAGGGCCGTGAAGAATTGTAACGGCCTGGCCAATATTGATGTCATCCATCGGTATAGTTTTCATTTTTGCCCCGTGTTGATTAAATGACTATACTTCGTATTATAATGCCGCATACTAAGTCTGTCTTCAGGCACCGGGTCCGCGCAAGCCGGGGTGCGCCTGCTCTCCTGTAACTGCATAGCTTGGGCTAGACTCTACTCCGCGCATTGCCGGATGCCCCATACCCACAGTCACCGCATACGACGGAGCATCTTCAAGCTGACCGCCAAGTGACTCGTACTGAGTTGGAGTAAGGCTTACATCGTAGCCACCTGTCAAGCGCACCCCGAACCCTTGCGCAAGCATGATGTGCGTCTCAGGCGGATGCTCCTTTAGGAACTGGCGGCAGAATGCTACAAAGTGCTCTATGCCTCGTCGCGCGGCAAGCTGCTCGCTGCGCTCTTCCTGCGTGGCCGGAGAACGACCTGAAGTAAACTCAGCATCAAGCTGATCTAGCGGCGCTGGTACGGATTGTTCCTGCGCGCCATCTACCCTGAATTGCTTCGTCTGATACTGGCTTACCAGCAACGACAATAATTCTGTTACATCGTTCACGTGTGTGAACTCCTATTGCTCTAGTTTCTTAGTCTGATTGTATGCTAACTAGATAGTTCGCTTTGCGCGAACTTTAGCTGGCGTCACCGTAGGCGCTGGTATTGGCGCTGGCGGGATTGCTTTAGCTTGGGCTTCAACGTACGCCTGTATTGGCGCTACGGAAGTTTCCTGTACGTTTGGCGGAAGCAGTTGCTCCCTAGGCTTGATTACCTCTGCTTGCTGCGGAGGCGGCGCTAGCTTGATAGGCGCTAACCCAGGCGTAGGCACAAATGGCCTAGTATTAGGTATCGGCCGTACTGCTGGCATCAGCTGTTGTACAGGTACGTGTGTAAGAATTACGCCTTCGCTACGCATTTTACGGATGCGCTCGCGCCACTCTATTTGGCTTGGTACTGTCAATTTAGTCTTTCTTAATAAAGTCAGACCAGGCAGCATCAAACTGTTTGCGCCTGGCGTCTAATCCATTGGAAGCGGAACACTTTAGTTTGGCCAGTAATGCGCGATCATGCAACGTGGAAAGCAACAGCTCCTCGAATCGCGCGTAACCCCCTACTACTTCTGGTATGTCTAGCCAATTACTATTCGTCTCGCACGGCACCAGTACTGAATTCTTCCATCCTTGCAGGTATTCGGTCTGCGGCCGGATATCCCACGAAATGACTGGTGTGCTCATTGCCAGTGACATAAGTCCAATAAGCGCAAAGCTTTCAAAGCGTGGCGCCCATACAGTTAGATCGGCTTTAGCGAATAGCTCTAGCCGTTCATATGCGCCGGGCGCAGCATATGTCACAAGTCGGTTATTATAGTCTTTCTTCAATTGTTTGAGCAATGCCCTAGACGAGCGGGACCACTTATGGCCGCAAGCAACACTCACAATCGCGGCAGGGAATTCGCTCAGTATGCTAGACATCAGCTTAAACACGTGCTGATCCGCTCTGGCCGGTTGTGAGTCGTACAGTGGGAAATGTACGACTAGTCCCTTGCGCAGTAAGTTTGGCTTACACAGCGGAGCCCTGGTTACCCAGGGCAGATAGCACACTTTCACATGCTTGAGATAGCAGTGGCTAGCCAGTGCGGCTTGAGTGCATTTATATGGAACAATAATCTTGTCCAGTTCGCGCAATATACCTTCATGTACTGGTTGTAACTCTTCCCAGTTCACTAACAGCGCTGTGGCTATGCCATGCTCTTTGGCATAGCCCAGCTCAAACATAGAAGGCACCTGGGTCCAGATGACAGAACTGCACCCTTGCATCCAGCTGCCCACGTTAGTGAAGCGCTCTGGTATTACATGACGATCCCAGTGCGACACGTTGTTATTACAGTCGTTCCGCCCTATTAACCGCACTGGCAGTCCGTAGCGCGTAGCGGAATCTGCCAGCTGCAGCGCAGCATGGCAGATTTCACGTTGCATGTAACGCGTGACTATTGCTACACGTTCTGTCATTACTGCGGCGGCGCGCCCCCGCCACCCTGCGCAGGAGGCGGAGCCATTGATTGACTCTGCGTCTGCTGCGCTTGCTGTTGCTGCATTTGTTTACCCTTGGATGCCGCTTGCTGGTCAAGCTGTTCGAGTAAACTCTTAACCAAGCTATGAATCGTGGGATTCTTTTGCTTGAGTTGTCGCAGTGCCTTGATACGATCAGGCGGCTGTAGCGCAAACACTTGCTGACTGATCGTATTTGCCGCATCGTTTAACTCCTGAGGAGTCATTTGCGCTTGCCCTTCAGGCGGCACGTTTGCTAGTGCTGCCTGCACTGGGTCTACAGGTGCTGTTGCAGCCTGCCCAGAAGATGCGTCGCCCTGAGGAGCACCACCAGCCGGAGCAGCGCCACCTTGGGATGGGTCGCCACCAGGAGCACCGCCAGGGGCAGCGCCAGGAGCGCCTCCCTGTGTTGGGTCTTGGCCTTGCGCCATCTGTTCGCCCAGTCCAGCCATCTGCATCTCTTCTTGCGTGCTCTGGCTCTCTTCGGCCACGAACTTCTGCTCTTCTTGCATGCGCTTCTGCTCGTCCTCGAAGACAAGGCCAACGCTCTTGAGACCGGTTGTCTGGGAGATCTGTTGTCCCATCATAAGCTGGAGCTTTGCCAGCTGGCGTTGCAAGTCGTCGGCGTGCTGCGGACGTTCTAAGGTTGCAGTAACCTCATCCCAATTACGCGCGATGCTAATCTTGTCTACCAGCCATTGGAGGTAGTTATTTAGCACGCGGGTGAGATGGCTCCAGTTGCTCTCCATAAGACGCAACGCGGCTGGAGCTGCCTGAATGGTAAGCGAACCCTTATAGAACTCCACAGGCACGCCGACTGCGCTCAGCAATGTATCCAGTGCCTGATCCATTAATTCATGCGGTGCCATATTCCCAGCCTCGGCACCTAGCGCTTGGTATTGCACAGGGAATGGCAATGAGAACCAAGCTGTCGGATCACGTCGACGCTTTTGTAGCATCGAATTAACTTGACCCGAGAAACCGCCAAAGTCCGTAGTGAACAGCGGATCACTCATGCCAGCGCCCTCACCACCGCCAGGTCGGGGCATAGGAGTGATGACACGGAATGGAATAATGTAGTCCAAACCCACTGCTTCGTTATAGCGATGTAGTACTTGTAAGTACCATGCCTGTCTGAAGTTAGTGAGAATGCGCGATATGCCCCACCCCTTGTTTAGGATGCCGGCCAGCGTATGTTCTTTGCCGTGGTAAATAACGTCATTCGTGAACTGAATGTGGTTGTTATTCTTAACGGCTTGCAATACCTCGTAAGGCGCGCGCTCCAAGTGGAACAGCGTGCCTTTAGCTAGATACTGCTTATAGTGCGGAGGTATTTTCCAGATATGACTGACTTGATCGGTATACGGATCCCAGATCAAATCTATCTCATGCGGATTCCATCGTTTAATAACGATAGCGTCGTCCTCAGCAGCCCGACGATCCACATGCGACCACTTGCCAGCATACTGACAGAATGGGCAAGTGGCAGAGAACTCATGTCCGGTCCAGCTAAACCCGAATTTCTGGTTGCCATGGATTTGCTTCAAAGGAGCCTCAAAGCCGCAGCCGGGACAAGATAGACTACGCCTAAACGGTATAACCACCGACGAAAAGAAGTTTCCGTAGGTGAGATAATCTAAGGCAACCGTACGCAAATGCGCATGGATGCCTATAGTGTTGTTTAGATAGTCCATGTACTTGTCGCGGCTCTCGCGATCCGTTCCTTTAATATCCACATCAGTAACGAAGTAGGATACTAATCGATCAACAGCGGAGCGATATACGCCATTAGCCAGCATGATATATTCACACCAGCGTAATGCGTTCTCCAGCGACGTTGGCATCGCTGTAGAGGCATAATCGCAAAAGGGATCTGGGAACGGCTCTGCTTGGGTACCACTCGTAGGAGAGTAGTAATTTGGGTCCATGAAGCTCATGAGTTACCTATTTGCTGACCTGTTTGACTAAGCGATTGACAGCATCGTCTTCGAGTTGTGTCACTTGCTTATTGAATGGTATCTTGAAGGTACACTTTATACAGGCCCGCTTCTCGGGCTCCTTAACCTCGGGCGTCACGCCCGGCCGAATCTCTCCGGTTTTCTCCATAGCATCCTCCGTAGTTATGCCTAATTTCATCACAGGATGAATTTTATAGCAAGTTGGGCATTTGTGGACCATCATTTTGCGGATGGACCGGATGCTCTGCCTTAATTAGGTATATGGCAATCTCTTCATTTCGGTGATTGAAGGTGATGCCAGGATCGGTGCAAATGTAGATTGAATCCGAGCCTTCCACGTGTATGGCTAGGTCCTCTTGCTGCGTTCGTAGTCGGGTGCGCGTGCATCCAATAGTGCGCAAATCATAGCAAAGCGCCAACACCTGCTCGTTACGGATAACCTCGTGAAACCAGGTATCCATGCTGATAGGAGAGTCTTTGACCTCTATAGTCACTTTGTATGTCGGCGGCACTGCCGTATCGCCATTGCTGTGCGCCGCAGCTTGAAGCTTGGGCTGCTTGGCCATAGACGCAAATAGCGAGGCAGGCCGTTGCACTACAGTTTCTTGTCGCGGTGCCTGTTGCACTACCTCTGGCTGCGCTTGCTGTACACTGATATTACTACGCGGGGTGTCAGGGGCAAACCCCTGTAATTGTGAATGTTTTGCCATTTGATCTCGTTTTGCTGCTGGTTTCGTCTGTATGCCCTGTGCGCTATACGGCTGTATTGTATTCTGTGCCGGAGCTAATTGTCCGCCACCCTGGGTTGCCTCCGGCACTACATAGACGCCGGGCATGGCTATCGGAGAGTGTCTTGGCTGCCGTCTGCTGTCTGGTACAGTTGCTACCTTCTCATTTATAGCGAAACGCTGCATTGCATTGGAAGCCCTATAGCGCAACTCCTCGATAGTCGAAGCTTGCCCTACGCCCTCCTCTTGCACTACAGCCAGCGCCATCGCCTCAGATATGCGCGTGGGGTCAATTACAAAACCCTGCCCCGGAATATCCGGATCTACGTTAACGCGTATAGAAACACCGTTTGGGTCAAATCCTAGCGGCGCGCCGCCCATCGTTGACCTACGAATAATTGTACCGCGTGCGCCTGCGAATCCAGTAGGTAACACTGCAGCCGTTGTAGCGTGGCTGAGTGGCAGTAACTCCTCGGATGGGTCGTGGTATTGCGCTGGATCTAACTGTGATTCTCCAGCTCCGCCACTATCCCAGAAACTATCTTTTGCTATCGACATATGCCTTTGGCCTTCAATGGGTAAAAAAAGAGTCGGGCGGGGGAAATTCCCCACGCCCAACTCAGTTTACTCTCTAATGCATGCTAGTGCTAGCTATGCAACACTGCTAGTGGCTGATCCGGCAGCTCGAAGGTACCAAAGTCGATGTCAAACTCGTTGAGTTTTGCGAAGCACGGGCCTTCTTCCCATGGCTTTGGCTCATATTCCCTATCCACGTACTGATGTAGATACTCGCTGGAAATGACTATAACGCATGGCTGAGACATGAAACAGTCCTTCTATAAGAAAAGTGTTGGATCCGCTGTTGTTGCAGAGAGTAGCTCATCCAATGGGATATTACAAAACCATAAGGTGGGCTCCTCAGATAGCAACGAATGACAAGCCTTGAGCATTGCTTCGCGGGATAATGCGACGCCTAATTTGCCAGACTCACAAAAATACACGGCCAGATGTTTGGGGTAATCTTCCGGCCATAATGGTACTAGGAGTGGGCTATGTTCGTCATTCTTGTTTTCAAGCCATATGGTAGGATCAAAAGATCCTACGAAATTGATCGATCCGATTTTGTCATTTGGCGACTGCACGGTATAAACCTCTCGGCTACATCCTCGAACGACATTGCAAAGTAAACTCCACCCTGGCTGCCCTGCATATCTTCAGGGCATAAGCGCTTCCGCTTGCAGCGGATCACCATAGGAATAAACTTTACTGTTGCCTTCTTATTAAATTCGGACGTAGGTAATGTAACAGGTGCTTGGTCTGCCACATAATACTTAGTGCACTTCGTGTCGCCTTCTTCTACGGATTCCATATTGATTACTTGTTGCCCATTAACGACCGCTACTCCGCAGGCGTTAATCAGAGGCGTCAAGTCTTCAATATCGGATAGCGCAGCAGGACTGCGCTTCAGCCGTCCGTAATCTGCACCTGTCAGATTTTCAGCACTCACTGCAACACCAGCTTGCCCATCCACTGTTGTACGGATCTCATCCGAAATAGTGTCTGGAATGGATTGCTCTGCAAATACCATAAAGCACTGCGGTATTACAAATCTACCGCATGCTGTATGCGCTGCATTTGCATGCTCTCGCTGCTCAGCGTGGTGTCGCAGTGATGCTTCTTCATTGCCTACCAGGCTAGGATCTTGTAAACCATCGGTCTTTGAGATGCCGTGCCTGCTAACAATCTCATCGAGTACCTGATCTTCTTTGGCACTCAATATTTGCGCAATCATAGCGCGCACACAGGCCAGCGCGGCCTGCATGATTGGCTTGTTCTCCAGATCCAGTCGCGCGCCATGAGCGGCGCCGAAGTTTGCAGCCTTAATGCCAGCTGCGCCACGTGTCTTTTCCAAGTAGGTTCGTGCCCCGTCAAGAGTCCGCTTAATAAAAGCAGCTTCTTTACCGTCGGACTTATGCCCACCTGGCTCTAGCTTGCGGCGCTTTGCGGCTAGGATGGCTTCGACGCTCTGGATACCCGGAGTTAGCCACAAGTCCTTGTGCCAGCGGTTGCCTTCTGCACCGCCAAGGACCCAATCGTAATCACGCGTCACATGCATGGCATAGCCGCGGCAGAGAAATTTCTCTCCTAGCAAGTGAGTGATTACATAATGGTTTTTGCCGATACTGTCGGCTGGCTGTGCCAGAGTAACGCCCGCCGGCGGCGGCATCGGTACCATGGCCACAAGGCCCGACAAATCCCGCTGCAACTTGCGTACACCAATCCGTACTAATACGGTCCAGTCACACAGTAGCTGCAGTGAGGATGTCAAAGCCTTGCTCTGCTTGGCCACCAAATCTGCCAGTTGGATAATATTCAGCGAGTACTGATTATTCTCAGTACGGCTAAAGTTTACTTTCTGACAGAAAAGGCGGACCGCTTGCAGAATATCTGGGCCACCCTTGTTAAAGAATGTCTCTGGTAACCAGGGTTGCCCATGCTCGTAATCGTGAAACATCGCATCTGCCATGCTGCTCACTGCAGGCGAGACTGTCCGATCTTGCGGCTGCTCCGATTGTTCACGAACTAACACTGCGGCGCGCTCGCCGCCCAAACGCAATGTCGCCAATTCTGGCGACGCTTGATTCGACATTTACTACTTTGCTCCTAACACAGGAGTATATCCCGTGCGTGTTTATGCTTGCGCAAACCTTTAGCGCAAACCTTACAGTATTCGTCTTCTGTAAACCGCTCAACCACAAGACCGTTCATCGTGCGTTTGAGGGTTGCAGCTAGCGAACCAAAAGACTGCTCCGGATAGTGTACTACCACACATACCGAGCCATCTGGTTGCTTGCTTTTGAAAATCTTAGTAGCGCCTGGACGCTCCATGTCCAAATCCAAGTGGTCTACATAGCCTGCCATGACCGTGTCCTCGTAGGGTATTAAGAGAGGTAAAAACATCAGCTGCAGAATAGCTCCTATTATAATGCCCCAGAAATACTACGGTTTAAGTTGGTACCGCTAGACTATTTCTGGGTCTTCATTAGGATCTGCTACGTCATCATCATCCTCGTCTACTGTCGAGCCAACGACTTGTGGACGGAGTCTGATCTCCGGAAGAGTAGTTACGGCAGCGACTGCCTCGGCATTATTGGCGAGTATTCGATCAAGATCGATGTTCTCGAATAAGCTGCCGGTGTCATCAATAGCGTTAGGCGGTAATTCGCCTGTAACCGGTATTGATTGCTTGCCGTCCCATAGCCGCCACTGCGGCCCCTTTTGAATTTGTACGCGACTGCCGATGAATATATGCATCCATCGGTGTTCTTCTGGGTTTGCCAGCTGGCGTGTGCGCAAGTCTGCTACAAGCTCGCATAACTCTGTCATAGTAGACAGTGGCGTTAGGTTAGGCAGAGGTCCGCCTACTACGCCAGATACGGCCCAGATCTGATGCGCTGCCTTGTCTTCTGTGAGTACATGGTCAACAAAGTTAAGCGCCTGACCTAGCCGCCGCACAATGTCGAGCAATTCCTCGTGATTTAGTTGTTCTAGCTCTCCCATGTTACATCTGTCTCGTTGGAGTGTTGCTGCTCGAACTCGCGCAGCTGTTGCAGTGTGTAGTTGGTAATTACCTTACAAGCCTCTCGATGTTTAGGGGCCATATTGCGTACTGTGTACAGCACCTGTAATCGGTAGCGTTCTCGTAAGCGGTTGTAATCACGTCTCTCGTTGTGTGTCACTTAACTTCCTTCGTCTGTGTGTCAAACTTGGGCGTGATCTTGGCTGGAAGCTGTGAAGCCGCCTCGGATGTGATCTTGCCGGTCTGTGCGCCAATGCGCAAGGTGTTCCGATTCTCCTTACCCTTCTTACCGTGCGTAAGCGTGCGCATGAGAATCTGGGAATAGGTGCCCTTGTAAAAGAACGGCTCGATCCTGAGCAGAGCTCCTTGGTGATCTTTGGACACGGCAATGATTTTGCCATCAGCGTCCTGTAACTCCCAATCGCCTTCGATAGCGGTTGGCATAGCTAACTCTACTTGCATTTATCTAATTCTCCTTGAACTAGTGTTGTAATAGCCTGGTTGTTGTTGTCCTTGATAGCATTCACGTCTCCATCCAGTATGAGTGCCGCCTTGTCGATAATCTCCTTCCGGGCTGGTATTTTAACGAACTTAGCTAGCCCTGCTAGCGTCTGGGCTGGTCGAACTTCCCAGCGCGCAGTGTTGCCGTCTAAGCAGAACACTGTCACATCAATCAGCTTGTGCGGCGCCTCGTATCGTTCGATAAGCGTCGGGTCTAGGATCTTAAGCACACCTGAAAACAGCTGCGCATACCTTCGTTGCTTACGATCCACTATTGCTGTGCCGCACAGAAACGTCCATAGACTCTGCCAGTCCTCGTGCCGCACTGCGCATAGCGTGTGGTCCCATGTCGATCCATTATGCGCAAACGTAGGTAAGCCCTCGAAGATGCGGGCTTTGAATGCTTCGCGCATGATGATTGTGCCTTTAGTCTGTAGTGCATACCAGTCGGCCAGTGGGTCTTCTTCTGGGAATTTAAGGCCACCGTATGTAAACAGCACGCCGTGATTAAAGAAGTGCCATTCCGAGGCTAACTCAGATAAGCTGTAACGTATTGACGTTGCTGGTGCAGTGGTGTTTGAGTGCTGTTCAGTCCAGTTAGTACCAGACTTCAGCGGCGGTCTGTTATTCGTCATATGGCACCCACACCCAGGCAGCTACCCAGGTACCGTCATCGGCACTGCTTACAGGGGGCCTATCGTCCACCTCGATGTCGTTGGAGTTCTTTACATACAACTCTCGCGCTCTACGGGCAGCCCATTCCTGAAATTCAAGCGATGCGTCGTCTCTTGGTCTATCCATTTTGTTCTTGAGATTAAATTGTTCGGTCGACATATTCCTGTATTGTCAGGTCGCCATATTCCTGTAATGCTAGATCAAGCAACCAAAGCGCATCTGCATGGTTGTCGTCGACTAGTTTGACTTTGGGCCACTTAGCTGCAGCGGCTGCCATCATCTTTGGCTTATCGGCATTGCCGCTGCCAGTGCCGTGCTTTTTGATCTCCGTGGGAGAATAGCCTCTGTAGTCAACCTCATTGTCGATGCACCAAACTTCAATAACTCCCTGTATCTGTCCGGCAATCTTAACAGCATTGCCAAACTTGCTGTTGCGACTTGCTTCAAATACAAGGAGATCAATGCCTAGCCGTTCTTTTATGTCGGCTAAAGCAGCGCGTAAACGAATCAGGCGCATCCCGCTACTTTCGTCCTTCTTTACAGAAAGATCCCAAGTGCCGGATACGCCTGATACATGTGCCCAGCCACACTTTGTGGCCGGGTCAAGACTAAGTATCTGTAACTTTTTTTTAGCCATTGTGGGCTAGGTTGCGTTGCTCCTCGTACAGGTAAGCGGTTAGTAAACTGTCTACGCCAGCCGTGTGTGCGCCTTCTGCCTTGGCGCCAGCCTTCTTACGTAGTCCGAAGCGGTCCTCGCAGTAGCCGTCAAGCGCCCACTTTATGCCGTACCCTGGCGTTCTACTTACGCGCCTAAGGAATGAATAGAATGTTTCGTTCGGCATTGGCGATGGCACTGTAGCCATCTGGCTGGCTTTCATTATCACGCCTGTATCGAATATCAGGTCTTCTCTGAACTCCCAGCCTACGCGCAGTACATTGTGCAAATGCGCTACAAGGAAGGGCAAGTCAAAAGCCACGCCGTTGTGCGACACTAGAATCTCGTTACGAGCTTCCATAGCCTCAAAGAGATCCAGATATTCTTCGAGCACTTCTTTAGGGGCCCGGCCACACTCTAACAGTTTTGCCTTAGTGTGTAGGAATGTCTTATTCTTCTCTTCCATGACTTTCTGCGTACTGGTCAGGCGCTTTTCAATAGCCGCATGATCTACGTCAGGATCTAGCCACCAGTTGATATAAGACTCTTTGTTCTCAACTGGTTTGCCGTCTCGAACTACTGTATGTCCGATAACACATATCTCGCATACGTCTGGTTGCAGTCCATTTGTCTCTAAATCGATCGTAGTATAGTCTCGCGGAAACGAGAAGTGTTTATTCAACATCCCAAACCATTCACCCATGTGCAGCTCCTTGGCGCATGGTTTCTGAGAGCTGGGTTTCGATTTCGGACAAGAGGGAGGCGATGGTGGCCGGTGGGTCACTATCCGGGGCATGTACGTCCTTTATACCGCTCCAGAGAGCGGCTAATAGTAGCTGCCCTATTCGGGCATAGATTAACAGCTGTATGGCTGCCGGGATCTCCTCGAACCCAGACGCCTTTAACGCCTCTTGCAGTGAATGAGTGATGATCTTATTTAACGTATGCGCTAACTTAAGCGGCGCTTCCGTTTCAATAAGGGTATCCACTGTGATGCCGACCTGCGCTAGGTATTCTTTAAGCCACGGCTCCCAGCAGTCTTCGTTGAGTGACTTCATAGCCCTCTCGACGATTACTGGTCCACAGTAGGCGATGTCGCGTGCTGGCGAATAGTACGCGTTGCGTATTGCTACGTCTTTAGCATCTTTAGGGCGCCATTGAAGCAAGGGGTGCTTTGGCGCAACTGGGCTGGATTCTGTTTTTGGTGTTTCCATGCCCAGATTATAGAAAACGACCAGTTACGGTTCAACAGGTCGGCGAGATAATTATGCTGGCTTATCTAAGCTGACAGGGCGCGGTGTTATCGCAATACTGCGGAATGGTTGAATTAACGGCGACGTTTGCTCTAAACGCAGCGCATAAGTCCACCAAGTGTCGTCAGCATCCAGTACCCGTTTTTGCCCTATTGTCGACCACAGTATCTCGCGCGCTATGCTTGGATATTGCCAGCCTTTGCGCTCGCAGAGTGATAGCCAATGCTGCTCCGCTTCCAGATAAGCGCCGCGCTTACTGGGCTTAATGTCGTACCAGCCCTGTCTTGCAAACCATGTATCAAGCACAAGCAATTTGCATTCAAACGGACAGGTAACATGCAGGATCAGCGAGGACAGCTTTAGCCCCAGTCCGGAAATCGCATCCAGTTTCTCGCGTGCCTTATGCCATATGCCAGCAGGGTCATCTTCTGCAATGCCCATGTCACGAGTGGGATGTCCCAGCCGTAAACCTTCGCACATCGCCGTATAGATATTCCAGCAGGTGCTGGCTTTCTGCGGACTGAGTCCTCCGCCGCCAGCAGCCATAGCCTGCTCTAGCTCATCCTTAGTAGTCCACGGCACTGTCGAGACATGTTCGTATTGCCTGAGTGATAGCCTTGTACCGGTGTTCTGTGTGCACACCACGTACATAGCCCTGTCGAATAACTGCCCCTGGTTGGCAGGCTGCAGAGTTGCATAACTCTGGATGTAAGAACTCATGCGAGTATAGTTAATGGCGCTCTGAGCTAGCGCGGTCACATCTGGAAACTGGTCGACAAAGTCGACTTCGTTAGTTGTTTGGATTGTCTACTCGTTCGTTGCTAATTTCTGCAGTATCGCTAACTGCTGTTCCGGCATCATAGATAGTTTTCGGTCTGCAAGCTGCCGGGCATTCATCGTAGCCGTACGGACAAACATGACAGGCATGGGTATAGTTCTCTGGACACTGAAATCCTATCCTTGCGCGCTTTTGCAGGATTGACCTGTTCCATTTGGTTAAGCCAGCAGCGCCAGCTACTTCCCAAAAGCCCAGCTGTCCTGGTTTGGATCTAGCCGGATCGGCAAGAACGCGCAGACGTAGCCGAACAAACTCGGCTGGATGTTGGAACGGCGTCTTGCCTCGGCGATTAGAGAAGCCTATCTGACGCGCTAACATACGTGTGAAGCTAACAGGCCATGAGGCGATAACGCGCATAGGGCATGATGTGCCAGCCAGTATGCGCAAGGTGTAGACGTTAACTGGCTTTCCGCGCGATGTCTTATCTGCTTGCCAGTCAAGGACTTGTGTAGGTAACCACTCTTCCTCTGACTGTGTGAACCACTGCGGGCAAGCTGTACCGTCGCGCAATCTGTCGATGTTACCGGCTAAGCGCCAAGCTAGGACAAATGCGCTGGGACGAAGTAATACCTCGCCAGCGCAATGTCGTATGCTGTCCTCGATAACATCCTCTTGCACATCCAGCGCCCTAGCAAGATCGCGCGTCAACTCGCCAAACCAGTCACCAACGAGCTCAGTACCAACGTATGGTACTAGGGTATCGGTCAACAACCTGGCGCGGATTGCAAAAATCCGCACCAGGTTATACGGCACGGCAGCAACGCGATGCTTTGCCATGCTAGATGTAAATATCCTGCGAGCGCGGTATCTTAGGCTGTGGTTTTGCTTTCTGTACCGTGGGCTTCTTTGTTGCTTTCTTCGGCGTTGTCTTAGTCGGCAAAGCCGGTCGAATCTTCTTCATGCTGTTCTTCCAATTCTTCCTGTGAAACATACTCCCATGTAATGCCTGGGAAGACCCGGACTACACGTTCGTCTTTGGTGATGTAATAGACTTCGCGCACCACATCTTCAAAGATGCCGGCAAGCTCGTAGCCTTTGTGATTTAGTTTAGGGCAATGTGCTAGGTCGTCAGCGTATTCCTTTAGATCGGCTGGGTCGCCGCCTGCATTTAGGAAGTGTGTCATTGCTTGAAGCAGCGGGCCATGTAGGTCTTTGTCTACTTGGCCTTGCTTGTTGCGCACGGCGCTGAACATTCTTACGTTATCAAAATGGTTCTGACCATCGACCAGACGGATGGCCAGACCCAGCGTACCATCAGTGTCATCGTCAATTAACTGGTAGCCATCTATGGCCAAGCGCATCTGGTCAGTCATGACCGTACGCGCCGCCACTTCGCCAGGCTCAAGATGATCTAGCATTGGCTACCAGTAACTTTGCTTCTTCAATGACAGCAATTAGACGATCCCACGTACGAAGCAGATCTTCACCTACCGCGCCCAATAGTGTCATGAAAGTCGGCACCATGGTAATGAGGTCATCCTCATCCATCTCTGATAAGCGCAGCATATACTTGCCATCTATTACAGCAGTATCGAACGCGAATGGTAGCGTGGGCAGCCGCTCGTCTGGTTCTAGGTGATTGCCCTCAACAACCTTATTTATCGTGCCGATTATGCGCGTAAAGTAGCGGTACGCCTCGGTGTTATGTTTTAGATCTTCATTAAGCTCGCATACATATTGAGCGCATTCGTCCAGTGTGACTGGTTTGTCTTTTTCCATTACGCCATCCTCACAGCAAAGCCAATCCAGACCCGTAGGTATTCTAACCCTTCCGGGAATAGGTCTTGAATCTGTTGGCCCATAATAATGTGTGTACGTATTGCGTTAGGCCATGCCTCTACGCAGCGCTGAATGATATCCATAGTGCCTAGCATGGCCTGCGCCGGCTCACGACTAAGACGATACGGCAGCAAAGGTATACGAACCAACTGCCCTTCTTGAACTATTGACCAGTTAACCTCGTTGTCAGGTTGCGAGGTCACTATGGGCAAGATACGCGCTCGCCATATCTCACGGCCGCTTCTGGGCAATACTTTCTGTATCTGTGGCAGTCCGGATACCGGATCGGTGGGTACTTGCGCCGCCTCAATAAACGGCGCCAAATCAAACATCTCTGCCGTGTGCTCTACATTTCGCATTTATGCTCCTGTTACCAACAAATGCCCGGCACCGCCAGTTATGGCGGGCCGGACATGGGACATTTCATTACTTACCGCGTGCTGCTCTTAGACGCTCTTTAGTTCGTTCAAGAGCCCGTGCCTCACGCAGACGAGTGTTGCGCTCCGCGGCAACACTGACAAACTCGTCATCGTCATCGTCAGCCACCGGTGCGGTACTTCTGAAGACAACCGAATCGTCATCATCATCATCGCCGGCTAGATCGGCCAGACTGGCGTCGTCATCATCGACATCTGCCTCTTCTTCGACGTCTTCATCTTCTTCCTCTTCTTCATCGTCCGCTGCTGCCAGATCCGCATCGGCCTGGGCGGCCAGCTTACGACGAATAGTTGCCTCGCCTTGTGACAACTCGTCAGACATTGTCTCGGCGCTCTCGATCATGTCGGCCAACTGCTTCTGGGCCGTCATAAAGTCATCGAGAAGCTTCTCGCTGAGGCTGCTGGTTGGCGTCTCCTCGACACGCGCTGTGATGTCGTAGGCATCGCCTGTCCAAGAGCTCTGCACCCAGTCACGGAACTGCTCCGCTTTGGATGCCACGTCTTGCAGGCATCGCTTAACGCTGGTGGGGATCTTGACCTTCTTGTTGCCTGTGCGGATACCGCGCGCCTTGCGGTCCACTAGCCCACGTACCTGATCTCCCAGGCGCTGCACTGTCCAGCACTGTTCCAAAGCCGTAGCGGCCAAGTCCAGACGAATAGCCGTATCGCTGATACCCGACAGCATAACGATATGCCCCCAGGTGAGCACATTGCCTGACTCGCCAGCCAGCTTGGTGTACTCGGTAAAGGCTTTCTTAGTTCCGAAAGCTTCCACCACAGAGATTGCCTGGTAAAGCGGACCATGCGAAGAGTAGCCTAATGCTGCACCCAGACGCTCAAGCAGCTTACTGCCGTAATGCTCTTTGTCCTTCTTAGCAAGCTCGCGAACATTGGTCATGCGCACGCCAAGTTCCCAATACCATGTCAGGTTCTCTTTGTTGTGCGCTTTGATGTAGGCTTGCAAATCCCGGAAGAACTTCTCTTCCTGTTCGGTAAACGTCTTCTTGGCCTGCACCGCTGTCATGTCGGCAATTTTTGCCGGCAGCGTTGTTTTTGTTTTAGCCATTTTGTTCCTTAGACTATGATTTGAAATGCGGCACCTTCAAGTGCCTCTCTTGTTGTATGATTACGCCCTTCACCTTCACGGCAGAGCAATATAACTAGATCTCGCTTAGTTCGTTGCGCTATGTCTACTAGTGAGACTTGCGCCGGCGTTGTGGTACGATCAGCACCCTGAAAGATTGCTTTACGTATCACTTGCTCTGCTAAAGCCTGCCCTACTGCTGTAGCTACATCTCCTACCAGCTTCTTACGTACCGACTTGGACACTGCTCGATCTACAACTACACCCAGATTCTCCTCAAGGCGGCTGCCGTATCCAGCTAACGCTATTCCGCTGTACTGTCTAACAGTCTGCGACACAAGGTTTGTTAGCCTTGCATCGAAGTCGCTATTGGAGTGCGCTATATGGCGCATATGCGCGCTGTCTATCGCACAGTAGGTATCATCTATTACTATGCCAGCAGTAGCATGTATCCCGGCTTCGCCTGCTTCGCTATTAGTGAAGTACGCGCAACGTGCCAGCGTATAGCCGCTTGGCGTAGTATGGGGCTGCTGTGACGCCAGTGTGAATGCACATCTGCGTCCTGCTACTAAGCCTCGCTTAAAGACTGGGATATCCGACGTTGTAGTCATGCACTCTTTTACGCTGTCGTATAGCTGATGATGCGGTACATAGCGATATCGTGCTCCGACAAGTCCATCAACAGTTTTGCTGTCAGCGTTTAGAATAAGCGCCTTAGCTGAGATGCCGTCCTGCACATGAAAGCGCAGTTCAACAACTTTGTTAATAATATCGGCAGCCAGCGCTGGCGATGTAAACTGATCCAGAGAGCGTGCATTAATATCTACTGCCCCTATGTCAGCCACTAGGCCATACAGCCCTTTAGCGGTGAACTGACATAACTGCTTAAACGCTAAGCTGGTAAGCCTGAAACCGTTTGCAGCTAAACGGCCATCCTTCGTTAGTGTGATATCCCTGGGTGAAGAGATTAACTGCTTAGTAGTGCAGCCATCCACACGCTCGACGTGCTCTACGAACTCGACCTCGGAGTCGAATTCTTTTAGTCTGGGATAGACTGCTAGTCCGGTTTGTTCACTCATACCCAGTCAGCGGCCGGACCTATTTTAGCGGCTAAATTAGTTAAACGTTCCAGAAAGAACTGCTTGTCTTTGATCTTAACAAACACCCCGAATGCGCCGAGGTTGTTACACAGCTCCAGGTCATGAAATACCATAATTGAGCCTAGCCACGAATACACTACACCTAATGACCCAACTGTATCTGGGAACGCTGCAAGTGCATCTTCGTACGCATTGTATGCGCCAGCTTTAGTTGGTCGGCGCATCAGATCATTAACAGTGCTGCGTATTTCATTCCTATTTAAGTTGGCGGAGACAAGCCGCATAGGAAAGTTTATATCTAGAAGACCAGCAAATGTGTTTACAGTGCTGTGCTTCACTCCGCAAACTGTGAGAATCTTCTTTACCGCCGCACGCTCTACTGTTGGTTGTCCAGTAGAGCGCGCTGCAAAGAATGCATCCATTGCCGCATTATTCATCTTCTTCTGCTAGCTCCGTAGCTTTAGTGTAAAACGTTGGACGCTGTAGCGCGGCCATACGACGCACAGCATCATCTGCCGCGTCTGCTTGAGCTGTCACGTGAGCGTTCTCTTCCAGCTGGCTCATAAAATCCACCCCGGGTCGGAAGAAGGGGCGCCTTTGGATACCCAAGACTTGATAGATGTCAGCAAGAACCTCTGGTTTTGTTTCAAGAAGGACACCAAGCTCGTGTGCAGACATTGCGGAAGCGGCCGAAACCTCCAACCTATTGGAGTGGTAAAGCTTCCCAGTGCTGCCACCTGCCTTAGTCTTAACATCACAGACCTCCTTGAGCTTAGGAAGTAGCGACGCCGCACGGGCTTTAGAAAGGCCAGCGCCCTCTGCGAGGAGAAGAATCCCGGCTTCCCACCACTCGAACCTACTGTGCAGGCGATTAATGCCCTGCTCTTCTTCAACGAGCCACGTCTTGAAACGCACCTGGATACGAATACGATCTGGCCCGTATGAATTCTTGAGCGTGTTGAGTGATATCGTAGCAGCCTTATAGTTGCTGTACTCCTTAATCTGCCCAAGGCGCGCTAACTCGAAAATAGCAGCGCATTGGAACTTTAGCGCATAACCGCCAGGTATGTTGTAAACGATATTACCACGTTCGTCTAATGACGGTTTACAGTGGTTTACGCCTAAGAAAGTCCAAGGCCAGCCGAGCAGCTTTTGCGGATAGGCGCGCATGTAGTCGGCAATATTCTTAGCCTCTACTGGAAAGTGCATAGCGGCATGTCCGACTTCGTCAATATTCTCAATCGTCTTCTTGCTGGCTTTACCTGTCAGCGAGTCAACTACAATGCAGTATGGCTGCGTACGTCCAGGTCCAGCGCTTTGCTCTGCAAGCTTTTGAATCTGGTTAGTTAAGTCCGTACACTTGTCTTGCCAGTGTTCCTGCATTTCGCAGTCTTCCACGTGTATCGCGTCTATGTCCCAGTTCAGCACGCTGTTACGCAAATCCGCAGTTGGTTTAGTCTCTGCCTCTAGCAGAATACCCTTACCTCCGCAAATAGCATGCCAACGCATCACCTCGGCAGCGAATGTTGACTTATAAGAAGCTTGCTCGCCTACTGCTTGGTAACAGCAGCTCAACGGCAACCCCTCATTCTGTAGTAGATATCTGACTATAAAGGCTGGTACAGGCAACACCGAAATTTGCGGATTATGCCCGACCAGTATTCCTTTCTTTTGCCACTTGGTATGCACATTCTGCACTACCCGTGCAAAGAAATCATCTACAGTCGCACGCCCAGTTGACGTCTCGACTAATTCCGCTACCTTAGGTTTACGTTTTGCCATTTGGCCCCTATGCAAAAGAGACCCGGAGGGGGTTACCCTCCGGGCCAGCTAAACTTACTCGAATCTGTATTACTTCTTCGGCTGCAGCGCTCGACTACGCGCACGCGCCAAGGCGTCTGAGGTAGCCTTAGTGCGCTCTGGAGCCGCATGGGTCGGCTGGGCGTCGAACGGCGCCGTAGTGGCAGCCTGGGTGGCCACAGGAGCCATAGTAGGCTCAGGCACTTCTTCCACGTCCTCTGGCGGCGGCGCAGGAGCGCGACGCTGCATGGGATTAGTGGTTGTCATTGCCGGCGCTTGGCGCTGCATTGGATTGCTACGCACCGCACCGACAACCGGACCGGCAGGTCCGCCGGTCATTCCCTCACGCGCCTTGTCGTGGATGTGCTGCGGGATGATATCCCCGTAGACGTCGCCCAGAGCGTAGACGATTGCAGACTCAGGTAAGCCGGCGTTACAGAGAAGCGCTACTTGCTCCTCGTAAGTCGGGATACGGATGATGTCGTCCCAAGCGCGCACATGCGACTGTGCCAACTCGTGGATGCCTGGGAAGGTGGGCAGGATGCCGCTGTAATCTTCCAGGATCTCAACTTCATACTTCATATTGTCAGCCTGGCGGCCGCCAACAGTATTCATTGTCCTGGGCGCATTGTTACGGTTCTGCGTACCTGCCTGATGGAACTGGATATACAAACCAGAATCAAGATCGACCAGGTTCTCGTATCGGAAGCTGTTGTCAGGATTGCGCTCTTCCAGCTTGGCCATTAAGGCATTGCCGGCTGACTGGCTTAGCAACATCACCACAGGCTTATGATCCACCTGCGAGCCACGCGGAGGATCTTGCGCAAGCGACTTGTGCTCCATCAGAATACCCTGGATCAAGTAACCGTCCTTAGGACGATCCAGCTGCGCTCCACGACCAGCAGAGCCCATGGTCAACGGCGGCCAACTCGGCAAGCCGGTGCCAGCCTTGATCGCGTTTGTGATAGCACGATGCAGCATCCACACCGGGCACTGCTGGCTATCGGCCATGTGATCCATCGGATCTTTGACGATGAACGTGATGCCAGGATTGCCTAGCGAGACGGCCATGTCATAGCGACGAATCCAGTCACCGTAGTCACGAGGCTGATCGGATAGCCGGAACGGCTCCCACTCGTTTAGATTTTCCGGATTGCGTCCCGGAAACGGGCGAATGATTGTACGTGTACCGCTCCATGTTGGGCGATACACCTGGCAGCCGTGATTGTCTTTGAGGACATACATCCCCATTAAACCGTGCTGCGTGCTCTGGCCTTCGCTGGCCATCTTATAGCGTCCTGTAGAAACAGCGCCTGATCTTGCCATTAATTGACTCCTAAGTAAAAAAGTAAGAAAGTAAGTAAGTCGACTATTAGCCAACTGCAGGGTGTATTATCGCATACATCCGACTGTTTATCAAGCCTTAGCGTAGCTAGGCGCTATACCAAAAGAATCGCATTCTGCGGCTGTGAGCGGCAAGCCCCAGCGCGTATAAGCTTTAACATCTATTCCGAAATGATACAGTGGCGAATCCGCATACGGCTCACCAGACAAATCGCAAGACTTGAAGCTAACTGCATCTACCATGCACTCTGGGAATATGCGCGTGTAGACCTCATCCAAGCTCCTAGCCGGTACTTCCAACACTATCGCGTCATGAAGCTGAAGCACTATCTTGTACCCTAGGTCTGCTTTATTTGGATGATTGTATAGGTGATACAACGCAATGCTGGTGGCGTCAGCCACTTGTGACTGCAGCAAAAAGTTCAGGAACTGTCGCTCTAGTTCGCCCATAGCTCCTCTATCGCTAGATGCTATGCATCTGCGCATACGGCCATAGTAGTTCCTGATCCAGCCTGGACTATGCGCTCTAGCTCTAAGCGCATCCTGCAATGTGGGTATTCCGGGATACGTTTCAAATATAGCATTGATAACGTTCTGCGCTTCCTGTGTCGTCACAGTAACGCCTTCTTCTCCGCACTTGCGTGCAGCTGACTCTGCGGATTGTCCATACTCTAGCGTTTGTTATCGTCTCGGCTCTTTATCCGAAACTTCTGCAACTCAAAATTGTTAATAAAACAAAATCCAATATGTTGCAGTCCAGACTATCTTTTCACCTAATGGTGTCGCGGCCTCTTGGAGAACTTATTTTCTTCTTACGAAGGTTCATTCTCTAGTCGTTGCGGCTGGTCAGCATTTTGCTGCTGACCTTCACCTCGGATTACCCGTTGGCAGGCTTCCCCGATTTTCTCCGCGATTTTAATTCGGCCTTCGGGCCAGATTTTCAGTAATGCTTGTTCTAATTGTTCTGCTGTGGGCACAATAGATGCATGTGTACGTCTATGATGTAAATCACATAAAGGTATCAAATTATCTAAAGCAATATTCATTTTATTGCCATCAATATGATGTACCACTACTCTACCAGTACATTGTGGCACATTTATTGCACATTGCTTTTCCCAAACAGCATAACATGTTTCGCGATAACCGTGAGCATATTTCTCACGTATACGTTTATCGCCTTTCCATTGATGATTAGCTTCGCCTAATTGTGCGCCTCCGCTACCAACTCCTGGATTTTTGATTACACCAGTTTTCACATCATGCATATAGCAACGCAAACGTGCTACTATAGGCTTACATTCTTTGCAATATTTACGCCAACCTCTGCCACGATGTATAAACTTTTTATGACAACGTATACATTCAATATCACGTTGTGTTAATGTAGCGTTTAAGCCGCAACTAACACAACAATAAGATTGATCTCGTCTAGTTGGCGCAAATAACACTTTACAATGATGACATTCGCGCTTTGGCAGCTGGCTGATGTAATATTTACCTTTACAATAATTATTACAATATATGCGTCGGCTACTTTCTGGCAATATTTTACTGCAACATCTACAAGCATTTTCTGACATAATTATCTCCTAAAATATACATTATAGCGTTATGCCGCTAAGCTGTCAATGTTTGGAGATAATTTTCTGGGCCAATTTTCAAATTGACCGAATAGAATTCCCTTAGCAGCCACCCTAAGGCCACCTTTACCTATGCTCTTTAAGCCACTCTTAGTTGGAGCGCAATCTAACCTGAAAGCGCGCACAGCTACTCGACTATGCATGTCATAGTAGTTAGTATCACTCTCTGGCAGGTTAGCCCTGGCGCAATGGTCTAGCATCGTATCGTCTCTGGTGAGCACTGCCATTAGCATTAGCTCTGCGCCTTTGAAGTCGGCTTCTACCAGAAGTGTCTCTTCACCATACTCGCAGTCTGTATTACTGGTAATACAGGATCTGATTGGGAATGTGTACTTATCCCCCAGTATGCGCCGGTAGTCATCTTCTCTACGAGCGCTGAGCGCTTGAAGGTTGGGTCGCGCACTACTGGCTCGACCTGTTTCCTTAACCTGTACGAACGTGCTTCTCACGCGGCAATCTTGACCGACATACTTGCCTAGTCCGCCGCTATACACTCTTCGCCCGTACTTCATGAGTAGCTTGCCGTCTTTAGCCTTGGGCATACTGAAAACACTCTTAGTGACCTGATCGATTAATCGAATGTCTCGAAGTGTCATCGCCAATGGATGGCGAGCGCCCAATATACCGCAGGTTTCTTTATCAGTGCATGGGCTGTACTTATCCATTTCGCCCTTAGCTTCAACCTGGGCCCACGACTTGCCGGCCGTACTCTTAACAGGCGTTAGCTTCAACGACATAGCGCCAGCCGGTCTAACGCGACACCGCTCGCCAGTCTCTTTATCGAATTTGGTGGAGTATGCCTCACCAAACAGAAACTCTACGCACTGCTGATTACTTCTAGGGTTAAAAGTTGGCCAGTTGATTGCAGTGCGCAGCGCCTTGATCTTAGCAACAGCAGCAGAGCTGAATAGATCTGTTAGCGCGTCAATGCGCTCTGGATCAACTTTAACGCCCTCTACGCCCATCTCATTAAAAGCAGGCAGCGCCATCATGGAGGTATGACATGCATGCCAGCATTCATTGCCAAACTGATCTGCATTCAATAACTGCTTCTTGTGCAGCTCTGCCAGCCTCCACGTTATCGCGGCATCTTTAGCGCTATACGGGAAGAGTATCTCTTTAGGACACTCACCATATCCGCCAAGTTCTTCTGCCTTAATCTTGTGCTCTGCGCAGTACCGATGCTTCCATTGCTGTAGCTCGACATCCCAACGATCAGTACCGCACAGCCTAGATCCCATCACTTCTAGCTTATAGTCGCCAGTTTCATTAGTGGCGTGATGTGCCAGCGCTACGTCGAACACGCCAGGATAATCGCCACCTTGGAACTGTTCAAAACTCTCCGGTACGCTAATGCGCTTACGGATATTAACACCGTTCAGCATAAGCCACGGCAAGTCAGCGGCTATAAAGCTACCAATCATCTGCACATCATCGCGATCCAGCAAACGATTGAGTTGACGTATAGCTCCGGCCAGTGACGGAGCAAAGGCCGGCGCACCTCCCTGATGCCGCATGACTATCACTGCTGCAAACTTACCGTCGGCGCTTAGCTGCACAGTGCGCAAATACGAGTTAGGCTCGTTAGGGTGATTGCCGTGCCATTCGCAGTCTAGCGCAATCGTCTTAATGCCCTTCTTGCTTAGTAAGAAATCCACATACTCGGCAAGATCGCGCTCTTTGTAGATGGCCGACCACTGTACGCTCTTGTCAGAAGATACGGCGAAGTTATTACCCTTGATTAGCTCTACGAAATTACGCAATGTAGCTTCGTACTGCTGATGCAACTCTGTAGTACGCAGCACCGCTGCTGGATGTGTAATGGCCATGATTTTCATCTCGTGATGAATTTCAGGCTCTCCAACTTCATAGCAGGGCTCTTGTTTAGTAATAAAGCGCCCGATCATATTATTGACCGAGTACTCTTTACCGCATACAGCCTTGGTGGCTTCGGCGCCCAGACATAGTACATAGTCTGGTTTATAGAGGCGCATCTCTTGGTGGATCAAAGGTAAACAGTCTTTAATCCATGCCGCAGGCACAGCACCGGTCATCGAAGATGGCATTGGCCAACGTATGAGGTTACACACGTACCAGTCGGCTAGCTGGTCTTCAGGTACTCCGCAATGTATCAAAGACTCGCGTAGATACTCACCTGATGGGCCAGTGAAATTGCGTCCAAGCGATACTTCTTCCGACGTGGGCATCTTGCCTATTATCATCACGCGCGGCTTGCCGTTCAGCACTGCGTCCGGCAAGTACTTAGGACCGTCAGCCTCATCAGCCCAGATATGCCCTAGTACAATCTTGACACTCTCAACGCGCCCTTTGTTCTTAATTGGCGGGCTGAAGTCTTTGTCGTATAGCGCACGCAGGTATAGTCGATGAAGTGTATCGCTAATACTTACAATGTGCTTATCTTTGCCTTTACCCTCCACTTGTATCGGAGCGTTGCCATCTATAGCCAGAGCATGGTCTATGAAGTCTGGTCCGGCTGGCGGCATACCGGGCGACAATAACGGGTACATCGGATATCGCTGTGCCCGTACATTGTTTGGATCGCCGCGAAATATAGCGGCATAATCAGCATCCTTAAGGTCTAGCATTCTGGTAGTGTTATGTTGGCCTTGTGTGCAGTGTCGTACATTAGATTCATAAACCGGTCATAGCCAATGCTGGCCGGGTCCTCGCCCTCGGGTAACTGCACGCGTACAACAGGAAAGTCAGGACTTTCTAGCATCATCGCGACAGCTGGGCTCTCTTTGATAGCATCGCTATCATATGCTACTACAGCAGCCTTCCAGCTGTGCTTGATCATCTCGGCCTGTTGAAATGACATAGACTTGCCAAAGGTAGCTACTGCACCATCACCCAGTGTCCACACATTAGTGACACCCTCAGTGACAATACATATCGGATATTGTTTGGCAAAGTCATAGCCGTATAACATCAAGGAACGGCTCATGTTAGGCAAGTTGTAATACTTAGGTGTGTGCATTGCCTTCCAATCACATTCATACGGCGGACGAGACTGCCATCCAACCAGATCGCCATTCATGATGATAGGTATGATTATGCGCCCGTTGGTCATCGGATACTCTGGTGGTGCCTCCTCACAGTAATGTAAGCCAAAGGCCGCTCCTAACCAGTGTGGGTCATATCCGCGTTCCTTCAAGTACGTACACGCAATGTGATGACTTGGCAGGTCATCAAGGCCAACACAGGTTCCTGGTAGCTCCACATGGTTTAGTGCAGCTGGTGCAGAAAACCCTGCATTAATTGTTGGGCGCTTAACGTGTAGCTCGCGCCCTATACCGCCATAAGTCCAGGTTCGCAGCTGTGCTACGTTCTCCGGGTTAGCCATGCAGCCATTATTAAAACAGTGGCAACTCCACCAGAAGCGATCTGATGAATCATATGCAGGGTGATTTACATCTAGGCCGGCGCCCCATCTATGATTGATCCACAACCTATAGCGATCTTCAGCGCAGAAAGGACAACAGACCTGATAGTATTCTCCGTCGTCCGTGGCTATAAATTTAACTCTTGAACCTGACTGCACGTAAGCGCCGCCAACCAGCGGCACGCCAGGTTTAGCAATCTTCACGTCATGGAAGCGTCGCTGTAAAGCAATATACAGCGCCGGATTCAAAACATTGATCTCGAAGGACGTGCGCAGCGCTACTGAGTCGTTCATGTTTGATCTTCTAGTTCATCAAATAGCTTAGCTCTGCCGGATTTGCGTACCGGCGCTGCCGCTACTTGAACACGGTCTACATCTTCTTTAGGCAACAAGCGCATACCTGCATGGTCTGGCTTAAACTTATCTGACACATCGTCCAGTCTACAGAATGCGCCATTAACGCGCAGAATTGTAGGAGGACCAGCTTCACCGTGTCTAGTCTTAGTCGCCACGAATTGGCATACACTGTGCTCCTCATCTTTGGTTCCAAGGCAGAAAGCATACCATGCGTTATTAGCAAAGGAAGTACACCATTCTGCCTCATTATGGTGTGGCCTACGCGCAGGAGGTGCGCTTGTAAAGCGGCCAGCCATCTGATGCGATACCCACACAGTTGTCTGAAAGGGTATAGCAAGCTCACTCTTACACCGTCTGATAAGACCAGCCAGCTCAAGCGCGCGCTGTGATCCTTCAACCCCCTTGGCATTTGTTGCTAGTAACCAGTTGTCTACTAGCTCACCAGCCCAGTCGATGAATACGGCTTTGATCGGCAATCCGCGTTTCTGCTGGATAGCTGTTAGCTTCTGCCTGATCTCTCCGATACCGCCACGCCCTCCGCTCTTAGGATCATTATGATCGACAAGCACTAGGTACTTGTTCATCCACGGTCGAGCCATCTCTAAGCGCTCAGATTCGCCAGGGCGCGGCATGCCTGACTTCAAGCCAGCATACATCAGTTGTTCATACTGTTGCAGGTTGCCTTCGGTACTGAGCTTACCGCCGGCCATAATCCTATTCTTCAAACGATCCTTAAGCACCTTAGCAGCACACGAGCCAGCGCGAATTTGCTGCATTCGCTTGTTGTCTTCGTATCCTATGAAGACTGCTAGCCCAGGAGCTATTACGCTATCTGGTTGCTCATACAAACTCTGTAGTTCTGCTATAGAGCAAGCTAGTTGCATCTGCAGCGTAGTTTTTCCGCCGCCTGAAGGACCTAGTACTACATTACAATCACACGCTTCACTTCCGCCCTCCATGATGCGATCAACAAACGTTACACCTGTTGGCCACCTGGGTCTCGCAACCTCGTCCCAGTTAGCTGGCATTGTGGTGTCATCTTCCGCTTCACGGCCTATAGCCGTAATCGTTTCAATCTTCTGCTGCTGTACCGCAAGTAGCTTCGGCAGGTCATGGATATGCTTGCCGCCCGCGTTGAGTACCGCTGCACGTATAGCATCACCGGTCTCGCGATCAATTAGTATCTCGCGTAGAGTCTCTAGAGCAGAGTTCGGCTCTAGTTCATTCTCCGGGTCCACAGTGTACATGTAACGCAGAATAGCGTCTGCCGTAGCAGCCGCTTCATCGCGTAGCGCTGGCAGTACAAGCGGAGAGTTAGTTACCGCTGTTAGCACGCGCATGGACAGCACGTTGTAGTTCGGCAGTTCCTGGTGCTTGTCGTAATGATCCAGAATAGCCGACCAGATAATTCTGTAGGTCGACTCTCCTGGCTTCGAGAAATGTTCTGGCTTCAGGTGTGTGCGTGCTGCCTGAAACACTCTCTCGCAACGTGCGATGTGTTGGAGCGTAAACTCAATCGTGAAGTTAGTTACTTCTTGATTGGCATAGTCCATGTCGGCCATTGTTGTCTCCTACAGTTTACTTAAAGCCATATCTATAAAATGCTGAGGTATCCGGTTTTTCCAGACACGCGCATACCCATAAGGGTCACAAATTAACTGCTGTACTGCCTCATGTTGTACTTCGTGACAGATGTCTTCTAAATCTTCTGAGTATGCAACACAGTATACAAACAGTGGCGATAGCTGTGCGCGCCATACTGAGTTGAACGCGCACCGCCATATGCGCTTCACACTAGCCTTAGGAAGCTCGTGTCGCATGCTGGCTACGGTAAGTTGAAACTGCCTAGCCTCTGCCTGCCAGGCGGCCTCTAACGCCGCATCTGCTCGTTGGCAGAACTTCTTATAGTTATTAACTAGCGCAGTTAGCCCCTTCGCACCGTTAAACGAATTAGCTTGTGGTCCATGCAATAGTGTGGCGTCCATCTCTATTGAGTTGACAAACGCCGAATGCACGAATCGCTCTGGCTCAGTAATCCCCAAAGCTAGCAGCTCTCTGGCCGCTGACATCCACTTCTCTTGTTTAGCGCTGATGGGCTCGCATTCCTCGTCGCATAAGCGCATCTGTCGTAAAGCTGTCTCGCGGTTAAACGCCATCGACAGCCTACGCGCCATTGCCTGTTGCTCGTTCTCTACCTGTGGCAGTATTTCAACTTCTTCAGGCGGCGGTGCCGGTGCTCGTCGTGCGTTATAGGTTGCCACGGTGCCCTCGCGACATAGGCTCCCATATACTGCCATCACCGTTAAGCTGCACCCACCCGCGCGTATGGTAGTCTCTGCGTCTGTTACTAGAGCGCGCTCTAAAGTAGTCACTCCAGTGGTCCATGAAGTCAATCAAGATGCCGCACTCTTTACCCGTACCAGTATCCGTTCGACATACGCGCCCAGGCATTTGTACGTTCAGCGTTTCTGAGTCGCCCGCATCTGCGCGTATGAGAACATTCAGCGAGTCAAACGACACGCCTACTGCCCATACCCCTGTAGCGATACAACACATAACTTCACGGCGCTCAAATTGCTTACGTAGTTCTGTGCGCTGAGCAGATGTCATCTCTTCTTCCTCTGTCAGCAAGCCAGCTCTTATGTACGTCGCGCGCTTTTCCGTTCCTTGACCCAAAGCTCCTTCTGAATAGCAGAGTTTCGCTTCCGGAAGAAAACGGCGTAGATGGAGCGCATGATCGATAGTATCAACCAACACGAGAACTTGAAGCCCATCTTCAAGAAAAGACTTAGCAGTCTCAGCCAGAATGGAGTTCCTTTGGTGGTTGCGCCAGATTCCATGTCGCTTACGGGAGACGATGGTTTTGTAGGGTCCGGCGACATCGGCGTCTGATCTGACGTCGACCCACTGGACCATGATTGGTGTGACAAGTGCATGTCGTTCGGCGTCTCGTTGGGACATGCTGAATATTTTGGGTCCAAAAATACCCTCCATACGTGCGTGTGCGCCATCCAGCCGCATATCTGGTGTGGCAGTGAAAGTATAGTTACGCGAAGATGCGTAGCGGCCTAGCATCTCTGCCAAGCGATCGGTCATTAACTCGTGCCCCTCGTCGGCAAGCAGGATGTCAGCAGTGTAGTTTGATCGGTGTAGGCTGTCAGCTGTATAGACAGTTACACGACTATCATGATGTTTACCGCCGCCTACCTGCCCTACGTCTGGTACGGTCTCGCTGACAAGTTGTATAATGCGCCCCACTACGTCTTTGCGCTTGGTGACAATGTCTATCTTCGCCTTTGGGTAAAGGTTAGCGACCATTGCCATTAAGTGCGTCTTGCCGAACGCAGGGGGCGCTACAACAACGCCATAGTCGTGCATGTCAATCTGTGACAAGCACGTGTCCTGCTCTGCACGTAACTGGAAGCGCTCGAATACGCGCTCCCAATTAGCTTGGTAAATCTCTGGCCGTTTGGGCGTGTCTTTATCTATGTACACTACCCTATAGCCAAGCTTCTCTAAGTTTGCTTTAACCTTAGGATAAAAGCCCTTAAAACAACATAGACGTCCGCTGTCATCGTAGGTGAACATGACTCTGCGTTCATGTGTCAAACCTCGTTTGCCGCCATCATCAAAGCGGTTGCAGCCAAAATGAAATGTGACATGGTCGTAATACAGCAATCCTTCTAAAGTCTTCAAAGCGGCCATAGGCAATGGATTCTGTCCGTTGCTGCTTACTTCAATGAATTGTCCGCCCTTGCGGACTGTGGCATCTGGCATACTGGCTCCACTGACACTACGTCGAAAGTTCCATATTGTCTATCTTTACGATATGGGCTGATTCCTTTATATCTCCCTGCGATTCGCAGGAGTTCTCGGAAGTCATCCAATGAAATTGCGTCTGGTATGACCGCCTTTGCGACGACCTGGTCGCCTGGGTAGAAAGCTTCGTGAAGTGTCCATTTGCCGGGGCTGTAGAATCGCTTGTAGTCATTCGTTTCTCCTTCGACTATGGGGTCCCAATCAATATCCTTCACCGCTTCAAGATGTGCGCCAAGCACTTCGGCCGCGTAACGCATTATGGCTAACCACCAGGGCGCCAATAGCATCACACGGCCTTTTGGATCGCGTAACATTTTCGATTTATTCTTATACCTGCAGTCGCCCAAACAGTGTTGAGTAAACTCCAAGGTAATAGTTACTTCTCGCATGTGCCGCGTTCTCGTTTAGACATGTTAGATAACTCCTGGGTTGTTAGCTAGCCCACTAAATGCATTTTGTATGACAGCTTAATGTCACCACTACAGCTGGTGTTTAGCGCCGATGCGAACTTTCTTTGATAGCGTCCGCAAGTGCTAACGTGGCATAGACTTGTGCTTCTGCCGCATAGGCCAAGGCCAAATTGGCCTGATCTTCGGAATGCGCCTTCTTAATCATGAAGTTAGCTTTTCCGCGATGACTCATCGTGCGCATTTCTTCTTCTTGGTGCTCGAACGCCTCCTTCACCATGTCGGCGTAATTCGCTTGTGCCTTCACGTGTTCTTCAAATTCCACATCAATAGCGGACTTTATCATTGTCTCTCCTTTTCATCTTGTTATGAAAGTTTCGCTGCAAATTGCTCGTAAGCATAGACTTCTTCTTCATACTTGAAGAAGTCCGCAGCCCTAAATAATCCTGCTCGTTCTTCTGGGGTAGACGCTGCACCGCGATAGATCTCGCTAAGCCAGGTCTGGCGCATATAGTTAGCAAATCGCTGAGAGCCGCGGACATCAGCTTTAACAGGGTCTCTATGCCCTGCCCATGTACGCCAGCAAAAATCATGCGGACGAATACCAGGCAATGTAGCATCCGCGTGCGGCTTAGTGCCCGCTAACTCGTATAGGCCCTTGATAGCCTGCTCTTGCTGCTCGTCCTTCCAGCTGTGTAGTACACATCGGCAGATGTTCTGGTATTTGGCTTTGTAGTATTTTGTGCCTGTTACTGCCCGCTGTGTATGTAGATTCAAACCTAGCGCCTCATAAAGCCTATTAGGTCTGTCAGGATAGCATGGGTCTATGTACCAGCGCGGATCTATGATCTTAGCTAGTATAGCTGCCCCATTCGCAATACTGACTGACTGTAAAAACTCTAACGGCTTCCATGCTATATGCTGTTGCACCAGTTCTTTATCAACCTCTGTGTGCGATGTGCGCATATATGCGGCCAATGCGTATGCCGCTCTATCACTTGCTACAACTTCATGAAAACCTCCCTGGGATGGTCCCCAACAACAGAGACCTAGCTCGAATAGCACTGGTCCGGGTTTATACCTATTAGTACGTTGCGCAACAATTGCCGGCGTACATACTTCGACACGGCGCTTCTGGTCGTAAAGCCCTACTATGAGCTCTGCGTTGCAAGACATACCCAGAAGTCTAATACGCGCATAGTTGTCTACTAGCTTGTCTTCTAAGAATGCATTCATGTCACCATATAGAACCGGCTCTGATTCAGTTCCCTGATACCAGAGCCGGTTATCTATGACATGGACGCGTAAACTATCCGCTCGCAGCACTGTTGGGCTTTCGTTGCTGCAGTATCTTGCATACTGGCGATAGGTCTATGTCGTGATGATAAGGTCTGTAACTACCGCATAGCCATGCGCTATCTATGTGCAAATAGTTAGGAGCCTTCTCGTCATCAGGATCGTATGGTTCTGAGCCGCAATTTGGGCAATGTTCACTTTCCCATGTACTCATATTTGCGCTGCCTCTAATTGAATCACGTTATCAAACTGACCTGTAATTCTAGGCTCGTGAGTTACGAAAAACACCTGTAGGTCACGTTCTTCGGAAAGCTCTTTGAGCCGGTCGATTGCACGGGGGAGGCACCCAATGTTGTGCTCATCCAAACCCGCTGTGGGCTCGTCGAGGACGAGAACGCCGACTTGACCTGCGAAAGTTGAATTGACGGCAATACGGAAGGCCATCGCCAAAACAATCCTTTCTCCCACTGATAGTCTTTTATCTGGCTGGGACCTGATACCGTCAAGGAACCCGGCGACGAAACCGAGGTTATCGTCCATGCTGACTCTGTATGGTGCATCAAAGATCTCCAATGTGTCATTGACTTGTTCAAGCATATCTTCAATATAGGTATAACTCACCATGCGCGGAGCCTCATCATGGTGGAATACCTGTCGCACCAGCGTGAGCATATCCTTAGCATCGCGTGTCATGGAAGCATGCTCACGTATCTGCCTAAACTCAGCTAACTTCTGCGTCGCATGCTCACGATCGCCCCTAGCGCGCTCACGTTGCAAATCCAAAGACTGAATGTTACCCGTGTGCGTCATCCCTCGCGTACTGCGTTGCTCCTGTAATGACGATATAGCGTCCATCAGTTCACGCTCCTCTGCAACAATGCGCTGTAAATCAACTTCTGTTGCAGATGGAGCAGCGCATGCTTTAAGCGCAGCCACAGCGGCTTGTGCATTAGAGCACTCCTGCTGCCAGGCTAGGTACGCCTTCATATCAGTGTCATGCTGTATCCAGGCATCTTTGCGCGCAGTTAGTTTTGCTAGCTTTGGCTCAATCGTAGCCAAGTCAAGTTGCAACTTCATAATCTGAGACTGTCGCGCTTCCTGCCCTGGCATGGTTTGACCGCAAGCTGTGCACGTAGCATGCGCCTTTGATGACAGGTCACGAATAGAGCTGCGGCAGGTAGCAACTGACGACTGATACTCGGCTAGTGTTTGCACTTCCTTAGCATTGAGTGTGGCCTTGGCTGGCTGCACTGGTACACGCAGTTGCGGCTTAGCTGCAGTAGCTTTAAGCCGCGCCTCAGCCTGTTCTCGTGCCTTCTGGCTGGCATGGTATACGCGCCATTGCTGCAACGCCCCTCTAGCTTCGTCATAATAGTTGCCAGCCTCGGTGAGGTCGTCTTCCAGTATCTCAATATCCAGGTCTAGGCGTGCTATGTCTTCCTGATACACACGTATTACAGCTTGTCGCCTATTTTCCAGCTCTGTATCCAACGTATCAAATGCTGTCAGCTGGCTCAGCAGCGCATCCTCGCTGAGTAGTGTTGTAGGCACCTCAATGCTATTGATGAACTCGCCGGTGTGTTTGTGTACGGCAGCCGCATGGCTTAGCCCAAACAACGCAGCCAACGAAGCGGCGCGCTCCGCTGGCTTCTGATCAAACATCTCGTCTATCTTACGCTGACCAACAAACACATAGTCTACTATCTGCTTCTTGGTTACACCGAGTCGCGTCCACAGTTCTTTATTAATCTCTATTGCGCCGTTGAACTGCTGACCACCGACTACTAGCGTATTACGATTCGGCCTTAGGCTGCGCACTATCTCTATCGGAGCGTTGGCATGTGTTAGCGATAGAGTAACACCTGCATTGCCAGTAGCGTCTGCGCCCTGCGCTATATCTTCTAGCTTATTCCTATCGCCACCTGCGTCACCTGTCAAAGCAAATTGCATAGCGCGCAAGATGTTAGTCTTACCGCTACCGTTAGGCCCAAGTAATAAATTCAATCGTGGGCTGAATGTTAGACATAAATCCCTATGCTGGCAAAAGTTATCCAGCGTTAGTCGATCTATAATCATACAAGCAAACAGTCTGCTGGGTCTTCGGCCACGCCACATGGCGTTAGGTATGTTAGTAGCGTTAGCGCGTCCAACAGCGGCATAGTCTGCGTCGGCAGCGCCACTGCTTGCTGGACCTCGTCCATAAGGCTAAAGTCCGCAAAGATCAGCGCAATATCTGGCTCGATACCGTATTCCTTTTGGATCAAGTTGAGCCAGTTAGTTTCATCGGCAGCTATGTCTTCAGTTGCCGGTATGTACTTATACATCGCTTGCAGATTTTCACCCAGTTTACGCCCAGCGACAATGAGTCCCTTGGTTAGACGCACACATGCAACGTAATTTTCTTTAGTAGAATCTTTTAGTTCTGGATCCATTTGGAATCTCTATTTGTTACTTGTTGTAGTTTTGTTACTGCGCACGGTACTGACCTTACGTAACTGCCGTGACTGTGTCTCTTGCATAACAATGTCGAAAGCTTCTTGTAGCTCTTTCCAGACCATGCTCAGCTGCGTATGTGTAGCGCACGCCACAAGACGGTCCTGAAAAGTAATATACTGCTCGCGTAACTTCATCAGCCTTTGCCCGATTGGATGCATGTGCAGTAAGCTCTTAAACTCTGCCTCAGCGGTCAGGCGTATGATCTTCTGCGCATCTGTCGGGTATCTGTTGAAGTCATCGTCATTGAACGGTATCGGCATTGGCACTGGTCCGTCGGCCAGCCGTATAGAATTACGACCGTAGTAGGTGTAGTTATCTGGCGCACCTACATTTTCTGGCCTGAGGCCGCGAACATGCGCCACAATCTCAACTTCTGTCTGCCGAAGTCTGGTTGCTGCCCGAGCACTTCGTCGCTCCCATAGTTGCTTTTTAGCTAGCAGCTCTTCCATGTTGTAGTAAGCTTCTGCTCGCTCTACGGCTTGTGTAACAAGCTCCTTTTGCCACGTAGCGTCGCTGGCCAGTATCTCGGCATTAAGATCAGCAGCGCGCTCAGATAGTCGCCTTTGAAAGTGTTCTTTGTCTGTTACTGTTATTGACATTGTGTCAATTCTCCGAAGATTGAAAGTAATTCTGTTTGAATATTGCTGGCACGCGCCAGCCGTATTGCGTAATCACGAACCCTGACATTGTCAGAATAGAATTCTGCTATGCAGCCTTCTAGTCCGCCCTGCATCACTGCTTCTACCCTACGTGACTGCTCCACGTTCATTTGCTCCGTAACAATTGCTTTGAGCGGATCTACAAATAGATGTGCGCTTGTACCTACGGTTGCTTCTACCCGTTGTCTTGCCTGTGGCAGATCACTACGATAACGCACGCGTAACAGGTTAACAGCAATATTGGAAGGTACGGCAGATTGTGGAATCCTGGCAGGGTTTCTATCCCAGGTACTAACAAATTCATCTAACTCCTCCGTTGTGTTAAGGATGTTCTCAAAATAGTTACGTGTACGCAGCTGTATACATTCTGTAGACAGGTCATCAAATAGTATGTAGACACTCTTAACAGGTATCTCGCCTATGTCTTGCATACACAATGAGCCTGGCGATATTAACGTTCTAGCGCCATGTGTAACTACCATAGCTCTGTGATAGTCACCAGATATGATCAATGGGTTACCAAATGTCCAATCAATCCATGCATCCCCATGCTTATCGCCTAAGAAATCTTTCCAGACCTGATGGGTCATAAAGATATCTATATCTTCCGGTATGTTCTTTAACTCGCTCTCCACTTCGCCCGGATTGCAATAATCCAGACCGTGTACGCGCATACCCGCAAGCTCGACAGTAGTCTTATGCAGATAGTCCGGCCAAGGATGCATAGCGGATAGAATAGGCGGCGCTGATCGCTCGTGTTGTCCTTGTATGTAAAACACACGGCGGCTCTCTTCCTGGAAGCGATCTAAGGCCAAGCGCATAACATGTAGCGCATCAGATTGTTGCAGCTTCATGTCAAATAGATCACCGGCTAGAAATACGTTGGGGACATCATAGGCGTCTGCGATATCGTTTATTTGGCCTATCGAATAACCGGTATCGCCGTATATCTCATTGCGCCTATACCATGTGCGATCGGCACGTCTAACATGCCAATCAGACGAAACTAGTGCAAACGGTTGCTTGCTAATTGTGTTCTCCCTGCTTCAGCTTCTTTTCGCTCAGATAAATACCAAGCGCTAATAGCAATCCGGCATCGCTTAATGTCGGCGCATCGAAGTCTATTACGTCTGGATCATTCACCTTGTGTGTATGTCCAGCCTGATCTGTCATCAATACGGTAATATCACCGGTAAGCAGCATTATTTTAATCTGCTCGGTAAACTCCTCGCCGATCTGTTCGGCTTTTCTGGCTATATCCAATAGCGCGTCTCGCGGCATGTCTTTCCAAAGATATGGTACCGTAGAGGCGCGCTCGGCGGGTGTCTCAGTAGCCATCAGCATAGCTGTCACTACTGCCTGACGGTCAACTTCAACCGCATCCGCATACATTTGCTTGAAGTGTCTAATTCCCATCTTGTTTTCCTCTTATACAGGTACAGTTTTTACAGAGTAACAGCTTAGATGCGATTCTCTTAATCATTGCTTTCTTTGCCGAGATAGCCAGTTTCTGTGCCTGCGCTGGGCTGGCACAAGAAACTGGCTTTAACTCGCCTATGATCTGGCCCTTAGCGGATGCCGGCCAATAGTCGGCAATATGCTTTGAGCCAAACATGAACTTCCAGTGACGATTCTCGTCACTACACTCAACGGTCAGTCGTTCAAATGCAAGTTCGGCAGTAAGTGTTGGCAGTTCATTAAGTGCCGATGTCAGTCGTTGCTGTCTCAGTGTGGTTTTTACTGCTATGCTCCGCGATTATAGCTGTGGTGCTAATGTCGTGTTCCTTTGTAGTAACCACGAAGCGTCCGCCATTAGCGACCACTTGAGAGGCTCCAGGTGTCATTTCGATAGTGTTGTCTGGCCCCTTGATAAGGACATCAGGCTCAAGAAGTTCAAGCAGCTTTGCCGGGTCATCAGCTTCCAGCGCCAGCACAGCGCTAACCTGTGGATGACTGGCAACCATCAGCGATCGCACCTCGTAGGAATTGATGGGCCGTCGCTTGAAGTTGCTTGCTGACTCGTCAGAGTTGACTAGTACTAGTAAAAAGTCACACTCCTTAGCCGCTTTGCGCAGCATGTCCGCGTGCCCAATGTGCATTAGGTCAAACACGCCATTGGCTATGCCAAACTTACCCTTACTAATTTTTACCGATTTACGCATGCGCAGGGCTTCTTCTAAAGACAGCTCTTTGGCAGCCGAACCTAACGACACGATCTCCTTGCGCAGAACGTCATGCGCTCCTACTGGCACAGCGCCAAAGTACCCCACCTTAGCAGAGCCGGCCGCGTTGGCGTATTCAACGGCGTACCGCATAGATTGCCTATTGCCGACACAGTACGCGAGGGCAGCCACAAACGCATCTCCTGCACCGCAAGTGTCACGAACAATAGTGGGAATGGCAGGTAAGTTCTGGTGCATTAGCGCATTCAACAGACTAGCACCCTCTGCGCCGAGCGTAGTCACAACATTCTTCGGCTCCAGTTCACGAAACAGGCTACGCATTGCCTGCACAACTGGCGTGTTGGGAGCATACTCGGCCAACTGTTGCGCGCTCGGCGTAATAGCATATGCGCCTTTGTAGGAATGCATGCGCCGAACATTAGGATCGATGATGACTGGCGTATCTGTTTCTGCAGCACGGCGCATGACTGTGTCCAACACGCTATCGTCGATGACGGCGTTACCGTAGTCAGAAACAAGCACTACGTTGGGCCGGTGCGAATCATATGCGCGCTCAAACTGATCGCGAATATAGTCATGCACATTGGCCTCCTCAGCACTGGAGTCAAAGCGTGCTACCAGATGGTCGCCAACATAGAGCCGATTTTTAACAGCATGCTTGTAGCCCGGCGTTTTAGCCGACGCTAGCTTAACGTCATTCTGCTTCAGACATTGCGCGCATATCTCGCCAGCGCTGTCGGCAGCAAGCGCTGTCACTAGTACAGTGTCAGCGCCTAGGCGCGCAAGCGTAGACGCCGCATTAGCCGCGCCTCCGACACCGTGCGCGGCTTCCGTAATGTTAATCACGGGTATAGGCGCAGTCTGATCGAGTCCGCGCGGCTGGCCGATATAGTAAATATCTACCAGTGTCGGACCCACTACCAAAACTCTAGGTACTGGCATCTGTGTTCCTTTCAGATTCGTGGTCAAAGGTTATACATCTGAGCCCGCTTACGCTGGGCGCATTGCTGGTGCATTTTGAACAAATGCGATTACCAGCGCCTGTGGATAAAAACTCTTTATTGCAGCGCAAACAATGTCGCTGCTTCTCTACGGCTCTATCATCAGCTAACTGCATAATTTAAGAGTCCTTGTTGTTCCGTCGGGATAGTCAAAGCAGTACTCCCCGACAAGGGTATCACGCGGTTCGAGCGATACATTAGGCGCATCTCGAAATGGCGTGTCTTTGGGCAAAACCATCACCGCATCTACATACGGACCTCCGACAGAATCTCCATCCAGCACCATGATGAGTATCGTGGCATCTGGCAGTGTCAAATAATAGCCGCCGAGTATTTCATTACACGCTTCGTCGTCGGCTGTCTTGTTATCCTTTAACGTTTCCTGCAGCAGGTCGAAGTATTTGCCGCTGAGGAAATACGTATTCGTTGCAGGGTCTAAGTCTTCATACTCCAGCTGCAAGAGCTCTGGAATACACCGACAAGCCAGATCGCGATCAAAGAACGCGTCTGCTTCACTAATCACTGGTGCTTCTTCAACTGGTTTTGCTAGGTCAGCTTCGACCTCGGCTAGCCAGTGAGTGAATGCAGGTTGTACGCTTTCAGCAAATGCCAGTAACAATTCAATCTGGATATCTGACTCAATACCGTACTTATCTGCTAATACATAAAAAGATGGACTATTTTGATTTGGCATTTGGGGCCAACCTTCCGAATGCTGAGAGGAAAACATCGCCACGCGTGGCATTCAGAAAGGCTGACATTATGTCTGGGTCACTTAAGAGCCATTGTTGCCGATACTGAAAACACCGCCCCACGAGCCATGCAAGTTGATAATCGTCTGGCTGTCTGACAACGCGCAAGTCGTCTGACTTCCAAGACTTCCAGTCGGGCGGCATAACCGCACAACAGCCGTGTAGTGTATTCCAGCGTCCTTCACTGCCATCGGCAGCTATGCGCTTATATGTGTAGGGAGTTATCGAGTACCAGTAGACTCCACCGATTGCGCTTGTCATGTTTTCTTGCTGAAAAACGTGACGGAATTCCTTCTGTTGCGGATATACATCGCGCAGGAATGTCTTGTTCAACCCCATATCCGCATCAAAGTAGATGCGGGAGGCGTCATCCTCGTGCCCTGTGTACTTTCTCCATGATGCCACTTTCGCGCCTGGGTTTGCACGAAGCAGCTCGCGCAACCGTCCGTAAATGTTCGACACTCGTCGCGCATGGCAATACGGACAAATTCGTAGGTTGCAGGATTGCGTCTTGGGCGAGTATGCACAAGTAGATGGAGGACAATTACGTATATAGGCCAATCTCTCAGTCTGTAATTGCTCACATCCTGCGTCTCGTAGCGCTGGCAAACGACTACGCCATGCTTCCTGTATAACTTGCAACCGTTCGATGATCTGTTGTTTGTAGTCTGTTACTGATCCGGTAATCGGATGTATTACAGCGTATAGCTGAGCTGCCATCGAAGGGTGCAGCGGTAGCGTTTGTAGTTGAAACTCAATCCTTGGCATTTCGCATCCTATTGGACTTACCGGCTAAAATTCATCTCATGATGAAAATGTCAACTTCCTCGAAGAAATGTTTGGAGCTGTTTATCCTTTATTTCTTTCTTAACAGAAAGAAATAAAGTCCGGAATTTCTTTATTTTTAGTAAGAAGTTGAGTAGTGTTAGAAATTTTTAATATAAAAAGCGGAGGGAGCCGAACCTCTAGTTCGCTCCCTCCGCCAGGCTAACATGGCACCAGCTCGACGGTCTTATAGTTTCGGGTGAGCATCACCAAACTACAGTGTCCAATCTTTACGATGACTACAAACAGGATTTGAACCTCATTAAGAGGTAACTTTGCTGCGAATCACGATAAAGATTTTGTCTCTCGCTGTCCATCCTTAGCCTCTTTTCTTTATTTTCGTTTTGACGCGCTAGGACGGGGCAGGAGCTGCGTTAAGGTCGCAACCCCTGGTTCGCCCCACTTTACCCTAATAAGGCTCAGGAATCGCTTCCTGGAGGCCTTGTCGGGCTTGCTGTGTTCGGGGCCTAACTGGAACGCCGCTAGAAAACCATCTAAGTGGAAACCAGAGGCATTACTTGGCCACATCCGAGTCACGTCATCAAAGTCTTTTCCTGGCCGACCCCAGAAGTCATCTAAACCACGGCCGAAGATACGGCCAAAGTTTGAGAACTCACTGGCATGCGCTTTACCGTTACGTAGAACAGCAGCAGTCGTTTGTGGACTCGACCAGATCTTGGGCGGCATTGGCGGTATCTGCGCCGCTATCATTGCAGCTTTGGATACACTGCGTGTCGTCAATTTGGCCGGCTGCGATCGCGACGTTGTCGTGGACACAGACGTCGACGCTGGCTTCAGCGATATGGGGTGCGATCGGTTTTGGCGACCGGACGCGCGAGGCGGCCAGCTTAGCACTTTTGGTGGCTGCCTTCTTGGCTACCTTTTTCACAGCTTTTTTGGCTGCCTTTTTAGTCGCCTTCTTAGGGGCTGCTTTTTTCTTTGCCATCGGTTCTTCCTTCTTCTTGTAATTAACATCGAGAAATTTATCCATGCTGGGGCATTTACGTAATGGCTTCCAGCTTTTTTCGTTACATAGAGCGCCGTCGCGAACTCTTATCTCTGCATCCATCCAGTTACAAAATTGCCTTCTGGTAGTCAGATAATATCCCCAGTTGTGGTTAACTATCGACTTGTCTTCTCTAAACAGTCTCTCTGTTTGAGTCTTCCTGGATTTCCACAAGATCTTTACTTCTCTAAACTCCGGCAACTTACGATGCGCATTATCGCCATAGATATAGTTAAAAACTACAACCAGCCTCAACAGCGAATTGCACATCTCGTTTAACTTACCAAAATCCACCAAAGGCGCCGTTATCGGGGTCTTGTCAATAAGTTTGCCTAACTTACGACCAAACTTATAGAGATCAGTACAGCGCACTGGGCCATTGCGCTGCCGCGTTCCGCGCATCTTGAGAAGTCTGGTCACACCCTTCGGGTCGTACTTCAGCGAGTATTTATACCAGCTATGGAATTTAAGCGGAACATAAAAACCCGCGCCCGTAAACTTGTCGACGTTATCGTGTAGCAGTTCACCAGATACCCTAATACTGCCGATACGTCTTCCTATGGCTATTGCCTCATCTACGCTGTAACCCGTGTAACAGCATAACTCCGAAGGAATGATCTCAATAGTATCGAGTATGTTGCCGTAGCGGTGTATTAGCGACACCCTACAAAGTGTTGGATCTTCCGGCGGATATTTGACCTCTAGCGCGCGCTGGCATTCTTCAGTCGTAGATCCAAACACTATTTTGTCTAGGTCTGCTGTACGCGCTGTCTCTTGGGCGTAGAATGGTTCCCACGTATTGACCCCAGTTTGTATATATCCCAGCAGTTCCGTATCCATATTAAACTCCTAGGCTAGTTAACGCCCAGAAGCTGAATACCGTCAAGCAACTGGCCTTCCAGTACCTCAAGAAGGCGCTGACCCTCTACAGAGTCGCGCAGACGGTCGGCCGCAACGGCAGCCTTAGCGCGACGCTCCAGCGAAGGCAGATCCTGCAACTTACGGCGCCAATCGATCCAGGTGACGTTGTTGTTGTGGAGCTGCTGCTGCAAGTCCTTGCCAGTCTTGGCGTTGACTTTGATAGCGGCGTTGGCTTTGATATCTGACTGGACACTCCAGCTGATATTTGGCTTGCTGGCGCGCACGTGAATCGCAGCCGTGAAGGTGTTCTTTGTTGAGCATAATCCCTCAGTCGATACATTGGTCACGATTCCCTTGCAACCAAGTTCTGCAGCTGCATCGGTAAGCAGCTTGAGCGTCTTTTCCGAAGCAGTGTTAGCGCATTCCTGGAGTAACTCGTACAACTCCTTGTTATGCTCTGCCTGCTCTAACTTGAGCTTCTTCTCAAGCGACTCGCAAGCTTTGATGTGGTTCTTGATCGTCGCCTCGGCGCGAGCCATAAGGATCGCAGCCACGTCTTCCTTGTCCACGCGACGGTCTAACTCAAGTACTTGGTTTACGCTTACGAGTTGGTTTTCGTTCGACATCTTCTTTTTGTTCTTCCTTTGGAGGGGTTGCCGCGTACCGTTTCTGGTAAAACGCCCACCACTCCGCTTTGTCCTTAACTAAATCTTTTACGGATAGCCAACCGGGGACACCGGCAGGTCCAACCACTGCAACTTTATAGCTGCCTGGCTCTTTAATCGCAGAGTGCGATAACACTGTGTACTCAGATGCTGAGGGACCAGTACCAAATCGAAAGTATAGTATGTCCAGATACTGTATACTTTGATTGTCGTATGTTGTGACATCCTTATTGGGTAAAGGGGTCATGGTTACACTGTGACATTTGTCAACTGGTACTGTTACTGGCATTAAAGCTCTTTCGGTTCTGATAATCTAAATCCCGTGCGCCACAGTATGCGCGCTAAATCTTCTGCAATAGGTTCAACCCAGCTTTCGTCTTTAGACCAGTCAGAGGCGTGTAGGCATTCGTGCAGAATTACCGTTAGAAGCCTGCGCTGGTCTCTCTTTAATCTAGCTGGTAGCCGTATTTGTTTCTTCTTCTTATTTGGCGGATCGCACTCGCCATCACAACCTGGGGTCGGAGCAAACAACATATTCCACTTTTTGCCGCCGACTGTAACTAACATTTGTCACCTCAGTATTTTAGCTGTGGCTGCGAAACGAAATAATCGGCTGTGAAATTCAAGTATCGTACCGTTGTTCGGTATGATTATGTCTGCGTCGTCCTTGGTCATTTCCAATGACGGATCGGTAGGCACTTCCCGATCAATCCATATAACTAGCAGAGCGGCATATCTCTGACGAAGAGCATCTAGCTCGCCCTTACGCCGGATACCGTTGAGAATATCGCTACTCTTTATCATATCCTCATAGAGGCGAATACCGTCTGGTTTATTATAGTCCCAGATGATCTCTGCCCATTCTAGTCTATGGCTATGCCTATCTGCAAACGCCTCTTCTACGGACGTATATCCATATTTGGCATGAAGTTGCGTAAAACATAGTTTCGCGGCCGCCTCTGAAGTACTGCCTTCATATCGAAGTGTGGAATGTACTTGCAGGAAAATTGATGCGGTGTCTTTGCCGGACCTGCCATGGCCACAAATTGCCAACAGCGTCATGTGGTTCCCCATTTCTTGTGTCGTATTTCCCGTAAGGCGAGCGCGTATTGACGATACGCCTCGTTCATAGGGGAAAATTGTTTATCTTTGAACTTATTGTGAAATGACGGCCAAATGATCTGGTGTCCGCCTGCTGCTCTAAACTGTTCTTCATACAGTTCGTCATCGTCAATCAGCAACGCTCCTGGCTTTGATACTGCGTTCTTCTTAGCAGTAAAAATAACGTCTCTGTTCCAGTTCAAGTTTTTCCGCAGCCAGGCTAGTTTGCCTTGCACGCAGTAGCCAGTCTCGCGCCCATCAGAATGTTCCAGTATTAGCGGGCGCGTTAGTATAGTCACTTCGCGCGATATCTTATTCGCGAAGTCGATCAGCTCCAAAGCCCACGGAAACATTTCCAGGTTTTCCCAGAATTTTGGGCCGGAGGCGATCACAGGGGCCCAAGCATTTGCAACGCTCATGTCCAGAGTACGTTCAAAATGATACTCTACGGATTTGTACATGTCTGATCGATCGTGCAGTTTCAGCACGGCTCCTATCATGTCACACAGTACGCCGTCCATATCCACAAACACGTGGTCAAACACGATTACTCCTTAGTTAGATTAAAAATTCGCTAGTTAATGGCACGCGCGAACGAATACCACGCAGTGCGCGCAATACTCCTACATCTTCGTCTGGATCGACACAGCCTCGCACAGCGCGCGCCAAGCTGTCCCGCGTCCGTATTAGTCGCTGCTCGTCTATGCGTAAGTCCTGCTGATCAATGACAAATTCAGCTCTATCTGCTTCTACGCTACGTCGCATGCTTTCACTGGCAGTTAGGTTTTCAGAAGCAGCCTTACTCATAGCCTCAAGCCGTGTAAGCGTGCGCTCCGCTAGCTGTTCTTTGGTATTTAGCGCTAATAGGAATTTAGTCTGCTCCTCTTTTAGCTCCGCCCGTGCCGCATACATCTCGGCCGCACGTTCCAGCATTAGCTTCTCTGTGGTAGTTGTCTCTGTGCCGCAACCAATATTGCGCGTACGGACAGGTCTACCAATCAGCACCTTATCTGACGACGCTCGGCTGCGCACACGCGGACCAAGCGCAGCTACTAGCTCTGTCTGCGTAGCTAACGTTAAGCCCTCACGGTTTACACTGTTAAGCCACACCCAAGAACCAAAGTCTTCTGCCTCTTCGCGTAATCGAAATTTACCGAATAGTACATAGCCTGTTGGTATGTGCGCTAAACCCCAATGGACTGCCTTTAACGGAAGTTGGTAAACTCCAAACAGTCTATTGGTACCTACTACTGTCCATCCCTGCGTGTCTAGCTGGTATACGCTTAATTTAGAGTTATAGCGCGCCATTCTGCGGCGGCTGCTGGGAACAATTACAGGGATTACTATTGCTTCTGGTTGTTCTAGTGTAAGCCCAGTGTCAGCAAATTCAGTCACATGTGACCTCCGATTGTTGGTTACTTAATAAACACGGCCCGACCATAATAGCCGGGCCGTGTTCACGTATCAATATGTAGCTTAGCTGGCGGCCGCTGCGGCGAGCTCTCGCTGTTTCTTGCCCGCCTTCGCCTCTAACGCACGTAGTGCGCGCCGGTCGGTCCTGACCGACTCTTTAAGGCACGAGATCTTATTCACGCAGTCCATAATGCGCTTATGCAGCATCACCTCCACCGCTTGGCCACGCCCGCGGCCTGGCGGTACGTAGCTCCAAGTCATGTGGGCCTTCCGGCTGTCGGCATGGTACTTAAAGCCGCTATGCTTGGCTATGCCAGCTTTAACAAGCGCCTCACGCGCTCCACGCACCGAACTGTTGTGACGTCCAGTGAGGAGCGTCAAGTCACGGTCGCTAAGCGGCTTGTTGTTGTTGAACATGCAGAGCATAACTATGCGCTGGATGCTGGACAGGGCAGGCTTTGTGGACTGCGGTAATTTGGTTGCTTTTGTAGCCACCGGCCGTACTGTTGTTTTCGTCATTAGTTTCCTTCTACCTCCTGCAGATCGTTCATTTCAATGAACGCAGCGCAGTGGGTGACCGCCGCCTCGAATTCTTCCATCGTGCGGTCGAGTCGTTCTAGTGTGTCGTAAGTGGTTGGTAGTAAGTCTACGGCGTCGCCAGACACCATTGCATCAAACCCTCCGGCCTTCGCCACTTGCAAAGCAAGCAGGTCAAAAGGCTGGGCGCCAACAAGACTGCAATCCGGGCAATAGGCCACAGCAATAGCAGTGCCGGGCATTGTGGCATAAACACAAGTATCAAATTCGCCACAAACGCCACAGAAATCGTTGGTAGTACTCATCTTAAACAGCTCCTTTGGGTTAGAAGTGATTACGAATAAACTTCGTAGTTACACTTTGATTAGCGCATCAAATTGCGCTTCCGTTAGACACGGCACCTTTAGTTTTGCCGCGTTGGTTACTTTTGATCCTCCGTCTTTGCCTACAATCAAGTAGGCGGTTTTGCTGGAAACACTAGAAGCCACGGTTCCGCCGGCAGTAACAATAGCGTTATGGATGGTTTCCCGGGTGTACTTCTCAAATGATCCTGTAGCGCAGCATTTCTTGCCTACAAGCGGACCGTCTGCACTAGCTGGCTGTGTTTCCTCTTCGCCGGGATTAAATCCCAGGGCTAATAGCTTGCCTATTAGCACAACATTTTCCTTCTTCTCAAACCAAGCCGCGATCGACTTGCTGGCCACGTTGCCTACAAGCGGCTTCAACTCCTCCACAGAGAGACTGGCGATCTCCTCAAGTTTGCCGTATGTGTTTACCAGTAGCTTGGATTTCGTTCTACCCAAGCCAGGTATATTCAAACAGGATAGCAATCTATCCGGCGGCAGCTTCTTAGCCGCTTCAAGCTCAGCTAGTAGCTTGTTAACACTCTTCTCGCCCAGCCTATCGAGCTCGATCAGTTCTTTGCGCTTGTTACCCAGATACCACAGATCAACAAAATTCTTGACTAGTCCATTACTAATCATGTTCTGGACAAGCGACGGACCAAGTCCATCAATACAAAGTCGATCCCTATCTGCCGCTGCTAGTATGGTGGCTGCCAGCTGCGCGTTACAGCCTAGCGTGTTAGTACACTTGATTGCCACTCCGTCTTGCGCTGCTACGCCCTTGCACAACGGACAGGTGGTTGGCCGTTGAAATGGTTTGGGGCTGCCTACGCGCTTACTCTTATCCACACTAATGATGTGCGGAATGATCTTACCGGCTTTCTCTACCAGCACGGTGTCGCCCATACGTATATCAAGCCGATCCACTTCATCAAAGTTATGCAGAGTAGCTTTGGTGATCGAGGTGCCGTCAATATCGACTGGGTTCAGCAGTACTACTGGAGTAAGGGTGCCGAGCTTGCCTACCTGTATAGCCAAATTAGCTACAGTGGTAATACCTGTGTAGAGATCCTTCTTCACAGCAATAGCCCAGTTAATCGCACGCGAGGACGAGCCTAGTGCATTCTGGTCAGCAAACTTGCTTAGTTTAACTACCACACCGTCCGTAGGTAGCTCGCTGGCAGCGATCGTACGCCGTGCAGCGTCTACGGTAGGAGATATGTCGTCAAACTGTAATGCGCCATGCGCTAGTGTTAATATCACAGGCATGCCGTAGAGCTTAAACTGGTGCTTGGTGCTATTCCAGTTGTCGGCAAGTAGTTTTGCTGAACATGTGCCTATGCCGTGCATGATAAAGCGCACGTGTCGCGCCCATGCTTGTTTCGGATCTAGGCTCCTTAGCGCCCCCACTGCCGCGGATCTGGGATGTGTCCACGGCTTCTCTCCTGCTTTAGTTTGCGCAGCGGTTAGCCGTCGAAAGTCGTCCTGGCTGATGAACGCCTCACCGCGAACCTCTACGAAGGTATCTTTGAAGAAATCCGGGGCGCCCGTTTTCTCTAGCTTCATTGGCACACCGCGCATATTACGCGCACTGTGTAGGATGTCGTCACCCTTGGAGCCGTCGCCTCGTGTTACCGCGCTCGTCAGTACGCCGTTACTGTACAGCAAACTGACAGCCAAGCCGTCTACTTTTGCCTCCAGCATAACTTGAGGAGTTGTACCGAGCTCTTTATGCCACTTATCCCAGCGCTTCCTTAACTCCTCCGAATTGAAAGCGTTATCGATCGATAGCATGTACTCGCCGTGTGTTATCGAGTTGAGGCTATCTACGGGTTCTCCGCCGACACGCTGTGTAGGACTATCGGCGATGTCTAGCGCGGTATGCTTGGACTCGTAGTCAAGCAGTTCCTGAAAGAGCTCATCGTATTCTTTATCCGTAATAGTCGGTTGCGCGTCCACATAGTATAGACGGTCGTGCCTACGTATGTCCGAGCATAGCTTTGCATGCTTTGCCGTAACTTGCTCATTCGTCATTATCGAGTATCTCTTCTTTCTTTTGTCCGACCCCTATAAACGGCCTATCAGCTACATGCCATTTCGGTCTAGCTTCCAGCCATTCTTCTAGAGTCATTGTAAAGTCATACGTAGTACCACTTGCGGTCAAGACAATCGCATTCCGGTCACCGTCGTAGACGATTGTGCCGAGCGGCATGAGTCCGCCAAATAGTTCATGGTATATCCATTGCCCTGTTTGTGGACTAAACTCATCTGCCAACTCAATCTCAGCCTCCACGACGGCAATTTTTTCCTGATACAGAGCCAACGGCATCTGTATAAATGCTTTGTACATTTAGTCTTACACTTCTCCTCTGCTGTTATAACGCTACACAATGGCGGTATAGCTTAGTCAGAGAAGTCGTAAATTGACAAGTCTTCTGGAAGCTCATACCGTGCGCTAAGCGTTTGTATTGCGCTATCGTACGTTTTTTCTAAATCTATGCGCGCCTGGCGTGAAACTTCATCTACCAGCACATTCATGTTGATTCGCCCGCGATCCACAAAATGGAAGGTGATCACGAACCCGCGCTTACGAAACTCATCAAAGACCTTCCATATCTCCTGATGCGTGTGTCGCGATTCTGGATTGTTACCAGACATAGCGATGATTTGGCTATCGGTGCAGATATGTATCTGCATCTGCTTAGAGTTAGCCAATTTCTCTTTCCGTCGATGCGTACCTGGTCCGTCTTTACCTGTGTACCAGGACAATGCATGCAGGTACGGCATAAGCTCTCCTAGCGTTACCGTACCCGTGTTCATCGCGCCAAAGAATAACTTACGTGCATAACTTGCGCGATCAATTAACACACCGGCCCAGCCGGCGCCCATCTTCCAACCCTGCCCAGACCCGTCGCCTATTATTAAGGCGTCCCAGTCAAGAATATTGCAGTGTTTAAGCAGTTCCGCTAGTGTTGGTATTCCCGCCACCGGCAGTCTCGACTTGCTTGTCGATTGCTTCGACTGCGATTCGTCTGGCATTAAATTCCTTATCCATTGCTTTGAGCGTTTCCACTGCGTCGTAAAACCCGCTGGCTACGTACCGTGTTGCAATTGTTACGGTTTTACTTAAGGCAGTACCTATCCGCGCTCGTGTTACTGGGTTGTCGTTAGAAATGTAACTTAGCGCGGCCGGCTCTACCGAATCGCCTAGTGCGGCGGCGTAGACGAAGGTAACAACTATGGCATCTAGTTCTGGAACTTCTTCCAGCCTACTTTTAGCGAAGTCATCGGTTCGCACACGCAACTTGTCTAAGAAGGTCTCAGACTTTTTCATCTCAGGATGAATTTTAGCTTCATTATCCATTAGCTATATTACAAACTCGTTTCTTCCAAAGCTGCGCGGCTCTCTTACCTATAGCTTGTTCGGCAGCTTTGCTCCAAACAATCTCGCCTACACTCTCACGTTGTATATCCGCTAGCATGGCTTTGATGACCATACTAGTGTGCTCCATGCCCGTCGCCTCGATCGTCTGCAGTACATGCTCTAGCCGCATTGGTACACACCACTGATCGGCGATAGCTTCTGCGGCCATCAGTACTTGCAGTTGCGCAGGATCTACCACCTTGGGCTGATGTAGGTGCTCAGCAAACTCTGCGCGCTTGTGCTTGGCTATGATGCGCTCACCGTTGTTCTTGCGCAGTTCCATTAGCGGCCTAAGTACTACACCCTCTCGGATATGTCCTGGGCCCATTTTATTGCGTACAGCTTGCCAGGACTCTGCATCGCGCTCGGCATCAATAGCTTCAAGCGTTGCAGGTATCTGTTTGTAATGCACAAACTCAAGACCAGCGGCCCACGCCACTGATTCTGCCGCAGGGACAACTAGCCAGCTCTCCCCAACCTTAACTTCAAATGCTACAAATTTAAGTTCTTTACCATATGTGGCAGACATTTTTTGCATTTTGCCGCCATATACTTCGCCGTAAATTTTTACATCGCCCTCGCCAAATTTCTCAAATGCGCTACGTAGCTCGTCTTGATTAAACAGCTCTATGAACTGCTCGCTCTTAGCGCCGCCAGAGAAGAAACTAAGAAAGCCGCCACTCCAAGTTATGTGCGCCGACGAGTTATGTACGACAAAACCATTAGCTACAAAATTATGTGTTTCCGCTATAGTTAAATCATACCGTGTGTAAAATTCTGGCAATCTGTATATCTGTATTATGCGCAAAACGCATCTCCTTGGGTACGCGTTCCGTTATATCTATGTAACGCGTATGTTGTTTGTTGGCTATTTTTGTACACCAAAATATTAACTCCTCTTCTGAATAATCTCGTTTTAAGAACTGTACTCGCTTATGTACCCATTGAACATTGTCTAAAATGTAACCTAATGTTGAATCTATTCTGTCTAAAGATGCAGTTTGTATACGGTATCTGTCATTATTTGGAGATAGTAGCAACGGCAAACCACTTAAGGCACATTGCCGCTGCTGCTGTAAAAATAACTCCCAACCTTGCTGTATGGTAATATCAAAAACAAAATTACGCTGAGCAGCGCTCTTTGCAAGTTTATGCCAATATGCCCAAGATAGGTCTCCAATACCTTTACGTAATTTTGATCGCTTATAGCAGCCGCAAGATTTTGTTAGACCGCGTTTTACTGAAGCAATTCCGCATTCAAATTCCTTGCCGCAATTACAGCGAAATAGCCATATAGCTTTAGCGTGGTTATCAACTTTTACAAATTTCAAAGCTACTAGACTATTATAAACATTATTAGTTACATCTTGACGTACTGTAAGCGGTTTGCGTGTCAAACCTAATGCTTTAATATTCCTATAAATTGTAGGTACACAAACATTAAAGTGCTCTGCAATATCCACTATTTTTGCCCTGGCCTCGTATAGTTTGCGCAGCTCTACTTCAGATAAACTTTTCATAATTGCTATGCCCTAGATAAATTTAGTATTACCTAAAACTAGCAAACTTTTCTTATACTGTCAATATATCATCCTCTGCAGTTAACTGTGAGGCAATTACCCAGCCGCGTGCTGTTAAAAAAGGATGATCTTCTGTGCACACAATAGCGCTGCCGTCTTCGACAACAATGCGCATCCAACCTAGCCTGATATCGCGTTCTTGTATGACTACTGCGGAGACTGTAGCTGGCACAAATTGTTTTAACTTTTCATCATAAGATAAAATTTCTGTACCAACCGTTATCTGCTCTATAGGTATGTTTGCACCATTTGCAGTTCGTATTAATGTGCCTTTATTAAGGCAGCCATGAATTTTCTCGCTGGCGTAGCACTCTTTGAAGAGCAGTATGCTTTGATCAGCGTACAAATTTTTCACATGAAGATACCCGATTATTTTTCTCCCATCAAATCTACTGCGAGAATCCGATTAGCCCAATCGTCTTCGCTAATTCTTATTTTGTCTGCCAGTAATGTATGTCGCACTGCACGATTTTTGCTTCTGTAGTTTGGGCCAATCTCTACTTGTACGACTATGCGGTTAAACGCGCTACCAGTTTTGAACCAATCTTTTACAGCATCCATACTAGTGTAGCAGTGAAAACCGGAAATATATTGACTCTTACCAGAGCCGTCTTTGACTAGCTTTGCTTCTGCCCATAGCCAGCGGCCTACAGGCAATACGCGCGTACGGCTAGTGCCTCTGCCGGGTATTCCGTGGAAGAGTGTCTTAGGCACTGGGTCATCTCCGCGCCACCCGACATCGAATATCTTATAAGCTTTCATTGCTTTCAAAGCACCATAAAGCTATACGGGTTGCAGCAAGGCTGTAGATCGGCAGTTTCCAGAGTAGCGCAATAGGCGCCGAACAAAAGAAACTAGGGCCGAAGAAGATCAATCCAAGCCAGAAAGCAGTATGGTATGACAAACATACGCGACACTGCAGGCCCTCAGAGATCTTGTGTTTTATATAAGGCCATCTCTTAGGAACGCCAGCGACAAGGTCGCTTGGGGTATAGCTACCCCAAGCGGATATCCTATCAAGCAACTCCCAGAATAGCCCGTCTTTCTTTGTCCAAGCATATGCTAGCGCATGCGCAGCAAATGCAAGGGCAATCAAGTCTAGTAGGCTCACTACCAGTCTTCGCTCTCACGGCGTAAATCGCCAAGGGCAAAGCCTTTAGCGACATTGAATAGCGACCAGACTACACCGACGCCTATAGCGAGCGGTATTAGCATATATAGTCCTGGTACTATTAAAAGCATGAACAGACACGCTAGCACCATAGGGATGCTAACTTTAGCGAATTCACCGAACATGTCATTTTGACCCAAAGGGCCACGGATCATTCTTCGTAGAGGACCGATCAGGTGGCGGATAACCATCAGGCAAATCACGGCCTGGAATAGTCGGTCTGTCGATCGGATAGTTGTTGATTGGGTTATCACCCGGAACCACGGTAGGGCATGGCCGACGGTAAGTCGGTCGTAAACCGGCCCTCTCTAAAAATAATCGCGCATTCTGATTAATTGTCATAAGCTATCTCCGGTGAGCTTCATAGAGCTGGACTCCACTAGTATAATTGCGCTACACTGATTACAGGTAGCTCAAAAGTTCCATTATGATCCAGACGCCTAGCAAAGCTATCCAGAACGGCCTGTGTTCATACCACGTTTTTTCCAAGAACTCGAATTTAGCGAGTTCGCGCTCGGAGTCAGTTTTCATGTCAGATCCTTGGCAGGAGCCTAGTGCCTTAGCGGACACGGCTCAACTTGTAGCATCATTTCTCGACCCAGCGGCGAAGGATATATTGCCAGAAGAACGTATCCGTAGATTGCAGGCGCTATATAACGCAGACAAACTGGATTCGCTGGCGCATTGCCTACCCGTACTGCTGAATCTAAAATCTAAGCCCTATACGCTTGACGATCACTTCCCCTTTGAAGAACTTTTCCGTTTCCGGATGCCTGCGTCGATCGTCTATAAGACCGGTCGGCAGGTTTCAAAGTCTACGTCCCTAGCTGCTCATGGTGTGGTGCTATCTGCATCACGTCCCAACTTCACAACCCTATACGTTACGCCGCTGTTTGAACAGGTCAGGCGTTTCAGTACTATGTTTGTGCAGCCGTTCATTGATGAGTCACCTATTCGTCAGTTATGGGTGGGAACAGAAACGGTTAATAGCGTATTGCATAGAAGCTTCAAGTCACGATCTAAGATGATCTTCTCTTTTGCGTTTTTGAACGCCGACCGCTGCCGTGGTATCTCGGCCGATAAAGTAGCGATCGATGAAGTACAAGACATGAATCGCGAGCATCTGCCTATTATTCGCGAAACAATGTCGGCTTCTAAGATGTCACTGAAACAGTACACCGGCACACCGAAAACCCTTGACAATACGTTAGAGGGGTTATGGCATGAGTCGTCGCAAGCCGAGTGGTTTATACCATGCCTACATTGTACCACTGATGGGCATCCAACTTGGAACATTCCAAGTACGGAATTCCATCTGGAAAAGATGATTGGTCCGTACCGTACGGACATCAGTGAAAAAGCGCCCGCCACGATTTGCTATAAGTGTGGCGGTATTATTTCACCGCGCATGGGGCGCTGGGTACACAGATACCCAGGGCGCCTATGGGATCAGGCTGGCTATCACGTGCCGCAGATTATAATGCCGCTGCACTATGCGTTTCCTGCTAAATGGGCAGAGCTACTAGCCAAGCAGGCCGGCCGAGGAAACACCCCGATTAACGTCTTTTACAACGAAATTCTAGGTGAGTCCTACGACACGGCCGCAAAGCTCGTAACACTGACCGAATTGGATACTGTTTCTACTCTAGGTCCCAATACCGACGCAGCCACTGTGGGGCGCTTGCCAAATTACCGGATGAAGGTTCTAGGGGTAGACTGGGGAGGCGGCGGTGAAAAGCAGATTAGCTTTACCACGTTAGCGCTTGTTGGTTTACGTTTTGACGGCGGTATTGATGTAATATGGGGTAAGCGATTACTCACGCCGCACGATCACCTTCGTGAAGCGCGGGATGTAATGCACTACTACAACAAGTTCAAGCCGGACGTTATAGCGCATGACTATACCGGAGCTGGCTCACTCCGCGAAACGTTCTTGGTGCAGGCTGGCGTACCAGCGCGTTCCGTAATGCCTTGCATGTACGTTCGCTCTGCAAGCCAGAAGCCGTGTTACCACGTTGCCCCGACGGTACAGCATCCTCGATCACATTATCGAATCGACAAAAGCAGAACCTTACTGCTGACATGCGCAATGATTAAGTGCGAAAAGCTGCACTTCTTCGATAAGGACTTTACCTCTAACGAAGATGCTGGGCTTATACGTGATTTTTTAGCGCTTACAGAAGACAAGGTTAATACGATGGCGGCCGGCGAAATCTATCGCATCGGCCGCCAAGAGGGTTTCTCAGACGACTTCGCGCAGTCAGTCAATTTAGGTTGTACTGCGATCTGGCACCGGACAAATGTATGGCCACGGTTAGATCAGATTGCACAGTACAATATCACTGATGAGCAACTGCGGGCGGCGTCGCCGGCTGTTGATTCTGACTGGGATGATGCGCCGATTGTGTAACGCCTGTGGCTAGCTGTAGGGCAGACATTCCCACCGGTCGGTGAGAAGCATGCCGCTCGCGCATTGGCAGAGTGATACGGCTGTGCGCATCGCAGTAGTCAAGCAGCGCAGCCACGTCAAGCTTCAAGAGCTCAACGGTAGCTTCCAGCGTAGTGATACGTTCGTTCGACGTATCGCCTACGGCCTGCACCAGGGCAGGCGTGGTTTGTGTGGTGGTAGTTGGTGTAGCTACGGCAGCGGCCGTAGTGGCTTGGACCGGGCTTGCAGGGGCAGGCACCACCGTCGCGACTGGAGTCGTAACTGTTGATGCTGCGGCGGCAAGGGTGGCGGCTCGGGCTGCTCTGGCGGTTACGCGATTGGGCCAACGCGCGTCAGCCAGGTGCCTGGAATTCCAATTGTGTAAGAAAATCTGGCCCAGCAAGTAGTTAACCCGCGAAGCGCTACGGATTCCGGCTAGAAGCTCCAGATGGTTGAACGTTAAAGCGCCGCCATTAGTCATGCGACGAGCAGCGAGAGCGCGCAACGCTGCGGCGTCCCACTTATTAGCTACAGCGATGTAGCTGTAGAGGCGATTTAGGCTCCAGTGCATGCCTGCGGCCAGGAGGCAGAGCGCCTGATCTCCGTATACCGAAGTGGCTTGTACGGAGCGAATCTGCACCGCGATCGCATACTTTGCGATAACATTGTCTTCGCGTGCGGTGCTGTCTTGTGCGACCAACTGAGTGGCCAACTGTGCAATTGCTTGTGGGGTCATTAAACCCTCCTAGAAAAAATGTGAAAAACCTGAAACTTGAAATTAGATCAAACAGTCCAACAAGTCGAACTCGTCGCTGTCGATTCCATCGTACTGACATTCGCTGAAAGGCTTCTCCAGATGCGGACTGCCAACGAACAGCTGTGCCGAGGTGGCCAGCTCCTCCATTAGCGAAGTGTCCCAGTTGAAGTGCTCCAGCAAGCGTTCCGCGTTGTAACACGAACCGCAATAAGGCTTGTTGAGAAACGTTTGCGTCGCGTCGTTGCTGCATTCTGTGCAGCGTGTTGCCGTCGCTTCAATCATTTTCTTTCTTTCCTTCTGTTGCAAAGTTCCACAGCATATCGGAAGGTCCTTGCTCTGCCAGCAGTTTACGTGCTGCTGCTAGAGACGGATTCTCGATATGTTGTGACGTGTCTACTATAGATCCGAGGGGACAAACAATAGGCGCATCGTTGATCCTGCAGCACCTGCAGGTACCGCCGAATGCAACGATGCGCCAACCTTTTACGCAGCCGCGCTTAAGCGGACGACGCTCAGCCATAAACGGCCACGTTATTACGTCGGTAGCGTACCGAGACTGCTGAGCGTACTAGTCTCTGATCGCTCCGATCGCTAACTGGCTCTCCGGCATACTCATCGCTGCCCAGCACCGGCTTACCGCCGTTAGCGTCGCGAACAGCGCGAAGTTCGGCAAGGGTAGCTGCCTCGGCCGCGGCGAGCTTGTACTTTAACCCTTCTTTTTCCTCTCGTGCAGTCAGCGGAGGCAGTACCGGAGGCGCGGCCAATGCGCACTCAAAATGCGCATGCTTACCCATAGGTTGGCAACAATGCTCGCAGTGCGTGTATTTACGTTGCGCTGTTCGGCCATGTTGTCCTGGCATTGTTTTTACTTCCGTACAATTACTGTTCACTTTAATACTCCTTTTCTACGAGTTGCGGAGCTTATAGCCCCTGTGGTTGTGGAGACAGTTTGGCAACACTTGCCTAATCGTTGTCTCCTACTGCGTCATCGCACTTTCGAGTGCGATTACGGCTTCTTCGTATTCCTTGCACCGGTCAGCGGGTAATGCTTTTGACATGTCGTGCTCTGGAATCGCGTCTAGGACTGGCTCCCATTTCGTCTTTACTTCACACATGTGTTGTGTTAAAGCTCGCATGTCGGCAATCATGTCGCTGATTTGCTCATCTGTAAGCATGAGTTTCCTTAGGATAAGTTTGACGCAGCCGCTCTATTATGAGCACTAGCTGCTGTAGTTCACTTAAGTTAGTTGGTGACATGCAACAACAGTACCATGCCACCAATACAGGACGAGGAGCGTTTTTGATAAGCCCCAGATCGTTCGGAAACGGATAGGATACTGACGTGAACGCATCCTGATTCCAAAAGAGCCTAGTCTCAGCCGACGTTAATAGCCACTGAGGCCGGCTTCTTGACTTTCGCCTCGTCACGTTCGTACCGCTTGACTCGTCGATAGGTTTGCGTGTCACGGCCGCCAGGCATTTCTTCCAGAAGCGCGAGAGCTTTTGGCTTAGCCAATTTACCGCTGTTAACATCGGCCCAAATTCCTTTGTTTGATAGCATTCGATCTACTTTCTAAAAGAGAAGGGCCCCGGTTGTAGCCGGGGCCCTTGTGTGTATTGATTTGAATGTCGGCTATGCGGTGATAGCCTTTGCCGCCTTGGCCATCGACGCGACCAGTAGCGCGTCTTCATGGATCTTACCGTCCGGGCCGCGTAGGCCGCGTACGGTGCTCTTGGAGAGGTTGTACGCTGAAGCAATGGCTGCGACGCTCATGTCCTTCAGTGGCCCCTCCGTCGCGTTGTGGGGCTTGGTGGGGTCCGTAGCCGTCTTGTTCGCCTCCCACTCAAGGAAAGCCTTAGCGGCCGAGTGGTACTGCTGGAACACCTTGCACGCCGGTCCGCCGTCCAACCACATATCGCAGGTCTTGCAGATATTGTTGCCAGTACGGCGCTGCGCGGCTGCGAAGCTCTCCTCGGTATTGAGGCGAGCCATGAAGCAGCCTGCCTCGTGCAGAAACGCGTAAGCCACTTGTAAAGTACCCGGCGGAGGGGAATACTTCCCGGTAGCGTCTCCCTTGGTATACTTCCCAAAGAATTCAGTCTTGCTGGGCTTGGACTTCTTGTACGTCTGATGACTCATGTGTTCGTTCCTTTGGTAATGAGGCTAGTAAAGCCTCCAGTGCGTTTGGACCTACACCACGTAGTGTAGACTCTTGTAATCTCCACCAATGTTGACCGGATATCTGAGGCCGGACTATCTCCATGTGCTCGCACACAAACTCTACTATCGCGTGCGCTTGTGCATCAGATAAGTTACTCATCATAAATTACCCTTCCAGAATATTGTGTACATTTACCGTCTGTGAATACATGCTTCCAGTGTGCGTCATCTTCTCCAGTGACATAGACTGTGGAGCCATCTTTCACGAACGGCGCTATGGCGGCGTAGAGAACATCATCTGAACCTAGTTTCTCGCCAAGAAAGTAATCAACTGTGACATCTCCATTTGGGCGCACAGTAGCACTATAACGCCAGTTGCGTAACGCATCTACTATGTCGGTATAACCATCGATGCTGCGTACCCAGCAGTAGGATTTATTGTTGTAATGCAAGTCATTAATCGCTTCCAAGCAGCCAGCGACATTATCCCTAGGAATAAACATGTCTACGGCTACTTTAATATTGTATCCCACTAATCCTCCTTAGAGTTTTATCTTAATCCTGTTGTTGTCATCCAGTTGGAAACCAAGTTCTTTTGGTACGGCTTCGTACAGATAAACTGTTCCAGTATCTTTAAAAGACAGCAGATACCATTTATCTCCATTGTCCTCGACACCCATTACGTTTACGCCAAGGCGATCTCGCACCAGTTGTAGTTTAAGGACGGTTGTGTTGTCTTCGTCACCTAAAATTTCCAGTCTCACTTTTGTTCTCCTAGCTTTCTAGCTTGATCTTGCTGCCCTGAAGTTGAAAACCAAGTCTTTCCGGTACAGAGCCTGATAGACGAACTGTTCCATTTTCTGTAAAAGTCAGAAGATGCCATGTATTTCCATCGGCATCGTGACCCAGCACGCAAATGCTGTCACCGTCACGCCTCAATTGTAGTTTCATGGTGGGCTTGACCTTGTCATCTAAAATTTCCAGTCTCATTTTTTGTTCTCCTTAGAGTTTTGAAGTTTCTTGTTTAGCATTGCCCTATAGCGCAGCCCTGTTAATACGTTCCAAGGGCCATCTATGCGCTCTTCAGCGCCTAAGCGCGTATGCGCAGGAGTATTACCCCGTGCATGTTGTTTACGTTGCGCGCTTAACCGTTCCGCTGAAGGCGGATGTTCTCGATCTCTAGCGCGTCTTGCCATGTCATCGAGACCCATACTACCTACGTATATTTACTAGTATGATTATGAAGAATATGACTATGGGGATAATGCAACCCCAGGCGGCTATCGCAGAGGAATAAGCCGCATGCCGATCCTGCTCTTCATTGTCACGATGCTGCGTTGGTGTCAGCGTCATCAGTTTTCTCCTCTGGTAACGTTACTCGACGAAAATCTCTCGAATTATACGGGCCTTGCTTAACCCTAGCTTCAGCCTCTGCGCGCGTTGCTACGGATTCTCCTATAGGTGTAGGAGAAGAGTGCATACAACCATCGACGTCTTCAAGCAGTACATAAATGTGGTCCATCAGCTGTCTTCTCCGTACATATCGTTCCAATCGTTATCAAAAAATCCTTATTTTTAAGGTATTGCCTTACAAGGCTAAAACGAACAAAGTCTAACAAATCATCCATGTCCATGGAGTCTGTAACATCTGCCGCCAACTTTATACAATTTTTTTCAGTGTTCTTCATATTTCCTTCCCGCCAGCGGCTTCCGTTTCAGTCTGAAGT